>Ga0335070_10010833_pt1 | contig 10658 bp, 7 predicted proteins | sample Lox_Sample_13_FD_206722 | JGI IMG/M metagenome (GOLD analysis project Ga0335070, IMG submission 206722) | Soil microbial communities from Loxahatchee National Wildlife Refuge, Florida, United States - Lox_Sample_1.3 | ecosystem: Environmental > Terrestrial > Soil > Wetlands | place: USA: Florida...
GACTTATTTCTTGCAGAGTTCCTTCACGCCCGACGGCCAGGCGCTCATTTTCATTTCTTACCGGACCGGCAGCGCGCAGTTGTTCGAGGTCTCGCCTTATCCCGGCGGCGAAATCCGGCAGTTGACGGACGGTCCGGCCATCCATCCGTTTTCAGCGGCGATGCATCCGGATGGTGTGAGCGTGTTCTTCGTGCGCGGGGGCGGGATCTGGCGGATTGACCGGATGTCGCTCAACGAAAGTTGCATCGTGGAATTTCCCGGCGCGCAGCTAGGGGAATGCTCGCCGGACCTGGCGGGCGAGTGGATCACGGCAGCCATCAAGCGTGGCGCTGAACAGGGCTTAGTCGCCGGACGCGCCGATGGGTCGGAGTGGAGCTTCATTCCGTTTCCGCGCACGGTAATCCATCCGCAGTTTCATCCGCTCGAGCCGGAATGGATCGAATTTTCCGGCGACCCGGCGCCGCGCATGCACCGCGTGCGCCGAGACGGCTCGGGCTTGGAGTGCCTGTATCAACACGGCAACGATGAATTCGTGGTGCACGAGACGTTTCTTGGACGGACGGGCGACCTGGTGTTCACGGTCTGGCCGCGCGAATTGCGAGTGATGGACTGGACCACGCGCGAGATCCGCACCGTGGCGCGGTTCAATGCCTGGCACATTACGCCGAATCGCGCCGGGACGCAGGTGCTGTGCGACACGAATCACCCGGATCTGGGTTTGCACCTGATCGACGTGGCGACAGGCACACCGCGCCAGATTTGCCTTTCCGAGGCCAGCAGCCAGGGGACGCAGTGGCGCAAGTCCCGCTACGCGCTGGCCGAGGATTTCGCGGCGGCAGCGAACTCGGCGGGCGAGCGCGCGCTCAGTTGGATGGAAATGCCAACGGATTCCGTCTACGGCCCGCAATGGACGCATCCGCATCCGTCGTTTTCGCCGGATGAGAAGCGCGTGGCTTTTGCGAGCGACCGGACGGGGCGGGCGCAGGTGTATGTGGTGGAGATGGGGTGAGTGGGCGTGACGGGGTACGGACGAGGCGCCTTCAAAAGCCGGGTTTTCGTCCCGATCGGCGCCTATCAATGGATCAGAAACTGGATGGACAAATGCAACCGCACAATGCCGTGAACACGACGCATCACTTCTCGTCCAGTGCGCGCGTTCGTAGCCTAATGGGGCTCGCCACGCTCATCATGTGCCGCTGTCTGTCGGGGCAGGAAGCAAATAACTCAGAGGTCCTGACATGCGATACGGCCACCAATGCGCGAATTGGGCAGCCAGGGGTTACCTATTCGGGTTCGGTCAGCAATGGTGATTACCGCTTTGACGCGACGATTCCGGAAGGCCTCGTCGGCTTGGGATCCGCCCCTGGAGCTCCGTTCCATGGATTCGCGATTTTTGTTGCCAAATCGTCCTGCATTGTCTTCCTGGTTGAGCACCACGTGTTTCCCCTGCCAGACGATACTCCAGCGCCGCGGCGCGCGCCGGAGCGATGGGTGCCCGTCCGGATTGGCAACCGTAGAGGCGTTGAGAGATCAACGATTGGAACCACCCACGGAACGCGTTATCTAAATACCAGCGTACTTCTACAGCTACGCCGACATGGTTACAAGAACGATGTCTCGATCACATTTGTAACTCCGGTGGAGAACCGACATACGACCGAGCCCGTTTTTCGCGAATTCCTCGCCAGTTTCAAGTTCTGGTAGCTGTTCATGAGGTTTTCATGGGAGTCCACGGGAGTCTACGGGGACAGCCTGATCTGCGCGATTTTCGTCGGTAGGGCGAGACAATATACCCATGAGAAGGTCGGTGCTGATAAGGATCGTTTTGTGGAGTATAGTCGCAGGGTCACTCCCCGGTGACAGACGGAACGTTTCCGAGATTCTCCGCGAAATGAGGATTACGTTCCGTCTGTCACCAGGTTTTACCCATCAGGTAATGAGCTTGTCACCCGAGATGATCGCCGTTTCTTTGGCGGCCGTGAAATTCTGTGCGCTCCGAGTGACCCAGAGGAGGACTTGGGGACAGTTGAGAGTCATGTCGCCGAAGGCGCGACACCCGCGAAGGATGAAAATTCGGCGCGGGCTCGTACACCAGGGGACAGGCACCACCGTCCACGACGAGCGGGCTGGTGGTTTGTGGGCGGCTCGATTAGGGACGGTGGAGCCAGTCCCCGACACGCCGGGTTTATGAGCGGGTTGAGGCTATTTTCAAGACAGGACACGGAAGTCCGGAACTTCTGAGACATTCGCGGGGTTCCGGCTGGGGAAAAGGAATCATCAAGAGACGGAGGCGGACCACACTCGGTGTTTGCGCCAGCGGAAGCGCGGACAGAAGGCCAAGAACGCCGCCGACGAGCGGCAGATGAGCTTGCTGGGTTAGCGATTCGCGTTTCGTGTACTGTCCCGAAGACCGCTCCCTTTGGTCGCGGCTCTGTATGGAGCGGTGTAGCCGTCTCGGATGGTTGACATGGGGCAAAAGAGAGCGGATCGGATGTATACTCAACGGCGCAACGCTGCACGCGAAAGCTATCCACGTGACTCAAAGGAGGAGTTCCTATGATTGATGCGTCCGCCATCCAGCAGTTCAGGTCCCGGTTCGGGGGCACGTTACTCGCGCCGGGCAGCGCGGAGTACGAAGCCGCACGAACGGTGTTCAATGCCATGATCGACCGGCGGCCGGCGCTGATCGCGCAGTGCGCTACTGCCGCAGATGTGGTCGAAGCGGTCAACTTCGCGCGCGAGCAGGCGCTGCTCACTTCGGTCCGCTGCACGGGCCACCACGTGGGGGGCTACGCGGTATGCGACGGCGGACTCGTGATCGACCTGTCGCGAATGAAAGCGATTCATGTGGATCCGGCAGCGCGGACGGTGCGCGTCGAGGGCGGCTGCAATTGGGGCGAGGTGAACGACGCGCTTCAACCGCACGGGCTGGCCGCCACGGGCGGATTCGTTTCTGTGACCGGCGTTTCGGGATTGACGCTGGGCGGCGGGCTGGGCTGGCTGGTACGCAAGCATGGCCTGGCGCTCGACAATCTGATTTCGGCGGAGGTGGTTCTCGCGGACGGCCGGCTGGTAACCGCGAGCGCCTCCGAGAACGACGATCTGTTTTGGGCGATCCGCGGCGCCGGCGGCAATTTTGGGGTGGTCACGAATTTCGAGTTCCAGGCGCACCCCGCCGGAACCGTGTTTGCCGGCATCGTTCTGCACCCGGCGGAGTCTGCCGCGGGCGCCATTCAGCGCTGGCGCGATCTTGAGGCTTCTTCGCCGGAAGCGAGCACGCAGGGCGCGCTGCTGTTTCACTTTCCCGAAGATCCATCCGGGCCGCCTCCACTTCTAGGAAAGCCGATGGTCGGGCTTGGCGGCGTTTACGCCGGTCCCGTAGAGGAAGCTGAAAGGATTCTCCGGCCTCTGCGCGAATACGGGCCGCCCCTGGTGGACCTGTTCCAGCCCACGCCGTACAATCAGGCCCAGCGAATGGCGGATTTCCTCTGGCCTCGCGGGCTCTTCTGTTACTGGAAGTCGAGCTACTTGAACGGTCTCAGCGACGAGGCGATCAACGTCATCGCCGACTTCTTCAAACGAGTGCCGTCGAAACACACGGTAGTCGTGCTCGAGCACAACGGCAACGGCGCCATGAATCGCGTGCCGGAGAATGCAACGGCGTTCGGGCAGCGCGGATGGCCGTACAACTTCCTGGTCACGTCGGCGTGGACCGATGCGAAGGACACAGACCGCAACATCGGGTGGACGCGCGAGTTTTTCGCGGCAATGCGCCCGTTCATGGCGAAGGCCGCGTACGTCAACTATCTTAGCGGCGACGAAGGCGTCGACGGGCTGGCAGCGGCCTATGGCGCGGAAAAGCTCGCGCGTCTTGCAGTTCTGAAACGGAAATACGATCCCGCAAATCTGTTTCGCATGAACGCGAATATTGCACCGGCGTCGGCTGAGACCGGGAAACCGGGATACGGCGTGCAGACCGCGTAGAGCGCCGGTATGTGAGGCATTAATTTTTCAGCTTCACCGGCCCCGGCAGTTCTTTGCGCGGCAGCATCTCGGGCCGGTTGGCGGCGTGATAGACCACTGACGCGATCACCGCTGACGCCTGCATCAGGTCGGCTGGCACGGCGTGATCGTAGACGTCCATGTTGGAGTGGTGCGTGACGCGGCTGTACTCCACTTCATCCTGAATGAACTGGAATCCCGGAAGGCCGACCTGATCGAAAGATTGGTGGTCGGTGCCGCCGGTGTTGCGAATCGAAATAGTAGTCACGCCCAAGTCCCGGAACGGAGCCAGCCAGGCTTCGAAGACAGGCCGCATGGCATCGTTGCCCTGCAAATAGACGCCGCGAATCTTGCCGGTGCCGTTATCGTGATTGAAATAGCCGGAAAGCTTGGCGTGCGCGGGCTTGAGCTGCATGGTGGCGGGATCGGCGAACGTCTCTTTGACGTACCCGCGCGACCCGTAGATACCCTGTTCCTCGCCGCTCCAAAGGCCCAGCCGGACGGTCCGGTCGAGCTTGAGATTGAGCGTTTTCAGAATGCGCATGACTTCGATCATGACGGAGCTGCCGGTTCCGTTATCCGTTGCGCCGGTGCCGCCAATCCAGGAATCGAAATGCGCGCCGATCATGACGACTTCGTCCGGCTTGCTCGCGCCGGGAATATTGGCGATGATGTTTAGCCCCTCGCCGGTGGCGCCTTCGCTGGTGGAGCGCACTTCCAGTTCGATCTTCACGGGTACTTTGTTGTCGAGCAAGCGCACGATGCGATTGTAGTGCTCGACGGTGAGGGCGATGCGCGGCTCGGCCATGGGCTGGTCCTGTTTGTAAGTGCCCGCGGCGTCGCCGAAAACCGTGCCGGCGTCGGCGTGATAACTGGGAACGATCACGGCGACAGCGCCCTCTTGCGCCAAAAAGTGGTTCACTTTGTCGGTGACACTGTCGTATGTGTCCTCCCAGATCTTCGCTTGCACATCGAGCGGCAGCAGGTCAAAGAGGGCGCGCCGCTCCTCGGGCTTTTCCGGCAGGATCATCTTTTCCAGATCGAATTGGGGCAGGGCTTGCGGGGTGGACGCTTCGGCCTCCTTTGCTAAATCTGCGTCGGAATAGCGCGAGGCGGGAGCCGTGGTGACGGGAGTCACATCCCTGGGCTTTGCGAGCAGCACGATCTTGCCTCGCAGTTTGCCCTTCTGCTCCTGAAAATATTTTTCCAGCTCTTCTGCCGTTTTCTTGGCGTCCAGGTTGTCGGTAATTTTAAGCGGAGCAAGCACCGGCTCCGCCACCAGCGGCCCATTGGTATTCGCCGACCACGCCAGCGGAAAGCCGATGAGTGGCGCATATTCCGGCTCCTGGAGCGAAACGCTGAACCTGGTGAGCCGCCAGCTTCGGCCGAACTTGCCCCATGGGTGAATGGCGGCATCTTCAATTCCGTATTCCTTGAGCTGCTTGACCGCCCAGTTCGCAGCCGTGGTGAAACCCGGTGAACCGGTGAGCCGCGGGCCGTAAACGTCGGTCAGCCAGAACAGATGATCCATGACCTTGGAGTTTTGGAAGGCTTCCTTCTTGATGCGCTGGATGACGGCGAGGTCGACCTTCTCTTGGGCGGCGAGGACCGCCGCAAACAGGAAGAGCAAAAATGTTTTTCTCATAGTTAGATCGGAAGGGATGCGGCGAGCGTTACCTGCTTGTGCGCTTTGTGATCCTCGAGGATGATGTGGCCGCCATCGAGGCGCACGTCATCCACTTTGCTGAAACCCTCCGGCGTGTGCGCGTAGAACATCAGGAAGCGGGACTCGATCCTCGTGCGCGCGGGCAGCCAGCGGTACACGGGGGCGCCGAACATGGAGTTCAACTGCACCACCTCGCGGCGGGGGACGTCGAAAGGCTGCGTGGAAAATTCCAAACCGCGCGCCAGCTTTTTGTTCGGCGGATAGTATTCCCAGCTCTGCGTCCACGCGTATTCCTGGGGCTTGAACAGATAGCCGAGCAGCAGACGCTTGCCGGGATGGAGCGCGGTGACGAACGCCAGCTTGCGCGCAGGGTCCATCAGACACGTGGTGTGGTCGCCTGAATTAGGCTCGGCGGGAGCGGCACGCAGGTCGACCTTGCGGGTGTGCAGGCCCGGCGCTTCGGGCCACGTGAATTCCTTGTCCGAGGGCAGGCGGTGCGGGAATCCTTCGGTTTCGGACCCGTATGGCCGCGTTTTGGCGCGGCGCGCTGACATATCGACCACCGTGACGCCGGGCTCGAGGAACGGCGAGCCGATGGTGGCGTGCTCGGCCCAGAAAACCGGGCGGTCGAAAGCCAGCAGGCTCTCGAGCTGGCTCTCGACGTACACCACGTCTTCGCCATCCACCATGCGGATGGTGCGCGCGAACAGTTCCTGTGTAAGCGGCAGTTTCGTGGCGAGCGTCAGCGTGGTGGTGCGGCCCTCTTTGTCGTAGAATTTCACTTCGAACTGAGCCTGATGCGCTTCACCGTGGCCCGGAAGGCCCGCGGCCTCTTCTTCAGGCGACACCGGGCCGAAACCGTCCACGCAAATGAAGTGGCCAAGGCCAGCACCGAAAATATTCTTTTCTCCGGCTTCTCGCGCCATGCGCGCAGGATTCCAGAGCGGGCTGAGCTTTTCCAGATCGTCGGCCAGCACCACGCTGGCGAAGGTCGCGCCGCGCGCCAGCACCGTCAACTCGATCGCCCCATTAGCCAGCACATATCCCGGTTGGCCTTCAAATTCCGTCTTAGCAGGTTGCTGGGCGAAACCAGAAGAAAGCAGCATGAAGACAATGATAAAACGCATGAAGGTAAGACTAGCATCCCGGCGACGAAGGCAGTGTCTGTGCATGATTCGGGTGAGTTGACTAGAATAGCAGCAGCTATGGCGTTACTCGAACGGGTGCAGGCCGACATGGTTGCGGCCATGAAGACCAAAGATGAGCTGAAGCTCAACGCTCTGCGCATGATCAAAGCCGCGTTGCAGAAACATCAGGTGGATTCGATGAAGCCGCTGGACGATGCGGCTGAGCAGCAAGTGCTCAAACAGCTTGTCAAGCAGCGCACGGACGCTGCGGAAATGTTCCGCAAGGGCGGCCGCGAGGAGCAGGCACAAAAGGAAGAGAAGGAGCGCGTGCTGATTCAAAGCTATATGCCGGCCGAGGCCAGCGAGGAGGAAATCGCGAGCGCCATCGACGCGGCGCTGGCCGAAACCGGAGTGACCTCTCTCAAGCAAATGGGTGTGGTGATGAAAGCGGCGCAGGCCAAACTGGCGGGCAAGCGCGCCGACGGCAAAGCGCTGAGCGAGAAAGTGAGGGCACGGCTCCAATGACGCCGCCTCAGGTGAGTGAGAAAAAGTTTCAGTCCTATGTGCCGGCCAGCGCCAAGATGCCGGAGTTCACCTTCCGCGCCGTGCTGCTGGGCCTGGTGATGACGGGAATCCTGGGAGCCGCCAACGCCTATCTGGGACTGAAGGCGGGGATGACTATCGCCGCCACATACCCGGCGGCGGTGATCGGCATGGCGGTGCTGCGCCTGATGAAAGGGTCCCTGCTCGAAGAAAATATCGCGCGAACCATCGGTTCGATCGGCGAATCCGTGGCGGCAGGGGCGATTTTCACGATTCCCGCGTTTGTGTTGGCGGGGCTTTGGCCGGGCCTCACCGGCCAGCGGTACTGGCCGTGCGTCGCATTGATGGTGATCGGCGGGACGTTGGGCATTCTCTTCGTGACGCTCTTACGTCGCGTGATGGTGGAGGATCCCGAGCTTCCTTTTCCCGAATCGGTTGCCGCTTCCGAAATTCACAAGGCCGGGCAACAGGGCAGCAAGGCGGCGAAAATCCTGTTCGCCAACATGGGATTCGGCGCGCTGGTCAATCTGCTCGGGCAGCTCAATGTTTTCTCGTATCAGAATGCATTCAGCGACGTCAAGATCGGCGCTCTTGGAAAAAAACTGCTGTTGCGGACTTCGACCAACCCGAACGTCGCCACGACGGTCACCGGGGGCGCGACTACTTTCTCTCTGCCGGATATCAGCCCGGCGTATCTCGGCGTGGGCTACATCATTGGACCCCGTCTTGCGGCTCTGAATTTTGCGGGCGGCGTACTGGCATGGGGACTGCTGGTTCCACTCCTCACGTTCACCATGGGACCGTACGTTCAAGCCGGCATGCCGGGGGGACAGACCGTATCGTGGACGCTTCTCGCGAGCTCCATTTATTTCTCCATCGTTCGGCCGATTGCCGTCGGCGGGATGCTGGTGGGCGCGTCTTACACGCTGTTTCGAATGCGCAAACAGCTCGCAATTGGCATGGCGCGCGCCGTCTCCGACCTCAAGAAGTCAGCCAGTGCGCACCAGGCCACGGACCGCACCGAGCGTGACTTGAGCGCGAAGATCATTTTCTTCGGCGTGGGCGTCGTCTTCATCGCGATGATCGTGCTTTATTACTTCTTTATTGGCGGGGCGGGGAATCTCGCGAGTTCCAAAGTCATAGCCGGTGCTCTGGTTGCGGCCGGCGTGATGACTGTCCTCGGATTTTTCTTCGCCGCCGTCTCGGGCAACCTTGTCGGCATGATCGGGTCATCGAACAATCCGGTGTCCGGACTCACGCTCTGCACCTTGGTGGTCGCTGCGCTACTGATGGTTGCTCTCGGCGTTTCCGGGACTGGCGGCGTGGCGGCGGTGCTCGGTGTTGCAGCGGTGGTCTGTGTTTCATCCGCCGTCGCCGGCGAAATGCTGCAAGACCTCAAGGTCGGTCACATCCTCGGGGGAACTCCCGCGCGGATGCAAGTCGGCGACATGCTCGGAATCCTGGTTGCCGGGCTGGTCCTGTTCCTTCCGCTCTCCATTCTCGACGACGCCTATCACTTCGGCAGCGCTGCGCTACCCGCGCCGCAAGCAGGCCTGATGGCCATGCTGGCGCAAGGCATTGTCGGCGGGAACATGGCGTGGCCGCTGGTGGTGGTCGGAATTCTGATGGGCTTTGCGCTCATCATGATCGAAGTGAAAAGTCCCATGCTGTTTTCCGTCGGGATGTATCTGCCGGTGGGGACCACCTTCGCCATCTTTATCGGCGGGATGATTCGCTGGATGACGGACAGGCTGCGAGATCGCCGGGGTCTGAACGACGCTCAGAAAGCGCGCGTGGACAATGCCGGCGTGCTCACCGCCTCCGGCCTGATCGCAGGCGAGGCCCTTTGCGGGCTGGTGATTGCCGGAGTCTGGCGCGGCAACACGCCGGCCGTGTTTAAAGCACCGCATTGGATTGGGGCCGTGATCGCCGCGGCCGCGCTAATCGCCGTCATGATCAAGGTGCCTTTGGCCAACGCAGGGCGGCCGGAAGATCCGGCGCCGCCGACGGCGATGATGTAAACAACTGATGATTTGCTGAGAAGCAAGCGCGTTATTAGGGTGGAGCATCTGACCGCGATCCTGAACGGGATCGAATTCTGGCAGACGACGGCGTGGTGCCGTCGGAATATCAGCAACCGTCGCTAAGGGGCTGAGCGGCATTCCTCGATGAGGCTCAATGAGATCCGGGTGCCGCAACAGTCCAATAGGATGTCAAATGTGTTATAACTCATTAATTTCCTTCGATTTACGGAACCCAGGCAACAGCCTGCGAGTCAAACACTATGAAAGAGGTAAAAGTCTGGGAGGGGGACGAAAAGAATATAGGCCCTTTGAGCGGTATTGGGTTGTTTCGTCGGCTGGAGTATCTGGCAGATCAAGCCGATTTGAGTGTGGGAGCGTACTTTTGTTATGGAACTTGCGTACCCTCTATTTGAGCAGCGGCTTGCCGGCGACGGCAACACACAGCTTGGCGATAAAGCAGGATTGTAAATTGCATTAGCTTTTCTGCAGCAGTCCGATTGCCGCCGCGCTGTCAGGAGACATATTATGAGACGAGATGTCGTGCCTGTGAGAGAAAGGGCAAGAATCGAGACGGTAAACCGCATGAAACGGTTGCGCGTGAACTATAATCGTCGGGGCGAAGCGCAGACCGTCGAGGTGGAAGTGCCTGACACCGGTGAACCTGAGGAACAACAAGTTCAAGAAGCGGCGCATTTCGTGCAAACGCTGGAGGACAATCACCAACTCGCCGAGGGTTCTGGTCCGCTTCCTCTCGGAGCCACGCACCGCGTCGAAACCGGACCGGACGGGATAAAGCGGCTGGTCCGAATACGCTTCAGCTTTGTTTGATTTATTGCAGGCTGGTCCTTCCTCGCGAAAAACTCAGCACCCAATTCAGAGAAACCGGATTCGGGTTAGGATCTTCTTGTTCCGTCGAGTCGTGACGGCATGAGTAGGCAGGGGGGCCGCTGTCTGCTTTGCAGCACTATCTTTGATTACCGCCCCCCCGACGGCGGCACTAGCAGTTGCCGCGGCCTTCGGGAAGGCAATACGGTTGTGATCTAAGAGCGTTTGCACGAATTTCAGCACTTCGTCGCTCGTGGTGGAGGCGTCCGGGAACGCGCTGAACACGGCGGCCGCCGGGCCAGCACTGCCTATTATCACCGCCTCCGGTGCAAGTGCAACTACTCCTTTCAGCTCAGTGCTGAGTTTATCGAGAGGCACTTCTCGATGATGAATCGCCTGCCACAAGGGATTACCACCGGACACAATAGGATTGAGCGAAAGCCGAGAGGCGGGTGTTGTGCCGATGCGTCG
>Ga0335070_10010835_pt1 | contig 10658 bp, 13 predicted proteins | sample Lox_Sample_13_FD_206722 | JGI IMG/M metagenome (GOLD analysis project Ga0335070, IMG submission 206722) | Soil microbial communities from Loxahatchee National Wildlife Refuge, Florida, United States - Lox_Sample_1.3 | ecosystem: Environmental > Terrestrial > Soil > Wetlands | place: USA...
AGGGTCTCCATCCAAAGGACACGAGATGCCGCACCATGCCCATGACCGCACCGCCAGCCTTCTTGGCAAGGAACCCCACGATGGTCGCTATCGCGATGAACGGCATGGCGACCACATAGAGCAGTCCTACAAAGGGTCCCAGGATCAATGCAAGGATCCCGCCTCCAGCCTTCTCCTCCTGATGGTAGGTATGCATCTACTCCACCTCCTTTCTCCTTCTTCTTTCTCCCCTTTTGAGTATCACTCTACCTGAAAACCAAGGCGAATGTAATTGGCGGCTATTCCTATTTTCCTGGGAAATTATTCCTAGAGAGTCCTGGATCCTTATACAGGTATTTCGTTCGACTGGTTAATATAGTTTATACACTATAATCCGTACATTCATCTCCTGGTGGGACAATGGAAAAAGTGCGGATGGGAAATGAGGAGAATGCCAAGGTGCTATGGCAAGGCCTTAGCCCTTGGCGCCTGAGGCCCTCGACAGGACTCCAAAGGTTCTCAGCGAATCATGCTTTCGGCGAGGCGGGTGAGATCAGAGGCGACCGATTTCATTGTTACTGTTATGCTATATTGTCCTTCCTTCCATGAGATTTTGGAGCACGGTTCTTCGTTTTTGCAGACACCGACCTCAAGATCGGCGTCTCTTCCTTTCAAGGGATACCTTTCTCTCTCCTTGGTCTGTACCATGACTATCTGTTTATCCGGTCTGAAGCTTTCAGAAGCCGATTGAACTATCGTGAGGGCAACCTCTCCCTTCTCCCTGTCCCTGAATTCCATCACGATGGCGCGATAGGGGCTCGTCTGTGCAAGGACGCTCGATGGGGGCCAGGCAAAACGCTGCGGGAAATAGGATGGGACATAAATCTCCGTAAACTGTAGTTTCGTCCTGACCTCATCGATGCTCCCGTATCGCTTCAGGAGTCCTCCTTCAATGATCGAGGGCATCCAGTTCAGGATCTTAAAGAGAACAATCACTGCAGAGACGGTTGCCGCAAAGGCAGCAAACGAGAGAAATTTCCTGCCCATCCTCACCTCCCTGTCTTCATACTACGAAGTAGTTGATTATGGCCACGGCCGCAAGGGCCATGGTAAAGGGAATCAGGCCCCTCTCCCCAGTTTGGGGCTGCCTTGTCTCAAGTCTTTTGACCCTGCTCTCCAGATGGATGTTGTGGCTGTGTTCCTCAAGAGAATCCCGCAATCTGGAGAGTTGACGGGACTGCGAGAGATCGCCATCCCCTGGTTCTCGATAGATCTTCTTGAGGGTCTCGGCGAGGGCATGCGGATTACTCGTCAGGGAGATCGCCCTGTCATCACAGATCTTCTCCTCGTCCTGAATGGCCCTTCTGAATTCCAGAAGGACAATGGGATTAAAAAACATGATGATCCGCAAAAAGAAAACAGCGATGAGCAAGGGCCTCTTGTTCCTTTCGATATGGGCCATCTCATGGGCGACGGCAGCCTTCATCTCTTCAAGGTTCAACATCATGATCAGCCCCTGGGACAGATAAATTGCGGGGTCTCTACCGGTGGAAGAGAATATAACAGCTTCCTCATCATCAAGAAGATACAGCGGCGGCTTTTCTCCCGGCAGGGCGTCGAGCACTTCTCTGACGAGGGGGTTGGCATCTCCCGGAAAATCTCCAGAGGTATCGTCTCTTGACTCAAGGGTGTGTCGAACAACAGGGATCATCTCCTGCACAAGGAAAATCACCGCAACGAGGAAAAGGAAGAGAAGAAAGGGCAAACCCAAGGGGATTTTTCCGATCAATTCGATTTGGAGCCATCGGTTGCTGTCGAAAAGCGTACTGAGCCTGAAGGCCATGGAACCTCTTTCGTGGTTTATTGCCTGATAGACGGGGAAAGAAAAGATCGGAAAGAGAATCACAATGAGACGCAGCCTCTGTATGATCAGGGGGTCGCTGATCTTCCATATGCGGACCGCCCGATCGATGATTATTGCCGCGATGAGCGAGTGGAAAAAGGACTGCGAGACATACATGCCGGGCCAGGAAGTTAAAAAAAGCTCGATTCCATAGCTTATTCCGGACATGGTTTCTCGTTACCGCGCATCATGAGAATCTGCCATACCAGGGACCTCGCTATCGTGCTTCTTCGAGACCGGCTTTGGCCCTTGCGTCTTGGGGATCAAGGCCGAGTGCCTTTTTGAACTGTTTCTTCGCCCTCATGCCGAGACCGATTTTCAGATAGAGAAATCCGAGGTCAGTTGTATGCTCGGCCTTCCGGGGTTCAAGCTTGATGGCCTGGAGGAGCAGCGCTTCTCTCTTCCGTCCCCTGCCGAAAGTGCTCCCTGAGTGCCATGTTCCGTGGGTCGTCTGCAAGTCTCCCATGAAGATCTTCAACGTCTCTGATGAAGTCGCCGGGGGGGAACATCCATTCAATGGTATCTCCTGACTTCAAACCGGTAAATCTCTGCGCATTCATGTGCGGATATGCCTGCCTTCATCTTTGCGATCCTGATCTGGTCCTCTGCGGTATCCACTCCCTCGAGATCAGGAAGGAGGAGGCCCTTCCTGCCTCCGCTCACAACAATGACCCCGAACCGCCGGGGATCGAGTTCCTCTATCCCTGCCACCTTTTCAGGAGGGGAGAGCACATCTACGGTAACGGTTATGTCCTTCAGTTCATCGGCCTCCACCGGGAAAAAACGATGGTCTTCAGTCGCTGCAGCCACCGCGTTCCGTATGACTTCTTCGGCCACATTCTTATGGCACGGCATGAACGTCCCTACACATCCCCTGAGTTCGCCGTGTGCCTTGAGGCATACAAAGACGCCGGCCCTTTCCTCCATCTCAGGCACACGGTCCTCAGGCGGAGAAATAACGGTCTTCTTTGTCACGTACTCATGAACGGCCTTCTTTGCAAGTTCCACTAAGGGGTGCGTCACTTCTCTCTCGCGAGGGCGAATTCTGAGAGTCTCAGGAGCGTCTCTTTTTCCGGAGAAACGGGGAAGACGGAAAGTTCATCTCTTGCTTCGGCAACGAGGCCCTTCGCGATATTGAGCGACTCCTCGAGCGCACTGTACTTCTTGAAGAGCTCCATGATCCTTCTCAGATCACTCGGCACGAAAGACTCACTCTTGACAATACGTCTCACCTCTTCCTTTCCCGCATCTGATGCCTCTTTGAGGAGATAAATGAGGGGAAGGGTTATCTTGCCTTCTTCGAGGTCCTTGCCGAGCGTTTTCCCAAGGTCCTTCTCGTTGGCCATATAATCGAGGAGGTCATCGGCTATCTGAAATGCGATGCCCGTCTTCATGCCGAACCTCGCAAGGGCATCTTCCTGCTCCTGAGGCAGGCTCCCCAAGATGCCGCCAATCCTGCAGGCAGCAGAGATGAGGGCGCCGGTCTTGGACGCGATGATCTTATAATAGTCGTCAAGGGTTATGCCGGGGTCTGCCACCCTGTTCAGCTGGATGAGCTCACCTTCCGTCATGGCGGTTATCGCCCCTGACAGGGCCTCGATTATCTTCAGACTTCCTTCCCTGACCGCACATTTCAGGGCGTTCGCGTAACAATAGTCCCCAACAAGGATGACGACCTGATTCCCCCAGAGGTGATGGGCCGCAGGTTGTCCTCTCCTGATTTCAGCACTGTCGACGACGTCATCATGAAGGAGTGATGCAGTATGAATTGCTTCGATGATACCAGCAAGCGATGTCCGATTCTTGCCCCTGTAGCCTGCAAGGTCGGCGCTCATAAGCAGGAAGAGCGGTCTCAGTCTCTTGCCTCCTCCCCGTATGATATGTTCGCCAATCACGGGGATGACGAAGGCATCGCTCGAGAAGATCGCCCGTAAGCTGTTCTCCACAAGCTCCAGTTCAGCCGCGTAGGATGAAAAAATATCGTTACCCTTCATCGGAGTCCATCACATTCCCGATATCCTCCGGGCGGAAGATGCCCTTTTCTGTAATTATAGCAGTAATGTATTTTGCGGGTGTTACGTCGAAGGCCATATTCCTCACGTGGACGCCCTCAGGTGCAATTCGAACCGATCCCCGGAAAGGCTCGGAACCTCCGGCAGAGACCATACCGCAGAAGTGCGTGACCTCCGAAGGGTCGCGTTCCTCAATGGGGATATCATCGCCCGTTGCGATTGACAGATCTATGCTGCTTGTGGGAGCAGCGACGTAAAAAGGGATCTTGTGCTCTTTCGCAAGGACAGCAAGGGGATAGGTGCCGATCTTGTTTGCCACGTCACCGTTCCTCACGGTCCTGTCGGTGCCGACGATAACAAGGTCGATCTCTCCCTTCTTCATGATCGCACCGGCAGAATTGTCGGTGATAAGGGTAACGGGAATGCCCTCTTCCATCAGTTCCCACGCCGTCAGTCTCGCACCCTGCAGCACCGGCCTTGTCTCGTCGGCAAAGACCTGAATCCTTTTGCCCTGTTCCCTCGCTACAAACATGGGGGCCGTCGCCGTTCCGTATCCGCCTGTTGCCAAACCTCCTGCATTACAGTGGGTGAGGATGGTATTGCCGTCTCTTATCAGTTCTGCTCCGAACCGTCCAATGGCCTTGTTTACCTCGACATCCTCGAGGAGAATTCTGTTTGCCTCTTCCACGAGGAGATCCTTGAGCCCTGAAACCTCAACATTACTCCTGTGAGCGAGGAACTGCTTTAGCCTTTCAACGACCCAGCGTATATTCACCGCAGTTGGCCTTGTCGAAAGCATGGTATCGAATATCGGCTCCAGCTTGGTCACAAAATCTTTTAAATCCAAGGCCTTTATGCTCTGCGCTCCGAGGGCAATGCCCATTGCTGCAGCAATGCCGATGGCCGGCGCTCCCCGTATCCAGAGTCTCCTGATGCCCTCAGCAACAACGTTGTAGTCTGTGCATTCGATGAACTTCACCTCACCGGGAAGCCTGCTCTGGTCGAGCATGATCACCTTCCCATCCTTCCATGCTATCGCCTTAATCATTCAGGCTCTCCTCCGTCGCGATCTACAAAATATGGTGACAGGAAACACCCGCATCCGTGGTCACAACCGGTGTAAACCTTTTCCCGTGGTTCAAGACCGTCTCACTCCGGGGCACTTTGGATGAACCGGATCTCATAAGGTAAATTCTCCGGCCTCTTATTATATCCGATAGTCTCAATTTTTTCTTTGCATATTCATACGATCCGCAGAGTCCGCATCCCTGGCGTATCCCCTTGGGTCCCCTGAACACTAAAGTTTTTTCTCCTCAGGACGATAAGACTCTTAAGACTTTTCAGGAGGTGTGAGATGAAATATAAGAATCTGCCGATTAAATGGAAAATTCTTCTTCCCGTCGTGGGTATCATGGTCTTCACCGGGATATTCTACACCCTCATGAGCGGGAACATCACGAGAAGTATAGTCGCAGAAGAGAACAAACGGAGCATGGAACATCTGTCCGAGACCATTTTCGCGGTTGTTACGCAATACATGATCTCTGACAAGTTCGAGGAAAACAAGGCCAGATTTCTTCAGCACATGAACAAAATGATCCCCGTATCCATGATCAGAAGCGAGAAGCTCGACAGCCAGTTCAGCAGGAAAGGCGCTGAAGATTACGCAAAGACTCCTGAGGAAAAGGAGGTGCTCCAGTCAGGCAAGACCGCGTTCCTCGTGGAGAAGATCAAGGGAGAACCTTATCTGAAGGGCATTTTCCCTTATAAGAATGTTACCGACTACATGGGTATAAACTGCGTTGGATGTCACGTGCAGGGGGCAAAGGATGGCGATATCCTCGGCGCCCTGGAGATCGGAGTCCCTCTCACAGGAGTGGAAGCAGCCCTTTTGCGGTCAAAGCTCATCATTGCCGGGATATCGGCAGCCCTTACACTCCTCACTATCTTCATCATCTTTTTCATTGTCCAGACCTTTGTGGTAAAACCGCTGAACCCCGTGGTGCAGGTGGTCGAAAGGGCCTCGAAGAAGGACTTCAGCAAGGTGCTCACGGTGCTGTATAAAGACGAAATCGGAAATTTGGCGGAATCGATCAATGTCATGTCCGGAGAACTGGCAGGGACCATGAAGAATGTTGCCTCGGTTTCCAAAGACCTGTCTGGGAATGCCGACGCCTTGAAGAGGGCGATTGAGCAGTCCCTGGAAGGTGCGAAACAGCAGGCTGCGCAGGCGACGCAGATAGCGACGGCTTCTGAAGAGATGTCGCAAACCATCACGGGCATTGCCCAGAGCGGATCAAAGGCCGCGGATCTGTCCTCTGAGGCCATGGGTGCAGCGAGGAAGGGGAAAGAGGTCGTCCAGGAGTCTGTCGGAAAGATAGAATCTGCGGGCCAGTCCACGAGAGAGCTTGCCTCAATGATCGAAAGACTCAATGCAAGCGTCACCGAAATAGGCAATATCATCATGGTCATCAAGGATATCGCTGACCAGACGAACCTCCTTGCCTTGAACGCTGCTATCGAGGCAGCCCGCGCCGGCGAACAGGGAAGGGGTTTTGCTGTTGTGGCAGATGAGGTGAGGAAGCTGGCCGAAAGGACGACGAAGGCCACCGGCGAGATCTCTCAGAGAATCTCCGCTGTTCAGGAAGATTCGAGACAGACATCGGAATCCATGGACAACTCTCTTGTCTATGTGAACGATGGCGTCACCTTTATGAAGAACGCCAGAGAGTCACTGGAACAGATCGTACATTCCGTTCAGATGACATCTGATGAGGTGTCGCAGATAGCTGCTTCCGTAGAGGAACAGTCAGCAACGGCAAGCGAGATAACGCGGAATATCGAAGATATCTCGGTCATCGCCCAAAAGGCCAAGCATTCCACAGAAGACCTCCTGAGCGTTTTCGAGAAGCTGAACGGCTTCTCCAAATCACTCAATGGAATGGTTGAGGAGTTTACCTTTCTCGAAAAGAGATAGGGAGGATTCACTTATCGCGCAGAAGACTTGACGATCACTTTTCAGAAGACCCTGCTCCGGCTCAAAGCAGGGTTTTCTTTTATCTGATCATCTTCTCCAGCCTGCCCATGCGGGAATACCTGCGTTGTCCCTAAGGACAAGGGTGCTGTCTCCCTTTTTCACTTCCGCAGCTATTATCGCGGGCTTGCCTGAGATGGTCACCCTCGATCCCTTTACCTCGATCTTGTCGCCTTTCTCGATCTTGGTATCGAGCCTTTCGATATACCATTCAGGACCGAGATGCACATCCATGGTTTCCTTTTCAGTCTTGAGCATTATGTGGATTCCCGAATACATCCCCTTCATCGGTGTAATCTTGTCTACAGATTCAACTGTGCCTGATATTGTTTCAACTGTAGCCGGATTATACATCCTGTTATACTGCGAACCCATGCCCCAGCCGCCGCTTCCACGCCAGCCTCTCCACGCTGCAAAGGTCAAAGAAGATGTAGAGATCATCGAAACTACTACGAGCAAGATCACAAGACTGTTTTTTGTTCTCATAACTGTCTCCTTTCGAGCCGGATGTTATTTTTTTTTGCCTATCGGCCTTCTCCCTGCTCGACCCAATTAGGGTCAGTGTTGGGGACGAGGATCACATATCTCTTGTGCCCGCTCCCCTTTCTGAAGCGCTCCCTACCAGGACCTTTTCAACCGTTTCATCTGTCCTTTGTTGCTCCTCTAACAGGGCTTTCAAATGTATCAACTTTGTATGTCTCACCTTGACCTCGGCATCTGATAGGACATGGTCAGGGCCTTTTCCTGCAAAATCTTCTCTCGTGTAAATGACATCCACGCCCTTTTCCACAAGGAATTCCGCCAGTTTTATCCCCTTCCTTTTGTCAAGCGTTGCATGAGGATTTTCGAGCACTTCTTGCGACCTTAGAATTCCGTCCGGAATACTTTTGTCCCACAGGGCGACAAAAGGCGCACTGCCAAAGTGCTCTGAGAGATCACCCTGCCGATTTTCGAGGAGTGCGGAATATCTGAGATAATCTTTTTTCTCAGGCTCATAATGGATAACAACCCTTTCTACGAACTGAATGCGGCGCTTTATTTCTCTTTCGATGGCCTCAGCGACCGCATGGGCCTCCTTCAATCTCTTCATGCCTAAGGTCAACTCCAAGTGGACGAATATGAACCTTCCTGAATTTCTTGCATTCAGGGAGCTTATGTCCTTCACTTGGGCGAAGCTCCTTGCCGCTTCTCTGATTTCATCCAATGTCTTTTTATCCGCCGAGGCATCAAGGAGGCTCTTCATTGAATCCCTAAGGATCTCATAACCTGCCCTGATCACAAACATGAGAATCACAAGAGCCGCCAACCTGTCTGCACCAGGATAGGAGAGACGCGAGCCTGCGATGCCCACCCCCACAATGGCGATAGGACCAAGGTCTGCCTTCCAGTGCACGGCATCAGCCATGAGCGAAGGGGAATTCAATTCTCTTGCGGTCTTCAATTCATATCTGTAGAAAAGGAGAACCGGGATGGTCATCAGAAAGAGAATCACCAGGGTAACGTCGAGATTCCGGAGGGGGGAAGAAGGCGGACGATAAGTCATTTTTGCAATCTCGTAGGCCGATATAAATATAAAGATCCCCGTGAGCACCGCCGTGACATTTTCGACCTTGTACAATCCCCACGGAAAACGTTCGGACTTCTTCGCTGCAAGGTGGATGCCTCCGATCACGAGTAGGCTGCTGATCACGTCTGTGGCTGAGTGCACAGTCTCGGCAAGGAGAGCGATACTTCCGGTGGAAAGATAGAGAAAGAATTTTGAGACCATGAAGGATACATTGAGCCCGAAAGACATGAGGGCAAGCTGCTTATCTTCATGAATTGCAGTCGATTGTTTGTTTTCCATCTTGCTCATATCTTAATATGGCCGCTCAAAAAGGATCCTTCTGCTGGTTATCGAGGACGCCGAAAACAAAATGGACCCCCCTCAGGGAATGAATGAGGTTGTCACTTTCATGTATGGTTTGCCTCCCTCGATATCTATTTCGCTTTCGCAAAGGACTGATACAGATCCGGTTCAAGATAGGTGTCAATAATCTCGAGCCTGCTGACAATTCCGAGGAATTTCTTGCCTTTTACGATCGGAATAATGGGGAGATTATATTCAATCATGGTATCCAAGAGCTCTTCCACCGGTGTCTCTGAATCTGCAGTCCGGACGTCCCTCGACATTATTTCCGAAGCGGTAATACGTTCCATATCCGTCCCTTTTTTGATCGATTTGAGAACGTCTAAAGCCGTTATGATACCCATAACCTCAAGCCGTTCGTTCACTACGGGCACGCCGGGACAACCTGTTGACATGAGCTTGAAAACAACTTCCCTTCCGCTCTTGTCTGCCTTTATTGCAGACCTGCTGCACATTATATATTTTGCTTTAATCATCTGCATATCCTCCTTTTCCTTTGCCTATCCATTAAAACGTCAATCCTTCCCTCTCGAGAAGCATTTCAACCAGAAAAGGACCGGGTTTGGGCTCAGAGTTCGGCACGAGCTCCGCCTTGTCAAGTTCATAGTGTTTGACGCACGAGGCACATATATAAAATTTCACTCCGAAATCATCAATCAGCGTCTTTATAAGGTCAGCGATGGGTGAGAATTCATCCTTCTTCTGCCACGTTAGTGTTTCTGCGAACCCTTTTTTCGCAAGGAGAGCCCCTTTGTCCATGAGAAAAAAATCAAGGGTCACATCAAGGGCCTTCATGTTCGTTGCGAGCTGTAATGCCCCTGCTACTTTGTCCGGACTGTCATAAGAATGGGTAATGATAAACACGAATTTCTTCCCTGCCATTTCTCCCTCCTCTTTCTTTTTGATAATGGTCTGATCCATTGCTTGAAGCTTAGTGAGCGCATCCGCCTCCGTATGAATGTCCCCCGCAGCACTCCTGAAGTGTATATTCAGGCAGCTGTTCAGCCGCGAACATGGAGATGTTTTCCCTTATTCTGGCTGCCCCGGCCCGATAGACCCTAATGCCTGCCTCATTGAGTCCGCTCAAGGCCCCTCCGCCGATGCCGCCGACTATAATTGCGTCAACCTCATGGTTGCCAAGCGCCCTGATCGGATTGCAGGCGCCATGCGCGTGACGCTGGTCATTGTTATGAATTGTTGAGAACGTATTGGTCTTCGTGTCAACGACGACGAACGCCGGCGCGGACCCAAAGTGACCGTAAACCTTGCTTTCAAGACCGCATATCTCTTCGACCGGGAAACAGAGTTTCATCTCTCATCCTCCTTCATGCATATGGTTTCTTCGAGCACGATGGCCTTGCACTCCGAAAGGGCCATCGCCACCTTCTTTCTTGCACCGGCGAGAATCCTCTGGACAGTGCCCCGCGACACCCGCATTTTTTCTCCGGCCTCTTCCTGCGTGAAGTCGTCGGCATCGCACAGTTTTAATGCCTCGAGCTCATCCCTATAAAGAATGATCTTTCCCAATTCCGGCATCGGGATGCCGGTCGGCTTAAAGGCTTTGCCTCTAAATTTGCAACCGCAGAATCGCGGCTTTTTATACCGGGGAGACACGTTTCTTTAAGTCTTCCATTTCGTGCATATGCACATTATAGAAAATAGCATATGCTTTGTCAAGTCGGTCATGCCGGATGCAGGAATTCCGCATCGGGGATCTTAGAGGCGAGAAAGAAAAGAAAAAAAGAGGCATTTGTGGATGGCGGCAGATTCGGGTGTCTTGCGTTTAGGGGACATTAGGGTGTCAAGAGGGCCATTTTAGGC
>Ga0335070_10010836_pt1 | contig 10658 bp, 10 predicted proteins | sample Lox_Sample_13_FD_206722 | JGI IMG/M metagenome (GOLD analysis project Ga0335070, IMG submission 206722) | Soil microbial communities from Loxahatchee National Wildlife Refuge, Florida, United States - Lox_Sample_1.3 | ecosystem: Environmental > Terrestrial > Soil > Wetlands | place: USA...
AGTCGATCGAGCGCATCCCCCCCGCCGGGAACCACCCGGTGCGCGCGGCGAGCATGAGCAGCAGCAGCCCCGACAGCACCTCGGGGACCGAGAGGCCGAGGAACGCCACGAACGAGAGCGCGCGGTCCACCGGGGTGTCGTGCCGCGCCGCGGCCCAGGCGCCGAGCGGGATCGCCAGGCCCCAGGTCACGAGCGCGCCCGCGAGCGCGAGCAGCAGCGTGTTGAGCAGCGCGCCGCGCAGCACCGCGAACACCGGCCGGTGCAGGGAGAACGATTCGCCGAAATCCAAATGGAAGAGGACGTTCCTCAGGTACAACCCGAGCTGCACGAGCCAGGAGCGGTCGAGGCCGAACCGGTGCCGCATCGCGTCGAGCGTCGCGTCCGAGACGTCCGGGTTCGAGGCGACGGAGCTGAGGTAGTCCCCCGGCGCGAGCCGCAGCAGCAGGAAGGTGAGCGCCGTCAGGGCGAGCAGGAGCGGGACGAGCTGGAGCAGCCGGCGCAGGACGTAGGTCCGCATCATCTCCGGCCCGTGGGCCTGACGAACACGGTCTCGATGTTCCAGAGCAGGCGCTGCGGCACGATGGTCGGGTGCAGGTTCCCGAACCGGTTCCGCACGGGCAGCTTCACCTTCATCGTGGGCAGCCAGATCACCCAGCACTGGTCGACGATGATCCGGTCCATCTCGGCCGAGATCCTCCGGCGCTCCGCCAGGCTGCGCGGCTCGAGCAGCGCGTCGAACAGGGAATCGAGGCGGGCCTCGGCGCGGGTCTCCGGCTTCGGCTGGCGGATGTTCCAGAAGTGCGAGATCGCGCCGGAGCGGTAGAAGTTGCCCGCCATGCCCGGGTCGGGCGGAACCGCGCCGGTAAGCCCCGCGAGGATCGCGTCGTAGTCGAAGTCCTCGCGCATGTTGTTGATCATGACCGTGTAGTCGATCACGCTCACGGTGCACGCGATCCCGACCTTCGCCAGGTCGTCACGCACGAAGTTGGCCATCTGCATGCGCGCCGTGCTCGAGTTGGTCTTGAGCGTGAAGCGCACCGGGTGCCCGTCCGCGTCCTCGAGCACGTGATCGCCGTCGCGGTCGCGGAAGCCGAGCCGGGCCAGCAGCCGGCGCGCGCCGGCCGGGTCGTAGTCCGGCCCGCTCACGGCCGGCGCGTGGAAGAGGCGGTAGCCGGGCGTCATCAGCGACCAGTTCTTCACGCCCTCGCCGAAGAACACGCTGCGGATGATGGCGTCGCGGTCGATGGCCATCGAGACCGCCCGGCGGAAGTCCCGGTTCGCGAACCACGCGTACTTCACCGCTCCCGCGCACGGCTCCCCGACCTCCCGCTTCCCGCCGCCCTTCCGCTCGCGGTTGAGATCGAACCAGAAGAAGTTGCTGGTGAGCGCCGCCCCGAGGTCGCGGAGCGTGTACGCGCCCCGGGTCTCTCCGCGCGCGAAGGTCGCGTAGTCCTCCGGCTTCACGTCGCTGAGCGCGTCGACCTCGCCGTTCTCGAAGCGGAGGACGGCCGCGTTGTCGTCCGGCACCACGAGGTACACGAGCTGGTCGAGATACGGCAGGCGCTGCCCCCGCGCGTCCACTCCGAACCACCAGGGATTGCGCCCGAGCACCGTCATCTCGTGTGGCGCGAAGCGCTCGAGACGCCAGGCACCGCTCGTCACCAGGCTCTCGGGCGGCGTGCCCACGCCGTAGGCCGAAGCGAAGCGCCCCGCGCGCCAGAGCGGCTCGAGCACGTGCTTCGGCAGGATGCGCAGCGCGCTCAGCTTGGGCACCACCAGCTCGCGGGCGAGCGGCCGGGGGAGCCTCGTCACCACGGTGTACGAATCGGGCGCGGAGATCTCGACCTTCTTCCCGTCGAAGGTGAGCTGGTCGTAGATCGACTGGTGCAGCGTCGAGTCGTACGCGACCGCGAAGCTGAAGAGCACGTCCTCGGCCGTGAGCGGATGGCCGTCGGAGAAGCGGGCGCCGCGCCGCAGGTGCCAGGTCCAGGTCCATCCGTCGCGGCTCACCTCCCAGGACTTCGCGAGCCGCGGAGCGGACTCCTGCCGCGCGTTGTCGTAGTCGGCGAGCGAGGCATAGAGACGTCCGTTCACGTCGCTCGAGCTGGTCTCGTTCGACATGATCGGATTGAACGTCTTCGCGTCGTTCATGACGGCGTAGACGAACCGGCCGCCGCGCACACCGATCTCGTCCATGGGCGTGACGAGCGGCTCGAAGGCCGGCGCGGGCCGGCGCGGAGCCGGGCGCGCGGCCCCGCGGGGCGGAGCCGACGGCGCCGCCGCGCCAAGGAGGAGCCCGGCGGCGATCACGAGGGGAAGGGCGGTCGGACGGTGGATGATCCATCCCTCCAAGTCACGAGAAACGCGCAGAATCCAGTATAGACGCCGACCCCCGGGGGTCAACCCCCGCGCGTCTCGTCCAGCAGAAAGCGCCCCGCCTCACCGTCGAGCCTCGCGGAGGGATCGAGTGGGGCCGCGAGCGCGTCGGCCCAGCGCGTCAGGGGCGCGGAGGCCTCGAGCCACGCGCCCGCGTGCGCCGAGGCCCGCTCGAGCGCGCTCCGGATCGTCGCGCGCTCCGGCCCGGGGACCGCCAGGAAATCCGCGAGCCTGAGATGCGAGGGGCCGAGGAGCACGCTACCCTGTTGGAGCAGCGCGCGGGCCGTGCGCCGCTGCGCGCTGCCTACGAGCTTGCGGCCGCCGAGCACGATCTCGTGCCGAGCGGTCGAGGCGAAGCAGGGCGGTGCGGCCGTGCCGCGGCCGAGCGGTCCGAGCCCGCCGCGCGCGCCGCCCCCGGCGACGGCCACCGGCAGGCCGAGCCGGGCGAGCGAGGCCTCGAGCAAACGGGCGGCCCGATCGTAGGCCTCGGCGAGGCCGCCGCCCCAGTCGGGATCCCCGAGGGGCGCGGCCAGCGAGTACGTCCATTCCTCGTCGTGGTAGATCGCGCGCCCGCCGGTCGGCCGCACCGCCCACGAGACTCCTGCCGCCCGGCAGCGCTCGAGATCCAGCTCGCGCTCCGGCCTCTGGGCGCGGCCGAGCGTGATGCCCGGAGGCGCGAAGCGGAAGAGCCTCAGCACCGGCTCGGCGCCGCGCTCGGCCGCAGCCAGCAGCGCGACGTCGCGGCGCATGTTCTCCGCGGCGTCGTGCGCGCCGTCGCACCACAGGATCATGCCGGGTCAGCGCACGCCGAGCCAGGTGTGGAGCAGGAACTGCAGCCGCCCGATGAGGAGCGAGATGCGCGACATCACCGTGTATCCGTACCCGGCGCCGAAGGAGACCATGAGGAAGTACATGCCGGCGCGCGAGGCCACGCCGAGGGCACCCTTGTGCTCGCGACTGAAGTAGAAAAAGACGAGCGTCGTGAGCAGGCCCACGGTGAAGATCCACGCGCTCACCGTGGTCGCCCAGCTCGCGGTCCACAGCGGCTGGATGCTGCCCTGAACCTGCGCCACGAAGTCGCCCTGGGCGAAGCCGGTGGTCTTGAGCCCGGCATAGACGCCGATGATCACCGCCAGCGACCAGCGCGAGAGCCAGGCGAGCCGCGGCAGGAAGCGCGAGAACAGCAGCAGCCCGAGCAGGGCCGGGATCAGGAGGAACGCCCGGTAGTCCCCGAGGCGGGCGGCCAGCGGCGAGCCGTGCGCGCCTCCGAGCGCGGAGGTGAGCGGATCCCAGAGGTTCGCGACCAGCACGCTCCAGAAGCTGAGCACGAGGTAGTAGCCCGCCGACACGCCGACGAACAGGTGCTCGGCGAACTTGTAGAGCGGATTGTCCTTGTAGAGGAAGCTGAAGATGAAGAGGGTCAGCGCGGCGGCGATCCAGACGCCCGGGTCGTGGCTCAGGTACACGCTCATCCCTCCTCGCGTCGCGCGCGGGCCCGCTGGGCGAGGTTGCCGAGCACGATGCAGAGCGCGACGAACACGTGGGCGAGCGACTGCGCGTCCATGCCGCGCGAGGCGGCGCCGCGCTCGTTCATGAGGCGCTCGTACTCGGCCGCGCCCGCCATGCCGCCCAGCAGGCCGCGGAGCTGCCCGCTCTGGAGGTACGGGTACATGGTCGGCGCGGTGACGGCGGTGACGCCGGCCACGATCGGGATGTGGAAGCGGCCCTGCACCTGCTGGACGTACTCCTTGGTCCCCGGATAGCCGGTCGCGATGCTCACCAGCAGCCGGAAGCTCGAGTAGTTGCGCACGTCCCGCATCACGGGCAGCGTGCGCACGTCCGCGCCGCTCTGATCCCGCGGGAAGGTGTTCGGGATGCTCTGTCCCATGAGCACCATCACTGCCTCGTTGCCCGCCTTGAAGCCGAGGTTCACGAGGTCGCGCCCGTAGACCGCGCCCTGGGCGGCGGCGACGTCGCGCACGATCTGGTCCACGAGCAGCGGTCCGCCCTGGTAGAGGACGACCACGACCACCTTGCAGCGCCGCTGCAGGAGCTGGCGCAGCGTGGTGCGCAGCATCGGCTCCAGCTCTGGCCGCGCAGCCGGATCGAAGTCGGCGGACACGAGCACGTGCGAGCCGGGAGGCACCGAGGCGATCGCGTCGTGGTAGGCGCGGACCGGAGGGGCGGGCGTGAGCGGCAGGTTCAGGGGCCAGAGCAGGGGGATCAGCACGAGCAGGCCGGTGACGAGGAAGATCCAGCGCCGGTCCAGCCGGGCGAGGCGGTCGAGCGCGCTCATCGGCTACTCCTCCCCGCTCAGATAGCTGCGCTCGATTCCGAGGATGACGCGCAGCCCGGTCGCCATCACGCCGAGCGCGGCGCCGATCAGGATCGCTCGGTTCGCCGCGTTCTGCGGCACGCGCAGGATCCACTCCGAGACCGCGCCGAGCCGCAGCCCGGACGGCAGCCAGCCGGTGATCGCGTTCCCGATCGGCACGCGCCCGAGCATGACGAGGAAGGCGGCGAGCGCGAGCAGGCCGGCCTCCACGGTCCGCACGCGGAAGGCGCGGAACGCGGCGGAGGCGATGAAGAAGGCGAGCAACGCGAACATGGCGCTGCTCATCGGCGCGTAGATCTGGTCGTAGATCCAGGTCGAGCGCGTGCCCAGAGCCTGGAAGTCGCGCCCCTCGATCAGCCCGATCACCACGGTCGCGAGCAGGCCCGCGATCAGCACGAGGCGGTACGGCCAGTCCGGCTGGCGCTTCACCACCGCCTCGAGGTTGACCCGGAGCAGGTTCGCGCCCCCGAGCACGATGCCGAACGCGACCACGATCACGGCGCTCTGCTGGAGGAAGTCGGCGGGCACGCTCACCAGCTGGTGGGGCACGAAGAACGACAGGATCATGAAGAGGCCGACCACCGCGGTGACGAACAGGGGCAGCTCGCGCTTCACGCCGGTCCTCCTACTGCGTCGCCAGCCACTGGGTGAGCCCGTGATGGCCGAAGCTCTCGAGCAGGCAGCCCGCCACCACGAGCGCCACGATCACCAGCTTCATGAGGTCCGCGCCCTTCAGGCTCCCCACGAGCTTCGGCTCGCCCGAGAGGTAGGCGCTCGCCGCGAACAGCTCCTCGCCGATGAGCGTGTAGTCGCAGGCCACCACGAAGAACGGGAGCTGGTTCGCGTTCGCGGTGCCCGCCACCTGGATCGCTCCCGTCGCGAACCCGGTCTCCGCGAGCAGCAGCGACTCGGCGAAGAACGCGCCGAGGAAGATGTGGGCCGCGGGCCGGTCCCGCAGCATGATCCCGGTGACCGCCGCCACGTAGGCGAACTGTTCCGGCGAGACGAACTGCACCGAGTCGGGGTCGTACTGCTCCGGGCGTCCGGCCTGCAGGTACCCGCCCTTCACCATCTCCTGCGCGATGGTGAACGGGATGGGATAGGTGACGGGCACCTTGATCGGCGTCTGGTAGCGCGCGGTGGTCCGGGCGACGCTCTCGAGCACGATCAGCGACTGCACGGTCTGCATCTCGTCGATGTCCTGCACGCCGGGCACGTAGAGGACCGGGCGGCCCATCTCGGTGGCCCGCCCGATCGCCTCCTCGATCGCGTCGATCCCGGGGATGCGGCGCACGAACGGCTTCCTCCCCTCGCCCTGCGCGCTCTGGATGAAGAACAGCACGAAGGCGAAGAAGAGCATGGTGAGCGCGAGCGCGCTCCAGCGCGTGTGGTTGAACCACTGCGAAACCGCGATCGCCGGACCCGTGACGCTGCCCTGCGGGGTCACGCCCCCGGGGCCGTACGCATCGATGCGGTAGAAATAGGCGACGTTCCTCCGCAGCGAGGTGGACTGGTCGCGATACGCGTCGACGCCGGCCGCCACCGAATCCACCAGCGTCCACGGCCCGCCCGGATTCTCGGAGCGCATCACGTCGTAGCCCTGGACCAGCGCCCGCTGGAGCGTGTCGTCCGGCGAGAGCACCCACTGCAGATCGATCGCGCGACCGGCGTCGTCCGGCACGTCCTTCCAGGTGAGCCCGCGCGCGGGCCGCGGAGAGGGAACGGCTCCGGCGGGAGCCGGCGGCCGGGGCGCGGCGGGCCGTGACGGCTGGATCACGGGCGGAGGGACGATGATCGCCTGGCCCTGCGCGCGGGCCGCCGTGGGCGCGCCCCCCGCGGCGGGCGCGAGGATCGCGAGAACCAGCGCTGCGCGCCAGCTCAGCAAGCGCTCCCTCGAGTCACGGCGACCTCCCTGGTCCGGTTGCGACGTCCTGTCTGGCTCGCGCCCCGAGCGGTGGTCGAAAGGAATCTCGAACGTAGGATCTCCGACCTGTCGCTGTCAATGCCCCTGGCCCGCACCGCGCTCACCCTCCGATGATCTCCACGTTCGCGCGCGGGATGCGGACGCGCGTCCCGTCGTCGGCGAACACCAGCGTCAGCACCTTCACCATCGCCTCGGTCTCGAGCCGGCTCAGCTCGGACGGCAGCTCGACCACGCGCCCGATCCGTCCGAAGTAGGGCTCGCGGATCGCGCGCACGAGCGAGCCCACGGCGAGGGTGGCGCCGAAGCGCTCCTCGGTCTCGGTCCCCGCGCCGTCCGTCTCCGGGATCAGCACCTCGGGCCGCAGCACGCCCGCGCGGATCTGCGTCGCGCCGCTCACGGACACCAGCCGCCCGGCCCGCGCGCGCAACAGCTCCCAGGCCCGATCCGCCATCCGCATGCGCCCGAAACCCTCGGTCAGAACGATCGTGATCCCGACCTCCTCCGCGCCGGTGATGGCGACGCCGAGCTCGCGGCCCAGCAGCCGCCGCAGGTCCAGATCGTCGAGCCCTCCGGCGATCATCGCCGTCACTCCGAGCTCACGGGCGCGCGCCACCGCTTCGTACGAGAGGCGCGCGCCGCACACCACGACGCAGCCCCGGTGCTCGGCGCGGAGCGCGGCGGGGCTCAGCTCGGCGTCGGGCGACGACACCGGGACCGCGAGCTGGCCCCAGGTCTCGCCGCCCACGCCGAAGATGCCTTGCAGCAGCGCGCCCCGCGATTCGATCACCACGCCCTCGTCGGGCAGGATCTCGACCACGGTCCCCTGCACGTAGGCCTGCACCTCGACCGGCAACGGTGGCTCGCGGAGCGTGATCTGTCCGCTGATCGGCGAGACGCTCTCGAGATAGCCGCCCGCCGGGGCCGCGACCCTCCTGCGGCCCAGCCCGAGCAGACCGCGCGCCTCGGCGACCACCTCGCCCGCCCGCACGTCGGCCCCCAGCGGCTTGACCAGCATCTGCGCCACGCGGGCCGGCTCGACGCCGAGGCGAAGCGCCACGTTGATCGTCTGCAGGTTCCCGGGCAGCTCCGTGCGCGCGATCACGTCCGGGGGGCGCACCGCGTCCCCGACCCGCGCGAGCACGCTCCCGCGGAGCGGGAGACGGCGCTCCCGGCGCACCAGCGCCCGAGTGGTCACGCGCAATCCCGGCGAGTACGCCTGCTGCACGGTCAGGTCCTCTCCGGGTACGCGCCGAGCGCGTGGTGCCACGCGCGCAGGCGCTCGATGCGGGCCGCGGCCTGGGACGGGAGCTCGAACGGACGGCGGCCGCGCGCGTCCACGATCAGGCCCACGCATCCGCCCGGGATGCGGGCGCTCACCGGACGGCCGCGTCCCGCGCCGAGATCGAACCCGCGCTCCGGAACCGCGCTCACCCGCCCCACGGCGCTCGCAGGAGGCAGCGGCAGCAGGACCACGTCGCCGAAGGCGACGCGGCGCGTCACCGGCGCCATGTCCGGCCCGCTCACCTCGACCGTGAGACAGGGATGGCCGATGCGGCCCGTGCCGATCGGGGCCAGCACCGCGCCGAGCCGCACGAGGCAGTCGCGGTCGAAGACCTCGGAGGCCGCCCGCTCGTGCACGGTCCAGAGCACGCCGAGCTGCGGGGCCATGAAGATGCTGTCCACCGCGAGCAGCGTGAGACCTTCGGGCAGGAAGGCGTCCACCATCATGAGCGCGGCCTGCACGCGGCGCGGCGCGTGCGACAGCACGCCGCCCGAGCCGACGATCAGCCCGAGCTCGAGCAGATCCACTACGGAGCCGTGCCCGTCCGTCGGACTCAGGGCCTCCGAGATCGTGCGCTCGCGCTGGACGCCCTTGAGCCCGACGGCCAGCGCGCGATGCTGCTCGAAGGCGAGCCGCAGGGCTTCGCGGGCGATCGCCTGCTCGACGATCAGATCCTCGAGGCGCTGCGGGATCGTGGTCGGGCGGATCATCTTGTTCCGGATCCGGTTCCGGAGCGCGCCCTCCTCGACCGCGAACGGCACCCAGCGCAGGATGTTCTCGAGTCCCGCCTCGGCCATCACGTTGGCGATCGAGTAGCTCATGCCGAGATTGGCCGAGACCGTGCGATGGAACACCGGCTCGGGCTCCATGGCGCGGAACACCGAGAACACGTCGGTGGTGGCGCCGCCGATGTCCACCCCGAGCACGGCGATGCGATCGCGCCGCGCCACCTTGTCGATGATGAGGCCCATCGCGCCCGGCGTGGGCATAATGGGCACCGGCGACCACGACATGAGCTTGCGGTAGCCCGGCGCGTGCGCCATCACGTGCTCCATGAACAGCTCGCGGATCGCGTCCCGGGCCGGGCTCAGGTTCTCGCGCTCGAGGGAAGGGCGCAGGTTGGCCACGGCGCGCACGGTGGTGTGCGGCTCGAGCAGGCCGCGCACCACGTCGGCCGCGTCGCGGTTGCCGGCGTAGATCACGGGAAGCTGGTAGCCCGTGCCGAGGCGGGCGCGCGGATCGGCCGCCGCGAGGATCTCCGCCATCTCGGTCACCCGGCGCACGTCGCCACCGTCCGTGCCGCCCGAGAGCAGGATCATGTCGGGGCGGAGCCGGCGCAGCAGCTGCACCTTCTCGTGCGTCCGGCGCCCGTCGTTCAGCGCGATCACGTCCATCACGATCGCGCCCGCGCCCAGCGCGGCGCGTTGCGCGCTCTCCCCCGTCATCTGGAGCACGAGGCCCGAGACCATCATCTGGAGCCCGCCGCCCGCGCTCGAGGTCGAGGCGTAGAGATCCACGCCGGCATCCTGGCGCCCCGGAGAGAGGATGCGATCGTCCTCGATCAGGTCCCGGCCGACCGCCTCCTCGACCTCGCGCACCGCGTTCAGGACGCCGCGGGTCACGTCCTCGAACGGGGCCTCGACCGTGGTCGGCGCCTCGCCGCGGGCGACGAGCCGGTACCCGTCGTCCCGGTGCTGGATGAGCACCGCCTTGGTCGTGGTCGAGCCGCAGTCGGTGGCGAGGATGAAGCGGGCGCCGTTCGCGGCCTCGTCGGCGCCGGCGCTCATCGCCTGCCCCCGCCCGCCCGCGTCCGCTCCGGTCCCCGCGTGCGCGCCCGCCGCGCGTTCGCGTGATCCTCGATGCGCGAGGCCAGCGCGTCGATGCCGTCGGGGCGCTGGAGCAGCGAGGCGAAGCGCCGCGAGTCCCCGGGCCGCAGCAGGACCTGGAGGAAGGGCTCGAAGAAGATCATCGCCTGGCCCGCCACGCGCGACAGCGGCCGCACGGACTCGAGCGTGAGCAGCGCGGGGACCTCGAGGTGCAGATCCGCGATCCGCACGGCGACGCGGTCCAGCAGGGCGCGATCCTCGGGGCCGAGCGCGCTCTCAGAGACCATGGGCGCGGACCTCCCGCTCGATCCGTTCGAGGATCGGGCCGCCGCCCCGCGGCAGCGGAAGCGTGAGGCCCCGGAAGGCGTCGAGACGGCTCGCGCGCTCGAAGGGCGAGACGAACAGGCCGCCGCGATCGAGTCGCGCGCGCCGGATCCCGGGCCAGCTCCGGCGCTCCCACCCGAAGAGCACCCGGCGTGAGACGCCCTCCGCGTCCACGCGGCACCGGGTCGTGACGATCGCGGGCGCGAGCGCGCCCAGCACGGCGACGGCAAGGGCGATGCCGACGAGCGCCGGGCCGCGGAGCAGCCACGCGCCGGTCAGCGCGAGCAGGAGCGAGAGCCCCAGGGCCAGCGCCGCGCGCGCGCGGTGCTCACGCCAGGGACTGACCGTCCATTCCACGACCTCCGAAGCGGCCCTCGCCCCTCCGGATCGAGCGGTCCCTGCCTTCGTGGGTGATACCTCGGGCGAAGCGCATCCTGCGCTCAGCTCCAAGTCGCCGTCACCTCCTGTGGGATCGACAACGGGCGCTCGGGAACGCTCCAGCGCAGCTTCGGCTCCCGGCTCGCGCGGGCCTCGTCCAGACGGCCGACCGGCGTGGTCAGGGGCGCCTCGTGGAGCCGCTCCGGGTCCTCC
>Ga0335070_10010838_pt1 | contig 10656 bp, 10 predicted proteins | sample Lox_Sample_13_FD_206722 | JGI IMG/M metagenome (GOLD analysis project Ga0335070, IMG submission 206722) | Soil microbial communities from Loxahatchee National Wildlife Refuge, Florida, United States - Lox_Sample_1.3 | ecosystem: Environmental > Terrestrial > Soil > Wetlands | place: USA...
GTGAGCTCGAGATAGTCGGTCACCTCCTGCCTCACCGGCGTGCCGACCGTGACCCTCGGGGGAGGTGGCGGCTTGAACGCGCTCTTCTCCTGGCACGCCCCCAGCGTGACGAGAAGCAGCGACGCTATTCCCCATGCCCTCACGCCGCGAATCTGCACCCATGAAACGCCTTGTCGAGAACTCATGAGGTGGACTCCCTTGCAGTTCTGGTCACCCCTTGCACTCAATACGGCCATTGCCACTCCCGCACCTCGGGCATGTCGTCTCCGTGGGCGCGGATGTACTGCTTGTGCTCGATAAGTTTTTCCCGCATCCCTTGCTTCACGTGGGCGGCGACGCGCTGGAGTTTCGGCACGCGGTCGATGACGTCCATGACCAGATGAAATCGATCCAGGTCGTTCAGCACGACCATGTCGAAGGGTGTCGTCGTGGTCCCTTCTTCCTTGTAACCGCGGACATGGAGGTTCTTGTGGTTGGTCCTGCGATAGGTCAGGCGGTGGATCAGCCACGGATACCCATGAAAGGCGAAGACGATGGGCTTGTCCGTGGTGAAGAGAGAGTCGAAGTCCCGGTCGGAGAGCCCGTGGGGATGCTCCGTCGAAGGCTGGAGGGTCATGAGATCCACCACGTTGATCACCCGCACCTTCAGATCCGGAAAGCGCTGCCGCAGGATATCCGCCGCCGCCAGGGTCTCCATGGTCGGGATGTCGCCCGCACAGCCCATGACCACGTCAGGCTCGTCGTCGCGATCGTTGCTCGCCCACTCCCAGATGCCCACGCCCGACGTGCAGTGCCTGATCGCCCCATCCATGTCGAGATACTGCAGCGCCGGCTGCTTCCCGGCAACGATCACGTTGATGTAGTGGCGGCTCCTGAGGCAGTGGTCGGTGATCGACAAAAGGGTGTTAGCATCAGGCGGCAGGTACACCCGGACGATCTCGGCCTTCTTGTTCACCACGTGGTCGATGAAGCCGGGGTCCTGGTGGCTGAAGCCGTTATGGTCCTGGCGCCACACGTGCGAGGTGAGCAGGTAATTCAGTGAGGCGATCGGCCGGCGCCAGGGGATATGCCGGGTCACCTTCAGCCATTTGGCGTGCTGGTTGAACATGGAGTCCACGATGTGAATGAAGGCCTCGTAGCAGGAGAAGAACCCGTGGCGGCCCGTGAGAAGATAGCCCTCGAGCCAGCCCTGGCACATGTGCTCGCTCAGCACCTCCATGACCCGTCCGTCCGGCGACACGTTTTGGTCACTTGGCAGGATCTCGGCGGTGGAGAGGCGATCCGTCACCTCGAAGAGCGCACTGAGCCGATTGGAATCGGTCTCATCGGGACCCATGACCCGAAAATTGCGGCTGGCGGCATTGAATCTCACCACGTCCCGGAGCAGCTTCCCCATCACCCGTGTGGCCTCGGCGATGACCGTCCCCGGCCTCGGCACGGGGATGGCGTAGTCGCGGAAGTCCGGCATCTTCAGGTCCCGCAAGAGCATCCCGCCGTTGGCGTGGGGATTGGCACCCATGCGCCGCTCGCCTTTCGGGGACAATCCCGCCAGCTCCGGCCTCAGCGCGCCGTTCTCATCGAAGAGCTCGTCGGGCCTGTAGCTCTTCATCCACCCTTCCAGCATGGGGAGATGGTCGGGCTTCGTGGCGAAGTCGACAAGCGGGACCTGGTGCGCCCGGAACGAGCCCTCGACGGGCAGGCCGTCCACCACCTTTGGGCCCGTCCACCCTTTCGGGGTGATCAGCACGATCATCGGCCAGATCGGGCGCTGCCGGAACCCCTCCGCCCGCGCCTCCTGCTGAATGGCGAGGATCTCGGCGATCACCGCGTCGAGTGTCGCCGCCATGAACTGGTGCATCCCCTCGGGGTCGTCTCCCTCCACGAAGTAGGGCTTGTGGCCGTAGCCGATGAGGAGGCTCGTCAGCTCCTCCCGGCGCACCCGGGCGAGCACCGTGGGGTTGGCGATCTTGTAGCCGTTCAGGTGGAGGATCGGGAGGACCGCGCCGTCGTGGAGCGGATTCAGGAACTTGTTGGAGTGCCAGCTCGCGGCGAGCGGCCCCGTCTCCGCTTCGCCGTCGCCGACGACGCAGCAAGCGACCAGGTCGGGGTTGTCGAACACCGCCCCGTAGGCGTGGAGGAGAGCGTACCCGAGCTCGCCCCCCTCGTGGATGGAGCCCGGCGTCTCCGGGGCAACGTGGCTCGGGATGCCGCCGGGGTAGGAGAACTGGGTGAAGAGCCGTTTCATGCCCTCGGCGTCCCGGGAGATGTTCGGGTAGACCTCGCTGTAGGTCCCCTCGAGATAGGTGTTCGCCACCAGCCCGGGCCCGCCGTGGCCGGGGCCGGTCACGTAGATCATGTTCAGGTCGTACTTCTTGATGACCCGGTTCAGGTGGACGTAGATGAAGTTGAGGCCCGGTGTCGTCCCCCAGTGCCCGAGAAGGCGCGGCTTTATCTGCTCCGGCTTCAGGGGCTCCCGCAACAGCGGGTTGCCGCGGAGATAGATCTGGCCGACGGAGAGGTAGTTCGCCGCACGCCAGTAGGCGTTCATCTTTTGAAGCTCTTCGGGCGACAGAGGTCTCTGGTCTCGCAAGTGCTCCGTAGTCATCGTGAGCCTCCCTGTTCGTGGTTGCGGGTGCCCCCTGGCCTTGCAGCGCGGCACCGCTTTTCGAAAGCGGCAGCGATAGTCTCCATGGCCTGCGAAAAGACAACGTCAAAAAGGGTTCCCAGGATGGGACCGGCAAAGTCGAACTCGAGCTCCACGGACGCCCGGCAGCCCCCCTCCGGGAGCGCCTCGAAGTGCCAGACACCCTGAAGGGCCGCGAAAGGCCCATCGACAAGCTCCATCTCGATACGCTCGTACGGGCGGTTGCGGTTTCGGGTGGCGAAGGACGTGCTCACCGCTCCGCGCCCCACGTCAAGTTCGGCGACGATTTCGCCTTCCCGACGCTCGAGGATACGGGATGCGGTGCACCAGGGGAGAAACTCCTGATAGCGCTCCACGTCCGCCACCAGCCCGAACATCTGAGCCGCACTGCATGGCACTTCGACCGTCTTCTTCAGGCGATGCATCGCCGAGCACCTCAACTGCCGGGAGACATTCTTCAGCCCCCGCGCTCGTTCACATGAAAAAATCCCTGTCGGCAAGTGCCGTCCGAGATCACCGCTCATCTCGCGCAACCCTGCTGCGCCAGGGATAGTCCCATCTCCTCCAGGGCCGCCCGGGTTGTATCGTATCGCCGGTGGTGGATCCCCCGGATACCCAGATCGGCGGCGATCTCCACGAACATGGCCCGATCGTCGATGTAGAGAACTTCTTCGGGCGGCGTCTGGGCGATGTCGAGGGCGATCCGATAAATGTCCGGATCGGGCTTGCGCACGTGAACGAAGCACGAGGAGACAAAGAAATCCATGAACGAGCCGAGGTTGAATTTCTTCACGCGATGGACTGTGAGCTCCCGCCCCTCGTTGCTCACCGCCACCACCTTCAAGCCATAACGCCTCTTCAGGCCGCGGACGAGATCGATCATCTCCGGCTTGGGCTGAGACTGGGCGAACATGAAGGCCTCGAACTCCTCAAGGGAGAAGGGCCGGTCAGTATAGAAGACCACTCGCCTCAGGTACTCAGTCAGCTGCAGCTTACCCTCCTCGTAGGTGTCGAAGGTCAGGTGGTGGCGCTCGTCCATCTCCTGAAAGTCGAGGCTGAACTTTGCCGCTGCTTCCTTGCGCATCTGGCGGTCCCACCCGTTGGTGAGGAGCACGCCGCCGATATCGACAAAGAGCGAGGTAATCCCGCGCGCTTGTTGCATCGCTCATCTCTCCCCGAAAACTGGCGTGGCAGTGGTCGCGAGGAGCCTTACCGCGCCCCTATAGCAGCATGCCACCGCGGGCCCTCCCTCAATGGACCTCCCGAAGGTGCTGCTGGCAGGGATATACTCCCCAACCAGGGCAGCGGGTTTGCTCGGTCTCTTCATGGTGTTGCTCCTTCGTGTGCGATGATCTCCGGGGCCCGGTCGAGAGTGAGCCAGCGGCCCCTTCCTGTACCCGCCCCGTCATTCGTCAAGGCCCACAGCGATGCGGCACACCCCCATCTCTCCTTGACATTGCAGGAAGGTGGGCGTCACCCAGCTGTGACCATTCTGGGCGAGGAGACTATCAGCGTCCTCGGGTCCCCAGGTGCCGGCCTGATAATTGGGGAAATCGGTGGGCCGAACCGCCTCCCACATCTCCAGGATGGGCGCGAGCACCGACCAGGCGGCCTCGGCCTGGTCGGCCCGCATGTACAGAGTGGCGTCCCCGCGCATGACATCAAGGAGGAGGGTCTCGTAGGCCTCCGGCGGCTCGGACTTGAAGGCCTCCCGGTAGTAGAACTGCATCATCACCGGCGACAGCCGCATGACGGGCCCTGGCTGCTTCACCTCGAAACGAAGAAGGATCCCTTCCTCCGGCTGAATGGAGAGGATGAGCCGGTTGGGCCGGCGGGTTAGGAGGGCCGAGGCCGGGAAGGTCTGGTGCGGCACGGGGCGGAACTGGATAACGACCTCCGAGATCCTGGCGGGAAGACGCTTTCCGGTTCTCAGGTAGAAGGGAACACCCTGCCAGCGCCAGTTGTCCACGAGCAGTCGTACCGCCGCATAGGTCTCGGTGGTGGAATCGGCGGCCACATCAGGCTCGGTGCGATAGCCGCTCACGTGATTCCCTTGCACCCATCCGGAACCGTACTGGCCGCGGACCGCCACCTCATGCACCTGGTCCGGGAGAATGGGCCGGATCGCGTGCAGGACGTCCACCTTCTTGTTCCGGATCTCGTCGGCGTCAAGAGAGTTGGGGGCCTCCATGGCGATGAGGCAAAGCACCTGAAGCAGATGGTTTTGGATCATGTCGCGGAGAGCCCCGGCGTGCTCGTAGTACTCGCCACGATGCTCGACCCCGAGCTGTTCCGCCACGGTGATCTGGATGTAATCGATATAGCGACGATTCCAGATGGGCTCGAAGAGGGCATTGGCGAAACGAAAGGCGAGGATGTTCTGGACCGTCTCCTTGCCGAGATAATGATCTATCCGGAAGATCTGGGACTCGTCGAAGATCTTGGTGAGAGCGCGATTGAGTCTTTCGGCCGAGGCGAGGTCCCTGCCGAAGGGCTTCTCCACCACGAGCCGCGCGTGGGCACGGTCCCGGTTGAGCTTCGCCTCGGCCATGGCCTGCGCCGTCGGTTCGATCATCGCCGGCGGCACGGCAAGGTAAAAGATCCGGTTGGCTTTGGCAGCCCATGCCTTCTCCTGCGCCGCGAGCCTCCGGCTGAGATCGGTGAAGGCCTTAGGATTGTCGAACTCCGCGTCGATAAACGTTATATGAGCCGCAAACCGTTTCCACGATTCCCGGTCGGGCTTGCCCCGACGGGAGGACTCGCTTGCCCCCTGCCGTAGGCGCTCCCGGAACGCGGACTCGCCCATCTGTCGCCGATCAAGGCCGATCACAGCGAACTTATCCGGCAGCCACCCGTCCAAAAAAAGGTTGTAGAGGGCGGGAACAAGCTTCCTTCGCGTCAGGTCGCCGCTGGCGCCGAAGATGACAAGGATAGATGGTTCAGGTCGGTCCATGGCTCTCTCCCTATGCCTTGCCGAGTCCGTGGGGAAAACTCGCGGTTCTTCCACGCGCTGGTACCCTTGGGCCGCTGTGTTATCGGCGAGGTTGCAAGCCATGGCGCCCGAGGCTATCGACCCCACCTCGCAACCCCTATCAGTCACGACCCCGCGGCGTGCCTCCGTTCCTGACCCTGCGCTCATGGGAGCCATCGCCGCCGCTGGATGGCTCCGGCAACAAACTCTGCGATATGGTCGCTCTGAGGGAACTCCACCATCTCGGTGAGGCGCCTTCTCCGAGATCCCCCTCTGGAAAGTTCTAACTCTCTTCATCGAAATAGTGTCCACCCATGCCTTCAAGACGTCTCCCCCGACATGGGAACGCAGCCGGCTGCGCCCTCATGCAGGTCGGCAATGCCCTGGGAACAGGGCCCTCAGCTTCTTACGCTAACACCGCGCCCGCGCCCAAGATATCGGCGTTGATCTGATCTTGCCGTAGGACTGGCCGGGTCTCTCCTGTCGGTCTCAGTCCTACACGGGCGAAGGTTGTGCCGGCGGTGAGAACGCCGTGAAGGGAAAGAGGGGACCTCTCCCCTTTTCTTGTCTCACGGGGGAAAACATGCGAAGATAGTGCAGTCAGTGGATGATGGGACCGTGAAGCCGCACAAGCGAGGTGCTCGACTCGACCCCCGGCGGTGAGACGCCGTCAGGAACGTGGTCCCGCAGACTGAGATCATCTCTGCATTCCAGGAGAGCCGAGGGTGGCGGCCGCAAAACGGAAGATGTGCTGCGTTATTTTGGCCCTACTGCTCGTCGGTGCTGCCGGGCGGCAGCAGGGTCTCAAAGGAAAACTACGACAAATTGAAGATCGGGATGGCTTACGAGGAGGTGGTCAATATCCTCGGGAGCCCTGGGAACTGCTCGGAGACGCTCGGCGCAAAGAGCTGCGTCTGGGGCAGCGACAAGAGGCAGATCAAGGTCTCCTTCATCGCCGCCAAGGCCATAGCATTCTCGAATAAGGGACTTTAGCCCGCATTATGCACGGACCACCGGCTGCGACCGCGGATCTGGCCGTCCTTCCGGGCGTCCTCGCGTCTCCTACCTTGCGGCGTACCGAACAAGTACGCCTCAGGTCCGAGCCCTTGTGGTTGCCCGGTGGCACGACCATCTCCACGGTCTCGCGGCGGCGTTTCGTCCATAATCCGGGCTAACCTCAAGGAGGGCGCGATGCGTTGGCGGGACGGTCGCCGGAGCGACAACATCGAAGACCGCCGCGGCATGCCCATTCCGCGCCGTGTTCTCGTCGGCGGTTCGGGCGGCATTGGTGTCGTGGTCCTTTTGCTTCTCGGGATGTTCTTCGGCTTCGACCCAAGCGAGCTCCTGCGAGGGGGCCCCGCCGTCCAGTCGCCCTCGGTCTCCCTCCCCCAGAGTGGTGGCCAGGCCGGCCGTCCCGCTGCCGAGGCCGAGCTCAAGGAGTTTGCCTCCGTCGTCCTCGCCGATACCGAGGACGTGTGGCACGATCTCTTCGCCAGGTCGGGCCGCACCTACCGACCGCCGAGGCTCGTCCTCTTCACCGGCGCGGTGGAGTCGCAGTGCGGCTTCGCTCAGGCGGCGATGGGCCCCTTCTACTGCCCCCTCGATAACAAGGTCTATCTCGACCTCAGCTTCTTCCAGGAGCTCCGCACCCGCTTCGGCGCCCCGGGGGATTTCGCCCAGGCGTACGTCGTCGCCCACGAGGTTGGCCATCACGTGCAGACCCTCTTGGGCGTCACCCAGAAGTTCGAGGAGATGCGCAGACGGGCCGGTCCCACCAAGGCGAACAACCTGTCGGTGAGGCTTGAGCTCCAAGCCGACTGTCTTGCCGGGGTCTGGGCGAACCGGGCGCAGAGGGCCCGGCAGATCCTCGAGCCGGGAGATATCGAGGCGGGCCTGAACGCGGCAAGCGCCATCGGGGATGACCGGCTGCAGCGCCGGACCCAAGGTTATGTCGTCCCGGACGCCTTCACGCACGGGAGTTCAGACCAGCGGGTGCGCTGGTTCAAGCGCGGGCTCGAGCAGGGGGATATCGGTCTCTGCAACACCTTCAAGGCTGAGCGGCTGTGAGAGCCCGGCCCTGCTCGACAGGGCAGCACGGGAGGAGTGAGATAGAAATGGAAGGCATCAAGAGGCCGGAGGATTGCACGCACTACCCATTCTGTGACCACCTGTGCCACACGCTGCTCGCCGAGTTCTCTCCGGCCGGCAAGTGCATGCAGGAGGGCCCGGTTCTGCCCAGAGATGCGGTGCCGATCTGCGGGCAGTGCGAGCGCTTTATGCCGAGCAGTGACGAGAAGTAGGCGCACTTTCTGGGGACGGCAGGACCGTTTCGAAAAGCCCTCCCCGGTGGCTTCAGCACCGAGAAAAAGAGCCGGCCTCGCCGAAAAGAGCGGCCTTTCTCCCCTCGGCTCGACCGCTTCAGCCTGATGAGACCCCACGTGCCACTGCCTATCGCCGGCCCCGGGCCATGTGCCTCGCCTCCGGCCTCCGCCGCAGCCGCCAGCTCATGAGAGGGCTCGGAAGGGCACCGAGCCCGAGGGTAGTCCAAGCCAGCGCCCAGGCAAGTCTCTCCGGGGCCGCGGGGACCTCACGCACAAGGTCGATTACCAAGCCGAAACACCACGGACTGATGACACCCGCACTGAACCCCATCACCGAGCGCACGGCATAGGCGGCCCCGATCGAGCGGGCCTCGATCAGCTCGGTGAGCGCCGTCGAGTAGATGGAGGAGTCGGCGATCGCCGCGAAGTTATAGCAGGCGGCTACGATAAAGAGGAGAGTGAGGGGCCAGCCGAGCATCCACCCGAAAGAGAAGGAGAAGACGAGGCTGATGCAGGCGAAGAGCAGCATGGTCAAAGTGCGGCCCCACCGGTCCGAGAGGGTGCCGCCGACGAGACTGCCGAGCATGCTCGTGAGGTAGGTGAGGCCCGAAAGGAGCACGCCAAGCCCGACCGCCGCCGCTTGCGAGCCCGTCCCCCTAGTGCTCGCCTGGGCCGCTGTGGCCAGGTACGCCGGCAGCCAGGCCCACATGCCGAGAAGCTCCCAGCAATGGAACGTGTAGGCAAGCATGGACAAGAGGGCAGGTTTGTTCCTCAAGACGGTTGGAATCGCGCGCCACAGCTCCCGGCCCTCGAGCGGGGCGTGGACGAGGTTGTGCGTGTCGCGGAGGGCCCAAAAAGAAATGGCCAGGCCCACTGCGGGCAGGCTGCAGGTGACGAGGAAGGCCAGACGCCAGCCACCGATGGGAAAGAGCCGGCTCGAGACGACCACCGACGCCGCATAGCCGAGAGACCCAGCAGCCAGATAGAAGCCCATGGCTCGGCCTCGGGTGGCAGGCGAAAAGCGCTCGGCGATCAGGGTGAGACCGGGCGTGTAGGATCCGCCGGAGCAGAGCCCCGCGAGCCCGTAGAGGACTATCCCGGAAACAAAGCTCGAGGCGCCGGCTGCGAAGACAAGAGCGCTGACGCTGGCGGCGACGGCGCTCCATAGATAGGTTCGCTTTGCCCCGAAGCGGTCACCCAAAAATCCCACGGTAAACAGGGACACGAGGTAACCAAGATGCCAGGCGGATTGGACCAGGCCGGCCTGGGCCGCGCTCATCGACCAGTCGCTCCTGAGAAGCGGCAAGGCGGCCGAATAACTGGTGAAGATGAAGCTGAAGGCTACCCGGGCGCTGCAGAACAGAGCGAGCCAGCGGGCGTCTCCTCCGGGCGTCGCGCCGTGTTCCTCCCGTCTCAACGTAGCTCTCTCCTGTTCAGTTGTATCGTTTGGTTCTGCAGCACGACGGGACAAGTCGGTGTGGACAAACAAAGTACGCCCAGGATTATGGGACGCCCGGGAAGACGAAGTCAAGGGTGGTTGCGCTGTTATGCATACGAATTGAGTTTTCCGTCGTTTTCGATCTTTCATGTTGACATGATCTCTTCAAAAAGCCTATTGTAATACTACAAGAATCGTTCGCGCCCGCGGTTGCTGGCTCAAGGCGAAGCAACAGGTCGGTCGGAAAGCAGCGTCTGCGACGAACATTCGTTCGAAACTGGGCGTTCTGCCGCGATTGTCCATCCTCACTTCTCGAGCGATAGTCACCCTTCTCAATCAAGAAGAGCGCGATTCTCACGGACTCATCCTGCTCGTACCGGAACTCTCCTGCTAGTCGAGCCCTACCTCTTGCTCTCCTTGCGCAACTGATCAAGGCGCGGCGGGACTGGTTCCTAAGCGTGATCTTGCGCCGAACCAACGGCGGCAGAGGGCCCCCTCGGTTCGTTCGCCTGAGCAGCAGAGGAGTGGTGTGCCCTGATGATGGCTGAGAGGATGAGGTTGTTTGGCGGCCGAGGAGGAAGTTCAGTCCGAGGTCAGGCGTGATATCCATACAAGCGGCCCTCCCGAGGTTGGAAGGGGAGGAGAGGAAGGGAGGATGATGACATGGTACCCGTCGCCGATCTGAAGAAGCTTGATCTGTTCAAGGACCTGACCAGCGAACAGGTGGGACGTTTGGCCAAGATCACCAAGGTGAAGAAGTGCAAGAGAGGCCAAGTCGTGTATCAACAAGGTACCGCGGCCAAGCAACTCTATTTCATCAAGAAGGGTACAGTCAGCCTCAGGAGGGTGGAAGAGCATGTGGGCATCTCGTTCGTGTCGAGGGTAGCCGGAGAACTCCTTGGTGCGGGCTCGCTCATGGAACCGAGGGAGTATACGCTTACCGGCCTCTGTCTCGAGGACGCCGAGCTCTATGCCATCGATGCCAATAAGCTCTTGGCGATGTTTCAGAAGGACCCAGCGCTGGGCTACAAGATGGCGTTGGCGGTCGCGCGCATCTACTTTGGCTTGTACCAGAACGCCAGGGGCCAGCTCCTGGCCATGGTCAAGACACCTACCATCATCACCGCTCCCTAGCCCGCTCTGAGAGCGTCGGGACCGGCCGGAAGCCCTCGGCCGGTCCCCAAGTCCATCTGCAGCTGCCGCCGCCTGACCGGCACTTCGCACGAGAGGCGAGGCGGCCCGCAGATGAAGAAGCCTTGCACTTTTGGAGCCGCGTGGTAGT
>Ga0335070_10010839_pt1 | contig 10656 bp, 7 predicted proteins | sample Lox_Sample_13_FD_206722 | JGI IMG/M metagenome (GOLD analysis project Ga0335070, IMG submission 206722) | Soil microbial communities from Loxahatchee National Wildlife Refuge, Florida, United States - Lox_Sample_1.3 | ecosystem: Environmental > Terrestrial > Soil > Wetlands | place: USA: Florida...
AGTTGGCAGGTGACGGTTGGCAGCTTCCAGTTTATCGTTTTTTGTTACGTGTTGTACCGGTAACCGTAAACTGTCCACTGTAAACATTTTGCCGTAGGCAAAAGCATGGACCCCTACGCTGACCTTGATGCTTTCACCACCCACCTCACCACCGAGCGGGGAGCATCTCCCCATACAGTCGAAGCCTACAATAGAGACATCATCGATTTCATCACGTTCATGGAAGGCAGATCGGACGCCTCTCCGGAGCCAAGAGATTTTGAAGAGTACGTGGGCTTTTTACGGCGCCAGGGAAAAAAGACGAGAAGCATCGTCCGGGCGCTGTCCGCGCTAAGGAGTTTCTATAAATTCCTCCTGCTCGACGGCAAAATAGCGGTGAACCCAGTGGCCGAAGTGGAGATGCCCAAATTCAAAGCTCCTATACCGAGCGTCCTGAGCCAGGACGAAATGGCTGCTCTGCTCACGCCTGATGCCGCCCAGCACATGACGCTGCGCGACAGGACAATCCTCGAACTTCTGTATGCAACAGGTCTTCGTGTTTCGGAATTGATCGGGCTTAAGAAACGGGATATCAATCTGGAAGCGGGCTTTGTTGTCGCCTCGGGGAAACGGTCCAAGGAACGCATGGTGCCGCTCGGCACGTATGCCCGGGATATTGTAAAGCTCTATCTTCAAGAAGCGAAGCGGGGAGGTATCTATTTCTTTTCAAACAGGAACGGCTCTCCCTTAAGCAGGCAGGCCATCTGGAAAATCGTACGAAAGTATGGACTGCGGCTTGAGCACGGTACACATATCTCTCCTCATACATTGAGACACACCTTTGCGACGCACCTGCTCGAGGGCGGAGCAGACCTGCGATCTGTCCAGATCTTGCTCGGTCATGAAGATATTTCGACAACCCAGATCTATACGCATGTAGACCGGAAAAGGTTGAAAGAGATTCACAAAAAATATCATCCGAGAGGATGAATGAACTACAAATCAGAAATCCGAATATCTAAATTCGAAACAATGTCAAATGTGCAAATGTCCCAAATTCAATTTTTCGGGGTCTTCCTTTCGAGCATTCGGAATTTGGATTTGTTTAGAGATTAGGAATTAGAATTTCTAATTTGGTGTAAGATGAAGATCATCACCACCCACTACAATGCTGATTTTGACGCTCTTTCCTCGATGATCGCTGCAAAAAAACTTTACCCGGATGCGACTCTCGTTTTTCCAGGTTCCCAGGAGAAGAGCGTGCGTGATTTTCTCGTGCATTCCACCGCCTATTTCCTGGACATTCTGAAACAAAAAGACCTGGACTACAATGCGGTTGATACGCTGATTCTTGTGGACACAAAACAACGCAAGAGGATCGGAGAACTTGCAAGGCTTCTCGACAACAAGAATCTAACGATTCACGTGTACGACCACCATCCCCCTACCGACGACGACATCAAAGGAGAGGTGTACATGACCGGCTCGACCGGGGCCTGTGTGAGCATGTTGATCGGTCTGCTCAAAGAGCGCGATATAGACCTTTTGCCTGAGGAAGCGACGATCATGATGCTCGGCATCTACGAGGAAACGGGCAGCTTCCAGTATCCTTCAACCACCAAGGAGGATTTCGACGCCGCTTCATTCCTACTCTCGAAGGGCGCTAACGTGAATATTGTCTCCGAGATACTCGTAAAGGAGCTTTCCCCCGAGCAAGTCCATCTGCTGCATGACCTCATTGAAGCAGCCCAGGTCTACAATGTGAACGGGATTGATGTGGTCATAACAGAGAGTTCCAGCGAAGAGTACGTTGGAGATCTCGCCGTGCTCGTCCAGAAATTCAGAGACATGGAAAATGTCAATGCGGTTATCGGGCTGTTTCGCATGGATGACAGGATCTACGTAATCGGCAGAAGTCGCATCCCTGAGGTCGATGTCGGTCACATCCTGACACTGCTGGGCGGAGGAGGTCACAAAGAGGCGGCTTCTGCTACGGTAAGAGAAGCCACCATGGAGGAGACGAAGACCAGGGTGCTCCGGTATCTTAACCAGTATGTGAAGCCGTTATGGGAGGCACGCGACATCATGTTCTTCCCGGTTAAGACGGTCGATCAGGATGCACCCATCAGCGAGGCAAAAAACATCCTGACGAAATACAACATCAACGCGATGCCGGTCACGTCGGATAACACGATTGTTGGCATTATCTCGCGCCAGATAGCTGAGAAAGCAGCGTTTCACAAGCTTGAGCACCTGCCGGTAAAGGAATATATGGTCACGGAATTTTCTGTTGTGGCTCCCGAAGATTCCATCGAGCGGGTAAAGGAGATCATCATAGGCGGTAACCAGAGGTTTGTCCCGGTGATAAAGGAAGAGAGATTGGAAGGGGCCATCACAAGAACAGACCTCCTCAGAATACTCGAAGACGAGATCAGAAAAACGATTCTTGGCAAGATGGATTACCACGACACCTACGAGAAAAGAAGGAATGTAAAGAAATTGATGGAAGAGCGACTTTCCCGGCAGATGCTCGACAAGCTCGCGGTCATCGGCAGCCTGGCAGACGAGATGGGCTATCACGCCTATCTTGTCGGAGGCTTTGTAAGAGATCTTCTGTTAAGGACCGCTTATCCTGGGCGCCTCAGAGTCCCGGCCGGGCAGGACGAGAAGCTTACGCGGGCCAGGCCGGATGCCAGTACGTTGCAGGATGGAGCGCCCGGACAGGGATCTGCTTCGAAACGGGTCATAGCAAGTCCTGGATCAGTGACCTACGACATCGACATTGTGGTGGAAGGCGACGGTATCAGGTTTGCCGACGCACTCGCCAAACAGGTTCAGGCCAAGATCCGCACGCATAGGGAGTTTGGCACTGCGAAGGTGATGTACGCTGGTGGTTTCAGCGTCGACATAGCCACAGCACGCCTGGAATACTACAAGGCACCAGCCGCGCTTCCCATCGTGGAGCACAGCTCTCTAAAGCTTGACCTGTACAGGCGGGACTTCACCATCAACACGCTCGCCATATCCCTGAACAAGAATACCAAAGGCGAATTAATCGACTTCTTCGGTGCCCAGAGGGATATCAAAGAAAAGACGATCAGAGTTCTTCACAGCCTCAGCTTCGTAGAAGATCCCACCAGGGTATTCAGGGCCGTGCGCTTCGAGCGACGCTTCGGTTTTCAGATCGGCAAGTTCACCATGAACCTGATCAAGAATACTATCAAGATGGGGTTTCTCTCGAGGATAAGGGGATCAAGGATGTGGAGAGAGCTTTCTCTCGTTTTGAATGAAGAAAATCCTGGCGCCATCCTCAAGCGGCTGCAGGAACTGGATCTCCTGAAGTTTATCCATCCCCGCATTCTGTTCGACCGGGAGAGGGAAAAGCTCTTTCAGGAGATGGACACCGTGCTGAAGTGGTACCGGCTGCTCTACAAGGGAAAGCTGAACCAGACATTCTATTATCTGCTCGGCGCCCTGGACCATATGAGCACGGAGGACGTAACAGGTTTCGCGGCTAAACTGGAGCTTTCCGGAACGATGAGAAAAAAGCTGAGCAACGATATGGACAAAACAGTGAAAATAATGGCAAAATTTGAAGGTTCTATCCGGACAATGCGAAAAAGCGAGATATACCGGGAACTGGAGATCTTGAGCCTCGAGGCACGTCTCTTCACCATGGCGAAGGCCCAATCGGACGACATAAAAAGAACGATCTCCAATTATATTACGTACGCGGATTCACTTAAACCTCTTCTGACGGGGAAGACTCTCAAGCAGCTGGGCATCAAGGAAGGACCGGCATTCGGCGATATACTGGATGCGCTTAGAGACGCAAAGATCGATCTGGGTCTGACCACCAAGGAGCAGGAAATAGCATTTGTTAATAATTACATTAAAGAAAGAGGAGTTCGTCTGTGAACCTGAATGCGTCTACCCTGGAAGTACAAATGGAGTGTTTTGAAGGGCCGCTTTCCGTGCTCATCAACCTCATCAAGAAAAACAAAGTAGATATTTTCGACATTCCCATAGGCATGATTACGGAGCGCTTTTTGGAATACGTCGAGCTTGTAAAACAGATGAACCTCAGGATCGCGGAAGATTTTATCGAGATGGCCTCGCTTCTTCTCTGCATCAAGTCCCGTATGTTGCTCCCCAGAGAGGAGGAAGATCCGCGCACGGAATTGGTGGAAAAAATTCTTGAATATGAGAAGATTAAAGGCATGGTGAATATGTTCCAGGAATTGCCTGTGCTGGGCGAGGATACTTTTTCCCGCGGCAGGACGGGTCTTCAAGTTGAGGAAGAAGATCAGGACCTCACGGCGCTCTGCATGCTCTTTTTTGAATTGATGAAGAATAGGCGGGAGCGGTTCCTGGTAATACGGGAAATCAGACCTACGCTCGAGGAAAAGCTGGAGATTCTGCGTCTTGCCCTTTTCGAGAAGGGACACTTCGCCTGGAACCCCAAGGCTGATCTCGACCTGTCCGAAAAGGTAGCCACGGTCCTCGCAATGCTGGAGATCGTCAAGCTGAAAATGGCAAACCTGGCACAAAAAAGGCCTTTCGGGACAGTGCTCCTCACGAGAAGGTGAGAACGTGGCAACATCAAGATTGAAGAAGACACTTATAGTAATCGCCGTGATTATACTGCTGGTATTCCTTCTCTCTATTGTGAGAGCCTGCCTTAGCAAGGGAGGAGAGAGGATAGCAGTCGTTGAGATCGAGGGCATCATCTCCGATTCGCGGCAGGCCATGGAAGATGTTATACGTTTCAAAGAAGACCCGAGCATAAAAGGTGTGATCCTGCGAATCAATTCTCCGGGCGGCTCGGTCGGACCCACGCAGGAGATCTACCGTGAAATAATCAAACTCAAGAATGACAAGAAGGTGTTCGTTTCCATGGGCTCTGTCTGCGCTTCGGGAGGTTACTATATCGCTGCGGCAGGAGATAAGGTCTACGCGAACCCGTCGACGATCACGGGCAGCATAGGTGTGATCATGCAGTCTGTGATCTTAGAGGAACTGCTCAAAAAGATCGGAGTGAAGAGCAATACGATTAAAGCAGGCGAGCTGAAAGATGCGGGCACACCCTTCAGGGATATGACTCCGGAAGAAAGAGCCTACCTGGACGGCATCGTGAAGAATATTCATGAGCAGTTTATAAAGGATGTTGCGGCGGGCAGAAAAATGGAATTCGAAAAAGTGAAGAGTATGGCTGACGGACGGATTTATACCGGTCTCCAGGCCAAGGAGCTGGGGCTGGTGGACAACATCGGCAATTTTTATGATACTGTGGATGATATCAAAAAGGTCCTCAAGATCAAGGGCAAGCCTGAACTGGTCTACACAGAAAAACCATTTTCTTTTTCAAAATGGCTCTTTTCCTCGATGTCGGATATGTCGAAGGAATCGCTGGAAAGTTTCTTCTCCTCTCCATTTAAATTCCTGTACCGGCCCTAGGCTTCACTCTCTCTTCAGCTATTTCTTCGCGCGTATAAAATTATCTAATGACGGAATAAAATTTTTTGCGTTGCTTTTAAGTCGACCACTCTATATACCCTAGGATAAAAGGAGAAGTAGGGACAGGTACTCCTTCTCATGAAAGCGACTATAGCGCCTTTCAAAGAAGCGATTGAGATGATAAAAGAGGCCGGAGGAGAGGCCTTTCGAAAATGTTTCCAATGTGGTCTGTGTACGGCCAGCTGTCCTTGGAATCAGGTGCGAACGTTCCTTCCTCACAGGCTGATTACCGAATCGAAGTTCGGCCTTGTCGAACTTGGCGAAGAGTGCTGGTGGCTTTGTTCGACGTGCAACATGTGCGTCAGCCGCTGCCCAAGGGGAGTTTCCATCACCGACGTGATCCGTGCGGTCCGGAATATCACGACGGATAGTCTGCCTCGCGCGGTACCCGAAAGCCTGAGGAGCGCTGTAGCGAGTCTCAAAAGCGCAGGCAACCCGTGGGGCGGATTGCGGGATGAGAGAACTAACTGGTCCCGTGATCTCGCCATCCCGGCAATGAGCAAGGAAAAAGAAATGCTCTATTTCTCCTGCTGTGTTCCTGCATTCGATCCAAAGATGGGAAGTGTAGCGCGGGCTGCGGCAAGATTATTAAAGCTTACCGGAGCGGATTTCGGGATCATCGGCACGAATGAGAGCTGCTGCGCTGAAAGCGTGCGTAAGGCTGGTAACTACGAACTTTTCGATAAGCTCGCGCGCAGTAATATCAAAGCTTTTAAAGAATCGGGAGTGAAGCAGATCGTCACAAGTTCGCCCCATTGCTACGCAACGTTCAAGAATGAGTACCCCGCTCTGGACGGAAATTTCGAAACCATCCATTTTACACAATATCTGGCAGCCGCGCTGAACGATGGAAGGCTCACACCCAACAAACCCTTTCCCAGAAAAGTGGTCTATCACGATCCCTGCTACCTTGGGCGCCACTCGAGCATCTACGATGAGCCCCGACAGATCTTGCGGAGCATTCCCGGCTTGACGCTCCTGGATGAGATGAACAGCCGCGAGCGCAGCCTCTGTTGCGGTGGAGGCGGGGCAAGGATCTGGATGGAGACCAAGAAAGGGCAGCGTTTCTCCGATATACTCGTGGAACAGGCGGTTGAACTGGGCGCCGAAGTCCTCGCCACGGCGTGCCCCTATTGTATCCTCAACTTCAAGGACAGCGTACTCACGATGGGCAAAGAAAATGTACTCGAGGTTCGCGATGTTTGCGAAATCATCAATGAGGTAATTTGAGGCAAGGAGGAACAAGCATTTCCACTGACGCCAGACTGATTCAGTTACCCGCCCGCAAGAGTATCGGGGCGGTCATGGTAGTGGGAGCAGGTGTGGCCGGTATACAGGCAGCGCTTGATGCCGCCGCATCAGGTTTCAAAGTCTACCTCGTCGACAAAGGCCCCGCCATCGGCGGCAAGATGTCACAACTGGACAAGACATTTCCCACCAATGATTGTTCCATGTGCATTCTCTCTCCAAAATTCATCGAATGCGCCACGAATCCAAACATCACCATGCTCATGAACACAAGGATCGAGGCTGTTGAGGGCGTGGCGGGCGATTTCGACGTCCACCTTCTCCAAGAGCCCCGCTATGTCATCGAGGAAAAATGCACGGGATGCGGTACGTGCTCCGAATACTGCCCCATATTCGTGCCCGACATATATAACGAGGAACTCTCAACAACGAAGTGCATTCATGTTCATTTTCCGCAGGCAGTGCCGGCAAAATCAATTGTTGATGCCACCCGATGCCTTTTTCTGACCAGGAAGGAGTGTCAGATCTGCGTACCAACGTGCAAGAACAAGGCAATCGATTTTCACCAGCAGGCGGCTAAGACGACACTGAAAGCCGGGAGTCTCATCCTCGCCCCCGGATATGAGCCTTTCGATCCGCTCATGCAAAGCCAGTATGCTTACGACAGATTTACCAATGTGGTCACCAGCCTTGAATTCGAACGATTGCTGAGCGCGTCGGGGCCAAACAACGGTGAACTTCTCCGTCCGTCCAACGGGAAGACACCCCACAAGATAGCATGGGTCCAGTGCGTAGGGTCACGGGACGAGTCGTCAGGATGTACCTATTGCTCTGCGGTGTGCTGCATGTACGCTACCAAGCAGGTAATCCTTTCAAAAGAGCATCATCCGGAAATAGAAGCGGTCGTCCTGCACAACGATATTCGCGCCTATGGTAAGGGATTCGAGCGGTTCTACGAACGGGCGAAGAGTATGTCGGGCGTTCGCTACGTTTGGGCCAAGCCCGCGGTAGTCGGTGAATGCGCCGAGACGAAGAACGTTATCCTCAGATACCGCACGAACAGCGGCGAGGTGAAGGACGAAGAGTTTGATCTTGTGGTACTTTCAGTCGGGCTTCACGCGCCGATGGGCAACCGGGAATTGGCCGGAAAGCTTGGTATCGAAGTCAACCAACATGGCTTCTGCGAAAGCCCCTCCTTTGCACCCATGGAGACATCCCGGCCGGGGGTCTTCAACTGTGGTGTCTTTCATGCCCCTATGGATATTCCCGACGCGGTGACACAGGCATCGGGTGCCGCATCCCTCGCCTCACAGCTTCTGACGAAGGCGCGTGGGACCATGGTAGAAAGAAAGATCTTTCCCGAGGAGCGCGATGTCACAGGTGAGCCGCCCCGCGTCGGTATCTTTGTGTGCGATTGCGGCACCAACATCGCAAGAGTCGTCGACGTGCCGCAAACTGTCGAATATGCAAAAGAGCTTCCCTGCGTGGCTCATGCGGTCGAAGAAACCTTCGCCTGCTCCGTTGATTCAGTGAATCACATCATAGAGACAATCAAGAGAGAAAGCCTCAATCGTGTGGTAGTGGCTGCCTGCACCCCGAGAACCCACGAGCCCGTATTCCAGAACGCGCTGCGCGAAGCGGGTCTCAATCCTTATCTCTTCGAGTTCGCGAATATCCGCGAGCACTGTTCGCTCGTCCACATGGCGGACAAAGAACGAGCAACGGACAAGGCAAAAGACCTTCTCCGGATGGCAGCCACGCGCGCGACGCTTTTGGAGCCGCTCTACCGGGTCTCTTACGGGGTCACCCGTTCCGCACTCGTCATTGGAGGAGGTGTCGCCGGTATGAAAGCAGCCCTCGGGCTGGCGGAACAGGGTATCAACGTGTATCTCATTGAGAAAAGCAACAGCCTGGGAGGGCTCGCCGCCAGAATCCCTGAGACGCTTGAAGGGGCAGATGTGAAAAGCTTCGTAGACGGCCTCATCACCGAAGTGAACAACAATGAATTCATCGAGGTACTGACCAACGCTGAACTTGTAGAATTTTCCGGCTACGTGGGTAATTTCACTTCATTGGTCAGAGTGGCGACAGCAGCAAGCTTGAATGCGATCAGCCACGGTGTGACCATAGTGGCAACCGGTGCGGAGGAACTGAAGCCGCACGAGTCATACCTCTACGGCGTTGATGACAGAGTGGTGACCCTGCTGGAACTTGATGAAGCAATGGAGAAGGACAGCCAACGATGTAAGAGCTGTACCAGTGTGGTCTTCATCCAGTGCGTCGGATCGAGAGACGAACAGCGACCCTATTGCAGCCGTGTATGCTGCTCTCACTCGGTGAAAAGTGCGCTGAAATTGAAAGAGATGAACCCGCACATGGACGTCTATATTATCTACCGGGACATGAGAACGTACGGGTTGAAGGAGGACTACTACAAGAAGGCGTCCGACCAGGGCGTCATCTTCATCCGGTATGAGACGGATGACAGACCGGAAATAGAGCCTGTGCACGAAGACGGAAGGGATTTCCTGAGGCTTGTGGTGACAGAGCCTGTTCTCGGTCAACGGCTCGAGATAGATGCTGATATGGTCTGCGTAGCCAGCGCGTCGATCCCGCCCGAAGGCAATCGACTGCTGTCGCAGCTTCTCAAGGTGCCTCTCAATGAAGACGGTTTCTTCATGGAAGCCCATATGAAGCTTCGCCCCGTCGACTTCGCTACGGACGGCATATTCATGTGCGGCACAGCACACAGCCCCAAGTCTATCGAGGAGAGCATTGCCCAGGCACAGGCAGCAGCCGCTCGTGCAATGACCGTGCTAGCCAAAGAAGAGCTTGAAGCAGGAGGAGCAGTCAGCCGAGTGACCCGCGCAAGGTGCAGCGGGTGTGGTCTCTGTCGTAGTGTCTGCCCCTACCAGGCCATTGCCGCCGGCGAGGATGGCGTCGCAGTCGTGAACGAGGCTATCTGCAAGGGCTGTGGTGTTTGCGTCTCCTCCTGCAGAAGCGGCGCTCTCGATCTGGGCGGCGTAACTAACAGGCAGACGTGGTCTGTGATTCAGGCCTTGTAGGGATGCACGTCGAGGTGTGAATGAAGATAGAAACGGATACCTGGGAACCAAAGATCGTCGCATTCCTGTGTAACTGGTGCAGCTACGCAGGGGCAGACCTGGCAGGCACGAGCCGCATCCAGTATCCCTCCAACATACGGGTGGTGCGGGTGCCCTGCTCCGGGAGGATCGATCCGCTTTTTATCCTCGCCAGTCTCCAAAAAGGCGCCGATGGCGTGCTGGTGAGCGGGTGCCATCCGGGAGATTGCCATTACCTGACGGGCAACTACAGCGCGAGAAGAAAATTTGCACTCCTCAAAAGCTTCCTTGCCTACATTGGCCTTGAAGAAGAACGCGTACAATTCAGCTGGGTCTCCGCATCGGAAGGGATCCGTTTTGCAAAAGTAGTGGAACAGGTGACAGCCCGCATAAAAGCATTGGGCAAGTCAACACGCCTCGTGAAAGAAGTACCCGGAGGTCCGCTCAATGTCGCAGCTCACCAGTGAGATCAGGGAAGCTGCCCGCAGACTCCTTAAGGACGGCCAGGTCCAGGTCGTCATAGGATTTGAGCGGGGAAGCCTGCCGCTGCGGAGCCGCCCCTGCTTCGTCAGAAGAGCGGAAGATACAGACAGGCTCGTATGGAACGGATTCTGCGAGGCAAGCCTTGCACGCTATCTGCCCAAGCGGAAAGAGAAAGCGGCTGTTGTGGCAAAGGGGTGTGACAGCCGCGCCATTGTCGAGTTGATCAAGGAGAACCAGGTCGCGAGGGATCGGCTGGTCATCATCGGCGTACCGTGTAATAGGATGATCAACGGGTCTCTCATCAAGACAGCTATGGGTTCCGTCAACGCTGTTGATGATCATCAGG
>Ga0335070_10010840_pt1 | contig 10656 bp, 10 predicted proteins | sample Lox_Sample_13_FD_206722 | JGI IMG/M metagenome (GOLD analysis project Ga0335070, IMG submission 206722) | Soil microbial communities from Loxahatchee National Wildlife Refuge, Florida, United States - Lox_Sample_1.3 | ecosystem: Environmental > Terrestrial > Soil > Wetlands | place: USA...
ACCCGCGGCGAGGAGCCGCTTGCGGACGCGCAGCAGGTTCTCAGGGATCGGCCCGTTCGGCGCGGAGACCCGGCTTGAGATCGTGATCGGGCCGTGGCCGCGGTCGAGATAGCCCGCGACGAGAGACGAAAGCCGCGCGTCCTCGTCGCCGGTGAGCGCCGCATGCTCCATCTGCAGGGGCATGACGACCGTCGTCGGAAATGGCTTCAGCTCGTACTTCTCGCGATAGTCGGTCGGCAACGGCTCGGCCGTGTGGCAGGCCGCTACGAACGCCAGAGTCGCAAGCGCAAGGGCAGGACGGATGAGCCGGAGGGATGTCGTGGTCGCCATGGCGGATCACTCCACGATGTAGCCGAACGAGCTGACCGGCCGGCCATGCGGCGCATCGGCGGTCGGCTTGGTGTACTGCGCGCTCAGCCGCTTCATCAGATAGAGGTTGAAGTCGCTGGGCGCCCCGAAGCCGTCGGTCGGCAGCGCCAGTACGTTCGGATCGACCGGCCGGACCAGCAGCGGCGTCACCGCGATCACGAGGTCCGTCTCGCGCCGCTGGAACTCCGTGCTCGAGAACAGGTTGCCGAGGACCGGAATGTCCTTGAGGCCGGGCAGGCCCTGGATCGTGTTCTGGATGTCGTTCTGCAGCAGGCCGGCGATGGCGATGCTGCCGCCCGACGGCAGCTCGACCGTCGTCTCGGCGCGCCGCATGGACAAGGCCGGGATGGAGAAGCCGCTGACCTGAACCTGCCCCTGATTCGAGAGCTGGCTCACTTCGGTGGCGATCTTGAGATTGATCAGGCTGCCCGATAGCACCACCGGCGTGAACGTGAGGCGCACGCCGAAGTCCTTGTAGGTGATGGTGATGATCGTGCCGCCGCCGGTGCCGCCGGGCTGCGGTGTCGGCACTGGGAACTGGCCGCCGACCAGGAAAGAGGCAGTCTCGCCGGACACGGCGGTCATGTTCGGCTCGGCCAGCGTCTTGACGAGGCCGTTCGATTCGAGCGCCTGCAGCAGGGCGGTCAGGTTGCCGGCGGCGCCAAGCGGGAAGCTGCCGGTGAGCGCTGCCATTGCCGTGTTGGTGAAGTTTGGCGGGTTGCCGGTGAGCTTGAACTGCGAGCCGCCGATGGAGAAGTTGGCCTGAGGGACACCGGGGGTGATGCCGAGTTCCTTCACGACCTGGCGCGACATCTCCGAGACACGGACGCGCAGCAGGACCTGGTTCTTGTCGCGGATGTTGATCAGATTGATGATCGTGGCGTCGTCGGCGACGAACTGCCGCGCGATCTGCCGCGCGTTTTCGGCGACCTGCGGCGACGCGACGGAGCCGGTCAGGATGAGAGTCTGGTTGGCGGTGGCGACGTCGATCTCCTCGTTCGGAATCATCCGGCGCAGCACGGCGTGGACCGCGCCGGAATCGAAGGCGACCGTCAGGTCGAGGGCGTCGATCTGCCGCCCTTCGGCGTCGAAGAAGAACACATTGGTCTCGCCGACGTGGCGGCCGATGATGAACGCCGTATCGGCGCTGCGCAGCACGATGTCGGCGACCGACGGGTTGGCGACCAGGACGTCGCGCGCCGGCCGGGACAGACGGATGATCTGCGACTTGTTGACGTCGAGAGTGAGGCTGCGCGTGCCGGGCTGTACGGCCGCCGGGCGCGCCAATTCCTCCGGGCGCACCTCGCGGGCGGCCTTCGGGGGAACGGTTGGAACCGTCGGCACATCGGTCGCGGGCGGCAGTGCGGGGGGGACCTGCCGCTGCACCTTCTGGGCGCCAGGCGTGCGGCGCGGCGCAGTCACGACGGGTTCGGCTGTATCAGGCGCGGTCTTCTCCGCGGCGCTTGCCGCTGGAACGGCGGCCGCCGGCACCGCCGCGGACACCGCGACGATCGGGGCCGATACCGGCTCTTGCGGCAGCGGTGCCGCGACTTCCGGCGCGGCCTCTTCGGTCTTCTCGGTCGCGGCAGCAGAGGCCGTCGCAGCAGGCGCCGCGGTGCTGTCCTGCGCCAGCGGGTCGCCGGCATTCGTCGCGACGTTCTCGGTTGCCGCCTGCGTTGCGGCGGCCGTGGCGGTTGGCGTCGGTGCCGCCTCGGGCTCCGGTTTGCGCGGCGCCGCGACCATCGGGCGGGTCACGATCCGATACGGCAGGAACTCGTCCGCATCCCCCGCCCGCACCGGCGGGACGGTCAGCACGAACGCCGCGAGGACGGTCGCGCAAGTCAGGGAGATCAGAGCCGAGCGCATGAAGCACCTACATTCCGACGTTCGCGGCCGTTGTGCCGCGATAGATACGTATTCCGGATCCCTTTTTTCCGCCGTGCGCGAACTCACTCATGAACGGGCTGACGTCGGTGTCCTGAATGATCCCGCCTTCGGGGAGCGGCGGCTCGGCTTTAACCAAGCTGCGCAGGGCCAGGGACAAGGTGCCCATCTGGGTCGCCAGGGAGAGCTTCTGCGCCTGGGCGACATCGACCTCGATCGTCGCCGTGGAGGCGACCTTCGGCTTCTTGTCGATGTCCTGCATTTCCTGATCGATGGCGAGGACGCGCACGTCGCGCAGAATGACGCTGTTCACCTGCTTCTGTACGGCACGCAAGCCGCTGAAGCTCGCCTGCTCGTCGCCGCTGTACATGATCGGGAATTTCTCATCGAGCAGAACGTCGACGCGGTCGCCCGGAACGATGAAGCCGCCGTCACCGGAGACCGCATCGACGCGCACGCTGACGGCGCGCAGGCCCGGTGTCAGCGCGGCCGCGAGGAAGCCCGCTTCGCCGGGCTTGAGCAGCCGCTGCAAGGTGATCGGCTCGCCCGCTTGCAGGCCGCGGATGACGACGCGGCCGACGGCATCCTTTTGCGGCTCGACGCCCTTGTCGCGGAGCAGGAAGTTCGGATCGAGCCCTTCTTCCGGCCACCGTTGCCAGCGCACATCGTCGGACTTCAAGATCGTGCCGGCCGGCAGATTGCGCGCGGCGACCAGGACGTCGCCGGCGGCGATCCGGATGGCCGCCGGCGCCGGCGCCGCGGCCGGTGCGCGGTTCATCAGCCGGGGTGCCACGAAGAACACGACAACGGAAAACGCGAGCGCAAAAACGACGATCATGATGCTGATGGGGCGCATGGCGGGCCTCCGTCAGAAAGAGTTCGGGGACGGCAGCGCGGCGATGTCGAGTTGCGAGAGAACCGCAATCCCGGCAAAAGCGATCGCGACGCCGTAGGGAACGCCCTCATTCTCCGAGAGCAGGCGGCTATACCAGCGGCCGGACCGGAGCTCGGGCCGCCGCGCCGTGGCGCGACGCGCCGCGATCAGCAGCAGCGCGAGAACGGCACCGGCGATCGTTGTCAGCAGCAGCAAGGCGGCGAGGTGGTTCCAGCCCGCCCACAGCGCGGTGGCGCCGAGAAGCTTGACGTCACCGCCGCCGCAGATGCCGGCCGCAAATCCGATCGCGGCGACCCCGAAGACGGCGAGGCCCGCCGCCGCATGCGCCGCGAGCGCACTCGCGGAAATCGACGGTATCACGAGCGCGAACGCCGTGATCAGCGTCAGGCTGGCGAGATTGGGAATTTGATAGCGGATGAGATCGCTGGCCGCGGCGACCGCCAGTGCGCCCACATACAAAGCCAGCGAGAGGATGCCCCACATGATGCCCCCATCACATCTGAGCTGCTTCGGCGGTCAGGTCGGGGCGCCGCCGTCGGACGGCGCCCCGCTCTGCAGCGGACCTTAGTTCGCGGCCACCGGACCCAGCGCGGTCGAGATCGAGTTGAACGCGGTCTTGAGGTCGGTGCCGATCGCGGTCACCGCCGTGATGATCACGACCGAGATCAGGCCCGCGATGAGGCCGTACTCGATGGCGGTCACGCCCGAGGTGTTCTTGCGAAGGCGGTAGAGAAGATTGCTGATGGCGACATAAGAACGGAGCATGGTTACCCTCCGAGTTGTGCCCCCGTGGTTCTCACGGGAGCTCTGATGAAGCGACGGCCTTCGATCCTCCTCCGGCCTTTGCCCCAGGACAGGCCGTGAGCGACAGCACCCACGTCCCAGCTAAGAGAGCCGACAGCGGCGATGTGCCCCGTAAGCTCGTGGTGCGTTCTCAGCACCTGACGCGCAACGTAGGGCAGACGTGCGGGCGCGTATGTGTGATTCCACACAGGGACTTAGTGTGTTTGCTCACACCAATTTCGCCGCGATTGGACAACACTCCGCGCCATGACGGCACTACGCGAAAAAAGAACGGTCATCGGCGCATTCGACGCGGAGCGTTCGGATGGCGGCCTTTGCCTCGACAATGTCGCTCTGCTCCGGCGCCTCTCGTCGGATGAGCGGAAAGCGCTGGAGACCAAGTGCGCGTTTCGCCGCGTCGACGCCGGCGAAGTGGTGCTCGACCGGTTCAGCGCCAACGTCGCGGTCTATTTTCTCACCGCCGGCTCCGCACGAGTCGTCCACTACGTCGCGGACGGACAGGAAATCACGATCGCCACCGTCGCGGCGGGCGACACGATCGGCGAAATCTCGGCGATCGACGGACTGGGCCGTTCGGCCTCGGTCGTCGCAGAAGAGAATTGTGTCGTCGCGGAACTGCCGCAGGCCGAATTTCATGCGCTGATCGTGCGTCGCGGCGATATCGCGCTCGAGCTGCTGCGGCGGTGGACGGTGACGATCCGTCAGTTGTCGGACAAGGTCAGCTACCTTTCGACCGGCAGTCCGGACCAGCGCGTTTATTCAGAACTGATCCGTCTCGCCCGCGCCGAGCGGCCGGGCAGCGACCGCTGGGTCATCCGCGAGCTCCCGACTCATCAGGATCTCGCGAAATGGGCGCAGACCAGCCGCGAGACCGTGGCAAGCGCCGTCGCCGAGCTCGTCCGCCGCGGCGTCGCGGAACGGCGGACGAAGACGCTGTATATCAACGACTACGCGGCGCTGCGCGAGATGATCTCGCGGCCGGATGAGGCGAAGACCGGGAGCGGCTGACCATGTGGTCTTGGCTGATCCGTCTATCGCGCGATCAAGGCGGCGGATATTCGGTCCTCGCCGCGGCGATGATGCCGGTGCTCGTGGGCTTCACGGCACTCGGCACGGAGACCGGCCTCTGGTTCTATCAGCATCAGACCATGCAGTCGGCGGCGGATGGCGCCGCGTTCAGCGCCGGTGCCGCCTATTTCGCCGGCAACACCACGACCTTTGCCACGGATGGAAAGGCGGTGGCGGCGACGTATGGCTTCACCGACGGAACGAACAACACCACGGTCACCGTGAACCAGCCGCCGGCCTCCGGTCCGAACGTGTCGACACCCGGCGCTGTCGAGGTGATCATCACGCAGCCGCAGCAGCGGCTGTTTTCCGCCGTGCTGCTGAGCTCGACCGTCAGCATCTCGGCGCGTGCCGTCTCGGCCACGAGCGGCCAGGTCAACGCCTGCGTCCTGGGCCTCGACCCGACCGCGGCGAACACGGTCCTCATTTCCAACAACGCCGTGCTTCCGGATCCGGCTTGCGGCGTCGTCTCCAATTCGTCGTCGTCGACGGGCTTCACCGTCAACAACAACGCGGTCGTCGACGGTCCGACGTCGTCGCACGGCGGCACGTCGCTCGGGGTCAACGCGCATCTCAACGGCAACCCGAACCTGACGAATGCCGCGACGGTGGCCGATCCCTATGCCTCCGCCAATCCGGGAACGCCGCCGGCCTGCACCAGTCAGAACGGCACCGGCAGCAACAACGGCAGCCGCAATCTCGTGCCGGATGTGGTGGTGAACGGCGTCGGCATGGCCCACTTCTGCAGCGGGCTGAACTTTCAGAACAACTTCTCCGCGACCTTCGCGCCCGGCGTCTATTTCATCGATTCGCAGCTCGTGTTCGGCAACAACGCGCTGATCAGCGGCACAAACGTGACGCTGGTGATCAACGGCAACTATCAGATCAACATCGGCAACAACGCCACCGTCAACATCTCGGCGCCGCTCAGCGGGCCGACCGCCGGCATTGCGTTCATGGGCGGCCGCAGCGCGACGTCGAGCGTCGTCCAGACGTTCTCGAACAACACGATCCTGAACCTGACGGGCGCCATCTACTTCCCGAACCAGATCCTGAACTTCGACAATAACGGCAGCACCACGTCGTCGGGCTGCACGCAGCTGATCGCGCGCCAGGTGCAGATCATGAACAACGTCGCGCTCTACAACAACTGCAACAACACAGGCACGAAGCCGATCAATTTCGGCGGCTCCGTGGCCCTGGTCGAGTAGCGGCGATGTGGGACGACCTGCGCATGAAGATTCTGGTCGCCGGGCTGTCGCCGCTCGGCCAGCTGATGTCCAGCGCCGGCCTGATCTGGTGGCCGTACCTGCTGAGCGCGTTCGTCATTGCCCTGGTCACATACTGGCTGGCGCATGGACGTGCGACGTCCGCGCTCCGTGAGTTCCGCCGCCGCTTCCTGTCGCGGCAGATCTGGCTGCACCGGTCCGCCCGCGGCGACTACGCGTTCTATGTCGTCAACGGCATCCTCTACCCGCTGATGGTGACGCCGGTCGTGCTCGGCGGCGCCACGATCGGGACAATGGTGCAGCGCGGGCTCGATACTGCCGTCGGCGGCCCCGCGGACCCCGTCGCCAATGCGGTGGTGCTGCGGCTCGTCTTCACGATCGCTTTTTTCATCGCCTACGATTTCGGCCGTTTCGTCGCGCACAGCCTCCTGCACGACGTTCCGTTGCTGTGGCATTTCCACAAATTGCATCACTCGGCCGAGGTGCTGACCCCGTTCACGAGTTACCGCATTCATCCGGTCGACCTGTTCGTCATGCAAATCGTCCCGAACGCGACGACCGGCGTCGTCAGCGGCATCGTCTGGCACGCCGCGGGCGGCCAGGTCGGCTTTTACACGTTCTTCGGCCTGCATGCCGGAATCGCCCTGTTCAACATGATCGGAAATTTGCGCCACTGGCAGGTGTGGATCTCTTTCGGGCCGGTGCTGAACCGCTGGCTGATCAGCCCGGCCCACCACCAGATCCACCACAGCGCCGAGGCCAGGCACTTCGGCACGAACCGCGGCTTCGAGCTGGCGATCTGGGACCGGATGTTCGGCACTCTCTATGTGCCGGTGGCGGAGGAACGGTTCGCGCTCGGGCTCGGCGACGGCAGCGACGGCACGTGGCATTCGCTGGGCGCGATGTACCTGCGGCCGTTTCGCGACGCGATTGCGGAATGGCGCCGGCGGCCGCGGCCCGCATCGGTCCCGGTGATCGCGGCGCGACGCCGGGTTCTCGGCCTGGGGCTCGCCGGAGCGGGTGCTGCGCTGCTGCCGATCCGTCCGGCCGAAGCGGCGGCAGCGGCGCCGGTGTTCCTCGAGGACCTCACGTGGGTCGAGGTGCGCGATGCGGTCGCGGCCGGCCACAGGACGGTGCTCGTGCCGACCGGCGGGCTGGAACAGAACGGGCCGCATATGGTGCTCGGCAAGCACAACCTGCTCGTCCGCTGCACGGCAGGCGAGATCGCGACGCGGCTCGGCAACGCGCTGGTGGCGCCGGTGATCCCTTACGTGCCCGAAGGCCGGTTCGACCCGCCCGAAGGACATCTGCGCTTCCCCGGGACCGTCGGCGTGAGCGAGGCGACGTTCGACGGCGTTTTGCGCGACACGGCTGCGAGCCTGGCGCTGGCCGGATTCACCTGCATCTGCTTCCTCGGCGATCACGGCGGCAGCCAGCCGACCCAGGAGCGGGTCGCGGCCGAGTTGACCGCCGCCTGGCGCCGCCGAGGTGTGCGGGTTGCCAATCTCCTTAACTACTACGCCGCGAACGGGCAGGAGGCCTGGCTCAAGCAAGAAGGCTACGCGGCGGCGGAAATCGGCACGCATGCCGGACTGTTGGACACGGCCGAGCTCCTGGCCGTGGCTCCCGCCGGGGTACGCACGGCCCGGCTTTCGTCGGCGGACGCCCCGCCGGCCAGCGGGGTCGCCGGCGACCCGTCACGGGCCTCGGCGGCGCTGGGCCGGCACCTGCTGGAGCTCAAAATCGGCGCCGCGCTCGCGCAGATCCGGAATATTCAAGTTTAGACAAACCCGCGTGGTACCGCAGGAAAGTGGCGACGCGCCTGTTTTTGCGGCACACTGGCCGGGATGTCGTCCCCGACCAGCCTCAAGAAGCCGCCGCCCATCGACCGGCGCGCCGCCCTGGCCAAGATCGGCATGCTGCGCGGACTACCGCCCGCCGAGCTGGAGGCATTGGCCGCCAAGCTGACGTGGCGGGCGTATGAAAAGGACCAGCAGATCATCGAGCAGGAAGGCGGCAGCAACGACGTCTACCTGGTCGCATCGGGACGCGTCCGGGCCACCATCTATGCCGCCAGCGGCCGGGAGGTGGCGTTCCGTGATCTGACCGAAGGGGCGAGCTTCGGCGAATTGTCTGCGGTCGACGGTCTGTCGCGCTCGACGAGCGTCATCGCCATCGAGGACACCTGGCTGGCGTCGATCCCGGGCGAGCAGTTCTGGGGCCTGCTCCGCACGAAACCAGCGGTGATGGAGAACGTGGTCAAGGGGCTTGTCGCCTTGGTCCGCAATCTCACCGAGCGCGTCGTCGACTACAGCACCCTCGGCGTGCGCAACCGTATCCAGGCCGAGCTGGTGCGCATGGCGCGCGAGACCAAGCCCAAGACGAATCAGTGCGTGATTTCGCCGGCCCCGAAACATGCCGATCTGGCCAGCCGGGTGAGCACCAACCGCGAGGAGGTCGCGCGCGAGTTCAGCCACCTCACGAAGGAAAAGATCATCGAGCGTCGCCGCGGCGAGCTGGTCATCCTCGACCTGCGCCGGCTGATCGGCATGGTCGAGAAGGTCCGCGAAGACTAGCTCGCCTGGCGAAGCGAAGATCACGAGGACCCTATGCCGCCCCGCGTCATGATCTTGAACGGGCCCAACCTGAACCTCCTCGGCGTCCGCGAGCCCGAGATCTACGGCACCACGACGTTGGCGGCGATCGAGACCAGCTGCCGGGAATTCGCAGGGACGTTCGGCGGTACGCTCGCGTTCCACCAATCCAACCACGAGGGGCAGCTGGTCGACTGGGTGCAGTCCGCGCGCGGCCAGTTCGACGCGATCATCATCAATCCCGCCGGCTACAGCTTCAGCTCCGTGGCTTTGCTCGATTCGCTGAAGATGTTCAACGGGCCGGTCGTCGAGGTGCACATCTCCAACATCCATGCCCGCGAAGCCACCTACCACCACTCGAAGATTTCGCCGATCGCGAAAGCGGTGATCTGCGGCATGGGCGCCTACGGCTACGTCGTGGCCTTCCAACTCGTCGCCTACATGTTCAAGTCACTGCCCGAGAGCCTGCCGGCGCCGCTGCGCATCGGGCCGCGCTGACGGCCGAGGGTGAGCCGGCGTGGGCCGGCGGTGGGCTGGCGGCTTTTCAGCATCGCCGCGGGTCTGGTATGACTGCCCCAGCGGCCACGGCTCCGGCCGCCGGCCGAAGACGCCTTCCCAGGGCGCCCGGAGGAGAGAGAAAACAGCCGATGACGAATTCGACCGCGCCGCTGCGGCTGCACACGCTGCTGGCGGATTATCCGAACACCTTGGCCTTGAAGAAGGGCGAGATCCGCTCGCCGCTGGTGAATTTCGATTTCGCCGACATCAAGGTCGCCAACCAGGGCTTCAAGCCTCTGGTTCGGGAAGCGAAATTCGACGCCGGCGAACTCGCGATCGTCACCTATCTGCAGGCGAAGGTGTACGGCAAGCCGTACGCGCTGCTGCCGGCCGTCGTCATGGGCCGCGGCCAGCACCACACCATCGCCTACAATGCCGAGCGCGGCACCTTGAAGCCGTCCGATCTTCCCGGCAAGCGCGTCGGCGTGCGCGCGTATTCGCAGACGACCGGCGTGTGGCTGCGCGGCATCCTGCAGAACGACTACGGCGTCGATATCAACCGGGTGACCTGGGTCACCTTCGAGGATCCGCACCTCGCGGAATATCGCGATCCGCCGAATGTCGACCGTCAGCCGGCCGGCAAAGTCATGCTCGACATGCTGCTGGCGGGCGAGATCGATGCGGCGATCGTCGGCGACAAGCTGCCGGACGACAAACGGGTCAAATACCTCATTCCCGATCCGCAGGTCGCGGCGCAGGAGTGGGCGAAGAAGCACGGCTTCTCGCCGGTGAACCACTTCTTCGTCGTCCGGCAATCGATCGCCAAGGAGCGGCCGGACGTCGTGCGCGAGATCTTCCGCATGCTGGCGGACAGCAAGAAGGCCGCCGGCGCGCCCGGCAGCCCCGACCCGCTGCCGATGGGCCTCGACGCGGTCCGCCATGCGCTGGACTTCATCATCGAATCCGCCGTGCAGCAGAAATTGATCGAGCGCCGGTTCTCGGTCGACGAGCTGTTCGACGACACCATGCGCGCGCTCCGCGCGTGACAACCTTTCAAGCGATTCAGTAACGGAGACCATCCATGATCATCGATTGCCACGGCCATTACACGACGGCGCCCAAGGAGCTGCAGGCGTATCGCGACGCGCAGATCGCCGGCCTCAAGGACCCGTCGTGGAAGCCGACCAAGGCCAAGCTCAACATCAGCGACGACCAGATCCGCGCCAGCGTCGAGGGCGCGCAGCTCAAGCAGCAGCGCGAGCGCGGCACCGACGTGACGATCTTCTCGCCGCGCGCCGCCGGCATGGGCCACCAT
>Ga0335070_10010842_pt1 | contig 10655 bp, 6 predicted proteins | sample Lox_Sample_13_FD_206722 | JGI IMG/M metagenome (GOLD analysis project Ga0335070, IMG submission 206722) | Soil microbial communities from Loxahatchee National Wildlife Refuge, Florida, United States - Lox_Sample_1.3 | ecosystem: Environmental > Terrestrial > Soil > Wetlands | place: USA: Florida...
CGGTGGTCACTGTTGCAGTTGAGCCGGCGGATGTTAAGGATTTGCCGTTGTTTGACAAGGTTATGCACAAGTTGACGACTGAAGACCCAAACCTGCACTTTTTGATCAACAAGGAGAGCGGGGAGTATTTGCTCAGCGGCATGGGTGAATTGCACTTGGAGATTACTGCTTATCGTATGCAGGAAGCGAATTTGAAGGTGAAGACTAGTAAGCCGATCGTGATTTATCGTGAGACGATTAGTCATGACTATCGTGGGCCGGCGATTATGGGTAAGAGTCCGAATAAGCATAACAAGTTGTGGGTGACGATTGAGAAGTTGCCTGATGATGTTGTTGAAGCGATCAAGAATGGGAAGATTTCTGAGATGCAGAGTCGGGATGATCGTGTTAAGGTTTTGAAGGGGTTCGGTTGGGATACGGATGATGCGAAGGGTGTTGTGGCGATTGAGGCGAATAATATTCTTGTGAACCGGATTAAGGGTAGGCAGTATGTTGATGAGATTATGGATCATATTAAGTCTGGTTTTCGTGAGGCGGTTTTTACTTCGGTGTTGGCTAAGGAGCCGGCTTATGGGTTGAAGGTGAATTTGGAGGATGTTACGGTTCATGAGGATCCGGTGCATCGTGGTCCGGCGCAGATTTTGCCTATGACTTGGCGTCCGATTTGGTGTGCGTTTCTGTTGAGTGATCCTAAGCTCTTGGAGCCTTTGATTAGTTTTGAGTGTAAGGTGCCGAATCAGTTTGTGAGCAGTGTGATTGCTACGGTGCAGAAGCGTCGGGGTAAGATTTTGGATATGATTAACGAGGAGGACATGATTATTGTTAAGGCTGAGATGCCTGTGTCTGAGTCGTTTGGTTTGGCTGAGGAGTTGCGGTCTTCGACTGAAGGTAGGGCTTTTTGGGCGACGCAGTTTAGTCGTTGGGCTCCTGTTCCTGAGCAGATGCAGGGAGAAATAGTATCGAAGATTCGGGAACGTAGGGGTTTGGCGCCGACGCCGCCGAGGGCTGAAGAGTTCTTCGAAGACGCGTAGGTTTAGCTGGCTGATCAACCGCGGCTTTCTTCTTTTTTTGTTTTTTGTAAAGGTTAATGTAGTCAGGTTGGCACGTTTGTTCAAGCCCGAGGTGCAGCGGTTTGGTTAGTCTTTCGATGGTGGTTCTTGTTGTTCCGCTTGTCGTTGGTATCTTGGCGGGTTTTGTGTTTCGCGGTGTTCGTCGTGTGGATTTGAGTCGGGTTGTTTTTGGTGTGATTGTTGTTTTGATTTTTTCGCTTGGGTTTTCGATTGGTTCGAATGGTGAGTTGTTGGGTTCGTTGCCGACGGTTGGTGTTAGTGGTTTGGTGTTTGCTTTGTTGGCGATTGGGTTTAGTGTGTTGTTTGTGGTGTTGGTTCGGCGGAGGTTGAGGTTGTGATTAAGTATATTCTTCTTGCGCTTTTTGTTGGTGCCGTGTTGGGTTATGTGAACAGTAACGTGAATGGTGGGTTTTCGGGTGTTTGGGTTTCTGATTACTTGTTTAATGGGTCGTTGTTTGGTTTGTTGTTTGTGATGGGTTTTGGGTTTGGAGTTGATAAGGATGCGGTGAAACGTTTCAGGGGTAAGGGTTTGAGGGTTCTTGTTGTTCCGTTGGTTGTTGCTTTTGGCAGTTTGTTGGGGGGTTTAGTTGCGGGTTTGATTTTGGGTTTGAACTTGTTTGGTTCGATGGCTGTTGCTGCTGGTTTCGGCTGGTATACGTTGACGGGTCCTTTGTTGTCGCAGGTTTTGGGTTCGCAGTGGGGTGCGTTGGGGTTTGTGGCTAATTTTCTGAGGGAGTTGTTGACGATTGTTCTGGTTCCGTTTTGGGTGCGTGTTGATAAGTATGCTGCGGTGGCTTCGGGTGGGGCGACGACGATGGATACGACGTTGCCCGTGATTGTTCGGTACGGTGGGTCGGACGTGTTGGTTGCGGCTTTTTCAAGTGGGTTTGTGTTGAGTTTGGTTGCGCCTTTTGCAGTGTTGGGTTTTGCCAGTTTAGTGTAGGCCTATGATGTGGCCTGGTCAACATGGATTATGACGGAAAAACAGCCATAAGCACCCTACCCCCCTACCTTTTTTTCGTGCAGGGTCTTTCCGACAGGCTCGTGAGGGTGTATGTACGAGGGGATTCGTGTGGTCGAATGATGGTTTCGTATGTTGAATCTTTTCCTATTCCATGTTGACTCAGCTGTCTAGTTCGTACGTGCAAGGGAGGACGTGAGAAGTATCTGTCAAGCTTGTTCACTTTTTTCTAGGTCCCGTTTAAGAAGCTCTGTCCATCAGGAAGTCAGCTTTACACTTGGCTAAACCAGGAAGTATTAATTGGCATCCTCCGACCATGCCACTAATAAATCTAATGTCCCATTCTTATGGCAATCCTGCAAACAATACTCTGAAAAAGCGCTCGAATGGATTTCCGCAATTCGCTTAGGTCATCTTTCTCCTTTGAGCCAGCCCTTGATTCCGAGTTCTTTCACAATTATTGTGACTGATTCTGGCTCGTAAGACTTGTATTTGCCGTTCTCGTCAAGATACAGTATCGTGGGCTTGAGAGCGAACGTACCCTGAACTTTCGGTTTGAGGACGAGTCTCAGCTCTTCTGTCTTCAAGGGGCCAAGTCGTTTTCCCTTCATGTCAATGTAACTGTCTTCTACTCGGTAGATCTCCGGTTTTTCTCCTAACTCGAAACCTTCAGGCATCACTTCATTGACTTTGATCAGCAGCGCAGGTCCTTTTCCCGCATTGACAAACTCTATCTCCAAGTTGAGGAGTTCGCCGACCTTCAGTTCCTTTTTGCGGACAATCAGATTTGCCTGTATGTCTGCATGTTCAAACCTTTCTGACCCGACTGCCTGTTCACAAGTCGGCGCCGGTGTGCTGAAGGAAGTTGTTGAAGAAACAATTGCTGATGCATGGAGTACTTCCATCAAGGACGTCGCAACTTCCTGTTCCTTCTTCACTTTTTCAATCAGCTCCAGTACCTGCTCTCTTTTCTCTGGGTGTTCTGCTTTCATGAAGGAGCCGGCCGATGTCTGCAAAACCTTATCAGCCATTGCGTATAGTTTGACCTTCTTCTCAGGATCGACCTCTCTTGCAGCTCTGTCTATATGCGTGTAGGCGTCAAAAAGCAACCTTGTGGCTTCAGAATACTCCGAGGCCTTAGGAAAACCCGCTTTTACATAGTAGTTAGCAGCGCTTTCAAGGTATTTCACAGCTTCAAAATACATGTCCATGTTCCTGGTATCCGCGAATTCTGTTCCAGCTTCAAGCGCCTTGCAGAAACGGCTGTGTCCTAGTAAGAGCATTTTTGTTTTCTCGTTCGGACTGAACTCCTTGGCTTCCTCGAAAAGTTTGGATGCTTCTGCATACAGGGGTGGAGATGCTTCTGCCTCGGCCAATGTCATCTTTTGCCAAGCCTTTGAAAGAACCATGATTTGTTTGAATTCTTTCCGCTCTTTTTCGGACTGCAATGCTTGGATTATCTTCTCTAAGGCTTCCACCACTGAACTGTATTTTTCCGAACTGCGATAGTGATCACCTTTTTTGTCGAGGACTCTTGCTTCTTCAAGGGACATTCTTGCCATGCAGTAGTCTCGTCTTATGTCCGTTGCCGTGACCATGTTAGTTGCCATTTGTTTTTCGTCAAAATCCTCAATTTTGTCAAGCCGTGTTCGAAGGGACTTTTGGGTCTCGGTGAACAGGTTGACAGCATTCTCGAAGGCTTCTGCAGCTTCTTCGGTTTGCTCCTTTCTGCTGAGCTCTTCCGCCTGTTCCAGTTGGGTCCAAGCGAAATAGTTTGGAGCCAAGTAGCTCCACTGTTTCAATGATTTGTGTATATTGGCAGCTTTCTCGAAATGTTCCTTTGCCAAGTCATGCTCCTGTCTCTCGTGATGATCTCTTGCTTTCTCGATTTCGGTCCAAGCCAGCATGTAAGACGCTTGATCTTGGTAGAGGTCTTTCAGTTGTGGGATATTTCCAGCAGCGTTCTTGTAGTTTTCTGAAGCAAGGGCAAAGTCATCAGCAGCCTTCAAATGCTCACCTAGCAGGTCGTAGGTCGTGGCGGCCTTCCATCGGCACTCTGCAATTCGGCTTCTCAGATCGATTTTTTGATAATATTCGACTGCGTTAGCAAAGGCTTCCAAGGCTTTTCTCAGAAACTCTCTGTCACTCGTAATCTCGTACAGGCGATTGAAGTATCTCCCAATCATATAACGGCTGTTTCCGGCAGCGCTAAAGAAGACCATTGCGCCCGTTCCGCTCATTGATTGGGTCATGGACAATTCCGCGAGACCAAGCCTCGTCGCATTTTCTAAGTTAAGTAGTGCTCCTTGGATCAAGTTCTTTTCTTCCGGAGTGTTTCTTGCCAACTCGGAAAGGAGCCGTCTGATACGAGCCAGCGTTCCTTGGCAATTCGCGCGATCCCAATAGTCGAACGGCTTAATATTTTCCATAATTCTAGTGGACTCTTCCGCGTGTTTCATTGCTTCTCGCAGAATTGCCTTTCTCTCCTCTGCCCTCTTTTCGAGCTGAGCTAAACCCGTAAGTACCTGGTGGAATAAACCATGCTCCATCATTATGACTTCGATATACCCTGAAGCCTCAGCTCGTTTCAGTCCTTCCCTTGCAGCTACTATTGCCTTTTCAAGCAAGGCTTGCTTCTTCTTCACGTCTGCTTCATGACCGGTCTGAAAAAGGAGGTTGTTGGTGTCAACGTCCTCGACCCAATAATCATCGTCACGTGGACTGGTGAAGGAGATTGGGAAGTAATGTCGCTTAGCGTCTTCAGCGTACTGCAATATCGCCTCGTGGAGACGCAGACGTTCATCAGGATCTTGGCTTGCACTTGTCTTGTAGGCAGTATGATATGCCAACCAATCGAGCGCACAGCCGATTGTGAACTTTTCCTTTGTTTTTCTGCCATACTCTAAGGCCTTCGTAAGGTTGGGCACAGCTTCATCAGCAGCTCCGCCCCAGAAGACCCCTTCAGACCCAAAAATGGGCCAAGTCAATTCACTTAGGACAACATCCTCGGATATCTCCTTCGCCCTTGCCCGACAGTCGCGAGCTTTTTGATAATTTGTCTTTTTCTCATCAGCGTCCAAGAAATATAAGGCGAAAACTTCTAGATAGAGGGCTGTTCTTGCGTATGCTCGTGCAAGTTCAAGGCTATCTTCATTTGAGGAGAGAGACTTGATTGTTTGCTCTCCATGTTCCACTGCTTCTTTAATCATCGTTTTTCTTGTCTGAAAGTCCCACTCAAATGCGAATCCAAAGACAACGCTGCTTGAAAGTTGGTTGTAAGTTCTTCCACATTGAGAGGTTTTTCCAGTCTGTTCGAAACTCTTTAGAGCTTCCTTTGTCAGCCTCCAACATTCATTGAGCACTCTCTTCTTTTCAGGTACATCCGAAGCAAGCCAATAACCCATAAATGCGTTCATTGCATCGCAACGAAGCGCTATACCTGTCTTCTTCGGCTCATTCAGTTTTTGATAGAGTTCACTAGCCTTCTCATAATTCGCAACAGCCTGACGCAATCTTTGCCTAAACTCATCCTTGCTTTCAGCCTGAAACGCAAAGCGGTAGAATGCATATCCCAATCGCTCATGAATTTCTCCCATCTTCGAGAAATCATCCCGGGGCAGCAGAGTCAGCGCCTTCTCATACGATCCAGCAGCTCCAGACCAATCATATTCCTTCTCTGATTGTGCTGCCTGATGCAGAATCTCCTCCACACTCAACGCCTCGGATAACAGTAAACCATTAGAAGGTTAAGAATAAGTATCTGAAAAGGCTTTTCAATAATGACGTTTTCAGCCGTTACCTGCAGATTTTTGGAATTGCGAAGGGTATTGCGACGTAGTTTTCACCAAAATATCGCAGAGAACAACATCACGTAATTAACTCGCACTCATTTTCGTTTTTTGAAAAGCATCTCATCTTTATGGCTGCAGACATACTAGCGCGCGCGCTGCACCGACTACAAAATCAGATGGTCAGAAATACGAGACCAACTTTGGATGGCGATGAAGATGCCACCTCAATCCAATAAGAATACTTTCAATGTCAAGTTACAGAGGAGCCTGAATAAACTAGTAAAAGGCGGATGGCTGAAAAGAATTGAAAAAGGCCATCAGAACACAAGTTATGCTCTTGATGAGAAAGGATCGGAAAGAGTGTTCAAGAATTACGGAGCCGATCATGCAATAAGCTATGTTCTAATAGGCACATACAGAAACGGAGATTCCTACGGAAGTTTCAAGAGAAAAGTAATGAAACGACTTGAACAACTTCTAGAAAAGGACATTCGGTTGAGTTATGAGGAAGCAAAGGGATTTGATGTACGTACAAATAGGGAGAGGCTGAAAAGTTAGGAATAGCAGTCTAGTGCTTTTTCAGTACCACTAATAAATCTAGTACTCACGTATGCGTCGTAATCGTGCACAATTAAAAGAAAAGAGTAAAAAGGCTTAGTGACCAATGTTTCTGCATAGTTCAAAGAAAGGATGAATCCGCAAATTGGGCGAGAATGATTTCTTTTTGGGTTTTGCAGGTCATGCACACACAATGAATGAGTTGGAACTTGACCCGCAAAAAGAGCTGGAGCTAAGGACAAGAAACAGTCCAGAAGAAGCCCAGAAGCTGACTGAAATAATCCTTGACAAACTTGAAAAAGACGTCTCCGCCAGTGGCTACAGTCTCCAAGATGTCAAAGTATTGATCCTGTATTCAAGCTACAGAGGCGAACCCGCGGAGAAGGACACACTGATATGCGAGTCAATTCTGAGAGCGACAGAGAACAGATTCAAGAAGCACGATGCAAGCCAACTCAGACTTATTGGCCATACAACCGGTGGAGAATTAGAAAACGAAGACCTCGTGCTAAAGGAGATTTCTGGAATAGGTTTCAACGGTTTGTCTCTTTTGGCTTTGGTCACAAATCTGCCGACTGGTGTGGGGCGAACGTGGGGTCTTCACACGGCACAAGAAGCAGGAGAACAAGGGAGAGAAATGGCTCATGATGCATGGGTTGACCTTAACCAACAGACAACAAGCAAAGAACATCTGCAGACAAAGAAGATTCTGCTTGTGTTGACTCGAGGGTCGGACGTTAACTCTGCAGGGTACGAACATTTTCTTGCGGAAGGAATCGCCAACTTCATGGGTAGCACTCGCGAAGCCAGAATAATGAACGTGATCGGCGGAAGCAGCGGCGACGGAATGACTGCTAGATTTTGTCGTCAATTCTACGGAAGACTGAAAGAACATCAGCCGTTCAGGGTTCTTGATGGCGAATCCGTGTGCGGGCTGATCCCGACCTTAGGTGAAGTCTCTGCAGGTGTCGCGCCAGGCACTGAAGGCTTACTATTTGGAAAGCAACATACATTCCACTTCAATGCTGAAAAGGAGCCTCATTTCAAGTACGTCAGACATATTGATAACGACGATCCTTGTGCCGCGTTTGCCGACATGATTTACGAATTGGAAGCCCAACTGTCCAAGGAAAGAGGCTTGCCTCTAATAGATAGAAAAGTCTTTGATGGAATGATTTCCAAAGCTCTTACGCAGCAAAGCGTGCTCATATTCAACCCTGCTTTGGCCAGATATGCATTTGTTTTCCCTTTTGGCAACTATACTTGTCTTCCTGCTATGCGAGTGGTTGGGAAAGACCTTGAACTCATGTTTCCAATCCGAAGCTATACTCCTGAAATGCAAGGCCACCTCGCCACCGTAAGAGACTACAAGGGGATTGGAAAAGAAGCCCGCCGCTTGCATGATATGCTCAGAGCAGATCAAAGCTTCAGCAGAAACGACGCCACTATGCTCGTTTGCTGCGTCAACAGAAGGATCACTGAGGTATTGAGTGGAATCAGATCGGGAACCGAAGCTGAAATACTCAAGGAAGGGCTTTCATCAACGCAAGTGATAGGATTTCTTGCACCGGGTGAGATATCATTCAATCATCTCATCCAGGAACCTTATTTCCATGCCTTCACTTGTTGGGGAATCACTCTTCACTCACAAACTGCAACAAGCAAACCGAAGGAAAAGAAACCTGAACTTGGGATCAAAGGATGGATCAAAGGGAAAACATAATGCGCTCCTAACCTTGATGCTTTTCAGTACCACTAATGAATCTAATGCTGCATGACGAAATTTAATGACAAACGATAAATTCCACGACAGAACGTGCATTCAAACAAGGGTGTGTCAATTATACCCAGACGCATAAATGTAAGATGTCAAATAGGAAGAACTGAATGGAAATGTCAAAGGAATGTCATAGATCTCATGATGACTTCATAACCGAGTTTGAAAAATCAATCCCAGTTCCCAGTACGTCAAAAGACGCTTTCTTTCCAGAAATAGGACCGGAAAAGGAGCATAGGATAGGCTTCGCCTATTCAACATTGAACGAACGAATGCTGTTTTATCATACTCCAGGAGTCAGCCTTGCCTATATCCAAGACTATGAAATTAAATGGGCTAGAGGGTTTGGAATTGAAAAAGTTGGTTCGGAGCGAGAGGTTACTCAGACCACCATTTTTGAAGCCGCATCCACAACGAAATTCCTAAATGCACTCTTGATTTTGCGCTTGGTTGAACAAGGTTATTTGAGTTTGACTGAAGACGTTAATTCCTATCTTTCTTCTTGGAAAATCCCTGATAACGAGTTTACTCGTTTACACCCTGTCACACTTATGACTCTTTTGACGCATACAGCGGGGCTACCTCCCACGAATTTCAATTGGAAAGAGGGAACTAGGCCGACACTACTGGACGTGCTGAAGGGTCAATTTCCAGCGATAAACGCCTCTGTGGAAGTCCGATACACTCCAGGAACTCGCTATGAGTACTCCAATTTGAGTCACATAGTCATTCAATTCCTGCTCGAAGAGATTTTTCATAACCCTTACCCAGAAATCATGAATGACAAAATCTTCCGGCCACTTCACATGACTCACAGTTACTTTCCAGATCAGAATCGTACTGGGCCAGAGGATTCAGTAGCGTTTCCACATGACAGGGAAGGAAAAATGCATACACCAATTCACCATCCATCTGCTTTGGCACAAGGTGGCCTATTGACCACTCCCACCGATTTGGCCAAAGTTGCCATTGACATAATGTGTTCCTACAAAGGTGAGCCTGATAGATATTTGACCCAAAAGTCGGTTTTCATACTTTTCGAGAATCGTGGATACCTAGGAGATAAGATGATTGGGATTCCTCTCTACCAGGGATTAGGTTGTTTTGTCCATGAGAGAGGGAATGACTTCATGTTTACTCATCCTGGATACAATATTCCGGGTATGCTGTCTTATTTCTATGGCTATCCGAAATCGGGTCGCGGAGGAGTCGTGATGATCAACGGCGAAAATGGCGAGAAACTGGCCTATGAAATCATTCAAGCTTTGAACCGACTTCACTAGCCCGCCCCTGCTCGCCTACACTTTAACTGTAATGCTTTTTCATATAGTACAATAAATCTAATGTTCCCATTCCCAAGCTAACGACAGACTTTGAGACCAAGTTCCCAGAAATGAAGGCGCGCAGTCGATTACTTGAAACTGAAGTCTTTGCGAACTCTTCTAACTGTGGCTGTCAAGAGCTTGACGGTATTGACGACGTCTTTGACGTCTAGAAGCTCGTACGAGTGGGCGTATCTCGTTGGAATAGAGATCACACAGCTTGGCACACCTTCTCTTGTCAAATGGATCGTGGCGGCGTCAGTTGAACCATGAGGGAGAATCTCCATTTGATAGGGAATTTTCTCTTCTTCAGCGGTTGAAACGAGAAGCTCTCTCACTTTTAGATTTGAAATCAAACCGAGATAGCCACCTGCCGTATCCATGACTTTTATGGCTGGACCTAGACCGACCTTCGTCACCATCTCTTTTTCAGGTACGCCGGGAAGGTCTCCCGCAAGCGTTATGTCCACGGCGATCGCCATGTCGGGAGCGATTTTGTATGCTGCGACTTGTGCTCCACGACAGCCAACTTCCTCTTGAACGTCAGCAACGCCGTACACGTTGGCTTCAACCCTTTTCTTGGAAAGGTTCTTCATCGTTTCAACGATCACACAAACGCCGACGCGGTCGTCAAATGCTTTGCTGGCAAGCGTGTTCCCTGACCCGAGAATCTTGAACGGTCGCTCAAAAGTAATAGGGTCGCCGATCCGCACGCCGAGCTTCTCCGCTTCGAGTCGGCTCTTTGCTCCTACGTCGATGAAAAACGCCTTCAGCTCAGGCATCTTGTTCGCTTCTTCCGGCGTTTCAGGAGGCTTACAGCAGGTTAGGCCGCTTAACGGACCCTTCTTGCTGTGAATGATGACCGGCTGGTAGAACAGCGCTCGAGGAGAGACTCCGCCGATTCTTTCAAAGTAAAGAAAACCTTTCTCGTCAACGTGCTTTACGATAAGCCCGATCTCGTCCATGTGGCCCGCGAGCATGATTTTCGGTCCGTTTTTTCCACTTGCCTTCTTGAGAGATATCACGTTGCCGAAATTATCGATCTCAACCGAATCGACCTGTCCTTCGAGTTCATTGAACACGATCTTTCCAACATCCGTCTCATGTCCTGAGACCCCGGATGCTTCCGTAAGTCGCCTTAGGAGACTTTTTATCTCGTTCTCCATAGTGATCCCT
>Ga0335070_10010844_pt1 | contig 10654 bp, 10 predicted proteins | sample Lox_Sample_13_FD_206722 | JGI IMG/M metagenome (GOLD analysis project Ga0335070, IMG submission 206722) | Soil microbial communities from Loxahatchee National Wildlife Refuge, Florida, United States - Lox_Sample_1.3 | ecosystem: Environmental > Terrestrial > Soil > Wetlands | place: USA...
GTCCGGACCCATGTACGCGACGCACGGCTCGCCGTCCGGCGCCTTCGCCGCGATTTCGGTGAGGATGGGCGCCACGAGATCGTAAGCGTCGCGCTGGCCGCCCGGCATGATCGACGGGCCCTTGAGCGCACCCTCTTCGCCGCCCGACACGCCCGTGCCGATGAAGTGCAGGCCCGCCTTCGCGAGCTCCTGGTTGCGGCGGATCGTGTCGGTGAAATGCGTGTTGCCGCCGTCGATCAGGATGTCGCCCTTGTCCAGCAACGGCTTGAGCGCGGCGATGGTGTCGTCGGTGGCTGCGCCCGCCTTCACCATCATCAGGATGCGGCGCGGCTTTTCCAGCGAGTCGACGAATTCTTCGAGCGTGTAAGCCGGCACGAGCTTGCGATCCGGATACTCAGCGATCAGCTCGTCGGTTCTCGCGCGGCTACGGTTGAACACCGAGACAGAATGGCCGCGGCTTTCGATGTTGAGCGCGAGATTGCTCCCCATCACGGCCAGGCCCACTACGCCGATTGGCTGTTTGCTCATGTTGATTCTCCACTTCATTCATTGACGGCGCCGCATGGGGCGCCAACCGTGCAAGCATAAGGGAAACGCCAGGGCGCTGCGTGAATACGAGCACCCGGGCGCGGGTTTCTGCCCGCGCTAGCGTTTCCTGAACACCACGCTGAAATTGTTGGCCGGCATCGCGACGCACGCCTCGCATACGAAGCCCTGCGCCTGCGCCAACGTCTCGATGGCCTCCATGTCGCGCACGCCCCAGGCCGGGTTGCGCGCGCGCAGGTCGGCGTCGAAGGCCTCGTTGCTCGGCGCCGTGTGCGCGCCGCTGCGCCGGTACGGACCGTAGAGCACGAGCACTCCCCCAGAAGCAACACGCGCGCCCGCACCTTTCATCAACGCCTGCGCCGCTTCCCAGGGCGCGATGTGGATCATGTTGATGCACACGATGGCATCCACCGCATCGATCGGCCAGGGCTCGCGGCACACGTCGAGGTCGAGCGGCTCGCGCAGGTTCGCGAGGCCCGTATGCGCGCGCCATGCCGAGATCGACGCGCGTGCGCGCGCGTCGGCGTCGCTGGGCTGCCAGGTGATGCCGGGCAACGCGGCCGCGAAGTATGCGGCGTGCTGGCCGGTGCCGCTCGCAATTTCGAGCACCGTGCCGTGCGCGGGCAGCGCGCCGCGCAGCACCTCCAGAATGGGCGCGGCGTTGCGCTCGGCGGCGGGCGCACTGAGGCGCTGGGCGGCTTGGGGGTCGTTCATCGTCTTGCGTTCATCCGGTTCAGTACAGGCTGTGCTTGATGCGTTCTGCGAGACCGGCTTCGTAAGTCTCGGCATCGAATGTCTCGCCGTATTGCTCCGCGCTCACGCGGCGCAGCATCTCGCCCGCGCTCGGCAGTTGCGAGCGCTCGACATGGCGTGACGGGTCCCACAGATTCGAACGCACGATGGCCTTCGAGCAATGGAAATACACGCTCTCCACGTCGATCACGAGCACCGAGCGCGGCGGCTTGCCGTCCACGGCGAAGCTCGCGAGCAGCGCCGCGTCGCTCGAAACGCGGGCGCGCCCGTTCACGCGCAGCGTCTCGCCCACGCCCGGCACCATGAACAGCAGGCCCACCTGCGGCGAGACGACCACGTTGTGCAGGCTGTCCACACGATTGTTGCCGGGGCGATCGGGCAGCGCGAGCGTGCGCTCGTCGAGAATGCGCACGAAGCCGGGCGCGTCGCCGCGCGGCGAGCAGTCGAGCCCGTCCGGGCCGCCCGTGGCGAGCACGACGAACGGCGAGCACTCGATGAAGCGCCGGTAGTCCGCGTTGACGTGATCGATTTCCTTGCGCAACGAGCGTTCGTTCGGCGCACCGTAGTGCGATTCGAGGTCGGCTAGCGTGGTCAGCATGTCGTCGGTTCCGTTGGGTCGAGTCGTGTGAGGGAGTCAGGCGGCAAGCCGCGCGTCGAGCGCGTCGAGCACCGCCGCGCAAGGCGCTTCGAGCTTCAGCGCGAGCAGCGGGTCGGCGCGCGTCTTGCCCATGTTGATCGCAATCACGGGCTTGCCGCGCTGCTGCGCCCAGGCGCAAAAGCGATAGCCCGAGTACACCATGAGCGAGGAGCCGACCACGAGCACCGCGTCGGCCTCGTCGAGCGCGTTCGAGGCGGCCGCCACGCGCTCGCGCGGCACGTTCTCGCCGAAGAACACCACCGAAGGCTTGAGCAGGCCGCCGCACGCGGCGCACGCCGGCACGAAGAAAGCGTTGGCGCCGTCGAAGTCGAGATGGGCATCGCCGTCGGCGGCGGGTTCCGCGCTCGCGTCCGCAAGTCCGGGATTGCGCGCCACCAGTTCCGGCTGGATCGACGCGCGCGAATATTGCGCGCCGCAGTCGAGGCAATGCACGTGCGCGATGCTGCCGTGCAGCTCGATCACGTCGCGACTGCCCGCGCGCTGGTGCAGCCCGTCCACATTCTGCGTGACGAGCGTGCGCGCGTAGCCTGCCGCGCCGAGCCGCGCAAGCGCGCGATGCGCGCCATTGGGCAGCGCCTGGCCGACCGTGGGCCAGCCGATCATGCTGCGCGCCCAGTAGCGCCGCCGAGCATGCTCGGAGCCGAGGAACTCCTGCAGCGTGATGGGCGGCGAGCGCTTCCAGGCGCCGTTCTCGTCGCGGTAGCCCGGAATGCCCGAATCCGTGCTGATGCCCGCCCCGGTCAGCACGAACAGTCGAGGATGACGCTCGACGAATGCGCGCAGCGCGTCGAGCGCCGCGGCGTCGAGGGCGTGAGCATGAGGAGCGAGAGCGGATTCGGTCATGGCGGAGCGGGTAAAGCGGTTCGGTGTGTGGCGCTCGAGGCGGTCGAAGCGGTCAAAACACTCAGCGCGGTTCAGCGCGAGGACTTGCCACGCGGCGGCGCGGCGGCGTTCGCGAGCTCTTTCCGCGGCGCTTTCGCCGCCGCCTGCCGCGCGGTTTCGCGCGCTTCCCACGCGGCCAGTTCGGCGCGATACCGGCCCATCTCCTCGTCGTACAGGTCGAAGATGCACGGATCGCAGCCGCTATGGCAACAGGCGTCGTTATCGGGACATTCAGGCGGCTGGGGTCGCGGATCGTCGTCCGCACGCAGAGGCAACGGCATGGGCGCTAAGGCGTCGTGGCAGATCAACGGCCAGTATACGGGACAATGCGCGGGACGACGCGCGAGCCAAAGCGCGCGCGGCAGCCCATGCGCGGCCACGCGGCCACCCTCCGCCGGCCCTGCGAGATCGTTCCGCTCAGCCGCGCCCCACGAACGGCATCTTCGTCGCCATGATCGTCATGAACTGCACGTTGGCCTCGAGCGGCAGCTGCGCCATGTGCAGGAGCGCATCGGCGACGAGTTCCACATCCATGAGCGGCTCGACGGCAATCTCGCCGTTCGCCTGCGGCACGCCGCGCGCCATGCGCTCGGCCATCTCGGTCGCCGCATTGCCGATGTCGATCTGCCCGCACGCGATGTCGTAGCGCCGCCCGTCCAGCGAAACCGTTTTGGTCAGGCCCGTGATCGCATGCTTGGTCGCCGTGTAGGCAATGCTGAACGGCCGCGGCGCATGCGCCGAAATCGAGCCGTTGTTGATGATGCGGCCGCCGCGCGGCGTCTGCCGCTTCATCAGCCCGAACGCCGCGCGCGTGCACAGAAACACGCCGGTCAGGTTCGTGTCGACCACGGCACGCCAGTCGTCGACAGAAAGCTCGTCGATATCCACTGCCGGCGCATTGCGCCCCGCGTTGTTGAAGAGCAGGTCGAGCCGCCCGTAGCGCGCGCGGATCGTCTCGAAGAGCGCCTCGACGGCCGCTGCGTCCGTCACGTCGCACGGCGCCGCCAGCGCCTCTTCGCCGCGCGCGCGGGCCTCGTCGGCGAGCGCCTCGAGCGGCGCCGGCCGCCGCCCCGCCAGCACGACAGCAAAGCCATTCGCCAGCAGCCTTCGCGCGCATGCGCGCCCGATACCACTGCCAGCGCCCGTCACGAGCGCCACCTTATGCGTGGGCGCCACCGCTTCGGGCGTCGCCGCGTCTTGCGCGGCGGCGCGTTGTTGCGTTTCAGTCATCATTGCCTCGTTCTTTTCGATTCGTCGGTTGGTCGTTGCCGCTCGACAACGCACTCCGCTCCCGATCGCTTTCAATCGAGCGGCTGATCGTTGGGATTCGCGAAAAGCGTCCTCATCTGCGCCGACATCGGGAAGTCGAGATTCACGCCGGCGGGTGGAATCGGCGTGTCGAACCAGCGCCGGTAGAGCGCAAGCGCCTCGCCCGAGCGCTCCATCTTCGCGATGGTGTCGTCGGCGATGCGCTTGAAGGCGACGTCGCCGCGCCGGAACATGCAGCCGTACACCTCCGACCTGGCCGGGCTGCCGACTATTGCGTAGTCGTGCGCGTCGCCCATGCTGCGCGCGCTTTGCGCGACCGGCGCACCCGGCGCGCCTCCGGCTTCGTAGCCGGTTGCAAGTGCGGCGTGCAGCAGCGGCTCGTCCATCACGAAAGCGACGGCGCGGCCCGAGCGCACGGCCTCGACCGAATCGGCATGAGTCTTCGCGACGACGATGCGCATGTTCATCGCGCGCTCGGCATTCCAGCGCCGCAGCAGCCGCTCTTCGGAAGTGCCCGCGGTCGTGACCACGGTGCGGCCCGCGAGATCGCCGAAATCCTTGACCGGCGAGCCGCGCTTCACGAGCATGCGCACGCCGTACTCGAAAATGCTGTTCGAGAACGCCACGTCGTTCTCGCGCTCGCGCGTGTGAGTGGTGGTGCTGCACTCCAGATCGACGGTGCCGTCCTGCACGAGCGTGATGCGGTTCTGCGGCGTGACGGTCAGTTCGCGCACGCGCAGCGCGGGAAGCTGGAGCGTCTCCTGCACGGCCGCCGCGATGCGCCGGGCGATCTCATACGAATAGCCCGTCGCGTGAGAGCCGCCTGCCATATACGAGAAAGGCACCGCCGCTTCGCGCACGCCGATGACGATCGTGCCGGTGTCGCGAATCTTGCGCAGCGTGGGGCTCTCCAGTTCGTCGGCGCGGGTCGCTGCCGCACCGCTCAACGCGCACGCGCAGGCGAGCGCGCGGCACAGCACTGCCGAAAGCGCGCGGGCGCGGCCGCCCGCGCGCGCGTGGCGGCGCAAACGCCTCGCGATGCCAATCCCCTTCAACTGTGACCCCCTTGAATTGCTCGACTACATAAATCGCGCACGCAGCAACGCTTTCCCTTCGCGCGATTGTACCGGCGGGCCGTCCATACCGGGGCTCGCCGCCTTTGCCGCACGCGCTGCGGCCGCATGGTGACGTAGACATATGAGGCGCGTGCCGCGCGGCAAAACAAAAGCGCAAGGATAGCGCGTTCGGCGCGGCGCGGTGCCCCCGCGCCTTGCATCGAACGCGTAATCAAACGCGGAAGTCGGCGGCCATGTCCTCGTCGCTGCGCGCGACGATCGCGCCGCTGCGCGCGGCCTTGACGAACGCGTCGTAATCGCGCTCGACCTGGTCGGCATAAGCGAACGCGTAAGCTGTCAACGCTTCCGCAAACTGGTCGCCGCGTCCGATATACGAGGCGATCTCGATAGACGCGCTGCCCGACTTCGCGTGCGCACGCGCGAGCGCCCACCCGCATAGCCGCGCGTAGCCGGCAAGCAACGTGCTGTCGAGCAGTTCGATATCGGCCGAGAGCTTCATGTCGCGCAACTGGCGCACGTAGAAGTAGCGGCCCGCGGGGCCCGTGGTCCAGCCGAGGAAAATGTCGCTTGCCGCCTGCAGCATGCGCTGGCCATGCACGACGCGCGCGCCTTCGTGCTTGATGGCTGAGGATTTGAAGTACTGCGAAACGACTGAGCGCCGCGCCTCCTTCACCTGCAGGAAGAGCGGCTTCTCATGATGGTCGACTAGCAGCATCACCAGGCAGCGCGTGCCCACGCTGCCCACGCCCACGACCTTGAATACGAGGTCCTGAATCGTGAAGTGTTCGAGCAGCTCGCGCCGGTCCGGCGCGAGCGTCTTCGCGTAGGCCTCGTACATCGGCTCGATCAGCGTGCGCCAGTCGCCCAGCGTGAACCAGTCGTCCTCGGGCTCGAACAGCGTGTTGGCGCCGTGCACGTGAAAGAGCGCGGGCGGCGCGTCGTGCATCGTCCAGTGGTCGCCGTCGCGCTCCGCCAGCTTTTCGAGCAGGTTTTCGTGCGTGCGGTTCGCGGCCTTTTCCATGCCGCGCCGGATCAAGCGGCGGCCTTCGGGCGTGAGCGCCGTCTCGACCATGCGCTCGAAGGTGATCTTGTCGTACCAGAGATCGAGTGCGCCATATTCCGCGTACCGGCGCATGCGGTCGCGATAGGTTGTGACGGCCGTCATCACCAGATCCTCGGCCACGCCGCGCGAATAGCGCATGTGCCGCGCCGCCACCACGAAGCTCGCCACGAGTCGCTTGACGTCCCACTCCCATGGGCCGGTCGCCGCCTCGTCGAAATCGTTGAGATCGAATACGAGCTGGCGCTCGGGGGTGGCGAAGCCGCCGAAATTCAGAAGATGCGCGTCGCCGCAGATTTCCATCGTCATGCCGGTGTTCGGCACGCGAGAAAGATCGTGCGCCTGCAGGATCGCGCTGCCGCGAAAGAACGTGAAGGGCGATACGATCATGCGCCCATAGCGCAGCTGCACGAGGTTCGGCACGCGGCCTTCGCTATTCAGGCGCAGCAGTTCGAGCGGGTCGCGCTTCAGGTTGCCGGTTTCCTTGTGGCTCGAACGCCTCGAGCGCTCGCGCGCGGCACGCCCGGCCGCCTCGCGTTCAGCAACGATGCTCCCATTCATGACCTTCTCCGGTTCTTGTACGGTCTCGCGCCATCCTGGCAATCGGGGAAATTCGTCCTGCATGACGGCGGCCTCGCTCGCCTTGGTCATCGCCCGCCTATTTAAGCGTGAGGCCCCGTTTCGTGCAAGCAGCGCCGCCCGGGGCAGCGCGTGATTGCGCACCATGCGCGCAGCGCTCCCGCGCCTGGTGTACCTTGAGCAGACACCCGTCGCAGCCGCCGGCCGCCGTTCGTGCGCCCCTCCGCTGCCCCGCGAGACCCCGGATGAGACCTCGAATATGAACATAAAAGTCTACGGAACGCTCGTCGTCGCATCGCTCGTGCTGCTGATCGGCCAGTGGCTCGTCGCGACCATACCGCTCCTGCGCAAGTTGACGATTCCGGAGCCCGTGGCGGGCGGCATCGTCGCCGCGCTGATCGTATTCGGCCTGCACAGTTTTGCGCACGTCAACGTGAGCTTCGACACCTCGCTGCAAGCGCCGCTCATGCTCTCGTTCTTCGCCACCATCGGCCTCAACGCGAATCTCGCCAACCTGAAAGCGGGCGGCCCGATGCTCTTGCGCTTTCTCGCCGTGGTGGTCGGGCTTCTCGTGCTGCAAAACGCAGTGGGGATTGGGCTCGCGCTCGCATTCGGCGTCGATCCGCTGTACGGGTTACTGGCGGGCTCGGTGTCGCTCGCGGGCGGCCACGGCACGGGCGCCGCATGGGGCGCGGTGTTCACCGAGCATCATGGGCTGCAGTCCGCCACCGAAGCCGCCATTGCCTGCGCCACCTTCGGGCTGATCGTGGGCGGCATTCTCGGCGGCCCCGTAGCGCAGCACCTCGTGAAGCGCTTCGGCTCGCGCGACGAGGCCACGGGTACGTCCGGCACCACCACGGACGATGCCTACGCATTCGAAGAACCCAAAGCCGAGCAGCCGACCACGCCGGCCGCCTTCATCAACACGCTCACGCTCATCGCCATCAGCCTGGCGCTCGGCGACGCGCTCTCCGGCCTGATCGCAGGCACCCCGTTCGAATTGCCCACGTTTGTCTGCGTGCTGTTCGTCGCCGTGCTGCTCGCCAACGCTCTTGCGCTCGTGGGACGTCCCGTGGCCGCGCACGCGGTCGCGCTGATCGGCAACGTGAGCCTCGCGCTCTTTCTCGCCATGGCGCTGATGACGCTGCGCCTGTGGGATCTCGCCGCGCTCGCGCTACCGGTTTTCACGATTCTCGGCGCACAGACGCTCTTGATGGTCCTCTACGCGATATTCGTGACGTTTCGCGCGATGGGCGCGAATTACGACGCCATCGTGCTCACGGCGGGCCACTGCGGCTTTGGTCTCGGCGCCACACCCACGGCAATCGCTAACATGCAGGCGGTCACGGCGCGCTTCGGCCATTCGCATGTTGCGTTTCTCGTGGTGCCGCTCGCGGCCGCGTTCTTCATCGATATCGCCAACGCCATCATCATCAAGCTCTTTCTCGCGCTGCCGATTTATCATTGAGCAGACGAACTGCGCGAAGGGTTGCGCAAGGCCGCGCACGCGAGGCGCGCTAAAATGGAGCGATTCGCGGCGCGGCCGCCTTGCGCGGCGCAAACCTTCGAGCGTCATCATGTCCTTCACCACCTGGCTCTTTTTTCTGCCCGCCTGCTTCGCACTGAACATGGCGCCGGGGCCGAACAACCTTTTGTCCATCAACGTGGCCGCCCGTCACGGTTTCGTGCGCGCATTCCTTGGCGGCACGGGCCGGCTGGTCTCGTTCGCCGCGATGATCGCGCTCGCGGCCACGGGCCTCGCCGTCGTGCTGCGCGCCTCCGAGGCGGTCTTCTTCGTCATCAAGCTTGCGGGCGCCGCGTACCTCGTGTGGCTCGCGGTGCAACTCTGGCGCAGCGACGCGAACCCCATGGGCATGAGCCTCGAAGGCGACGCCTCGCTCGCGCGCATTGCGTGGCGCGAGTGCCTCGTCGCGGCGGGCAACCCCAAGGCGATTCTCGTATTCACGGCATTTCTGCCGCAGTTCGTCGATCTCGCGAAGCCCATCGCGCCACAGTTCGGCCTGCTCGGCGCGAGCTTTCTCGTGCTCGAATGCGTGGCCATCGCGCTCTACTCGCTCGCTGGCATGTACCTCGGCCGCTGGCTCACGCGCGCCACGGTGCGCCGCTGGTTCAATCGCACCTGCGGCGCGTTTCTCGGCGCGATCGGCGTGAGCTTCCTCCTTGTGCGGCGCGGCTGAACGCGCCGCGTAGCGCCGTGCCGAGGCGCCCCCATCCATAAGTTTTTCGTGATGATTTTCGCGAGAAACTTTAACTGTCGTTAATCGACAGCTGCCCTTATGCTCGAACCATCGTCCGTCGTCGCGGCGAGCGGGCATTTTCCCCAACGCTCGTGAGAAACGCCGCTACGGACACGCGGTTTTCAACGTCATTGGGGTTTCCATATGAAGATCTGCATCTTTGGAGCGGGCGCGATCGGCGGCATGATGGGCGTGCAGCTCGCACGCGCGGGCGCCGACGTGAGCTTCGTTGCGCGCGGTCCGCATCTGGCCGCCATGCGCGAGAACGGCGCGCGTCTTCTGATAGATGGTGAGGAGTACGTGGCGAATGTGCGCTGCACTTCCGACCCGCGCGAGCTAGGAGTGCAAGACGTCGTGATCGTCACGCTAAAGGCGCATTCGGTGGCGGGCGTGATCGATGCGATGCAGCCGCTCCTCGGCAAGCACACGGCCATCGTCACGGGCACCAACGGCATTCCCTACTGGTACTTCTACCAGCACGGCGGCAAGTTCGCCGGCACGCGGCTCGAAAGCATCGACCCGGACGGCTCGCAATGGACGCGGCTCACGCCCGAGCGCGCGATCGGCTGCGTGCTTTATCCGGCCGCCGAAATCGAGGCCCCCGGCGTGATCCGCCACGTGTACGGCAAGAAGTTTCCGATCGGCGAGCCCTCGGGCGAGCGCACGCCGCGCATCGTCCAGTTGCATGAAATGATGCAGGCCGCCGGGTTCGATGCGCCGATACGCGAGAACATCCGCGACGAAATCTGGCTCAAGCTGTGGGGCAACCTCTGCTTCAACCCGATCAGCGCGCTCACGCACGCAACGCTCGACATCATCACGAGCGACCCCGCCACGCGCGCCGTGGCGCGCACGATGATGCTCGAGGGCAAGCGTATTGCCGAGCAGTTCGGCGTGCATTTCCGCGTGGACGTGGAGCGGCGCATCGACGGCGCCGGCGCGGTAGGCGCGCACAAGACCTCGATGCTCGTCGACCTCGAAACCGGGCGGCCGATGGAGATCGATCCGCTGCTCACTGTCGTGCAGGAGATGGGCCAACTGGTCGGCGAGCCGACACCGACCATCGACGCAGTGCTCGCGCTCGTGAAGCAGCGTGAGCGCATGGCGATGCAGCCGGCGTAAGTCATGGCGATGGGCGGAGCGACGCCGCCCTTCCTTTGGTGTACTACGGTCGCTGGATAAACAAACGGATCGCCATGGGCGATCCGTTTTGTCCTGGAGGCAAAGAAACGATACGGGCGCTATTCGATGCGCGCGGGCGAGTGTACCTGCATCGCGTGGATTGACGTAGTGTCGCGCAGCGCGACACGCATGCCTTGATCGCACGAAGCACCGATATCCGGTCCAGAGGACATGCCATCTGATGCAGAACCGTCGCTCATGAACTGCGACCACGCCGCCTGCGCGCACGGCCGCAGCGATCGATGACGACGCCGTACGAGCATCGTCGTGACGTTGACCACCGGATGCAGCACGCGTGTGACGAGCGCCCCCGCAGGCGCGGGCCAGTGACACGCGGCGTGCGCGCTATCGCCCGGGCGATGCGCGTGTCCCGTGCGCGCCTCGTCGACAC
>Ga0335070_10010846_pt1 | contig 10654 bp, 12 predicted proteins | sample Lox_Sample_13_FD_206722 | JGI IMG/M metagenome (GOLD analysis project Ga0335070, IMG submission 206722) | Soil microbial communities from Loxahatchee National Wildlife Refuge, Florida, United States - Lox_Sample_1.3 | ecosystem: Environmental > Terrestrial > Soil > Wetlands | place: USA...
CATCCTTCGCACCGGGAAATGAGAGGGGTGAGACGCCGGAGGGGGTGTCGGCATAGCGGTGATACGGGGGCTTACCGTCCCAGAGGGGGGCAGTCCCTGTTTTTTGTGCCGGTAAGCCTGCGATATCCACGCTATAGGTCCCTTCGGAGAGGGTCTTGTCGGGGAGAATGAATGCCGGGACCTGGTACTTCCACGCGATATCCATCGCGATGGCAGACCAGGCGAGTGCTTCTTCCGCATCTCCGGGTGCCACGATCAGGCGGGGGAACTCCCCCTGCCCGGCATGCATGACGAACCGGAGCTCGGACTGCCCGGTATAGGTGGGAAGTCCGGTCGACGGCCCGGTCCGCTGGGAGACCACGAGCACGAGAGGGAGCTCCGCCATGCCGGCAAAGGAGACCCCTTCGGTCATGAGGCAGAATCCCCCTCCGGAAGTGCCCAATGCGGCACGTTTCCCGCCATACGCATACCCGAGCGCCATCAGGATCACGGCGATCTCACTCTCCGGATGCACGACGGTTATGCCGAACTTTTCCTTCTGCTCTGCAAGGAAATGCAGCAGGCTGGATGATGGAGTCATCGGGTACGATACATACGCATCAAGACCGCCCCTGACCAGACCAAGGCCAATTGCCTCGTTCCCGGTAAGGAGGGGGAGGGGCGTGTTGCCAAATCGTTCAACACGGCGCACCGTGTCCAGCTGTTCATAGGCACGTTGCGCCACCTTAAGATTCAGCTCCACTCCTTTCGGTGTATGGGACCGGAACACCGCCTCGACAATCTCCCAGTCTATGCCTGCCGCTTTTGCAAACCCCCCGATGAGCGCTGAATTTCCCATGATCGGGGGTGCTTTCTCACTGGCGAGGACGGACTTTACGGAAATACCCTGTCCATCCGATTTTACCAGGTCCGAATTAAAAACAATCGCCGTGCCGGTATGCATCTGTCCGCGGTGCCGGCTCACCGTCTCCTGGCTTAAGGCCAGGACAAAATCGACCTTTTCCCTGCAGGTCCCGACTGCCTGTTCAGCACCCCGGATCACGGCAAAATTATGTCCCCCCCGTATCAGGGACGGGTAATCGAAATACAGGTAGATGCGGTAGCCGAGATGGTTGAGCAGCTGGGCCACCATCGCACCGGCACTGTTGATCCCATCCCCGGCCTTTCCGCCAATCAGGACTGATACTTCATTCATAAATACCCCCGTAACATACGGTGCTTCGGTCACAGGTATATACATTGGCATAGAGATAGGGGCCTACCCGGGGGAGCAGGTTCGATCCCGCAAAACGTCGGTCTGACGATGTCCTGTATACATAGTTATATTCAAATAGGCCAAAATCAATCTTCATCACTATACAGAGTTCCCTATCTACCAACAGTATTTATCGTAATTTGAAAAGTATACAGAGTCAAAGTTATTCCACCGGAACGATTACACGAAGGCAAGGAGGTGAAGATAGTGAACACAAATGACCTTGGGTCGGACAAGAAGGCCTACTACCTCCATACCACAAGTGGTATGGACATGGATGGCCTGATCAAGGCAATCCGTCATCCCAACCTCGGGATCCGCTGGAGGGCAGCACTTGCCCTCGGGGACATCGGCGAACCTGCCATCAAACCCCTGATCCGGGCGCTCAAAGAGGATGACCAGGATGTCCGGTGGCTGGCCGGGCTTGCCCTCGGCCGCATCGGCGAGCTGGCAATCCCCCAGCTGATCCGGGCATTATCCGAGAAGGATCATGACGTGCGCTGGCACGCGACCAGGGTCCTTGCAGAGATCGGTGAACCGTCAATCCAGCCGCTTATCGCGATGCTGAGAGAGGAGGACAGCGACGTCCAGTGGCGGAGCGCCTTTGCTCTTTCCCTTATCGGGGAACCTGCTGTCGAACCCCTGATTCTTGCACTGAAAGACAAGATCTGGTGGGTCCGTGTCAGGGCGGTCTGGGCGCTTGGAGAGATCCGCGATCGGCGTGCCGTGGAACCACTGATCCAGTCAGTGAACGACCAGGACTGGTATGTCCGCTGGAGTGCGGCCGATGCTCTGGGAAAGATTGGTGACAAGAGGGCGGCGATGTGCCTGGGGAAGGCACTGAAAGAGTCGGACTCGTTTGTCCAGGTACCTGCATCCTGGGCCCTCGGAAAGCTCGGCAGCGCTGCACCGGTTGATACCCTGATCCAGTCCCTGAAAAATTCAGACTGGTACGTCCGCTGGGGTGCAGCTGATGCCCTTGGCAATATCGGGGACAGGCGGGCGCTGGAGCCGTTGAAGAGACTGCTTGACGACAAGGATGAGTATGTGCGGCGGGCAGCCGATGAGGCTATCGGGAAAATCCAGAAGGTACAGCAAAAAACGACCAAAGCCTGAAAACCGGATTTATTTATCTATTTTTTCAGCAGCTGTTCTAGGATCGCTTTCATATCATTGATTTTGTAGGGTTTTGACAACCTGCCGGAGAATCCGTGTCCTGCATAATCCATGACCACGGGGTCATTGGTATAGCCGCTTGAAACTATGGCCTTCACCGCAGGATCAAATTCTTTGAGCTGCTGGATGACCTCCTTTCCACCCATCCCTTCAGGAATGGAGAGGTCGAGAATGACGATATCGAACGGGACGTTGGCATTTTTTTCTCGCTTGTACAGATCGATCGCAGCTGACCCGTCCTTTGCAAACATCACTTCATAACCAAGAAACTTGAGGACTTCGAGGGTTACATCAAGGATGATCTGCTCATCATCCATCAGAAGTATTTTTCCCTTGCTCGCCATAGAAAATTCCGTATCCGTATCTCATTATTTTCCCATCTGCTATATAGTATATCATTTGTCCTTATAGAACCATTACCGTCGACTTACCGGTATCCGAATCATCTGATAAAACGGCCATTTGCACCGGGACCAGGAAACAAACACCGGGAGATCGCGCTCACTTCTTCAGGGCCCGGAGCCTGGCCGCTTCCTCTTTGTCCTCCACGCGGAGGAGAAACGTTCCGTGGCAGGGCTTTGTGTAGGGAAAAATGACATAATCCCCGTCAAGCCCTATCGCAATCGGCGGCAGGCCGATAACGTGGACATCGAAGACCTTGAACCCCGGCTGCACATCAACGGATTCCTTGAAATTCTTTCGGATATATTCCCGGGACTCCTTGAAGCTTGCATCGCGCAGCACAATCTCATAGTTCATGGATTCTACGCAGCCCATGGTGCCACCTCATCGATTGCCTTCTTGAGCGGCAGGGGGTTGTGGACGGCCTTTGCTGCAATGATGGTACAGGGAAACTCGATCTTCTTCACCTGCTCATCAAAATGTTCGCCATATACGAGGACATACAGTTTCGCACCGGAGATCGCTCCCATGGTCGCGGCGTAACTGACCCCGGCATCGTTATGGATGAAGACGAAACACCGGTCAAAGTCCCGTTTCTTGTCGGTGATCAGCCCCACGGCCCGGTCGAGGTCGATCACTTCCCCGAGATAGTGCCGGTCCGGATCCGAGACGACAAGCAGGGTATTTGCTGCCTTGTTGCCGGCAACCACCGGCGTGATTCCGGCCTTTTTCAGCCGGTTGATAAGGTAAAGCGCGATACTGGTCTGCACCGGTACCTGCGGGCACCCGAGCACAAGGAGCGCGGTCGGGGGTTTTAGCATCGGTTCACCTGCCACGATTACCATTCCCTGCCATATGGTAATTTCTTTACCCCGTCACAGGAAATAACCTTCCGCATCAACCGCATCATGCCCGTGTTTCACCACGTACCCATGCAAGGTAGGGAATATGCCCGGCAGTTACCGGCAGCACGATGATCTCGGGTATCTCGTTGGGATGGAGGGCCCGTAGTTCATGGATGACCTTTTCGCTATTCTCCATGCGGGTCTTCATGATCAGCAGGTGCTCTTCGTCATCGCAGAACTCCCCCTTCCAGCGGTACCAGGATCTCACGGGTGTCATATTCACACAGGCGACAAGATGACGGTCGAGGAGCGCCCGTGCGATCACCGCTGATGCCGACGGGGGAACCGTGGAAACAATCATACAGATCTCCAGAGCAGGGTGCGGGCTTTCTGATTCCACCATGACGATACATGTTGGACTGCGGGATAATAAGCCTAGTTCCTCTCGTGTATGTTTCCTGCTTTCACCGGACTACCTGAATGAGGAGTTAAATTCTATAGAATACAGCGCAAATAGTAAGTACTTATGTACGCATCACGCATGAGCGATCTTCCGCCGTATCTTTTTGCCCGGATCGACGAGATGAAAGCGGAACAGCTGAAAAAAGGCGTCGATATCATCGACCTCGGCGTAGGAGACCCTGACCTTCCCACGCCCCCCCATATCGTGACTGCCCTGTGTGAGGCGGCGAAGAGACCGGAAAACCACCACTACCCATCCTATGCCGGCATGCCTGAGTACCGCAGCGCTGTCGCAGGCTGGTACAAAAAACGCTTCGGTGTCACCCTCGATGCAGGAAAAGAAGTGCTCGCCCTGATGGGTTCAAAGGATGGTATCGCTCATATCGCAGAGGCGTTCGTCAATCCGGGTGATTATGTCCTTGCCCCGAGCCCCGGCTACCCGGTCTATCGAACGGGCACCCTCTTTGCCGAGGGCAGGGTTCACGAGATGCCGCTTTTAAGGGAGAATAATTTTGTCCCCGTGCTTGCGGATATTCCGGAGAACGTGGCACGAACGGCGAAGCTCCTCTACATCAACTACCCGAACAACCCCACGGCAGCGGTTGCACCCCCGGGATTCTACCGGGAAGTTGTCGACTTCGCAAACGACCACGACATTGTCGTGGTCTCGGACAATGCGTACTCCGAGATCGCGTATGACGGGTACCGTGCCCCTTCTTTCCTCGGGACGAGAGGTGCAATGGAGGCGGGTATAGAGATGCACTCGCTATCAAAGACCTATAACATGACGGGCTGGCGGATCGGCATGGCGGTCGGCAACGCGGAGATCCTTGCCGGCCTCGGCCGGGTCAAGACGAATGTGGACTCCGGGGTCTTCAACGCGGTCCAGCACGCTGCGATCACCGCGCTCAGCGGGCCGCAGGACTGCGTGGCGGACGCATGCAGGATCTACCAGGAGCGCCGGGACGTGCTTATCTCAGGACTGAGGGATCTTGGTTTTGACGTGCCTTTGCCAAAAGCGACCTTCTATGTCTGGCTGCCGGTGAAGGACTGCATGACGTTCTCCGCCCGGCTCCTCAACGAGGCGGGTATCGTGGCAACACCGGGCATCGGCTTTGGCGCCAGCGGGGAGGGTTACGTGCGGTTTGCGATCACCCGTCCCGTGGCACGGATCCGGGAGGCAATCGAGCGGATGCGGAGGATGCAGCTGTGAGGCTCGCCGACCACTTCACGATACGGAACGGCCACCTCTATATCAGCGGGTATGATTGCGTTGCCCTTGCAGAGAAATACGGGACGCCACTGTATGTGACAAGCGAAGACCGGGTCATCGAGCGGTTCAAGAGCTACAAGAGAGCCCTCGGTGCCCGCTACCCGAACGTCCAGGTGCTCTTTGCTGCCAAGGCAAACGGCAACCTCGCCCTGCTGCGGGCACTGGCACAAAACGGTGCCGGGGCCGATGTCTTCTCATCAGGAGAACTCCATCTTGCCCTCGAGGCCGGTATGGCGCCGGAGAAGCTGCTCTTCAACGGCAGTTCCAAAACCCCCGCAGATCTCCGGCTTGCAGTCGAGAAGGATGTGAAGGTCTCGCTCGATTCTCTCGACGAGCTCCACCAGCTCGATGCGGCAGCACGGGCCGCAGGAACACCTGCAAAGGTCTCGTTCCGGGTGAATCCCGCACTCAGCGTGCCTACCCACCCGAAGATTGCCACCGGCCTTGCGACCAGCAAGTTCGGTATCCCGCATAAAGAGATTCCCGCTGCGTACCGGGAAGCCCTCACCTGCAAACATATCCGGCCGGTCGGGATCCACTGCCATATCGGGTCCCAAATCCTCGATATAGAGCCCTTTGCCCGGACTGCGGAAGTGATGGTCCGGATCGCAAAGGAACTGACGGAGATGGGCGTTAGACTCGAGTTCATCGACCTCGGGGGCGGTCTTGGCATACCTTACCACCATGACACGGACCCGGCCCCGACCGCCGAGGACTACGCGGCCGGAGTGGTCCCGATCTTCAGGGCCGGCGTGGAAGCCTGCGGGATTACGCCTGAGCTCTGGGTCGAGCCCGGCCGGTATCTCGTCGCTGACTCGACCGTCCTCCTGAGCCGGGTCAACTCAACGAAATCTGCACATAAACGGTTTGCGAATGTGGACGCAGGGTTCAACCTCCTGATCCGGCCCGCGATGTACGACGCCTACCACGAGGTCATTGTCGCCAACAAGGCGGATGCACCACTCACAACGGAATACACCGTCACCGGCCCGATCTGCGAGACCGGCGATATCCTCGCATCGGACCGGAAGCTTCCGGCACTCACTGCAGGTGACATCATCGCTGTGCTTGATGCCGGAGCGTACGGCTATGCGATGTCCTCGCAGTACAACAGCAGACCACGGTGCCCCGAGGTGCTCATCCGGGGAACGCAGTCAGGGCTTATGCGCAGGGGCGAAACGGTCGACGATCTCATGACTGCCATGGAACGCCCTGCCTGGCAGAGATAGCGGAGGCGGTCTTCGTGCTCTTCCACTATGCGCTGGTCGACGACCTCATCACGAAAGAAGAGTTTGAACGGCGGGTAGCGGCAAAGATCGACGAATGCGGGGATCTTGTCGATGAGCCCACAGCCGCGATGATGGTGGTCGGCGAGCTGGGGCGGGAACACGTGAAGATCAAAGGCCTTGCTGCAAAATCAAGCCTCTTTTCGTTTTTCGGAAAAGTGATGGACAAGACCGAACCCAGGGAATTCGTTCGGGCCGACGGTGAGAAAGGCTGGGTTGCCACGCTCCTGGTTGGGGACGAGACCGGGGCTACCCGCGTAGTCCTGTGGGATGAGAAGGCCGGGGCTGCCTCGGATGTTGCGGCAGGGGAAGTACTGGAGATCATCGGGCGCCACCCGGGGAAGAGCACGAAAGAGATCTATGCCCTTGCACTCCGCAAGGCCAGCTGCGATATCACCTGTTCTCCTGGTAATGAGGGGGCCGGTACTGGCGGTCTTTCCCATGAACCGGTTGAGCTTGACGCGGTTCTGATCAATCTCGGTGAGCCCCGTTCATATACCCGGCGGGACGGGACGCACGGTGATATGATTGATGCGATTATCGGTGATGTTACCGGTACTGCACGGGTTGTTGCATGGGTTCCGGACCTGCTCCGTTTTATTTCCCCGGGAACAACCATCCACATCCGCAACGCAAAACCAAACATGCGTGACGAGGGGCGGAGTTACAGCCTTGACGAAAAGAGCACGATCACCATCACCGATAAGGTCATTTCAATCCCGTTTTCCCCAATCGGTTCTGTCAGTGACCAGGGCATCTACTCCGTCCAGGGCAGCGTGAAACAGGTTCAGCAGCCGAGATCGTTCGTGACGAGGAATGGCACTTCATCATGGGTCAGGAACCTGGTGATTACTGACGGCAGGGATGATCTGAAAGTTGTGCTCTGGGGGGAAAATGCCCTTATTCCACTCGCCGTGGGCGACGGCATCGAAATCTACAACGCACCGGCCAAGCCCGGGAGATTCGGGGATATCGAGCTGGGGGTCGGGAGGGGCAGTGCGTTGAAGGTGCCAAGTGAGATGGAGCAGCCGATTGTCTTTTGTGGGACCGTCATCCCGGGACAGGGCTGTACATTTATCGATGACAGCAAGGACCGCTACCTTATCGAGAGTAATTTTCCTCCCGGGACAGAGATGGAGGTGACCGGGATCCTTTCCGGCAGCCGTATCATCCCGGATAAGGTCGTGCCGGTAGAACTCAGGGCGGAGGATATGATGACCCGCTTGCAGAAATTCATGGATGCCCTCACCATGTGAATCACACTTTCACCCTCCGCAATCCGGGTGTTTATATGCCAGTCTTTAACATCTTGTTGTGCCATAGGAGTGTTACAAGAGATGGCTGAAGGACCATTGGAAATTGAAGATTTGCCGGGTGTAGGCCCGAGCACTGCAGAGAAGCTCCGGGAAGCTGGTTACCTCTCTGTCGAGAGCATTGCAACCGCATCGCCTGCCGAGCTCTCCGAGATCTCTGAGATCTCGGAATCCACCGCAAAGAAGATCATCAAGGCTGCCCGCGAAGCTGCCGATGTCGGTGGGTTCAAGACCGGAAAAGACATCTTTGAACAGAGAAAGGACATCCGGAAACTCTCGTTCCGTGTCCCGGAACTGGATGCCCTGATGGGCGGGGGACTCGAGACTCAGGCTATCACGGAGATGTACGGTGAGTTTGGTTCCGGCAAGAGCCAGATCGTCCATCAGATGGCAGTAAATGTCCAGCTCCCCGAGGCACAGGGAGGGCTGGACGGCAGCGCCATCTATATCGATACGGAAAATACCTTCCGTCCCGAGCGTATCGAACAGATGGTGAACGGGCTTGGGATGGATGACATTCCCGATGCACAGGAGTTCTTAAACAATATCCATATCGCACGTGCACACACGTCCGATCACCAGATGCTTCTGATCGACAACTCCCGCGAACTGGCAAATGAGCTGAAAGGCAGCGACAAGCCGGTCAAGCTCTTTATCATCGATTCCCTGACTGCGCATTTCCGGGCGGAGTATGCCGGCAGGGGAACGCTCGCAGCCCGCCAGCAGAAACTGAACCGGCACATGCACGAGCTCTTCAAGCTCATCGATGAGCATAATGCCGTGGGTCTCGTCACCAACCAGGTCATGTCCAACCCGGCCGTATTCTTCGGGGACCCGACAAAACCTATCGGTGGAAACATTGTCGGGCATACCGCGACGTTCCGTCTCTATCTCCGGAAAAGCAAGGGTGGCAAACGCATTGCACGTCTCGTGGACAGCCCGAACCTGCCAGAGGGCGAGGCACCATTTATCGTCGAAGAGGCTGGTCTCAAATCGTGTTGAAAGCACTCCTCACGGATATAGACGGGACGATCACCGATCCCTCCCGCAGGATACATACCGGGGCCATCGAAACGATCCGGTATCTGGTTGACCGGGGGGTCGTTGTAGTACTTGCAAGCGGGAATACGTCCTGCTTCATGGAAGCACTCTGCAAGATGATCGGGACCCAGGGGAGCTTTATCGCTGAAAACGGGGGGGTATTTCGGGCGGGATATACCGGCCCCCTCCGGATAACCGGCGACCAGAGTGTCTGCAGGAAGGCACTTGAAACACTGCAGGCTTATTACCGCCCGCGGGGAAAAGAGCTGGATCTGTTCAGCCCTACCTACCGGTTCGCCGATCTGGCATTCGCCCGGACGGTACCGGCCGTCGAGGTAAAAGAGATCGTGAAGAACCACCCGGTACAGGTGATCGATACCGGATATGCCATTCACCTCCAGTCACTGGGGATCAACAAAGGGACTGCCCTCGTGAACCTTGCCCACGAGATGAACCTTGCCCCGGCAGATTTTCTTGCGATTGGTGATTCCGTCAATGATATCCAGATGCTCAAAACTGCAGGTGTCGGGATTACCATTGCCAGTGCCCATCCCGACACCAAAGCGGCAGCGGAATATGTTGCCAAAAAAGAATACGGAGACGGGTTTGTCGAAGGGATAAAAAAATATTCTTCTTATTTTCTTGCAAGGTAGCGGTCAACGACAATATAGTCCTTGATATCCTTCACTGATTCAAAAGGTATGACGAGCAGCTTGTCATCTTCAAGGTTGTAACCCTCTGTGGAAAAGGCCTGGTCCGGGTGGACGATCATTTCCTGCACCTGGCCGGAATCGAAATCAACCCGGATATTTTTTAGTGTTCCGATAAGCTTTCCGTCATTGCTCATGATTTTTTTTCTCGAAAGGCTGCGGGCAAATACACGAGTCATAAAAAAATTGACGATGTATAAATATTTAAAATGTTCTAAATTGGCGGCAAAAATGAGTTTTTTAAGATTAATAGCAAAAAATCGTCATTTGAACATTTCTGCGGCCATTCTGACATCGGCTCCCCGCAGGGTCTTCCTGCCTGCATGGTCCGACATCTTCTTTGCTTCCTGTGCAAGGAACATGCCATATTCCTCCATCAGTTCGGCAAGGGTTTCCGTAGCATCAGCGCTGACGCGCTCGGCACCGGCCTTCTTGATAATGCGTTCTACTGCTGCCTGGGATAATTCTGTCATAAAATGTTAATTCCTCCTATAGCATTGGGCGTCGGATGTCTAAAAATATTGCATCTATAGTGAAGGGAAGACCCGGATGATATCCGATTGTGTGATGATACCGACCGGTTTTCCGTCTTCGATTACAATCAACCTCCCGATCTCCCGCTCCTTGAACCGCCGGATCACTTCAAACAGCTTCGTGTGCGAAGGGGCTTCAATGACATCCGTGGTCATGTATTCCGAAACTTTCATCGAGAGCGGCTGCTCCTTTTCGACAGCCTTTGCAATATCGCTCATGGTAATGATACCGGAAAGTTTCCCATTGTCGACAACCGGGGCGCCATGGATGCGATCGCGGTTGAAAAGGGTAAGCGCATCCCGGAGCGTGTCGGTGCTCTTCAGGGTCTTTAAGGGGGTGGTCATATAGTGCTTGATC
>Ga0335070_10010847_pt1 | contig 10653 bp, 8 predicted proteins | sample Lox_Sample_13_FD_206722 | JGI IMG/M metagenome (GOLD analysis project Ga0335070, IMG submission 206722) | Soil microbial communities from Loxahatchee National Wildlife Refuge, Florida, United States - Lox_Sample_1.3 | ecosystem: Environmental > Terrestrial > Soil > Wetlands | place: USA: Florida...
CTGACGACGCTGGTTGCCAGTTGCCAGACGGCAAGTTGCGCAGATAGACAACGACCGAGGCCGCCCGCGCGGCGGCTGAGTAGATTCGAGGAGATCGAGGATGGCTACAGTGGCTGAGAGAACGGCGGCTCCCGTCGAGCCGGTGGAGTCGGAGGAGTCGGAACAGCGCGGTCGGCGCCCGGTGGTGCTGATCCTCGGTATCGTCGTGGGCGCGATTCTGCTGGTGCTGGGGATCCGCGCGATCTGGTACGGGAGCACGCACGTGAGCACCGACGACGCCCAGGTGGACGGGCACATCACGCCCATCCTGCCGCGCATCGGCGGGTGGGTGGCCTCGGTGCGCATCCAGGAAAACCAGCGGGTCAGGGCCGGCGACACGCTGGTCACGCTGGACGACCGCGACTACCGGGCGCGTCTGGCCCAGACGGACGCGGACCTCGCGGCGCTGATCGCCACCGTGGGCTCCCGGACGGACGTCGGGCAGGCGGTGGCCCAGCTCGACCAGGCCAAGGCGGCCGCGGCCGCCGCCGCCGCGAACGTCACGCAGGCCGAGGCGAACGCGCAGAAGGCGAGCAGCGACCTGGAGCGCTACCGGGTGCTCGCCGCGCGCAACATCGTCAGCCGGCAGCAGCTCGATGCGGCGGAAGCCGCCGCGCGGGCGGACAGCGCACTGCTCGTCGCGGCGCAGCGCAACGCCTCCGCGTCCGGAGAGCAGGTAACCGCCGCCACCGCCGCACTCCGCGCCGCGGCGGCCCGCGTGGCCGCAGCGCGCGCCGTGCGCGACCTGGCCGCGCTGCAGGTCTCCTACACGGTCGTCACCGCGCCCGTCGCCGGCGTGGTCAGCAAGAAATCCGTCGAGGTGGGCCAGCTGGTGCAGCCCGGCCAGCCCCTGATGGCCGTCGTGCCGCTCGACGACGTCTGGGTCGTGGCCAACCTCAAGGAAACGCAGATCGCGCGCGTGGCGCCCGGCGCCCCCGCCGAGATCACGGCCGACGCGTATCCCGGCCGCGTGTTCCAGGGCTACGTCGAAAGCCTCAGCCCGGCCACCGGAGCCAAGTTCTCGCTCCTTCCGCCGGACAACGCGACCGGGAATTTCACCAAGATCGTGCAGCGGATTCCCGTCCGCGTCCGCCTCGACACGCCCCCTGATTCGCTGCATCCGCTGCGGCCGGGGATGAGCGTGGATGTGACGATACGAAAGAAGTGAGTTGCCAGACGCCAAGCTGCAAGTGGTTCCAAGGCGTGAGTCAGCAGAATCAGAAGAGGCCTCGTGCCGACATCGCGGCGAGGCCTCTTCCTGCATCTGTCGACTCGCATCTGGCAACCACTGGCAACTTGGCGTCTGGCAACTGTTCTGAATCCCGTCCTACTCACGTCTCCAATCTGTCAACGAAATCCGCCAGTGCTTCCATCGCATCCACGTACCGGCCCGCGACGGCGTCGTACGCTTCCAGCGACTTCGGGTCCTTCCCGCCCAGCGCCGCCAGCACCCAGTCGAACGCCGAGATGTCCAGCCCCGCCGCGGCGGCCGTCTCCCGCACCAGCGCGTCGTGATCCGCCGGCGGCGCCCCGCCCAGCAAGCGCAGCGTCGCGCGGAACAGGATGAAGAACGTCCCGGCGGAGTGGACCAGCAACCGCCCCAGCGCCTTCCCGTCGGCCGCCGCCGCGGCGTACTCGGTCCGGAGCCGCAGCACCTTGCCCCGGAGCTCGTGCTCCAGCTCCCGGCGCAGATCGGCCCGCCGGGTCGCCACCCCCTCGAAGGGATCGCGCCCCGCGAGCACCCGATGGGCCTCCCGCATGTCTTCGATCTCGATCGGGAAGACGTCCGCGGAGGCGCGCCACTCGGCCTCAGCGAAGACGAGCGGCGCCGGCTCTCCGGCCTTCGCCCACTCCGCCAGCACCGGCGTAGCGGCGTGCAGCCTGAGCACGCCCGCGTCCTTCACGATCACGAGCACGTTGAGGTCGGACCGGCCCTCCACGTGCGTGCCGCGGGCCGCCGACCCGAACAGCAGCAGCGCGACGAGGTTGTCCCCGAGGGCGGCCTCCAGCCGCTGCGCGAACTGCTCCAGATTGGGTTTCGTGGTCCCCGCCATCAGAATCCTCCCGACGCGCCGCCGCCGCTGAAGCCGCCCCCGCCGCCGAAGCCTCCGAAACCTCCCCCGCCCCCGAAACCGCCGAATCCGCCGCCGCCGAAACCGCCGCCGCCCCACCCGCCGCGCCGCCTCCCGCCCAGCATCGAGCCGATGATCATCCCCCCGAGCAGCCCCGAGCCCATGCCTCGCCTGCGCCGGCCCAGCCCGCCGAGGATGGACAGCAGCACCACGATGACGAACAGAGTGAAGAACATGCTGCCGCGGCCGCCGCCCGACGGCTGCTCCGCAGGCGGAAGAGCGGGCGGCGCCAGGCTGTCCGCCAGCTTGAAGCCGAACTCCTGCGCGTACGCCTGCCCCAGCAGCTCGACGCCGGTGACCAACCCGGCGGCGTAGCTTCCGGCGCTCACCGACTGCTGCCCGATCGCGTCGCGGATCCTGCCCGCCAGCGCGTCCGTGACGAACCCCTCGGCGCCCGTCCCCGTGGCGATCGCGAGGCGGGCCTTTCCGTCCCCCGGGTGCGCACCAGGCACCAGCAGGAGCACCACGCCGGTGTTCCGGCGCGGGTCGCCCGCCGCGCCCTGCGCCCCCACCTTCCACTGCCGCCCGATGTCGCGCCCGACGTCGATGGCCGCGCGGCCGCCCAGATCCGGCAGCGTGACGACGACGATCTCGCCCCCCGACGCACCGCGCACCCGGTCGATCACGGCCTCCATCCGCGCTCGTGAAGCCGGATCGATCACGTGGGCGAAATCGTTGACGTAGCCGGTGGGCCCCGGGATCTGGAGCTGGAGAACGAAGCCGAGAAGCGCGATGAGCGGCATGGCCTCGGGAATATAGCCAAGGCGAGGCTTCCGCGGCCGCACGGGCCCGGCTAGCTTCGACACCCTATGCCACGACGCACCGCTTCAGGCCTGGCCCTCGCGCTCGTCCTCGCCGTCGCGCCGGCTGCCGCGCAGCAGACCCAGGGCACGCCCCTCGACGACCTTCGCACCGAGCGCACCCGCGGCAAGGCCGACGCGCCGGTCACCATGTACGAGATCTCGGACTTCGAGTGCCCGTACTGCGGACAGTTCTGGCGCGAGACGCTCCCCTCCATCGAGCGCGACTACATCGCGACCGGGAAGCTGCGGCTGATCTTCGTGAACATGCCGCTCTCGTCGATCCACCCCAACGCGGAGCCGGCCGCCGAGCTGGCGATGTGCGCCGCCCGCCAGCACAAGTTCTGGCAGATGCACGACCTCCTGTTCCGCAACCAGGACCACTGGGCCGACCTCCGGGAACCGGGATCGTACTTCCTCTCGCTCGGGGATTCCCTCCACCTGAACCGGAGCCAGCTGCAGGAGTGTCTCCGCACCAAGGCGACGCGCCCGGCCGTGGAAGCGGACTTCGACGGCTCGCGCAAATCGGGGGCGACCTCGACGCCGACGTTCTACGTCGAGGGCGAGCTGATCGTGGGTGCGCAGTCGTACGGGCTGTTCAAGCAGGTGCTGGACTCGATCATCCGGGTGAAGGCCGGCGGCCGCTGAGCAGCGCGGCGGGCGCGCTCGCGAAGCGGCCGGCCCCTGCTGGGACCGGCCGCTCGCCTGTCGCACGCCGGCCGCGCGCTCCGCTACTGCGTGATCCGCGGCGGGATCTTGTCGATCAGGAACAGCACCGTGGGCACCAGGTACGCAGCCGACTGCGGGGCCTTTGACCCCGCCAGCGACCGCGGCACGATCACCGCGGTGATCGAGGAGCCCGCCTGCTGGGTCCCGGCGATCGGGTCCGTCGGCGGGCTGGCGGTGAGGCTGCCCGCCACTCCCTTCGGCGCCTGGGCTTTCGTCGTGACCGTCCCAGGCGTGCCGGCGGGGGTCACGAACACCTGCAGGGAATCCGGCGCCATCGTCTTGTAGCCGGTGAACATCCCGACGCCGACGCCCGCCCAGGTCGCCGTCCCCGTCGGATTCGCGACCGCCTGATTGGCGACGTAGACGTCCACGCTCGCCGGGACGTCCTGGGCGGTCGTCGGGCTGCCCGCGGGCGCCAGGTGAATTGCCCGGAACGCGATGCTGGTCCCCGGATCGGGCGTCGAGTCCGTCGTGATGAACGCCTTCGCGACCGGCGCCTGGCCCGACGTCGTGTACCCGTAGGCGTAGAAGGTGTAGTTGACACCCGCGCTCAGGGTGATCGTCGTGTCGATCAACACCATCTGCGCCGTGTCCGGGTTCGTGCTCGTCCAGAACATCCGGATCCGGTGCGTGCCCGTCAGCGCCGGGGAGTAGTTCGGCAGGTAGGCGGTCGAGATGCCGTTCGGCGATCCGCCGGTGCGGAACGTCGCTCCGAAGGCGCTCGGCGCGAAGGTGATCGCATCCACGATCCGGAAGTCCACGGCGCCCCGGTCCGGCATGAGGTTCACGTACCTGAAGCCCGCGGTCGGGGGGGTCGTGCTGGCGAAGGGCCCGCCCTCGTGCTTGCAGGCCGCAAGCGCCGCAACGATGATGATCGTCGCTCCCACTCGCATCAGATTCATGACGCGCTCGTGTGCAAAAGGTTCACTATGGGTGTGCCCAGAGACTGTTCGAATTCCCGCCCTGGCCGGGAGGCGGGGCCTCGTTGCCCGCGCCGCCCAGTATGCCCAGCCCGTGCGTGACCACGAAGACCGTGGCCCCGACCGCCAGGCCGGCTGCGAACACGGCGGTTCGGCCCTTCGACAGGCGCCGTTCGTACATCGTCTGCACGAACGCCGGCCGCAGCTTCACCGGCTCGCCCGACCAACGGGCGACGGCACCAGTGATGACCGAGACGCTCGTCACGCTCAGCGTGAATGCCGAGTCCAGCGACGTCGAGTCGAGCACCCCCTCGATGCTCGTGACCGACGGGCCCACCTGAGCGGCCATCGCCACCCGCCCCGCGTCGTTCAGCTCCACCACGACGTCCGTCCCGGGAGCCGGGAGCGAGGTGAGCGGGGTCTGCGCATAGCAGCCGCCGAGCGCCGACGCGGCCGCGGCCAGCGCCGCGCGCCGCACCATCACGGCCACGGCCCCGAACCGTCCGGGAGAGGTCAGCATCGGCGCTCGGCACGCATCACCGTCAGTAGAGGCCGCCGCCCCACAGGCCGTACGTCCCCTTGGCGGACCCGCCCGGAAGCCCCACACCGCCCATGTTGTAGAACGGGTGCACCCGGGCGTCCATCTCGGAATACGGCACCGGCCAGTGGAACGGCGTCCCTTCGGGCAGGTCCCCCCACCCGCGCTCGTGGAAATACCACTCGCCCCAACCGGTGAACGCCGTCTCCAGCCGCATCTCGTACTTCAGCGCCTCCCACAGGTTGCCGCAGATGGTGCCCTTGTAGCTCTGGGCCGCGTCCGGGACGCGCGGCACGCAGGCCGTTCCGCCCGGCACTCGGGTCAGCGTGTCCGGAATCGCCGCCGCCACGAGAGACGGGAGGCCTGCCCGCACCCGTGTGCTGTCGATCCACGGCAGCGCACTGGCGATCTGGTTCTGCCGGATCAGCCCTTCGGCGATCAGCAGGTTCGTTTCGGCGCGGGTGTAGAAGGTCCACGGACCAACCTGGTTCGCCGCGTTCATCGTCACGATGAAGCGGAAGTGGTCGTAGTATCCGCAGGTGATCGCGTCGCCGCAGGCGTCATTCACTGCCGCCCGGTTGGAGTAGTACGGGAAGCCGAAGGTCCCCGCCGGGGCTGCCACGGCGCTCTGGACGGTGCGCGTGGCACCGGCCGGGAACCGCAGGTCGGGCGTCCGGACGAGGAACGGCTGCCGGTTGTAGACGGGGGTCGTCGCCAGCCAAGTGTCGAACTGGTACACCGTCCCCGTGTGCGACGTGTCCGCGAACGCCAGCATGAAGAAGTTGCCCTGCGCCCAGTTCCCGTACCGGGCGAGGTTTCCGATGATCGCCTCGCCCCAGCCGGACCCGGAGTTCAGGTTCAGGACGAAGTCCGTGCCCAGGGCGGCCTGCCCGTCCGCGACCACCGCCGCCCAGTTCACCGCCGCGCGCTCGGCGGGGGTCCGGGCCACTTCGGCGCGGAACCGCGCCTTCAGTCCCCGGAGGAGCGCCACGAAGTTCGCGGCCGACATGGACGCAGGCGTTCTGTTGTCCATCCACGTCCCCGGCAGCGGGAACCAGTCGCTGGCCGATCCAGCCGGGGCGGTGCCGCCGGCGATCGTGATGGCGGAGTCGAGGAAGGACAAGGCCACCTTCATCAGGCTGTCGTAGGAAACCAGCGGCGGGACGACGGTGGGGTCGTCGTACTCGGTGACCACCGCGCCGGAGTCGTAGGCCAGCGCGAGGTTCCCGAGCGCGAAGCCCTTCACGAAGTGCGCGAACGACCGCGCCCGTGCGTCGCGCGCCGCCGACCCGGTGGTGAATCCCGTCCTGTTCAGCGACTGCAGGCCCAGCGCCGCCGCCCGGGCCGCCCGCTCGAGCCGCAGGTAGTCGTAGGCGCTCCCAGGATTCTCGCTGGGCGGGGCGCCGCGGCTGTTGTCAATCGACACGCGCGGCATGGCCGCCCGCACGCCCATGTTGTAGTTGCCCAGCGCCGAGTAGCTCTCGAACGACGCGCTGAGCATCTGCACGCCGAGCGCGGCGGCGGTGCCGTGCATGGCATTGTAGGCCGTGTTGTACGCGCCGGAGATGAGGTTCTCCACGTCCGTCGGCCGCGACAGCGCCAAGGTCTTGTCGGGCGAGTTGGGGTTGCTGTAGCTGAGGATGTCCCCGCACGCAGCGGCTCCCAGCGCGATCACGGCGGCGATCAGAGTACGCATCCTAAGCATCGGATCCTCCCGATCGGGGGACCGCTCCGCCGTGCCTCCCCCGGCCACGGCGGAGCGACACCCTTGAGTTCGCTAGAAGCCCACGGTCAGGCTCACGGTGAAGCTGCGCGTGCCCGGGAAGTTGAAGGCGTCCACGGCGTTGATGTACGCCGAGGAAGCACCGCCCTGGGCGGACGTGCCCGACGGCCCTCGGCTCGATCCCACCTCCGGATCGAACCCGGAGTACTTGGTGATCGTGAAGAGATTCCGGCCGATCAGGTTGAGGGACCAGTCGCCCCATCCGAGCACCCGGCCCACCCGGTAGCCGACGGAGAGCTCGCGCAGCTTGGCGAAGCTCCCGTCCTCCATCCAGAAGCTGCTGGGCGAGAGAATGTCGTACAGGCCGCCGACGCCCGCCGACGCGCCGTCCACCGTAAGACCGCGCCAGTAGTAGCCGAGCGGCTTCGCGGCGTGGACCGACTTGCCGTACTGGTCGACGTCGGGGGAGTTGAGGTCGAGGTGCTCCCACTGCTTCCCTTCGTTCCAGATGTCCCGACCGATCAGCCCCTCCAGCATCGCGTACACCGAGAGGCGCTTCCACTGGAAGGTCTGCGACACCGAGAAGTGCCACTTGGGCAGGGCGTGCCCGAGCGCGCCGATGAGCCGCGTGCCGTTGGCATTGCGCACCCGGATCGGCATGCCCCAATGCAGCCCGACGCCCCACGGCGACAGCGTGTCCGACGTCGCCAGCGTGCATCCCTGCTCCGCGCGGGACGTATGGTTCACGCACCCCGGCAGATACGTGGTCCAGAGGTTCTTGGTGATCCCGTCGCCGGGCGAGTTCCCGTGGCCCACCCACACCAGCCACCCGTCCGAGTTCATCTGGAATGAGGAGGTCGCGGTCCCGCAGTCCGACCGGAAGGCCGTCGGCAGCTGCGAGCAGTTGGTGGCCATGACGGCGCCGTAGAACGTGCCCATGGCCTCACCCTGTTTGGCCTGGAACATCGTCTCCGTGCCCTGGTAGCTCGTGCCGAAGTAGAACGGCGGGACGTTGAGCGCGGTGATCACGCTCGTCGTCGCGTCGTAGTTGAACCGCCATGACCACTGCACGTCGCGCTTGGAGATGACCGGGATGTTGAGCGATAGCTCCCAGGTCTTGTTCTCGAGCGTCCCGGCGTTCATCCACTTGGTGAGGTAGCCCTGCGACGACGGCTGGACGACCTGGAGGATCTGGTCCTTGATGGTCGACGTGGAGTGATTGATCATCAGGCCGATCCGCCGGAACAGCTCGATATCGGCCCCGATCTCCGTTTCGGTGTTGGTCTCCGGCCGGAGATCCTTGTTGCCCAGGTTACCCAGCTGGATGCCCGCCGAGGAGACGGTGAACGACTCGTACTGCGCGGCGAAGTTGGGCCGGCCGCCCGCGCTCCCCTGCGAGGCGCGCAGCTTGAATTCGTTGAACACGCTCTTGAACGGCCACCAGGGCTCCTGCGCCATCCGCCAGGCCACCGACCCGCGCCCGAACGTCGCCCAGCGCCGGTCCGCCCCGAACAGCGAGCTGCCGTCGCGGCGGACCAGCGCGTCCACCACGTACCGGTCCTTGTACTCGAGGTTCACGCCCGCGAACAGCCCGATCTGGCGGATGCTCTCGTTGTACGAGGTGATGGAGTAGGTGCTCTGCGTGGCGTTGCCCAGCTGGTCGATGCCGACCGCGTTGAGCAGGCTCCCGTTGCCGTCGTTGTTCTGGTAGTCCTGCTGCTCGAACGTGGCCCGCAGGCTCCATTTCGTGGCCAGGTCGCGGCCGAACGTGTGCCGCGCCGTCGCGTTCAAGGAGCCGTTGTAGCCGTTCCGGGTCCACGCGTACCGCTCGGCGTAGCCGCGGTACCAGTAGGTGGCCGCGGCGTTCGAGGTGACCCGCCGGCCCTTCCCGTAGTAGTAGTCCTCCGCGTACCCGCGGTAGTCGTACGAGAAGTTGCTCTCGAAGTCGAGCCAGCTCATCGGCGTGTAGCGCAGCGTCAGGCCGCCGATGAACCGGTCCGTGATCCCCACGTCCTTGATGTCGTTGAACGGGTTGACCGGGTTCGAGTTCTGCTGGCCGCTGGACAGTACGTCCACGCGAACGTAGGTGCGCCCCAGGGAATCCTGTGCCAGCAGGTTCGTCGCCGCCCGCTGCCGGGTCAGGTACAGGAACGAGCCCGGATAGTTCTCCCCCGCGTACGGCGCGTTCTGCAGGGAGTGCGCATAGTAGGTGCTCAGCTGCGCCTGCAGATTCGTCGCGATCGGGTGCGTCACGTTGAGGCGCGTGCTAGTCCGGTCGTACCCCGCCAGGAACCGCAGCGGCGCGCCCTGATGGAACTCGCTGAGGCTGGCGTAGACCTGCGTCTCGCCGATCCTGGCGGTCATCCCCAGCTCGGTCGTCGCGAAGCTCGCAGGACGAATGGCCTGCTGGATCGGGCTGTAGATCTGCCCCGGCCAGGGGTTGGCCTCGAAGTTGTTCTTGAGCGCCAGGTTGTTGGTGTAGGTGGACGACACGTCGAGCGCCAGCGGCTGGGGCGTGAGGACCGAGTCCGGCCCCGGGAACCAGTTCACCCGCTTCAGCTCCGTCGCCCAGTCGAGCGTCCGCGAGCACATCGGCTGCCCCGGCACCGCGATGCAGTAGCGCTTGCCGGCGGGATCCATGAGCAGGTACGAGTGCGTGGAGAGCTTGATCTGCCGCTCGATGTCGCTCGTGCCGTATTCCGTGTGCAGGCTGAAGGACACGCCCGGCGCGGCTCGGCGGGCGCTCTTCGTCGTGATCTGCACGACCCCGGCGCCGGCGCGCGCCCCGTAGAGGGACGCCGCCGCCGCACCCTTCACGACCTCGATGCTCTCGATGTCGGTCGTGTTGATGTCCTGCAGGCCGCCGACGATCTCGACGCCGTCCACGATGAAGAGCGGATCCTGCCCGCGCCCGCTCGCGTTGATCATCGTCGGCGCGCGCAGCTGAATGGTGGGCGCGGCGCCCGGCAGCCCGGTCTGGTTGATGACCGTCGCACCCGCGACGCGACCCGACAGGAGGCTCAGCGCGTTCACCGCCGGGACCTCGACGTCGGCGACGTCAATGCGTCCCACCGAGAAGGGCACACGGGTCTGCTCGGTGCCCTCCAACACGCCGGTGACGACGATCTCCTCCAAACGGTTGATGTCCTCGTCCATCGTGAAGTTGATCGTCTGGGGGCCCGGCTGGAGCGTGATGGGCTCGCTGCGCGGCTTGAAGCCGATCGCCCGGACTCGCACCGACAGCGCCTGGCCCCGCACGCGCGCAGACGGCACGACGAGGCTGTACGCCCCTCCCGCGCCCGTCGACGCCGACAGGCCCAGCTCGGCGATATAGACGTAAGCCCCTTCCACGGGCCCGCCCCGCGCCGAGTTCACCACGCCCCGGATCGTCGCGTTCTGCGCCTGCGCTCGGCCGAGCGAGACACAGAGCAGCGCCACCGCAGCCAGGGAGATGCGCAGCCCGTTGAACAGTGAACGCCTCATGAGGAGTCTCCTCTGCTACGAAGTCACCGTCTGGAACTGCCCGAACAGAGCCCTGCGACAACACACCGTCGAGGAAGCGGGCGGCAGCGACTCCGGTCGCCTCCTCGCACTTCCACGAACGACGTGGCGCGCCCGGCTCCCGCCGGGCGAAGCACCGCGTCTTCCGATTCCGTGATCTTGTTCCTGCGCCAAACAAGCAGCAGCGCCCAACTGCTGTCGCGGCCAAGCGCAGTGTGGCGCCCCGCGTGGGGCCATATTGAAGAGCCACCCCGATTCGCGCAACCCCCGA
>Ga0335070_10010849_pt1 | contig 10653 bp, 9 predicted proteins | sample Lox_Sample_13_FD_206722 | JGI IMG/M metagenome (GOLD analysis project Ga0335070, IMG submission 206722) | Soil microbial communities from Loxahatchee National Wildlife Refuge, Florida, United States - Lox_Sample_1.3 | ecosystem: Environmental > Terrestrial > Soil > Wetlands | place: USA: Florida...
CAGAGATAAAAAGGCCATTTGCGATTGGATGGAGAAAACCAAGAAGAAATATAGCCCTCAATTTCGGCCCCTCGGCATCGAAGAAACTAAGGAAGAGGCCATCGGTATCGGCGGCACTACCATGGCTGTGACTGAGCAAGAGCGCCTGACTCGGGAGCTGCAGCGCAGCGAAGCCTACCTGGCGGAAGCGCAGAGGCTCAGCCACACCGGCAGTTTCGTCTATAGCCCCGGGAGCAGGAAAACGCTTTACTGGTCCGAGGAACTGTTCCGAATTTTTGGATTGGACTCTCGGCACGGTATCCCGGATTATGACGAGACCCGTCGACTCGTGTATCCGGACGATCTCGACAGGGTTTCTAAAAGCTGTCTGCAGGGATTCCGTGAGAAAGCTGATTTTACGCAAGATTACAGGCTCCTATTGCGCGATGGGACCACCAAGCACCTCCACGTCATTTGGCATCCGATCCCCGATCAAGCCGGAGAAGTTGTTGAATATTTCGGTACCGCGATGGACGTGACAGAACGCAAGCACGCGGAGGAGGCGTTGCGACGCAGTGAAAAGGAGCTTCTCAACGTGATTGAAACCGTTCCCGCGATGGTGTGGAGCGCGCTGCCTGACGGCACCAACGTATCGATGAACAAGCGCTGGGTCGACTATACAGGCCTTTCAGCGACTGGTTTGGGCTGGCAGGCCGCAGTTCACCCGGACGACCTTGGAAGGTGCATCTCGGATAAAGGCGTGCCATTCCAAGGCGAGCTGCGCCTCCGTAGCGCGGACGGGGAGTACCGCCGGTTCATCGTTTCGGGTGTGCCGCTACGAGACGAGAAGGGAAACATCCTTAAGTGGTATGGGACGCTCCTCGACATCGAGGACCGCAAGCGGGCTGAAGAGTCCCTCCAAGGGGCTTTTGACGAAATCAAGAAGTTGAAGGACCAACTCTGCAGAGAGAACATCGCGCTGCGCGAAGAAATCGACAGAGCATCGATGTTCGAGGAGATCGTGGGCGCGTCACCGGCTCTGAAAGCTGTGCTCGCACGTGTCGCCAAGGTAGCGCCGACGGATTCAACCGTCTTTATCACCGGTGAAACAGGCACGGGCAAGGAACTCATCGCTCGCGCTATCCACAAGCGGTCGCATCGCTCCTCGCGCGCCTTTGTGAGTGTGAGTTGTGCTGCCATTCCGCCGTCGTTGATCGCCTCGGAGTTGTTCGGTCACGAGAAAGGAGCCTTCACAGGAGCTCTGCGGCAGCGGCTGGGCCGCTTCGAGTTGGCGGAAGGAGGGACGATCTTCTTGGATGAAATCGGGGAGCTTTCGGCTGAAACCCAGATTTCCCTCTTGCGTGTGTTGCAGGAGCACGAATTTGAGCGTGTGGGTGGAAATCAAGCGATTCGAGCTAATGTGCGGGTGATTGCCGCCACCAATCGTGACTTGAAGGCCGCTATTGAAGGTGGTACCTTCCGGAGAGACCTATTCTATCGGCTCAACATATTTCCTATTGAGATGCCGCCTTTGCGCGAACGAAAAGAGGACATCCCGGTGCTGGTCGAGTACTTCATTGCTCGCTACGCCAGCAATGCTTGGAAGAAAATACGGGGGATAAACAAGAAGACCCTGGACCTGTTTCAGTCGTACCCCTGGCCGGGCAATATTCGAGAGCTACAGAATGTGATTGAACGGTCGGTTATCCTCTGTGACACGGAGATCTTCTCGGTCGATGAGAGTTGGCTCATTCGGGAGTGCCGTCAAACTCAGCCGGCAAGCCAGTCGCTCTCCGGCAAGGTTGTGAGTCACGAGAAAGAGATGATTGAGGCTGCTCTGACTGAAACCAGAGGCCGAGTATCCGGGCCGTCGGGTGCGGCTGCCAAGCTCGGTATTCCGCCCACGACTCTGGAATCGAAGGTCAGATCCCTCAAGATCAACAAGCATCGCTTCAAACCCGGCTAACTGCTGCAATACCCTGTCACTCAAAATCCGATTCATTTTTTACGAGCTTTCGTTAATTCTCGAAGACTCGTGACTCTGTGATTCGTCCCATCAAGTCTTTCCAATGACTTACGATTGGCATCCGGATTGCAACATAACACTTCAGCACAACCAGGATGGATAGTGGTTTCGAGAAAGAATCGATGACGTTGAGAATCGAGAGATCAGCGAAACAAGGAGATGTCGTGGCCTTTAGCCTGAGTGGTCGAATCAGAGCGGAAGAGTTGGCAGAGTTGCAAAGACTCCTCGAAGTCGAAGGACAAGACCGCCGCATCGTTCTGGATTTGAAAGAGGTCAAGCTCGTAGACCGAGACTCAGTGAGATTTCTGGCTTGTTGCGAAGCGAATGGTATCCGGCTTGAGAATTGCCCGGCATATATTCGCGAGTGGATTATAAGAGAATGACCTTGCCTGATTATAGATCACTGAAAAAAGTGATGACTTCAGACTTACAAGATTCCATAACAAGTTCAGGGAGGATTCCATGGAAATCGACCTGGTCTTTCTTTCCCGGCTTCAGTTCGCTCTGACCTTGATGTTCCATTTCCTGTTCCCGGTTTTGACGATAGGCCTCGCGCTCTTTCTTGTTGTAACGGAGTTTCTGTGGCTAAAGACTCTGGAGGAGATCTACTATCGCATGTACCGGTTCTGGGTGAAGATCTTTGCCATCAATTTTGGCGTGGGTGTGGTAACCGGCGTCGTCATGGAATTCGAATTCGGCACGAATTTCTCCCATTTCGCTCAAGCCGCGGCTAACGTCTTTTCCCCCCTCCTGGCCTATGAAGTCATGACTGCCTTCTTCCTGGAAGCAGGGTTCCTGGGGATTATGCTTTTGGGATGGAAACGGGTCCGTCCGGTGATCCATTTCTTAGCCACTTGCCTCGTGGCCCTGGGGAGCCTACTCTCGTCTTTCTGGATACTGGCCGCCAACTCCTGGATGCAAACTCCGGCCGGGTACCGGCTTGCCGAGGGAAAATTTTGGGTAGTCGATTTCGCTACTGTGATTTTTAATCCCTCCATGCCTCCTCGGGTTAGCCACACGGTTATGGCTTCCTTTGAAACTTCTGTTTTTGCAGTTGCCGGAATTAGCGCTTATTTTCTCCTCAAGGGAAAAAATGAAGCCTTTTTTCGTCGTTCCATGGGAATTGCATTAATCATGGCAGCCGTATACGCCCCCCTGCAGATGCTCCTCGGAGATTATAGCGGTCGGGTAGTGTTCCGCCATCAGCCGGCAAAACTGGCAGCCATCGAGGGGCACTGGGAGACCAATACCCGGGGAGGAGCGCCTTTTGCAGCCATTGCCTTCCCCGATATGGAAAAAGAGAGAAACCGGTTCGAAATCACCGTCCCGTATGGGCTCAGCCTGCTGGTCACCCACACTCTCGATGGTCGAGTGCCCGGCCTCAAGGAATTTCCACCGCAAGACCGCCCTAACTCCGCTATTATTTTCTGGACTTTTCGCCTGATGGTCGCTGTCGGAACCATTTTCCTATTGATCATGATCTGGGCAGCGGTTCTGTGGCGTAAAGGAAAGCTCTTTGAGACCCGTCTATTCCTCCGCACTTTGGTCGTCATTTCGCCTCTGGGTTTTCTGGCCACGGAAGCGGGCTGGGTTACAGCGGAAATGGGCCGCCAGCCATGGTTGGTTTACAACCTGTTCCGGACTGCGGAGGGGGTTTCTCCGATTCCGGTCGGAAACGTCGTCTGGTCTCTCTGTCTTATCTTTATCGTTTACCCAATCATCGGCGGAAGCTACTTGTTTTATATCGGGAAAGCCCTGCGCAGTGGCCCCGACTTTTACAGTCCCGTCCCTCCCGTTCAAAGGCCGGCGGGCATGCGGGCTCTGAGACATAGAGATCATTTAAAGTCTGGAGCTAAAGACGCGAAGGTCTGATATTTCAACATGAAAACCTTTAATCAAAAATTTTTATAGGAGATGTTGCCATGACTCTCATCCACGTGTGGGCTGCTTTGGTCGGGCTGGCCATCATCCTTTACACCGTCCTTGACGGGGTCAGCCTTGGAGTAGGCCTCCTGTTCCCTACGGCCCGTGGCGAGAAAGAGCACAGTATCTTGATGAATTCCATCTGGCCCGTCTGGGACGCCAATCAAACCTGGATTGTCTTCGGCGGCGGTGCGGTCTTTGTTGCCTTTCCGGTCGTCTATGGTGTGGCACTCAGCGCCCTATACATCCCGCTCAGCCTCTTTCTTTTGGGCCTCATCTTCCGAGGAGTGACTTTCGAGTTCCGAGCCGAAGCTGCCCGGAAATACCCCTGGAACAGGGCCTTCTTCTTTGGCAGCCTGGTCGTTGTCCTTTCTCAGGGATTCATCCTGGGTGGGATTTTGACCGGGATCAGGGTTCAGGGAAGCCAATTTGCCGGAAGCCCCCTGGATTGGCTGAACCCATTCTCGCTCGTGGTAGGGATTGCTCTGATACCGGGCTACATCATGCTGGCATCGACCTATCTCATCATTAAGACGGACGGCCGAGTTCAGGACCAGGCTTACAAATACGCATTCTGGTCCGCCATGATTGTGTTGGTATTCATGGCCATCTTGACCGTTTGGACCCCGTATAAATACCCCTGGGTCTGGACCCATTGGTTCAGCCCCCCCCGAATCTATTTTGTCTGGATTTTTCCGCTGCTCGGCTTGATCGCCGTCTTTGGGCTCGCCAGAAGCCTGAAATCCCGCAAGAAGGTTAAGCCGCTTCTCTACAGCATTGGGTTATTTCTGTCCGGGTACCTGGGTCTTATTACCTCCCTTTATCCCTACGTCATCCCCCCAACCATTACCTTGCAGGAAGCCGCTGCGCAAAGGGAAACGCTTCGTTTTGGTCTTTGGGGCGCGCTGATTACCCTTCCTATCGTGGTAGCCTACATTGTCTATTCCTACTGGGTTTTCCGCGGCAAAGTGTCAGAGACCGGTTACGGTCACGAGGCGGGGGGTCCTGTTCCAACTGTTGTGATCGTTGGCGGAGGTTTCGCCGGCTTGGCCGCTGCCAAGGCTCTCCAATACACGCCGGCGCACGTCATTTTGATCGACCGCACCAATCACCATGTTTTTCAGCCGCTCCTGTACCAGGTGGCAACCTCCGAGCTTTCTCCAGGTCAGATCGCTTTCCCAATTCGCGGGATTCTGCGGAATCAAGAAAATGCGACCGTGATTCTGGGAGAGGTCACGGGTGTGGACAAAGATCGAAAGTGTGTCTTCGCAGATTCCGCGGACCGACAAGGAGTCCCGCTGCCATATGATTTCCTGGTTTTGGCGACGGGGGCGCGGCACAGCTACTTTGGGCACGATGAATTTGAGAGATTTGCGCCGGGGTTGAAAGGTTTGGCGGATGCCGTTGCGATGCGGAATAAGATTTTGCAGGCCTTCGAGCAGGCGGAAGCCGAGGAAGAGCCCGCGCGCCATCGGGATCTTCTCACTTTTGTTCTCGTAGGCGCCGGGCCGACGGGAGTAGAAATGGCAGGTGCCCTCGCGGTGCTCGTGCGGACCACACTGCAATCGGAATTTCGAAGGATCGATCCGACGTCGGCGCGAATTGTTCTGGTAGACAGGGGGAGCCGTGTCCTGGGCACTTTTGCGGAGGATCTTTCTGCGGCGGCGAAGAGACGGCTCGAGAGGTTAGGCGTGGAAGTACTGTTGGGGAAGGGGGTGGATCAGGTCGATGAAGAGGGCATTATAATCGGAGGGGAACGGATTTCCAGCAAAACAGTGATTTGGACGGCAGGTGTTGCGCCGTCACCTGCCGGTAAGTGGTTGGGCGTGGGGACGGACCGCGCCGGACGGGTGAAAGTACAGGGAGACCTGACGGTGCCGGGCCATTCCGAGATCCTGGTGGCGGGCGATACCGCGTCGCTCGATCAAGACGGCAAGCCCCTGCCCGGCATGGTGCAAGTGGCGCTTCAGCAGGGGCGCTATGCGGGAAAGCTGATTCACTCTCGTATCACCGGTTCTTCAACGCCGGGTCCATTTCGATACTCTGACAGAGGGAGCATGGCAGTGGTCGGAAAGGGCTTCGCTGTTCTGCAAAGCGGCGGGATCCATCTGAGCGGATTAATCGCCTGGATAGGGTGGGCAATGATACATGTCCTGTATCTCCCGCAACTCAGCCTGAGGGTCAGTGTTTTCATGCAATGGATTTGGACGGGTGTGACCACCCAGCGAGGTTCGCGGCTCATCGTGAATTATTATGGAGCCAAACCGGAAGGCACGACCAAGCCAGCCCTCGGAGCCAAAGTTCCATGAAGGCAGCTAGAAAAATACACTGAGCTGTTCCGCAATGGCTGACCGAGAGCATCGAGAGTTCGAGCAAACCGGAGCGATAGCACGGTAAATGAGGATTACATGGCTCCTTCGCTGGGTGAGATAGCTATCCTTTTACCGTTGGCCATTGGCGTGGGGACGACCTTTTGCACCATCGTCATTCACGCATTAGCCCTGATGACGATTGTCCATTTCGTCCGCCACGAGCGAAGGGACGGCCATGCCGGTGTCCGGTTTGGGAGAGATGTGATCATTGCAGCGGCAACCGTACTGTTAGCCCTCGCGGCGCATTTGATCGAAATAGCAGCTTGGGCTGTGGCGTTCGTCCTATGCGGAGAATTCTCTCACTTCGCGCCGGCCTTTTATCACTCGGCAGTGAACTACACCTCGTTGGGTTACGGCGACGTGATCATGTCGGCGTCGTGGAAATTATTGGGGCCACTGGAAACAGCCGACGGAATGCTCATGTTCGGAGTATCAACCGCCATGCTCTTTGCCGTAATTCTACGGTTGCTTCAAACCAGATTCCGCGATTTAAACAGCTAACTCGGTGATGCCCTCGATTGGCTTGCGGCCATAGCGTCGCTATCCAGCGGTCGATCATCATCTGTGACACGGAGAGCTTCTCGGAAGATAGACCTCGATGTTCAAAAATTCTTCACGAGAGGAGGTACTTAAGCAATGAGCAAGCAGGCCAATAGAGCATAACCGTCGGAACATGGATCAAAGGCTCGCCAATGCTTCTAAGTTCGCTCATTTTTAACGCCTGCATAGTCACCGGGCTCACCTGGGTTCTGATGCCCCTGCTGACACGCCTCTTTAAGTTCTGGCTTTATCCGGACACTGTGAGGTAACAGTCTTCCTGAGGGAATCGGATATCTGAAGAGTGATTATTCGAATTCATTTGAAGAGGAGGTTACGTATGAAAGGGAATGAGAAGATCATCGAGCATTTGAACATGCGCCTGGCCGAGGAATTGACGACAATCAACCAGTACATGGTCCATGCGGAGATGTGCGAAAACTGGAAGTACAAGAAGCTGGACGAGACGATCCAGAAGCGGGCCATCGCCGAGATGAGGCACGCGGAGAAGCTGATCTCCCGCATCCTCTTTCTCGAGGGGACTCCCGTCGTGAGTAACCTGTTACAGATCCGCATCGGCCCCGAGGTGCCAAAGATGCACGAGTATGACCACGGCGCCGAAGAGGTGGCCATCCGAGGGTACAATGCCACCATTCGGATGGCGGTTGAGTCGGGGGACAACAACACCAAAGTGCTCCTCGAGTCCATTCTGAAGGAGGAAGAGGACCACATTGACTGGATAGAAGGCCAACTCGACCAGATCAAGCAGATGGGTTTACAGACCTATCTGGCGGAGCAGATCTACTAGAATTCCTGCTACATCTTCTGGTACGCCTCCAGCAAATACCGCTGGGGGTTCGAGGGAGGTTTTCCCTTTTGAAGAGTTTCTTTATCGATGGACACTTAAACGTAGCGAAAGGAGGAAATTTGATGAGCAAACTGACCGCCACCAATGTCGGCACATCCCAACGCAGGTTCCTGATCGGTGGAGCCTGCATGGCCGCCGCCGCAAGCTTGCCAGCGGTGACAATGGCTGCAACGGCAAAGAAGACAAACGTTTCTACATCATCCAAAGGAGGTAATCTCATGACTATGATCACGACCAAAGACGGAACGCAGATCTATTACAAGGACTGGGGCTCCGGTCAGCCCATCGTCTTTCATCACGGTTGGCCCCTAAGCAGCGACGACTGGGATACGCAGATGCTCTACTTCGTCGAGAAGGGCTACCGCGTCATCGCCCATGACCGCCGCGGCCATGGCCGGTCGAGCCAGGTCGGCAGCGGCCACGACATGGACCACTACGCCGCCGACGCTGCCGCCGTCGTCGAGCATCTCGACCTGCGCAACGCCATCCACATCGGCCACTCCACCGGCGGCGGCGAGGCGACCCGTTATGTCGCACGCCACGGCAAGGGCCGCGTTGCCAAGCTGGTCCTCATCGGTGCCGTGCCGCCGATCATGGTGAAGACACCGGCCAATCCGGGCGGTCTGCCGATCGAGGTGTTCGACGACTTCCGCAAACAGCTCGCCGCCAATCGCGCGCAGTACTATCTCGATCTCGCGAGCGGTCCTTTCTACGGTTTCAACCGGCCGGGTGCGAAGGTGTACCAAAGCGTGATCGAGAATTGGTGGCGCCAGGGAATGATGGGCGGTGCGAAGGCCCATTACGACGGCATCAAGGCCTTCTCGGAGACGGACTTTACCGAGGACCTGAAGGTAATCGACGTCCCAACGCTCGTCATGCATGGCGATGATGACCAGATCGTGCCGATCGCCGACTCCGCGCCGTTGTCGGTGAAGCTCCTCAAGAAAGGCACACTCAAGGTCTACGGGAAGTTCCCGCACGGCATGTGCACGACGCACGCCGACGTTATAAACGCAGACCTTCTCGCCTTCATCAAAGGCTGAACCGGTAGCCCATGGGTGTCGGGACCGCCGGCCGGGGCCTTCGGCCGAGATCTCGTGCTCCACGGGCCGCCCTTTGTACCAAGCCTGTAGTCGGAGGTGCGAAATGTAGAGGGGGGGAACATTGTCTTACATTGTGATAAGGAAGGGAGGTTGATAATTGTGAAAAAGGTTTTGGTTATCTCCTTGATAATGACAGGTATTTTCGTAGGCATTTTTCTTTCGGGCGGATCAAGCACGGTGGCGGCGCAGCAGCCTAACATCGCGACGCTCATGTCAAAAGATCTGAAGGACAATCCAGGCAAGGAAGTCGTAATGATTACCGTGGAGTACCCGCCGGGCATGTCAGACCCTGTGCATCGGCACCATGCGCAATCGTTTGTCTACGTGCTGGAAGGCTCCGTTGTAATGCAGCTGAAAGGCGGAAAAGAAGTGACGCTTACGCCGGGGCAGACGTTTTACGAGGGGCCTGACGATATTCATGTCGTGGGCCGGAACGCAAGCACGACCAGGCCGGCAAAGATGTTGGTGATCTTGGTCAAGGAGAAAGGCGAGCCGATACTAATGCCGGTCAAGTGACGGTCGGAATGGCCTACGGCAGAAATACCGAATAAGAAGCGCAGATCCAATCTAAGCCGAGAGCTCCCGGGCATTCCTCTCCGGAGTACGGCCGAAGATGCAAGGGTCAAATTTGTGAAGCCAATATAAGAGGCGTCAACAATGAAGATCGTGGTTATCGGCGGTAGTGGACTCGTTGGATCTACGCCGACCTGCTGACGATCCTCAAACGTAGGGGATCACGGGCAGCCGCACGGCTTGAACTGATTTCATGCGGAGAAGACCAAGCGCGAGCTAGTAGAATTACACGGGTTAAGAAAGGAGACAGATCATGAAAAAAGAGAAGCCTAAAGACCAGTCCATCACTAATAAGACCAAGCCCATCCGCATGAAAATCGTCGTCATCGGCGGAAGCGGGCTCATCGGGAAAAAGGTCGCGATGAACCTTCGTCAACACGGCCATGAGGTGGTGGCGGCATCACCATCATCGGGTGTCAACACCGTCACTGGCGAGGGGCTGGCGCAAGCGCTTGCTGGCGCTCAGGTGGTCGTCGATGTCGCAAATGCGCCCTCGTGGGAGGACAACGCAGTCCTAGCGTTTTTCGAGACATCAAGCCGGAATCTCCTCGCCGCGGAAGCCACCGCGGGCGTCGGCCATCATGTGGCGTTGTCGGTCGTCGGCACCGACCGCCTGCTCGTGAGTGGTTACTTCCGCGCAAAGATGGCCCAGGAAAAACTGATCAAGGCTTCCCCGATGCCTTACACGATCGTGCGTGCTACGCAGTTCTTTGAGTTCGTGGGCAGCATCGCCCAACTAGCGACTGAAGGGCAGACGGTTCGGCTTCCACCGGTACTGATGCAGCCCATTGCGGCGGATGACGTGGCCGCCGTCATGGCCGATGTGGCCCTCGCTGAGCCGTTGAACGGCACGTTCGAACTGGCCGGTCCCGAACCGATTCGGCAAGACGACCTCGTGCGCCAATTCCTGAACGCAACCGGGGACGCACGGAGGGTAATCACCGATCCCAAGGCGCTCTACTACGGCATTTCGGTGAACGATCAAAGCCTCACCCCCGGCGACAATCCGCGACTCGGGACGATCCGCTTCGAAGATTGGCTCCGCCAGTCGCAGGCGCGATAAGCCTCCGGCGAAAAAAGCGGGCGCAACCTTAACAAATATCCTGCCTTCGTTGCTCGACTTGAAAGCTAAAGGGAAGGAATAGGTGCATAATTTAATACCATTTCTGATACAGCATGGATATACACTGCTGTTTTTCTGGGTTCTCGCGGAAACGATGGGGCTTCCCATACCGAGCGCTCCTTTGTTAATTACTGTAGGAGCCCTATCCG
>Ga0335070_10010850_pt1 | contig 10652 bp, 6 predicted proteins | sample Lox_Sample_13_FD_206722 | JGI IMG/M metagenome (GOLD analysis project Ga0335070, IMG submission 206722) | Soil microbial communities from Loxahatchee National Wildlife Refuge, Florida, United States - Lox_Sample_1.3 | ecosystem: Environmental > Terrestrial > Soil > Wetlands | place: USA: Florida...
CAGCGTGAAGATTTCGATCTTCGATTCCAGCTCCTCAGGAACGGCTTCGATGACGAGATCGGCCGCGCGGGCCGCCTGCTCGATCGAGCCGGCATATTCCAGGCGGGCGAACGCGGCGTCGGCAGCGCCGGCGCTGACTGTACCGAGATCAACTGCTTGATCGAGGTTGGCGCGAATCTCCGCCTCAGCCTTGCGCAAAGAAACAGGAAGAATGTCTTCGAGGATGGTGCGATAACCGCCGAGAGCCGCAGCGTTGGCAATCCCACGCCCCAACATGCCAGCGCCGATCACGGCGATGGTTTTGACTTCCGCCACTACTTGCTTCCCTCTTCGAGCTGCTGGAGCACACTCTCGAAGTTGGGATCGGACTTGCGCATGTACTCGGCAAGCCGCGCGCGCTCCTCGTCCGTCATCGATGGAATGCTGGTGTTGATGCGGCGCAACGTGGCGGCGATATCGTCGACGTAGTTCATCAGGCGGATCAGTTCTCCAGTGGCGGACATGCAAGCTCCTTGCGTATTCCCTGGCGGGCGGCGCGAGACGCGGCAAGCCGCGTCTCTACCCTGGCGAGATCTCTGCGCCAGGAACTCTCCATTTTCAATGCACCGGAGGCTTTAGTAAAGGCGGGACGTACTTCTCAGGCTTAATCCATCTTGTTGAATCGCCGGAAGGCGGCGTGGCCTTCCTTGCCCATGTAGCGATCCAGAACCGCTGGATCGGTGTGGCGCAGGTTGACGATCACCAGCCCATCGACGACATCGGAGAATTTCTTGTCCAGGTTGAAGCCGACCAGCTTCCCGCCCAGCTTGGCGTACTGCCGGATCAGAATGGGCAGGCCCTTGCCGTCGGTCTCCACATCCGAGATGGGTTCGGCAAGTTCGTCGACATCACGCAGGACGTTGCACAGGGCGCGGCAGTCCCAGCGGCGCAGCCGGGGAGCGCGGAAAGGAGTGCGCGGCTGAATCAGGTCGGCGAACTCGTCGCCATCGTGCCGGCTCTCGAAGTAGCGCACGATCATCTCGCGCGAGAGGCGGCTGTACTCATTGCTGATGCTGACCGCGCCAAACAGCACCGGCGTCTCCGGATGGGTAACGATGAAGCGCGCAATCCCCTTCCACAGCATCAGCAGCGGCGCATACTGCCGCTGGTATTCCGGGCAGACAAAGGAGCGCCCCAGTTCCAGAGCCGAGCCAATCTTCAGGAACAGGCGCTCGTCGAAGCGGAACAGAGTGTGGGTGTAGAGACCTTTGATGCCGTGGTCCCGGATAATCTCGTCGGTATTGCCGGCGCGATAGGCGCCGATCAGTTCCTGTTTCTCTTTGTGCCACAGCAGAAGGTGCCAGTAGTAGCTGTCAAACTGGTCGATATCGAGCCGTTTGCCGGTGCCTTCACCCGCCGTGCGGAAGGTGAGTTCACGCAGACGTCCAAGTTCCTCGAGCAGGTGCGGCATCTGGGATGCCCGCGCTGCATACACTGCGAATTCGCTGTTTTCGGTCAGCAATTGATCGCTGGGCAGAGCTTCGATGTCACCGATCACATAACGGCGCGGCACAGGAAAAACAATCGTCTCCTGCGGCCTGTGTGGCAAGGCCGCGCGAACCTTCGTAGGCAGGGATATCTTCTTTTTGCCGCGATACGAGAGCAAATAAGTCCGCAGCCGGAGATACTCGGTCGCTTCCTCGTCGCTCTCAATATTGGCCAGCAGTTCGGCCGGAATCGGACGCCCGATCCGCACCTGCACCTTCATGCCTCTTTGCTGCAGGAACTCCTGCAGAAGAAAAACCGTACGCAGGCGCGGATGGATGATTCCCAAAAGCTGGAACGTCACGCTGTTGTGTCCGGAAAAGAAGACGGGCAGCGCGCTGGCGGCGGTTTTTCGCGCCAGACGGGCGGCCACGTGGTTCCAGACCGGATCGGTCACTCGCGCCTCACGGACATTCCATTGCGACACTTCACCCGAAGGGAAGACAGCCAGTGCTCCGCCTTGACGAAGCCATTCAATGGCCTGCTTCAACGCTTTCCCGTTCTTTTCCGAGGAAGACGGAATGTGAAAAGGATCCACGAAGATGCAAAGCCCGGAAAGCTCAGGAATCCCCTCCAGCAGCGAGTTGGTCATCACCTTGACATCCGGCCGGATGCGCGACAGCAGCACGGCGAGCGCCGCGCCGTCGAGCATGCCAAAGGGATGGTTCGCCACCGCCACCAGCGGGCCTTTGGCGGGGATTCGTTCCAGGTCGGCCGTCTGCACCTGCAGGTCGATCTGCATCTCGGCCAGCAGCGTTTCCAGCAGCAGGTCCTGGGGAGCCGACCGCACGCGGCGATATAACTCGCGCGCCTCTTCCCGTGGGATCAGCTTCCCGGCAAATCCCGGAAGACCAGGAATCAACGGCGGCCGGTTCAGCACGCCTTGCTCCTCATCGCCCGTGGTTGGCACGATAGGCATAGTAGATTCTTGCCCGGCCTTCTTTGCAAGAGTGTGAAGGCCTGGTTAAAGCCTCGTGAATGGGCGTTGCCCGGTGAACCCTCAGTAAACCCCTGAAGATACAGGAATTGTGGCGGAACTCAGTGACGAAGGTCACTGAACTTAGGGAATTGCCTGAAAAAACGGAGAAATCCAGCTTCCCCCAAGGCGTCAGAATCAGGCAGCCCACTCTTCCTCGGCGACCGGTACCGGCTGCGGAAGCCGGTCCGTAACTTCGGTGAGCGCCGCCAGCTTTTCGGCCAGTTCCGGACGAAGCATCTCGGCCCGGAAACGCCAGCGCCAGTTGCCGTTCTGCTGGCTAGGTATGTTCATGCGTGCTTCTGAGCCCAGGCCGAGCACGTCCTGCAAAGGAATCACACAAAGGCTGGCCACAGAACTGAGCGCGGCGCGAATCATGGCCCAATGGACGCCCTCATCGAAGCAGCCCAGATAAGCCTGCACGTGGCGGCGTTCCTCCTCGGTCGCGCTCGATTCCCACCACCCGCGAATCGTGTCGTTGTCGTGCGTTCCGGTGTACACGACTTTGTCCGGCGTAAACCGGTGCGGCAGGTGACCATGGGCGCCCGGATCGCCGAATCCAAACTGGAGCACCGCCATGCCCGGAATGCCCAGCCGTTCCCGGAGCGCGTGCACGTCCGGTGTAATGTAGCCGAGATCCTCGGCGAAAAACGGCAGTCCGCCAAGAGCTTCGCGCAGTTTCACGAACAAGTCGTCCTTGGGGCCGTCCACCCAACGCCCGTGGATCGCGGTGGGCTCATGAGCAGGGATCTCCCAGAACTGTGAGAAGCCACGAAAGTGATCCAGCCGGATGTAGTCGAAGGTGTGGGCCGCCCACCGCATACGGTCGACCCACCACGCGTAGCCTTCCGACTTCATGACATCCCAGCGATAGAGCGGATTACCCCAGCGTTGGCCCTCCTTGCTGAAAAAATCCGGAGGCACACCGGCCACGACTTCGGGCTCGCGTTCCTTTGTGAGACGGAAGAGTTCGGGATGCGTCCAGACATCGGCGCTGTCGAAGTTCACAAAGATGGCGATGTCGCCGACCATGCGGATGGAGCGCCGCGCGCAATAGGCGCGCAAGGCCTGCCATTGCTCGAAGAAGAAAAACTGAACGGCGTGGCGGACCTCGAGGTCATCTTCCATTTCGGCGCGCGCCTTCTCAAGCACGGCCGGATCCCGATGCGCTAGTTCGCGCGGCCAGCGGTTCCAGCTCTCCAGGTGAAAGCGCCGGCGCAGACCGTCGAAGAGCGCGAAATCGTCGAGCCACCAGCGATTGTCCTGACAGAAGCGCTCGAAACGGGAGAGGGCGCCCGGCGCGGCCGTGCGCAGGAAGTTGTGCCCCGCTTCGAACAGCAGTGGCATTTTGCGGGCAAAAATGTGCTCGTAGTCAGCCGCTTCCGCACTGTCGGGAATCGCCGCGACCGGCGCGCGGTCAATCCAGCCGCGATCCGCCAGCCGTTCCAGGCTGATCAGGAGCGGGTTGCCGGCAAAAGCCGAGGTGGAAGAATAGGGCGAGTACCCGTAGCCGAGCGGTCCCAGCGGCAACACCTGCCACAGGCTCTGGCGCGCTGCAGCTAGAAAATCAGCAAACGCGTAGGCGGCCGGGCCGAAGTCTCCGATCCCGCCGCGCGAAGGGAGCGAGGTGGGATGAAGCAAAATGCCACTGGCGCGGGGGAAAGGCATGGAATGTAGTCGTCAGTTGTCAGTTCCCAGTTCCCGGTCCTGGATCTCGTATCTCACATCTCAAATTCCGAGTTTACGTCGCACTCGACCTGGCTCCATGCCAACCGAGAACTGCGAACTGAGAACTGCAAATCTTCTTTATGACCCCTCTTCTTCCGCTGCCCGACGGGTCAAGTTCTCGATTTCTTTCTGATTTCTCCTGATCTTCTTGGATTTCTCCATCTCACTGCGCAGGCCTGCAATATATTCGGCAAACAGCTCTTGCTGCCTGCTCTCCAAGAGCGACAGGCGAATCTGGTCTTTCTTCTGCGCGTAATCCTGGTCGGTAGGCGCTTGCTTCTCCAGCAACTGGGCTACGACGCCATTGGCGCTGTTGCTGATCGGCCCGCTGATTTCGCCGGGCTTCAGGGCAAAGATCATGCTGGCTTGCCCCGCCATGGAGCCAACGTCGGGCACCTGGCCGTCGGGTAGAACGAAGTCGCTGGTCTTCATCGTGGCGCCTAGTTCCTTGGCTGCCTTATTCAGATCGTGCTCAGCCTTCGCGCGGTCGGAGAGCTCCCGCGTCTTCTGCTGCAGCAAAACGCTGGCGCGCTCATTCTTGAACTCAGTCTCCACCCTCGCATGAATCTCTTCCAGCGTGGGCGTGGCCGGCGGCTTGATGGCGAGCAGCTCGTAAACAACGTATCCCTGCGGGACCTGAACTATATCGGGCGGGGTTTTCTCGCTCTGATTGAAGACGGCATCCATGAACTGTGGCGGCGCGCCCAGCCCCGGCAAGCCGTCGTTGCGGCGGAAGAACTCGGTCGTGACCACGGACAGGTTTTTGACCGCGGCTGCTTTCTCCAGGCCGTCGGGGGTGCGCGCTTGCCTGAGCAGAGCATTCGCCATGCCCTCAGTCGTACGGGCCGTCTTCTGCTGCTTCACCTTGTCTTCGATCTCGCTCTTCACTTCCGCCAGCAGCTTTAGGTGAGCAACCTGTTTGTCTTCGACGCGGATGATGTGGAAGCCGTAACTGCTCTTGACGACATCACTGGTCTGCCCTTTCGCCAGCGAGAATGCCGCCTTTTCGAATTCCGGAACGGTGCGGCCGCGCCCGATCCAGCCGAGGTCGCCGCCATTCTTGGCGCTGCCCGGATCGTCGGAGTACTTCTCGGCCAGCTTGGCAAAATCGCCGCCCGCCTTCACCTGCTTGAGCACGTCTTCCGCCTTCTTGCGCGCCTCCTCGACTGCCTTCTCGTCCACTTTGCCATCGGGCCCAGGGAGCGGCGTCTTGATCAGGATGTGCCGGACCTTCACCTGTTCGGAGACCCGGTACTCGCCCTGATGCTGATCGTAGTAACTCTGCAGATCTTGAGGGGTCACCGATATAGTGGTCGCCACTTTGGCCGATTCGACCAGCGCATACCGGACTTGCCGTTTCTCCGGGTTGTTGTAGCTCGCCTTGTTGCGCTCGTAAAAAGCCTTCAGCTCCGGTTCCGTCGGATGGACTCCCTTCAGAATGTCGGACTGCAAGAGCACGGCGTACTCAAACTTGACTTTCGTGTTTTGGCGCTCGAACTCCTGGCGAACTTCTGCCTCTTCCACATAAGCGCCACCGCCCACCAGCGAACGCAACTTGCGGGCCAGAATAATGTCTTTCTCCAGCTCCTCGAACTGGGGAACGCTCAGGTCGTTGCGCCGAGCGAACTCCTCGTATTCGGCTTCGCCAACGAATCTGCCCTCAGGAAATAGCGCGGCGCCCAGCTGGCCATGCTGGAGGTCATCACGAAGCTCTTCGTCGCTCACACGCAACCCGAGGCGGTGAGCTTCGCTCAACATGATCTTCTCATTGATGAGCTCTTCCACCGCCCGGCTGGCGAAGAAAGGCATCAACACGGAAGCCTGTGCCATGGCCTGAGGCCCCTGCTGCCGGATCATGAGGCGGGCTTCGCGTTGCACGTCCGCGGTGGTGACATCCATGTCAACCACGCGCGCGACCACGCCCCGGTCCAGCGCACCACCGCCCAAGCCCCAGTTGGAACCGAAACCGCCGGGGATTAGGGTGATCACCATCGAGGCGCAGATGAGAACCAGCAACCCGCCCAATATGATCTTCAGGGTTGGCCCTGCACTTTGCAGAACTCGAATCATAATTAGAGGACTCCACGCAGGAAGCGAATATCTGATTATAAACCAGCGACCTGGAAGTGATCTGAGGGGGCTCCAGACCCTACAGAGTGTGCATGCGAACTGGCTTTCGGCTACAGCGGCGGAGCAAAATCGGCAGAAGCCGCTCGCGGAGGGCCGACTGAGGTTCACGCCACAATAATGGCCGGAATAGCCCCATTGACCGTTTGCTCAGAAACCAGCCATTGAAACGAATTAATAAACGTGCTATGAAGCAGTAGGCCGGTCAGTCACAATAGACAACAGCCACGTCACGGCCCGAGAAAACTTATGAAAATCTTCCGACTCATTCTCCCGATTCTCTTCTCCCTGAGTTTCTTGTTCGACTCGATCGTCTTCGCACAAAGGCCTCCCCAACCCACCACAATTTCCGCGTTTGCGTTGAAGGATGGATGGGCCATTCAATCCTCCGCCAAAGTCCCGGACAAGGGCGACGTCATTTCGACTCCCTCGTTCCACCCGAAGGACTGGCTCAGCGCCCGCGTCCCCACGACAGTCGTCGCTGCCCAGGTGAGGGGCGGACTCCTGCCCGACCCTTTCTACGGAATGAATCTGCGGCAGTTTCCTGGTGTTTCCTATCCAATCGGCGCGAACTTCTCCGAGCTGCCCATGGCGCCGGACAGCCCCTACGCAGTTCCGTGGTGGTACCGTAGAGAGTTCACTCTGCCGAAGCAGTACGCCGGGAAGACCGTGTGGCTGAATTTTCGCGGCATCAACTACCGCGCGAATATCTGGCTCAACGGGAAGCAGCTCGCCGATTCCAACCAGGTCGCCGGGGCATGGCGCACGTACGAGTTCGATGTCACGTCTGCGGTGAAATCGAAGATCAACGTGCTGGCCGTCCAGGTTTGGGCGCCGACGGAGAACAGCCTCGCCATCACCTTCGTCGATTGGAACCCCGCGCCGCCCGACAAGGATATGGGCCTGTGGCGCGAAGTGTATCTGACCACAAGCGGACCTGTCGCGCTGCGCCATCCGGCAGTTCTCTCCAAGGTTGATTCGCCAGCGAACAACGCTGCCCACCTGACGGTTGCCGCAACCTTAAGGAACGCCACCGATCAGCCCGTCAAGGGCACTCTGAAAGGAAGAATCGAAAAGGCCGAGTTCGCGCAAAACGTTGCGCTTGGCCCCGGCGAAACGAAAGATGTCACCTTCACATCGGATAAGTTTCCGCAACTCAACTTCGCCAATCCGCGCCTCTGGTGGCCTGCCCAGATGGGTACGCCGAATCTGTACGATCTTGATCTTTCGTTCGAAATCAACGGCCGGGTTTCTGACGCTTCCCATAGCCAATTCGGCATCCGCGAGATCACCTCCGAAGTGGCCGAGAATGCGCCCAACCGCTTCAAGCGCCTGTTCAAGATCAATGGCAAGAACATCCTGATCCGCGGTGGCGGTTGGACTCCCGACATGATGCTCCGTCAGGACTCACAGCGTCTCGCCGATGAGTTCCGCTACGTCCGGGACATGGGGCTCAACACGATCCGCCTGGAGGGCAAGCTCGAAACCGAGGAGTTCTTCTTGCGGGCCGATCGTGAAGGCATTCTGGTCATGGCGGGATGGTGTTGTTGTGATCACTGGGAGCATTGGGATAAATGGGCGCCGGAAGATTTCGAAATTGCCAACGCTTCGCTGCGCGATCAGATCTACCGGCTGCGAAGTCATCCCAGTCTGGTGATGTGGCTCAATGGCAGCGATAATCCCCCGCCAGCGAAGGTTGAAGAGATGTATCTCAAGATCGAAAAGGACCTTCTCTGGCCGAATCCAGTCGTCTCCTCGGCCACCGCAAAGCCCGCTGACGTGACCGGCGAAAGCGGCGTGAAGATGACCGGACCGTATGAGTACGTCGCGCCTTCGTACTGGATGGCCGACACGCATCGTCTGCCGGCAGAGCAGACCTGCGGCACCGGCGGCTGCGGAGGCGGCTACGGCTTCAACACCGAAACCAGCATGGGACCGGCCGTGCCGCCGATTGAAAGTGTTCAAAAGATGGTTCCCAAGGATCATCTCTGGCCGATGGATGACTACTGGAATTTCCACGCCGGCGGCGGCGAATTCAAGGACCTGCACGTATTCACAGACGCTCTGAACGCTCGCTACGGGAAGGCCACCGACGCCGAAGATTTCACCTTCAAATCGCAGCTCATGACCTACGAAGGCGTGCGCGCCATGTACGAGGCGTACAGCCGCAACAAGTACACCTCAACCGGCGTGATCCAGTGGATGCTCAATAACGCCTGGCCTTCCATGATCTGGCACCTGTATGACTACTATCTGCGGCCGGGCGGTGGATACTTCGGCGCCAAAAAAGCCATGCAGCCTCTCGACCCGGTGTACGGTTACGACGATCATTCCGTCTGGCTGGTCAGCAGCCAGTACGTGGACGCGAAGGGACTGACGCTGACCGCCCGAATGTTCAATCTCGATGGAACCGTGAAGTTTTCGAAAGCGGTCACACTCGACGCCGCTGCCGACAGCACCGCGAAAGCATTTGAGCTGCCGGAAATCGACGGCTTGTCGCCGGTGTATTTCCTTGATCTGCGAGTGACCGACGCAGCCGGGAAACTCGTCGCATCGAACTTCTACTGGCTCTCGACAACACCGGAAACCATCGACTGGGCCAAGTCGGAATGGTACGTGACGCCGACCGCATCCTATGCGGACTACACCGCCCTCGCCCAGTTGCCGAAACCAGCAGTTGCGCTGTCCAGCCGCAGCGAGGTCAAGGGCGAGTTTGTCGTGGCCCGCGCCACGCTTGTCAATCACAGCAAGAGCATCGCCTTCTTTCTGCGGCTGAAAGTGAAACGTGAAAACAGCGCCGAGGAAATTCTTCCTGTGATCTGGGAGGACAACTACTTTTCGCTGTTGCCCGGCGAGAAACGCGAGGTCACGGCCACAGTCCGTGCCAGTGCCGTGGGCACGAATCGCTTCGGACGTCCCGATGTGGTCGTTTCAGTAAAAGGCTGGAACGTGGAGTGACCATGCGCGTGGGGCGGGCATTCCTGCCCGCCCTCTTTTTGTGATGTCCATCACCTGTCAAGCCCCCTGAGCGTCACAAATCCTCGCATCTCGCTCATTCCAACCTGAATATATTAATAATTATGTACTTGACTTAGGATGCTTTTTATGCCATAATGTCTTTAGAGTTGATTATGGCCAATGAAATCAACGAGTTACGGACCACGAAGGAAATTCAGATGCCCCAATTGCAACGAATTCGGATTCTGGAATGCTCAGGTTGTTCTTGCCGAATTGTTCTCCCAAATCGAAGCCCTCAAGGAAAGCCCTTCGTTCGTCCAAACTGGCCCACGGACGCTGAGATGCTAACTGTCGTATGCCATAGCTGCGGGCGGCTGTCCGATTATTCCGAATCACAAGCCCGTTACGAAGAAATACCAGCGGATGACCAAACTCTACAGACCAGAACCTTTCGGCTAGTAGAGTTCGCATGTGACCAGAAAAACTGCGAAGGGCGAATTCGAGTGCATCTAGAAACCGAAATAAACGATACAGACGCGGCCATAAAGAATCGGGTGTTAACCGCCTCACCACAAGCCGGACACGAGGAAAAACACTTTTTGACGGCAAACTGTGCGTTAGTACGGAATGATGTTTACCACTATTAGGCGCGGAGCACACTATGAATCTCCTAAACGTAACGCGGACCTTCACAACGGAAGATCAGGCTTTGGACTATCTGATTAAGCAGCGTTGGCCTAACGGCGTTCGCTGTTTGGCATGTGACCACGACAAGGTGTACCAGATTGCTACGCGAGGCAAGACTGGCAAACCGTGCCGTTTGTTTGAATGTGCGGACTGCAAGCTTCATTTCAGCGCCACGACTGGCACGCTATTCCACGATTCCCATTTGCCCTTGCATAAATGGTTTATGGCGATGGCGCTAATGTCCGAAGCCAAGAAAGGCATTTCAGCCAATCAGATTGCGCGGCATATCGGCGTCCAGTACAAAACCGCGTGGTATCTCTGCCATCGTATCCGCAAAGCAATGGAGGAACTGAATACCGCTCCATTAGGCGGACAGGGCCAAATTGTGGAAATTGACGAAACCTACCTTGGCGGCAAGAAACTCCGCAAAGGCGTCAAGGCTGGTAAAGACGCCAAGATCGCTGTTCTCGGTATTGCAGAGCGCAACGGACGGGTTCACTTGCAGCGAATCAACAATGCCAAGGCCGAATCCCTCCGGCCCGTTCTGGAAGCCAAACTAAGCCCGAACGTCGGCCAGATCATTACGGATTCGGCTGTCGCCTATACCGCCATTCTCCCCGCAGAAAAGCACATCGAAGTCAGCCACAAGGAC
>Ga0335070_10010851_pt1 | contig 10652 bp, 8 predicted proteins | sample Lox_Sample_13_FD_206722 | JGI IMG/M metagenome (GOLD analysis project Ga0335070, IMG submission 206722) | Soil microbial communities from Loxahatchee National Wildlife Refuge, Florida, United States - Lox_Sample_1.3 | ecosystem: Environmental > Terrestrial > Soil > Wetlands | place: USA: Florida...
GTTGCGCCAAGTTGCATACTTCTTGGGTGCAGAGGCCGCTCACAGAACGCTTCTACCGTTTCTGCCCTGCTGCAACAGTTGCGCTGGCGGGGGACTGGCTGCCGTTGGCAGCGCTCGCTGCCCGCTCCAACACGCGTTGCAGACGGACGCGGTTCTCCTGGCCCTCTTCCAAAAACTTCACCGCCGCGCCAACGCCCATGTCCATGCGTACGACGTTGCCTTGGAGAACCAGGGGGGCGTGTTCGAGGGAGAAAGTCAGTGAGATGCGCGAACCGGGCAGCAGGACTGCGCTGGTCTCGACGTAGCAGCCGCCGAGGCTCAGGTTCGTCAGAATGCCGAGCGCGGGTCCGGCCTGCCCAACCTGGGCGATTTCGGTGGTCAGGCGCCCTTTCACCCGTGGATAGAGCCGCCGGTTCTTCCGCACCTCCTGGCCCTGCTTCTGCAGATACATCCTGCGGTCGGCCTCCGCCAGCAGTTTTTCGGCATCCAACCCATCCTCCGGATACACGGCTTTGCCGACACTAAGGGAAAGGATGTCTTCGTGAGTCACTTCCATTCCCGCCTGCCGCACGAGATCCCGCATCTGTTCCGCCTTGCGGGCAGAGGCTTCCGGCGTCAACCCCGGGGCGATCACCACAAATTCATCGCCACCCATGCGAGCCACATAGTCGTATTCGCGGCTCGTCTCTTTCAGAGAGTGAGCAAATAGGCGCAGGACCCGGTTCCCTTCCAGGTGCCCGAAACGGTCGTTGATCTGCTTGAATCCGTCCATGTCGCTGACCATGACCGTCAATGTGGTTCCGTCGCGCTTGCAGCGGGCCATTTCTCGATCCAGTTGCAGGAACAGCGAGCGCGCGTTGGGAAGGCCGGTGAGGTAATCGGTCGTGGCGGAACTCTCAGCCTGTTCGTACTTCAACGCGTTCTCGATCGCCAACGCCATTTTGGAGCTGACGGCCAGCAGAATTCGCAGGTGGTCGGAAGTGAAGAAATCTTTGTCTGCATGATAAAGCGCGACCACACCCACCACGCCCTGCAGGCCCTCCAGAGGCACCGCCATGGCCGAAGTCAGCGTGCTGTACTTAGACGGGTCGTTCAGATAGCCGGGCTCGACTGAGGGGTTGCCGTTAAGGATCGGCTTCAGATTCTGCGCCACCCATCCGGAGAGTCCTTGCCCAATGGGAATGCGCAGTGATGCGAACAAGCGGAAGTTATCGCCGTTCACATACTCCGGGACCAGTTCGTCCCCCCGGCGCACATAGATGGCGATGGCATCGTAAGGAACGAGCCGGCGCAACTTGACGGAAAACACCGAGAGGGTTTCGCCCAGGCTCAACGAGGCGCCTAGATCCTGGCTGAGTTCGAAGAGCGTCTGAGCCTCCTGGCGTGCGGCCGCGATCGAACCCAGGAAGCTGTGACTGGGGAACGAACCCTGTTTCGAGGCGGCGAATCCGGCGGCTGGCTCGATGATGCGATCAACTCGCATGTCCGGGACGTCTATCGGGATTTTCACCCGGCTTCGGCCCTCAAGGCGTTCGTGGACGAGTTGCTCCAACTCTGTATATCTTCGCTCCAGCACTCGTACCACTTTCGGATCGAAAGACTTGCCGGATTCTTCTTCCAATCGAGCCATGGCCTCCTCGAGAGGCAGGGCGCGACGGTATTGCCTATCAGAAGCCATGGCATCGAGGAAGTCCACGGCGGCCAGAATACGGGCGCCGATTGGGATCTGTTCCCCCCGCAGACCGAACGGATACCCTGATCCATCCCACTTCTCGTGGTGGGCGCGCACGATCGGTACGACCGGATAAGGGAAACGAACCCTCTCCAGAATTTCTGCGCCAACCAGCGGATGGATCTTCATCTTCTCGAATTCCTCCGGCGTCAACCGCCCGGGCTTCGAGATGATGTGCTCGGGAATGGCCAGCTTCCCGATGTCGTGCAGCAGCGCCGCTGCCTGTAGCGCCTCGGCCTCCTCGAAGCTGACCTTGAGGTCTTTTGCAACCTCCAGGGCGTAAACCCGCACCCGCTGCAGGTGGTCGTGCGTGGTCTGGTCTTTGGCTTCAATGGCCAGGGCCAGAGCCTCGATGGTCCGCATGTGCAGGTCCGCGATCTCCTCGACGTGCCGCTTCTCATCCTCGAGCTTGCCCAGATACAGGCGGTAGGAACGGTAGATCAGGTAGACCACAGGAAGGATCAGCAGGGACGTCTGCCAGTCGGTAAAGTCGTGCAGCCAGCTCATCAAGCCGGCGACGCCGGCACCCACCAGATAGTAAGGGAAACTCCAGAAGTAGCAGTCCGCCCAGATCTTGCGTAGCGACTTGTGCTCGGTCAGCGAGATTACCGCTGCCACGGGAACCGTATTCGCTATGAAGTAAGTGCACGCCGCCAGAAACAACAGGGTGGAGGGATTTCCCACCATGCGATGAAAAAAGGAAAAGCGATACGAGGCGAATGTTGCAGCGATCGCCAGGGCCGTAGAACACACATTGAAGGCGACGTGAATCGGGATGGGCCGGTCGCGATCGAAGCATTGCACGACCACTGCCGCGCAGCCCAGCGCCATGGTTTCGGAGAAGCTCAGTTCCAGCACCCCCAGCAGCAGGAACAGGAAGTTCACCGACATGCTTCCGGTAATGCCGGGCAGATTCACTTTCAGCCGCGAGGCCACCAGCGCGATAACCAGATAACAAAAGAATTTGAGTGGGTTCTGACTCGTGCCATGCAGAACCGTGTAGGTGAGCACACTGGTGCCACAAAGAACCACGACCGCGATGAAGACACGGGCAGCGAAGCTCATGTCCCTCCACGAGTGAGGGCGACGTTCCATTCCGAAGAGCTCCTCCCTGGAAGCCTCGTCGAACGGTTCCCAAGGACAAAGAGAGGGGGAAGTACCATTGATAGCAGGGGCTGGGAAGGCCAGCCAAGGAGTTCGCGCTCTAGGAGGCAAACTTCGGTAACCAGGGAAAATGAACTTCTGTCACCCTTTCGAGCCGAAAAACACTACTGCCCGGGACGGTGCCCGGGCAGCAGTTTCTCAGGAGGCCAGTGGCGAGCCGGTTCGAACGAATCCCGGAGCGGCCGGTCTAACAAAGGAAGAATTCTTTCGCGATCGCAGCCCACTCCTTGTCAGGGATCTGATCTGTCAGGTTATCGACGGCTACGCCGCCGTCTTGCGCGAGCGCCCCGAGCAGCATCGGCATCTTCCGCTGCAAGCGGTTGGCGGACTCTTCGGTCCACCACCGCGCCAGCGTGCCAGCCAATAAGTTGCGGAAATTCGTCTTCGCGTCAGGAGACTGCACGGTCATCAACCAGCCTTCGCCGTAGGGGTCCTGGTTCGCCAGATTGGGATCGCGGCTGACTGCGTCGTTTACGTCCGCCACGCTGCCTTCAATGGGCGAAACCATATCGACAGCCACGCCGTCGCGATAGATCGTAGCCATCCTCTGTCCCTGCCGGATCCACTGTCCCCGCTGTGGCAGCACAATTCGCTGCACCTTGCCAATCAGCTTCGACGCGAAATCATCCATGCCCACCCGCACTAGACTCGGGCTTTCACTCAACGCCCAAGTATGTCCCGGGTGATAGCGCAGATTCTCCGGAACCTGGAAGCCGCCAACCAGCGTCGGCCTCGGCTGGCTTTCACGCTCAGCCCTCGATGCCGGTTGGGTGACCGTCTTCTTTTGGCTGTAGAAATGATCAATCAGAAGAAAGATCGCGAATGTTGCGAGCACCAAGATGACTGCCATAACCCACCTCGTCGAGGCCCGTCCGGTTTCTGGCCCGTTCGCTATTCTCTTAAGGCACCCCCGGTGCCAAACTGGCCGGTCGGCTTCTGGCTTCCATCGTTTGTTTGTATATCACTGAAAGAAAGATAGTTCTACATAGTGCTTGGGGAAGTTGATCTACCTGTCGTTGAGAACGCCAACAGACGTCTGATGAGGATTGCAGCAACGCTCCTGATGCCGACAGTCGACCCTATGAGGTGATCTGATGGAAACACAAGGACTTACGAATCCTCTTTGTCTTGTAGCGTTTCGCAACACGATGCGGTGAGAGATTCAACACCTGTCGCCGTACGACAACAGACCGGAGGGTTGTTGGCACTCGGCACTTTCGTTGTCCCATGACAAGATGAGTCTTGTCACAACCCTGGCTTCTCCCGTTGCTCAGCATCCAGCCCTCGCCAACCAGAGGGGATCGGATCAAGAAGTTGAACCAGCTCTTGTTGAAAGCCGTATAGAGCTTAGGTGTGGGGTTTGACTTGACCCAAACCCCGGTCCTAACATCGGTTGAATTCTGTCCCAGGAGTGATTCCCCCACGTGATCGGGCAGACCGTTTCGCATTATCGAGTGCTCTCGCAGTTAGGCGGCGGGGGCATGGGTGTGGTGTACGAGGCCGAGGATGTGAACCTGGGCCGCCATGTCGCGCTCAAGTTCCTGCCTCCAGAGACAGAGAAGGATGCTAACGCCCTTGATCGCTTCCAGCGCGAGGCCCGTGCCGCGTCTGCGCTCAACCACCCAAACATCTGCACCATCTATGAAATCGGCGAGGATCAAGGCCGCCACTTCATTGCTATGGAGTTGCTCGAAGGAGAGACTCTAAAGAACACTATCCACGGCAAGCCACTGGAACTGGACCGCCTACTGGAGTTGGGCACACAAATCGCAGACGCGCTCGATGCTGCCCATGCCAAAGGCATCATCCACCGTGACATCAAACCCGCCAACATTTTCGTGACCCGCCGGCATCAAGCCAAGATTCTGGATTTCGGCTTGGTGAAGCGCGCCGTGGAACCTTCGGTGCTGGCTGCTACCACGCTCGGCTCAGCCGCCACGATGCAGGAGTCGTTCCTGACCAGCCCGGGATCCACCGTCGGCACCGTGGCTTACATGTCGCCGGAGCAGGCCCGCGGCAAGGATCTGGACGCGCGCACGGACTTGTTCTCTTTTGGCGCCGTTTTGTACGAGATGGCCACAGGAGCGGTTCCCTTTCGCGGCGACACCTCCGCGGTCGTTTTCGACGGCATTCTGAATCGACCTCCGGCGTCTCCGGTCCGCCTCAATCCGGACCTGCCTCCTCGTTTGGAGGAAATCCTGAGCAAGTTGCTGGAGAAGGACCGCGAGCTGCGTTACCAGAGCGCTGCGGAAGTACGCTCCGATTTGAAGCGTCTCAAACGCGACAGCGAATCTGGCGTGATCGCTGCCGTCACCTCTGCCGGTTCTTCCGCGCGACAGCCCGCGCTCCGAACTCACTGGATGCGGGGCTGGCTGATCCCTGCCATCCTGGTCCTGCTGGTCGCAGTGGGTGTGACGTTCGTCTTTTTGAGGCGGGGGAAAGCCCTCACCGAGAAAGACTCCATCCTGATCACCGATTTCGTGAACACTACCGCCGACCCGGTGTTCGACGGCACTCTGAAAAAAGCGCTGGCCGTGGATCTTGGGCAGTCCCCCTACCTGAATGTTTTCCCTGACCAGAAGATACGGCAAACTTTGCAATTCATGGGCCGGAGTCCGAACGATCGTATCAACAATGACGTCGGCCGCGAGATTTGCCTTCGCGACGGCATCAAAGCCATGCTCATGGGTTCCATTGCCAGCCTGGGCAGTGAGTACGCGATAACGCTCGAGGCCGTGCAAGCCAGCACCGGAGAGACGCTGGCTCGCCAACAGATTGAGGCAGAACGCAAGGAAGAGGTGCTGAATGCCTTGCACCGAGCGGCGACGAAACTGCGTAGTCAACTGGGCGAGTCTCTGGCGATGGTGCAGAAGTACGACATGCCGCTGTCGCAAGCGACCACGTCGTCGCTCGACGCGCTGAAGGCGCTGAGCTTGGGCGATGGCAAGCACGCCATGGGGGATGAACTAGCTGCCATCCCCGACTATCAGCGCGCCATCGAACTGGACCCCAACTTCGCTATGGCCTACGCGCGCCTGGGCACTGTGTACAGCAATTTGCAGCAGGAAGAATTGTCGCAGGCCAATCGGCAAAAGGCTTTCGAATTGCGCGACCGCGCCAGTGAGCGCGAAAAGCTTTACATCATGTCGCACTTCTATGCCGACAGCAACCAGCTCGACAAGGGCATCACAGCCCTGGAACTCTATCGTCAGACCTATCCGCGGGATTCCATCCCCTACAACAATCTGGCCGCGATCTACAACCAGTTGGGGGAGTTCGATAGGGCGCTGGAGAACGCGCGCCAGGCAGTCGACCTCGAGCCGGATCTGGCCAGCGGTTACGAGAACCTCGGCCAAGCCTATGTCGGGTTGAACCGTTTGGATGAGGCACGCGCCACGTTCAATGCCGGACTACAACGAAAGTTAGGCGGCCCCAGCTTCTATCTGGGGCTTGCTTCGCTCGACTGGAGTCAGGGCAAAGAAACGGAAATGGAGAAGGATCTGCACTCGGCTGCCGTTGCGCCCGAGGGAGAACTGACGGTTCTAGGATTCCGCGCCAGTCTGGCTGCAGCCCTAGGTCAAGTGGGTCTGGCGAGGGACTTCACGCAGAAGGTCGAAGAGGCGCTCGATCGCCTTCATCTTCAAGGCAAGGCTACGATGGAAACTCAGTTAGCCAACCTCGAAGCCTATGTCGGCAATCACAACCAGGCAGTCAACCGGGCCAATGAGGCTTTGCGCTCTTCGCACAACCTGCCGGTGGTCTGGAACGCCGCTCTAGCCCTGGCCATCGCCCACCAGGACCAGAAGGCTCTGACACTCGCTGACGAGATCCAGCGCACGCATCCGAACGACACGATCGCGCAAAACGTAGCGGTGCCCAGCATTCGCGCGATTGCCAATCTGTTGCCCAGCAATCCCGCCAAGGGGGCCCCGGACAAAGCGGTGGACCTGCTAAACACGGCCATCCTCTACCAGCGTGCCAACCCTGGCCTCCTCCTGATCCGAGGGCTCGCCTACCGAAAAGCGGGACACTACGCCGAAGCCCTACGGGATTTTCAAACCGTGCTGGAGATGAAGTCTCGCGGCCCTGATTTCGTGATCACAGCGGCCCAGTTGGAAGCCGGTCGTGTGTATCAGCGCCAGGGAGATGCCGCGAACGCGCGCATTGCGTACCAGAACTTCCTCGCTGCCTGGAAAGATGCCGACCCCGATCTTCCGCTGCTCCGCGACGCCAAGGCCGAGTATGCCAAGCTGCAGTAGCGCCCTGCCTTTAGCGGCCTGTTTCCGAAGGTGGCTCCTGAACAGCCGTGTGACAGCGTCGCAGGCTGATAAGATTGCCGTGCATTCCAGGTAAACTTCCTCTCGACCAAGGCTGATGCAGCGCCTCTCCCCATCGCACTCATCAGTAGATCTGCTCGCACAGGATCGGCGTCTTGGTTAACAAGGCCGCCGAGGTCATAATAGATAGTTGCCCAACGACAACAAGAAGGGATCAGAGTTTGACGAAGTTGAGCACAGCAGCGAAGCCGGAATGTGAACCGGGCGAATCCCTATCGCAGGCCGACAACTCCTCCGCCTGCGGGCCGGTGGACGTCCTTCCCGGGATGCCGGAACTGGCGCCCCTTCGCGTTGTCCGGAGCTATGGCTGGCTCAGCCGGCTGCGTTCCTACCTGATTCTCGATCCACTGATCTGGGGCTACACCATCATCCTCGGCACCACCTCCCTGGCCTGTTCCTTCTTTGACCGCAGCGGACGCATCCAGCACAAGCTGGCGCGCGCCTGGTCCTGGCTCATCATGAAAACGATCCTGTCTCCGGTCAGAGTGTCCGGGATGGACAAGATCGACACATCCAAGCCGCACTTGTATGCCGTGACTCATGCCTCCGCCCTCGATATTCCGATCCTTTATGTTCACCTGCCGTTCCAGTTTCGGATCATCTTCAAGAGCGAGCTGCTTTCGTATCCGTTCATAGGTTGGCACCTGAAGCGCTCCGGGCAGGTGTGCATCAACCAGCAGCATCCGACGACGTCGGTCGGCGCCATCAAGTCCGCGTTGAAGAGCCTGAGAAACGGCATGCCGCTGGTGATCTTTCCCGAGGGCGGGCGCACCCAAGATGGCCAACTTCAGCCCTTCCTGCCAGGGGCGTTCTTCCTGGCCATCAAGGCGCAGGCCGATATCGTCCCTGTCGCGCTGGTCGGCACATTCGATCTGTTGCCAATGAACACGTATCACATCAAGTGCCAGCCGCTGGAGATGCACGTGGGCGAGCCTATCCCAACCGCCGGACTCTCCCTGCGCGAGATGGATGCGGTCTCGGCGAAGGTTAGGGAAGCGATGACGAGGCTGCAATCAAGTGGCTCTCGGGGCGAGGCCACAGGGCAGCACCCGCGAGTGGGTAGTGTTGCTTAAACCCCCTAAGCTCCGGCATAATAATGGTTTGTCTTAACCCCGCCGGACGCTTCCGGATAAAGGACCGAAGTCTGTGTTGATGATTCGTCTGGCGCGCATTGGTGCGCGCAAACAGCCGTACTACCGTGTGGTAGTGATCGAGAAGGAGCGGGCGCGTAACGGGCGCTCGGTGGAAGTAGTGGGCACGTACAATCCGCGGACCTCGCCGGCCAGCCTGGAATTGAAACGCGAGCGCATCGACTACTGGGTGTCGAAAGGCGCCCAGTGCTCGGACCGGGTCAAGAAGCTGCTTGCCCTGCCCACGCCGGCCGTAGCCGCGCCGGTCGCCTAGTTTTTTTCCTTCTTCAGACTGCGGATTCCTCCCCTTCGGCTCCGCTCAGGGCCGGAATGACGGTGGGGAGAGGGATGTGCAGCGGAGAGATCCCGTTCAGGAGCCTCGAATGACTGAGCAAGCCGCCAACGCGCGCGCCATGATTGAGAATATCGCGAAGTCGCTGGTGGATGCGCCGGGCGAAGTTTTTGTTGACGAGTACGAAGACGGCGGCGAAACCGTCATCGAGCTCGAAGTGGCCGAGGCCGACTTGGGCAAGGTGATTGGACGCTCAGGCCGCATCGCCCGCGCCTTACGCGCGTTGCTGAACGCCGCAGGAGCGAAAACGGATAAGCGATACGCGCTGGAGATCGTTGAGTAACGGAGTTCGTAGTTCGTAGCTCGTAGTTCGCACGTCGCCCAATCTGTTTCGCGAACTCCCAGCTCCGAACTACGAACTACGATCCGAGTAAGCAAGCCGCGGCAGAAGATTCAGGCGCATTCATCACCCTGGCGTTGGTGATCAAAACCCAGGGACGCCGCGGAGAAGTTGCCGTCGAGCTGCACACCGACGTTCCGGACCGCTTCCGGGAAGGCATGCGGCTGTGGGCGCTCGAGAAAGACGGCCTGCGGCGCCAGGTTCAGGTTGAAGACCTGTGGCCGCACAAGGGATTCTTGGTGCTGAAGTTCGAAGGCATCGAGACGATCTCGGATGCGGAGGCGCTGGTGGGCGCTGAACTTCAGGTTCCGCACGCCGAGCGCGCCGAGTTGGAGCCGGGTTGGACCTACCTGAGCGACTTGATCGGCTGCACGGTGTTCGATGGCGGGCGCGAGATCGGCCCGATTTCGGATGTGCAGTTCGGCGCAGGCGAAGCGCCGCTGCTGGTCGTAACGCGCGCGGCGAAGCTGCCGTACGAGATTCCGTTCGCGGAAGAGTATCTCGAGAAGGTGGACCTGGAACATAAGCAAGTCCGGATGCGGCTGCCGGAAGGGTTGCTGGATGTGAATGCGCCGCTGAGAGAAGAAGAGAGTCGTTAGTCGTCGTTCCTCAGTCTTTCGGCCCTCACGGGCGAACGACCTCTGGTGCAGCATGGCTGGGTGTCGGCGTCTGCAGTGACCAGGTTTTTTGCGCCTGACGACCGACGACTGACGACGGGTTCCGCAAATGAAGATCGACATTCTTACGATCTTTCCCGACTTCTTTCGCGGACCATTGGATTACGGCATCATCCGCGGGGCACAGGAAGCGGGCTTGGTGGAGATCCGCATTCACGATCTGCGGAACTTCACTAAAGACAAGCACCGCACCGTAGATGACCGCCCGTTTGGCGGCGGCGAAGGCATGATCCTGAAGCCGGAACCGATCTTTGAATGTGCGGAATCGCTCGGTGGCGTGACGCCGCGGGAAGAGCGCGTGAGCAGGAGCACGAAGGAGTCGGTCATTTTACTTTCGGCGCAGGGCCGTACGCTGGATCAGGCGCTGGCGGCAGAACTCTCCGCGTTGGAGCGGATTGTGCTGATCTGCGGGCGCTACGAAGGTGTGGATGAGCGCATCAGCGAGCACCTGGCCGACCGTGAAATTTCGATCGGCGATTACGTCTTGAGTGGCGGCGAGCTGGGCGCGGCCGTGATCGTCGATACGGTCACGCGGCTGATTCCCGGCGCGGTCGGGAATGAGGCGTCGACGCGCCAGGAGTCGTTCACGAGTGTGGCGCGGGTGCCCTCGCCCGCGAACAGTCCGGATTCGACTTGCGGTTCGGGCGGATTGCTGGACTATCCGCACTACACGCGGCCCGCGGATTTTCGGGGGCTGACGGTGCCGGAAGTGCTGGTCAACGGCAACCACGAAGAGATTCGCCGCTGGCGACGGAAAGCGGCGCTGGCGAAGACGCTGCGGAACCGGCCGGATCTTCTGGAGCACATCACGCTGAGCGGCGAAGATCGGCACTTGCTGGAAGAAATCAGGAGCCGAGAGTCAGAAGCCAAGAGCCAGGCTTAGGTCGGCTCGCATAGAGTTTGAGGTCTAAGGAAGGATT
>Ga0335070_10010854_pt1 | contig 10650 bp, 13 predicted proteins | sample Lox_Sample_13_FD_206722 | JGI IMG/M metagenome (GOLD analysis project Ga0335070, IMG submission 206722) | Soil microbial communities from Loxahatchee National Wildlife Refuge, Florida, United States - Lox_Sample_1.3 | ecosystem: Environmental > Terrestrial > Soil > Wetlands | place: USA...
TGATGGCTTATGTTTTTTTGTTTTTTACTGGGCAGCAAAAGAGCGCGATTCCGGGGGACCAAGATCGGGCTGGCGCCGAAAACACCCGCATAGCATGAGGATCCGCAGAATCAACGTACATGCTTCGAGTACGACAAAGCACATGAAAAACGAGATGAGGTAAAGCAGTTGTTTCATAGTCCGATATTTACACATTTGCTGTTTCATTATAGTCCCGTAAATTAGGGCTGTCAATGTCAAAGACTTGACTCAGACCCTCTATGGCTAAGCCGTTTTACCGACACGAAGTAAACCGACGGACTATTGTTTTTTGCGGCGGCTTCGGCTATCTTCTTGAAAGAGACTGGCATACGAGGTCCTGCCCGCTAACACGCGGACGTCAACGCTGGATACCGGCCGGCCCGGATGTACTGACCTGGAGGGAACGATGTGCACGTACCGGACGCTGCAACAGCTGCTGTACCTGGTCTCCTTCTTCATCTGTGCCGGCGTCATTGCTGCTTTCACCCTTGCCCTGAAGACCCTCATGCCGGGAGACGGTAGATAAGCATTTTGAGCAGATACCTGGTGTGAAACTATACTCACGAAAGACAAGGTGACCGCACGATGCCGAATCCACGGGATGAGGCGGAGTTGACGGCATTGACAAGCTCGGCTGGGCGCTAGGACGAGATGGCGGCGAAGATTTGAGCCTTGAACTCTTCGAAATCTTTTACGTTGGTCTTTACGTAGGAATAGACAAGTTCATCATCCACAGCCGCATATTCGTGTATCAGGATATTCCGGAAGCCTCTCATCTCTCTCAGAGTCTTGGCCATCTCCTTTGAGATGATTCTTTTGGCATGGAGTTTATTGAAGAGGTCATTTTCGTCCGAGGGCAACCCCAGCTTCAAACCGGACACAAGCATTTTACACACGTCAATGATGCACTCTATGCACAGCTGCAGCAATCTCTCGCAGCTCCGTTTCTTCTCCACGGCTTGGTATTGATCGAATGTGGCAGGCGAAACCTGTTTCAATTCACCGAGGAACGAATCGAGCTCCGCTACCTTACTCATTATCCGTTCTTTATCCAGCACGGCTTAGCTCTCCGAGATAATCACGATAGACGTGCTCGTAATCGGCGTACTCGCGGATAAAGTCAAACGCCACCTCGTATAAACGATCCATGTCGGTTGAGTAGAGAATCTTTCCGTCTTCCAGGACTCTTTTTCCGATGTACAGAGGTAGCTGTTGAAAGATCTGCACATCCTGATTGAAATCCTGCACGTACTCAAGCTTTGTTTTTGAAAGTTGAAGAGGTGTATAGGACCCCGGACACAATACCAGGCAAATATCGGTGTCGGAACCTTCCTGGGCTTGCCCACGTGCAATGCTCCCGAACAGGATTACAGCAAGTACCCGTTGGTCCTTCTTGGCCCGGTTCAGTAGCCCATTCAGCCCCTTCTTTATTGCTCGAGTCGCAGCCATGAATTAGTATAGCTCAACCGACGGGGAGAAGAAAGTAAAACTGATAACGGGGGCTGCGTCGGGGGCACGCGCTCGACCGTCAACATTACGCGTGAGGCCTTATTACCCCGCTGCCCAAGCCACCCAAGATTACCTCATGACGATCGTATCCGTAAACGTACGAGCGGGCCACTTGACATGCTCCACGGATATATATAAAAGAGTAGGTAGTCGATCGAAGGGAGTAAAGAGGCACCGGTGTGTACGCAGAAGATAGCGGTCTTGGCGATCCTACTGAGCATACCCTCCATGGCTGCCTTGGCCGTGCAAGCGAGGGCGGGAACAGCCGCGTGGCAGTCTCAGGACGCTGATGGCCGGACCGATGTGGTCGGCGAAGTTCTGAAGGTCGATACCGAAGCGCACAGCATAACGCTCAGGAAGGGATTAATCACCATAACCCTCGATATCTCGCATCCGGTGTTGCAGGGTTACGGGAGCGTTGCCGCGATAAAGAAAGGCGACACGGTAGGGATGGGCTCCACGCCGGAGGGCATGCATATCACAAAGATGGCCAGAATAGCGGATGAGGGCGGGCCTCCAAAAGATCTGGCGGAAAAAAGCCTATCCACGCCATCCTCTCTCCCGAAAGTGAGGAAACACTCGCGGTTCGCTCGCAGAGCCAGGGGGAACGGAAAGAGCTTTGCGGAGGTAGACAATAACAAAGACGGCAATATAAGCCCGGTAGAGCTCTCTGTGGTCATCCCCAATGTAACGGTGGAGCAGTTTCGTCAGCATGACAAGAACCACGACGGGCATCTGGACAGGGCCGAATTCGAACAGATCAAAATACCGTAAGTGCCCGTCCGAGGGCGGCCAACCCTTACGCCCGACGCGTAATGCACTTCAACCGATAAACCCCATGTGGAGTATATCCCCATCCTTGACGATATGCTCCCTACCCTCAACGCTCACCAAACCTCTCTCCCGTGCAGCTTGCTCAGAGCCGCATTGCACGAAATGCTCGTATGAGATGACCTTGGCCCTGATGAAGCCCTTCTGCATGTCAGAGTGTATTTCCCCCGCGGCAGTGTAGGCAGTTGAGTGGCTCGGCAATGTCCAGGCTCGGAGTTCCTTGCCGACGAGCGTGTAAAACGTGATCAGGTCGATGATCGCATAGCCGGGGGCGGCGACGCTCTCTATGCCTTTCTCCTTCTTGCGTTCCCTTTTAGCCTCAGCACGTGCTGGATTAACTGTCCCTATCGCTGCAATGGCTGTGAGAGCACCGGCATCTTTCAGAAAAGCTCTCCGATTTTCATCCATGACCTCATACCGCCTTTGTAGTTTTTTGCGAGAGGCTGTTTCTGGAACAAGGGTAAAAAAATGGGATGTAATGTCAAGTAAGATATGCCTGGTTCTTCCTGACCCTTCACACGCACTATTGCCACTTGTAGTCTGCAAGGCCTTTGAGAATTAGAGCCCTGCGGCTTACAGGAAGGAACAAATGACACGGCGTGGGCTATCGAAGACGCCCTCTACTGGGTGCTACTGGTGCATCCGTCAGAGTAGTGAAAATAAAGATTGGGATTCAAAACGAGTAAGGTCCCGCAGATACTACGGGCGGCGGCGTCTGTCTGCGCGGTCGCTCGTCGGGCGTGTGATCCAGAGGAAACCGGCCTACACCGCCTGTTCCGCTACGAACCGAATCTACGAACCGCGCGAGCGTGGGCTTTGGCGGCCTCCACCTTACGGTTCCTGGGAGAGGCGCTGGTCACGAGCGAGCCGAGCAGGCTGGAGGAAGCCTGTGCCACTTCGTCGACCGCCCGATCGAACGCCTCTTGGTTCGCAGCCGATGGTGTAGCAAATCCGCTGATCTTCCTTACGAACTGTAGGGCCGCCGCCCGGATTTCCTCTCCGGTCGCCGGAGGTTCAAAGTTGTACAAGGTCTTGATGTTTCTACACACCCCACTCACCTCGCGTCATCGAATAGAAGATGAGGCACGACCCTTCAATATCTATTTTGCGCTGACTCCTTATAGCCCCTGTTTTTCTAAAAACTTTATTGCTATTCCTTTAACATCTGTGCAGGTATAGGCAAAGACATTATAAATCGGTACGAACCCGTACAAGCTGTTGGATACGGTGACATTAATTAAGGCATCTCCTTCCACCTTTGTAAGGGCATCGTCCACTGCAGTTGATAACGTTGCATTTCCCCATGGTAACACCCCTAACAGGAAGAAACGACAGGCTTGAGCCTGCGCTGGCCCCAGTTCTTTATAGGGTTGAGCATTCCTCAACATCGCCCCAGGATCTCCCGTGCTTTTTGTAACTATTCCGAGAGTCCCAACAGACGTACATCCGGTCAATAATACACCCGTCAACATCGAAACGATTCCTTTCCTCATTTTTTCCCCCTCTTGATTTTGTTGTTGCTATTGTCTTCAAATTTACAATACGTGATGAACGGTTTGTCGAATCCTGTTGCCAAACATATTAATATCCGGAGCCCGAGTTTTCTGAATCTTACTCCTGCTCCACGCAGGAGGCAAGAACAAAACGCAAGTGATGTCATCCATCACATCGAAGAAGGCTCACCCATTAGTTTGGTAATGCGCATCCTCACTCGTCATTCCTCAACGCTCCCTTTGTAGCTGGATTAAAGTACGCACAGTTTCTTACTCTAACTGTGTGCAAGGATTCATTTTCAGGCACATTGCAGTGACTCAAAGATTACGCTTTGAAACAACGCAACAATACGTATCAGTGGCCCGACTCTGCGGCCTGCGCCTGGATGCCTTTGAGAGGCACTCCTCTTTATTGCATTGATGAGCATTAACGATTCCATATCCGAGGAAAAAACCTTCCCGTTCGTGCCGCATATGCACGGTATTCGTTTTGAAATTCCCCAAACATCACCTTTTCCTCTCGGACGACGAGCTGGTGCCAGATTGGGTGTAGCACTATAACGAAGAACAGGACAATCCAGGAATTTAAATAGAGCGCTACGGATGGAGCTATAAAGGTAATCCAAGCGGCGTACGTCGGGTGACGAAACCATTTGAAAGGACCCGTTGTGCAGAGTTCGTCTTTGGCCCACCAGTTTCGCAGGGTCCGTAAGGTCCAGAAAAGCAACCCTAATCCGATAACCGCAAGCACCCCGCCAACGACTTTTATGGGTGCCGGATTGGCCAATATCTCGGCATGTCCCAGCACGTGGTCTACCCAAACAGCCAGCCTTAACCATACAATGCTGATGACCGCGCCCATCGGGCCGACGCCAAATAATTTTTGTAGTCTGCTGATACCCATCAGGTCCCGCTTTGAACCGATGTTACCTGATTTCAGCCATCAATACAACATGCCTACCAATTGATATACGGTGCTCGTATTTTCTGACATCAGAATATCAACCGTACGGAATGAAGGAGCCACCCCGCCATGGAGTTGGTAGGCGTGAACTCCCTCCAGCTCCTTTAGTAGGCCAATAGTATTCAGTCGTTCCACCGAATCGAAATAGACCGTTGGCCGATTGTTATTCCCGAGTATCCCCGCTACGCTTTTAGGTGAGGTCACTACCGGAATGGAGGAAGGGAAATGAAAAAGGTTCTGGTGGTTGTATGTGTTATCGTTATGGCGGCAGCGGCAAACGCTTATGCAGCACCTGCAGTAGATAGCTATATCCAAGCGATAGCGAGCCTACCAGATTCAGAGTCAATGATACCCAAACCCCCGAAGGGCTACGGTGCTGTGCGGAACGAACAGACCGGAGACTTTTTGGTACTGGTTCCACGGGAGTATTGCGGAACGAACAACGCTCCAGGTTACGTGGTACCTTTAGGGCGCACCACGTACGGTAGTCAGATTATTGGGTATTGCCAAGAATTTTAAAGTACCAATGGTTGGCCAAGAAGAGCTCCCTGTGGCCTGAGCGCCGGTTTCACCTATATCGTGGCGTCGGCTCGTCACTCTGTAGGTTTTCTTGATACAAACTCTCCTTACAATGAGTAAACTGTGCCCGGGGAAGCTGACCTATAGGTAGTTTCGTGCCACTCTTGCAGACAACCATTGCCGAATCAAATCTTGCACTATTATAGGAATCGTTGAGTCAACGGGTACAGGAAGCCACAAACTAAATCTATCGTCACGGCGAGAATTGCTGAAAGAATAATAAAATCGCAGCGACAAGAATAATAAAATCGCTTGACAAACCTTATTAGTGTGGCATAAAGTCCAAGATTATACGTACCTGTTATTACGCAGCTACGGGACTCGTTAAGTTTTGAACCCAGCTCGCTCGAATGTGATAGACCGGAATAAGCTCTTGCCTTCGCTGAGGCACACGTCTTTATGCCATGAACGAGTCGAATTCATCGTAAAACCACAAGGGAGGGTTTGTTATGAAGAGGTCTGTGTTGTGTCTGTTTAGCATCATCTGTGCAATCGTTCTGCTCCATACGTCTTTTTCTTTTGCCGCAGACACCATCAAGATAGGCGTCGTTGATGCTTACACCGGCGGTGCGGCCCCTATGTGCCTCGACAATCTCAACGGATTCAAGATGGCGGTCGATGCGGTCAATGCAAAGGGAGGGGTGCTCGGCAAGAAGATCGTGTACGTGGTGAGAGATGATAAGTTCAAGCCTGACGTCTCTTTGGCAATGGCCAAGGAACTCGTGATGAAGGAGAAGGTGGATATACTGGTGGGCACCATCAGTAGTGCCGCTGCCCTCGCGGTGTCCGACTTTGCTAAGAAGGAGAAGATTCCCTTCATCTGTACGGGTGCCAAGAGTGAAAAAATAACAGGCGAGAAAGGCCACCGGTATGTTTTTCAGACGGACGAAAATACCACAATGCCGGGCAAGGCTATGGCACAGGTATTGGCAAAAAAACCATACATCAAGTACTGGATTGCAGGCGACGACATGGAGTACGGCCATGCCATCACCGATGCGGTCTGGAACAATCTGAAAGCCCTTAACCCTAAGGTACAGCTCATTGGTCAGTCCTGGTGGAAGGTGGGGGAAACAGACTTCGGCCCCTACATTACCGCGATCATGTCTGCCAAGCCGGACTTCCTCATTTTGGGCAACAGCGGTGCCAGTGTGATCGGCTTTCAGAAGGCAGCGAAGGCGACCGGCTTGAGTCAGGCGATACCGTTGTATCAGCACACCGCAATCGACCTCACCATTCTTCTCGGCAATGGCCTTGAGGGTCCGGAGGGGGTCTACGGAACGGCGGGCTATCTCTTCTACTATCCGGAAACTCCGGAGAACAAGGCCTTTATTGCTGAATACCGGAAAGTCTACAACAAGTATCCGACACAGCCTTCATTCTACGGCTACGTGACCGGAGAGTTTATCGCGAAGGCGTATCAAAAAGCGGGCAGCACTAACAGAGAGAAGTTCATCGACGCCCTTGAGGGCATGGTCCTGGAGAACACTGCTGTAGGGAGACTCGAGCTGCGAAAATGTGATCACCAGATCATGCTCCCTACCTTTGTTGGGGTCACCAAGAAGGTACCTGAGTACAACGAGTTCCTTATAGCTACCGACATCGTCACTGTTTCGCCCCGGGATGGCGTACCCTCCTGTGAGCAGGTCTTGAAGACAAGGGCTGCTGCGAAATAAACCAAGGGTCTCGCCATCACTGCTTGTAATCTTCTATCGGGCCAGAGCCAAGAAAGCGGCATCGATCTCTATTTTCTATACGCATACGGCCGCCTAAGAGATAATGAGATATGGCTATAGCAGGTATTGAAGAGGCCCTTGAGGATATCAGAAACGGTAAAATGGTTATCATCGTCGATGATGAGGACCGGGAAAATGAAGGCGCTGTGATGATGGCGGCTGAGAAGGCCACGCCGGAAGCCATCAATTTCATGGCGCGCTATGCGTGCGGACTGATCTGTCTTTCCGTGACGGAGGAGAAGGCGAGACACCTCAAACTTCCGCTGATGGTGAGAGATACTATCGCCCCTCACAGGGCTGCATTCACCGTTTCCATCGAAGCGCGTCATGGGGTGAGTACTGGCATTTCAGCGTATGACCGGTCTGCGACGATACTTACCGCCATCGACGAAAGGACCGAGCCTGAGGACCTTGCCCGTCCGGGCCATATATTTCCGCTGATTGCCCGAAAAGGCGGTGTTTTGGTCCGGGTGGGTAATACGGAAGCGTCCGTCGACCTTTCACGACTCGCGGGGCTAAAGCCGGCGGGTGTCATCTGCGCGGTGATGAACGAAGACGGGAGTATGGCGAGGCTTCCCGATCTTGAGATTTTTGCTGAAAGGCACGGGCTGAAGATCGTTGCCATCGCTGACCTTATCAAGTACAAGATGAGGGCTGAAAAGTTCGTCAGAAAGATAGTCGACGCGCGCCTTCCTACTTGGGACGCTGGCGAATTCAGGGTGGTCGGGTACGAGAACGAAGTCGACGGCAAGGAGCACGTGGCTTTGGTGCAAGGCGAGATCAACGAAGGTGATGTTGTGTTGGTAAGAGTCCACTCCGAGTGCCTGACCGGAGACGTTTTCCACTCCCTGAGATGCGATTGTGGCGAGCGCCTGCACACCGCCATGGCAATGATCCAGAAAGAGGGGAAAGGCGTTCTGCTCTATATGCGTCAGGGAAGAGGCAAAGGCGTTTTGAAGAAGATCAAGGAGTACAGCCTCCAGGACGAAGGAAGAGATACGGTAGAAGCCGACGAAGAGCTGGAAGTTCAGGCTGCTCTCAGAGATTACGGGATCGGGGCACAGGTCCTCAACGATCTGGGCGTACGCAAGATGAGGGTGATTACCAATAACCCCCGGAAGGTCAAGGCGCTGGAGGGATACGGACTCTCAGTCGTTGAGAGTGTGCCTCTGTCGGTCACGAGCTGAGCACGGACAGCCCGACCGTTAATCTGCGGATTCTGAAGGATCTCAATTTGAGCTCAGGCACGTCTCTCGGCGGTAATCTCGCACGACGTGCCAGACCCACGAAACGGCCATCCTAACGAAAAAGTCAAGACGTTTGCTTGCGCATGCTGGTGTCCAGGCTTAGGGGGGTCGCAGAAGAAGACTTAAAACGAAAGAATGCACGGTTTGTGAACTTTCAGGACGCCGCCGAACTCTACGCGATATATGACAAGGTAGCAGCCTTCTGATGCTGATTTGCTCGAAGAAGCTGTACTGGACGCTCAAAAGCGGTACGTCAGTCCTCCGAGCAGGATGTCGGTATCCTGGTCGTAATTGGTGGCGACACGATCCCAGGTGAGGCGCACCGCCCATTGGGAGGAAACGCGGTAGCTGGCCGTAAGGCCGATGAGCGCGTTAACGCTGGTGCTACCCTGCCGGCCCCGGTACTCGTCGTACGCCAAATAAGGACCGAGCCCAACCCCGAGCGCCAGGCAGTCATCAAAGAAAGCGCGGACCAGCCAGAGCTGGCTGGTGACGCCATAACGCTCTAGCGGTATGCTGGAACCTTCGTTGAGAAATCCGATCGTCCAGTCTATATGGTTTGTAAGGCCGCGGCGGTACTCTAGGGCTTCCGCGGCGGTATGTCTCGACTCAAGTCTATTGAGCGTGCTTTCTCCCGCGAACAGGGTGATTTCATTATTGGTCGTTGACTCGGTCTGACAGGGTGCCGCTGTTCGCGGTCCCGGGGAAGACGGGGCATCGAGCTGATAGCCGATCCCACCAGTCACCGAAAAACTGTTAAAGCTATTGACAGCGCCGATCCAGTTTCCACGGACCTGGAAGAGCCACCTGCTTTCCGTGTACCAGGTGGCAGCCAGACTGAAGATGCCTCCCCAGCCGTGTGTGTCGTACGAGTCGTTTTGTCGGCCGCTCACGGTATCAAAGAAGAAGTAGGGTCCTATACCTGCTGCAAAAGAGAGCCGCCGGTCAATGATACTGGTGCGTCCCCAGAATTGAGGCGTATAGCCGTCACGATGATGGCCCGATACATGGCCTTCGTTGAGATAGGTAAAGCTCATCATCGCGTGCTCCCCCACGCCCTGCATGTACGCCAGGCCCCACGCGTCGTCCTGATCATGGTGGGTGTCAGTATTCTCTACCCAGCCTCCATACGCATAGAATTCCTGGCCCCATGAGGGCGAGGCGGTGAGGAGCAGGAATAGGACAAGTATAGCGGTTCGCGCAGCAGTCATGCTCTCAGTGGATCGATCCATCCTGTCTTGCATGCGAAAACGAGGAAATCACGTCCCACATGACCCGCTCGACTCTGGACACACGCTTGAAAATAGAGCACGGCCTCAAGGGGCGGTCAGGTGGAAGACACGTAGTATATTTATTTAACAACGACTCCGGAAATTGTCAACGGTGTGCGGGTGGCAAGGCCGATTTCGACATCGCCTCGGGAATTCTTCGTGGTCACATTCCCGAATGGGGGATTCGTCGAGTCCAGCCGAAAGAGCGGCGCTACCATCTTTAGTTTCTTGCTGACACCGGACTAGCAGGTCACATGAAAGAGACCAATGGTTTGACCTTTTGCTCTGTTCCATTCTTGAATAGCCTTGGGGGTGGCCATGAGATCGACTTTGCAATTCTTTTTCTTAAAATAATCGCGGGCTTCCTCGGATAGCGTCACATTGTTGTCCTGCCCTGAGCCGACTATTATTCTTTCTGCACCTTTTTCGTACACATGCTTTGCTTCTTCAAGGGATATGACGTGAGACGTCCCATACATAGATTTGGACAGCTTCTTTTTTCTTTTCTTGACGTCGCCGGACAAACGAATGACAACGTCATGCTCAATCAGTGAATCTCCAACGGTTATCGAACCGAAGCTTGTGGCTTTAATGTGAGGCTTCATACTCATGCTCCTCGAGAATAGTATTCGGTATCTGCGCCCATCAAATTAACGTGCGAGGTGTCCGTACGCTTTGACATTTTACCGGTATCCATCAAGAAGCGCAACAACGAAGGCTCTTATTTCAGCATGACCGATCCACCCGCAATTGATCAACGATGTCAGGATTAGGACGGTGACCGAGAACACGCCATTACATGCTGCACTACTGGACGAGTGAGAGGAAAATTAGATTGAACACTTGAGGAAGGAAGCCGTAACTTGTACAGTTGCTCAGCTGTGCGTTCGCAGTTGATAACCGCGCTGCGTGTCCGCCCCCTTCTCTTACAACTTTGGCCTCACCTGTCTCTCTCAAAGATTCTCTGGAACGCATCGGAAGAATTGCTTTACGACGGCA
>Ga0335070_10010855_pt1 | contig 10649 bp, 4 predicted proteins | sample Lox_Sample_13_FD_206722 | JGI IMG/M metagenome (GOLD analysis project Ga0335070, IMG submission 206722) | Soil microbial communities from Loxahatchee National Wildlife Refuge, Florida, United States - Lox_Sample_1.3 | ecosystem: Environmental > Terrestrial > Soil > Wetlands | place: USA: Florida...
TTTCCACCATTTCTTTTGCATGGCTCTAGTTCCTTGATCGAATGGGGATTTTAAAACCTGTCGGGTTTAAAGTCTGGAGCGGCTGTTTTCGGCCAGCTCGAGCAGCAGGTAGAGCGCTTCGGAAAGCACCCGCAGGATCGTGAAAAAGAAAATTCCCAGCAGGAAGGTGGGCAGCAGGTTCACGACCTGGGTCCAGCTGAAAGTAGAGCCGAACAGCTCGCTCACAAAGCTGAACAACCCCACCAACACGAAACCGCCCAGGACGATCCAGGAAGCGGTAGTGGTACGTTCCGCTAGCGTGATGACCCGGTCGAGGTCGTAAAACGCTTCCTCTCTGGCAGGGGGCGCCGCCTGCTCCGGAACGGACCCAAGCCTTTCAAGCAGGATTTTCTGGATGGCATCAAAGGCCGTGCTGGTCCATTCGGCCCGGTCGTTGGCGCGCCAGATGGCGAGCAGGTCTTCGGTGCTTTTCAAATTCTGCTCGTGATAGACCTGGTCAAACAGTGGATCAGGGCTTTGGCTGGTGGTCATAAGATTCCTCCCCGGTAGATGACTGGCTGGTATAGGGACGGCGAGAGTCTCGATTCCCGCCGGAAGTTCCACCCCTGGTTTTATTATAGCAAGGCCGGGCCAAAAAAGATTAAGGGTATATATGTTGATGGCGCAAGCTTCGCTTGTGCCATCAACATATTTTTCTATTTAACTTCGATGGATATCGTGACCGCCTCCTGCCCGGCGGCCTGTGCCCGCAGGGTGTGCACCCCCGCCTGGAGCGGCCACCAGAACTGGTAGGGGGCGCCAGGCAGCGCCGCCGCCCGGCGCTCGTCGACCCATAGGGTCACCGGGCCCAGGCCGGGACCGCCGCTCAGCTCGATCAGCAGGCGCTGGGCGTCGGCTGGCTGGCCGGCTGCCAGGTGGTAAATCGAGCGGTCGGCCGGGGAGAGGAACTGCAGCCCGGCGGAAACGGGCTGGACCGGGCCCAGGCCTGCGGTCGCATCCAGGGCGGCGGACGAGGCGCCGTTGAGCAGGTCGGTGTAGAGCAGCTGGTGGTTGGCGGCGGCCCAGGCCTCGGCCGAGGGCGGCAGGTCCAGCGCCAGGCGTTCCACCCGGCGAGCCGGGGGCGTGCTGGCGTCGGCCAGGCGCCCGGTGGCGGCGTCGAGCTCCACCGGTCGGTAAACCGTGTCGGTGCGGATGGGCCGGGTGCCGTCGATGAACCATTCGCTGCGGCGGTAAGGGCAGGCGGGGCCGGGCAGCAGGCCCGACAGGGCGCATACTTCCCCCTGCGCCAGGCCAGGCGGGCGGGTAAAGCTGAGCTCGGGCCGCCCGTTGAGGGCGGTGCGCATGTACTCGGCCCAGATCGGGGCGGCCCCCGTCAGCCCGTTGACGTCGTGCATGGCGGAGTGGTCGGCGTTGCCAGCCCACACCCCCACCACTAGGTCGGGCGTGTAGCCCACGGTCCAGTTATCGTGAAAGTTGGTGGTGGTGCCGGTCTTGACGGCCGCCGGCCGGCCGATGTTGAGCACGCTGTTGCGCCCGAAGCCCAGCTCGCGGGCGCTGTCGTCGGAGAGGATGTCGGTCACCAGCCAGGCCGCTCGCGGGTCGATGACCTGCGGGCGGGCGGCGGCGGGCGGGATATAGAGCACGCTGCCTTGCGGATCCTCGATATCCAGGATGGCCTGCGGGGTGACCTTGAGCCCGCCCTGGGAGAGGGCGGCGTAGGCCGAGGTCAGCTCGAGCAGGTTCACGTCGCCGCCGCCCAGCGCCAGGGATAGGTCGTACTGGTCGGGGTCGCCCAGGGTGGTGATGCCGAGCGCGCCTGCCAGGGTGAACAGGCGCTGCAGGCCTACGTGCTGGAGAGTTTTCACAGCCGGGATATTGAGCGAAGAGGCCAGGGCCTGGCGGGCCAGCACCGGGCCGTGCTCGAGCTGGTCGTAATTGACCGGGGTGTAGGCCTTGCCGTCGTGGGTGGTGAAGTTGGTGGTGACGTCCAGGATCATGGTGGCGGGCGTCCACGGGTCGGGCTGGGAAGGGTCGAAGGCGGCGGCGTAAATGATGGGCTTGAGGGCCGAGCCGGGCTGGCGGGGGGCCAGGGCCATGTTGACCGCCCCGCTGATAGGTTCATTGAAGTAATCGGGACTGCCGACCATGGCCAGGATCTGCCCGCTGGCGGGGTCGAGCGCCACCAGGGCGGCATCGTTGACGTTGTAGCTGACGGCGTGCTGGGCCTGCTGGCGCAGGCGCTCGAGCTGGTGGGCTACGGCCTGCTCGGCGTGCTGCTGAGCGTCCAGGTCGAGGGTGGTGCGGATGGTGATGCCGCCCAGGCGGTAGACCTCGTCGGGCGAAACGAGGGCGGCGGCCTGCTGGCGCACCATCATTACAAAATGGGGCGCCAGGATGGGGTACGGCTGAGGGTTATAGACCAGGGGCTCTGCCGCGGCCAGGGCGCGCTGTTCGGCCGTGATGGCGCCGGTGCGCTGCATCAGGCCGAGCACCACGGCCTGGCGGGCTTTGGCCGCCTCGGGGTGCTGGAAGGGATCGTAAGCGCCCGGGGCCTGGGGCAGGCCGGCCAGCAAGGCCGACTCGGCCAGGTCCAGCTCGGCCACCGGCTTGCCGAAGAAGGTCTGGCTGGCGGCCTCGACCCCGTAAGCCAGGCCGCCGTAATACATCTGGTTGAGGTAAAGCGCCAGCACCTGGTCCTTGGAGAGGCTGCGGGCGAGGTTCCAGGCCAGCAGGGCCTCGCGCAGCTTGCGCTGCAGGCTGCGGTCGGTCTGCTCGGATGGGCTGAGCAGCAGTCTGCGGGCCACTTGCTGGGTGATGGTGCTGCCGCCGGCCAGCGTTTCGCCGCCGGTCAGGTTGATCCAGGCGGCGCGCAGGATGCCGGTCAGGTCGACGCCCGGGTTCTGGTAGAAGCTGGAGTCCTCGGTGGCGATGGTGGCCTGGCGCAGCGCCAGTGGAATATCGCCCAGCTCGACCACCGTATGGCGTCCGCCGCTGGCGGGGAATGCCTCGTACAGCAGCCGCCCGCTGCGATCGACGATGCGCAGGCTGGGGCTGTTGAGCTGCTGCCCGATGGTGGCCGGGTCCGGCAGGCCGCGCCCAAGGTAGTACAGCCCACCCGCTCCGCCCGCGCCCAGCAAGAGCACCAGGGCCAGCAGGACCAGGAGTGCAGTGCGGAGTTTAGGAGAGGGTTTTGATTGAACCATTATTTATGCCTATTAAACCTCTCCCTCCGGCCCCCTCTCCACGGAGTGGAGAGGGGGAGAGATAAGGGCGCAAGCATATGATCGCGCAGGCCAATTACGTTCATTTCGATCTCTACAAGCTGATCGAATCTCCTTAACCAGTGTTTTGCTCCTCTATCCACGGAGTGGGGAGGGGGAGAGTTAAGGGCACAAATATATGATCGCGCAAGCCAGTTACGTTCATTTCGATCTCTGCAAGCTGATCGAATCTCCTTAACCAGTGTTTTGCTCCTCTATCCACGGAGTGGAGAGGGGGCGGGGGTGAGGTCTTGGTGTGGGATGCAATGCTACCCGGCCTCAATTTATGCCCTACCCGGCGCTGCGCCGTAAGGAAGGGGCGAAGCCCGACCTCATTATTTTCTTAGTGCAATTCGTGGTTCCTCCTGGCGGGGTGTCAATCCTCTCAGAGGGTTAAATATTACGGTTCAATCGTAAACTGGCTCCCGTCTCCCCGTCCGTAGACGTCGGGGAAGTAGGCTTCCTGGGCGGTGGATGGGATCGTGTTGAAGACCCCGACCGTGCTGGCGCGCACCAGGTATGTATAAACGTACGTGCCGGCTGGCAAGTTGTCGGTGGAGAGCACCACGCTGGCATCCCGCATCTCGATGTGGCTGAAGAACCACCATCCCCAGCCGTCGGCGCCGATGCGCTTCCAATCGTAGGTGTCGGGCTGCTGAGACTTTGGGCTGGTGTTGAGCGAGGTATCGACCGCCTCCATGCCAGCCGGAAGCGGGTCGTTTACCACCAGGTAGCGCAGCGAGTTCGCTGCCACCACCGTCAGGCGGGCCAGCAGCACGTCGCCCTGCTTGGCGCTGGTGACGGGATGGGTCAGGTCGTCCGGGTGGAAGTACTGGCGGGTGATCACCACCCCCCGGTCGAGCGCCTTCACCTGGTTGACCGGCAGCCACAGGTTGAGGTAGGCCGTGTAATACAGGCTGCCGGCGCTGCCTTCCCGCGCCAGCGACAGGCGGTTGACCTGGTCGGCCAGGAGCTGGGTCACGTCCAGGCTGAGCTGCTTGACGTCGCGCACGGTCTGCGGGCTGGCCGCGCCGGAGGCCAGCTCGCTGCCGTTGAAGGCCACCGCGTAGCGGTAATCCGGCTTGAGGTCGTTGGTAGCCGTGACCCAATCGGTCAGGGCCAGCAGGGACCAGGCGGTCTCCTGGGTGCTGCTCCAGGCGCCGTGCTTGCGGTTGGTCATCAGCCAGCGCACCGCCGCAGCGTTGAGGGCGTTGTTGGGATCGGTCTCGATCAGGGCCGCCAGCACGATGGCGGTCGAGCGCAGGTCGGTGTTCCAGTTCCAGTAGTCGACCGTCTTTTCCTCCCAGTGGGCGCCGGCAGCCGAGAGCACCGCGGCCGAGCTGAGGTCGGAAATGAGGGTCGCCAGGCGGGCATCCTGGGGATTGATCTTATACAGGGTCTGCAGCAGGTAGCCGCGGGCGTAAATGCCCATGGACTGGCGCAGGTCGTACAGCCTGACGGTCTTATTGACGTCGGGCGAGCCAGCCCGCGCCAGGACGTACAGCACGAAGGCCTGCAGGTTGAGCTGTTCAGCCGGGGCCTGGTCGTCGAAGACCAGCAGGCGGATGGTGAGGAAGGACAGAGCGTTGGCAAGCGTGGCAGCTGATACGTCGTAGCCGGCCGACTTTGCTTCCGTCAGGCCAAAGGCGGCGTAAGCGGTGGTCAGCAAGTGGCTGGTAGAGTCGTCCCACCAGCCCCAGCCGCCATCCGGGTTCTGGGCCTTGTACAGCTTCTGCAGAGCCTGGTTGATATCGTCCTTGAGCGCAGCAGTCAGGGCGGCGTCCTCGCTGCCGGCGGCCTTAAGGGCCTGCTCCAGGCGCAGGTTGGGCAGGAAGCGCGAAATGGTGCCCTCGATCGATTCGTAGGGGTAGGCCTTCAGGTAAGTCAGGCCGTCGGTCAGGCCGGCTGCCAGGGAGGGCGCCAGCTCGAGCTTGAGCTGGCCCTGCTGCACCTGCATGGAGGGAGGCAGGCTGATGGCTTCGCTGCGCCCGCCGTTATCCGAGAGGACCCCGGCAGTGCCGACCGTCTCGGGAGATTCATAGCGGTAGACCGGGATGCCCTGGCTATCGAGCGTGCCCAGGGTGGGCCGGCTGGAGTCGGAGAAGCTCCCGCCCACAGCGCTGAACACCAGGTCGGCCCGCGTCGAGCCGGTTGGGACGTCGGCGTGCCAGGTGACGTAGGCCTGGCGACCGGTGGGAATGGAGACGGTTTGCTCGGCCGGGCCGGACAGGATCAGCCCTGCGGCGTCCAGCTTGACGGCCACGCTCAGGTCCTGCCCGGTGTTGTTGTGCACGGCTGCGCCCAGCACGGCGTGGTCGCCCACCACGAAGAAGCGCGGCGTCTGCGGGCGCACCAGCAGCGGCCGGGTGGAGACCAGGTCGAGCGTGGCCTGGCCGACCCTCGTGTCGGCGGTCACGGCGCGCCCATCCATGCGCCAGGTGGTCAGATTATCCGGCAGGGTCACCGTCACGGTGGCCTTGCCGTCCGAGCCGGTCGTGACGTGCGCCAGCCAGTAGGCCGTGTCGGGGAAGTCCTGGCGGATCTCCATCACGCCGGTGTAGCCGGAGCCCTTGCCGCCGCCGGATCCGCCGCCGCGCCCGTCGGCCGGCAGATGGTCGGCGATGTTGGCGTTGTAATCCTCAATGCTCTGGGTGATGGCCACCCCGGTGATCACGCTCAGGCTGCGCTGGGCGTAGAAGAAGTCCATCAGCGAGGGCACGGTCGAATCCTTGAGCGAGAGGGTCGCCAGGTCCGACAGGGCCAGCGAGACCTCGGCCTGGACCGGCTTGCCGTCCAGGGCGGCGGTCTGGACGGTATAGTGCACCACCTGGCGCGGGGCGGCTTGCGGCAGGTCGGCCTGCAGGGTCACCTTGAGGGCCTGGGCATCCGTGTTGACCTTGAGCTTGGCCAGCCCGACCCTGAAATTGGGCCGCGGGTTGGTGGCATCGACGCCCTTGACCACCACCACGCTGACGTAGACGTTGGGGGCCATGTCTGGGGTGATCGGCAGGCGGTAGACGGCGCTGTTGCCCTGCAGATGGATCACCTCGGAATGGCGCACGTGGCCGCGCTCGAGCGTGACCAGGGCGTAGCTTTCGCCCTGAAAGGGCGTGGCGATCAGCAGCTCGGCCGTTTCGCCGGGGGTGTATGCAGTCTTGTCGGCCACGAGCTGGAACGTGCGGTCGTTGGACTGGATCCAGGGCACGTACTCCTCGCCCGCCACCCAGATGAAGGCGGAAGCCTGGGCCGGGTTGCCATGTGCATCCACTGCGCTGATCTTGGCGCGGTAGACGCCGCCCTTGCTGGGCTTGAAGTTGACTGTGCCCTGGCCCTTGTCGTCGAGCTGGACGCCGGCGAAATGCGCCGCGGGGGTCTCCTGCACGGTTGACTGCCACACGAGCTGGCCGGCGTCGTTCTCCTGCTGGACCGAATACCAGTTGCGCTCGACGATGTCCACGTCCACTTTAGCGCCGGGCTGGGGCTTGCCGTCCCAGTCCAGCAGCACGAGCTGGAAGACCTGGTCGTCGCCGACCGCGCCGACGTAGGACTTGGAGCGCACGCCGGGGTAGACAGCGCTCTTGTGCATCACCACCTGGGCCTGCCCGCTGACCGAGCTGCCGGAGAAGTCGGTCACGGTGGCCTCGAAGACCAGGCGCTGGCTGGTCTTGGTGTCGGCGGGGGCGGCCTTGAGCAGGATAGAGGCCTTGCCGTCGCCATCGGTCTGGGTCTTGCCGGCCGCGACCTGCTCGCCGTTGGGGTTGCCCTGGGGGCCGGCGTAGTAGCTCCAGTTGTCGACCTCGTCGTTGCTGAAGCTGTACCCGCTGTAATCGGCCGGCGGGATGAAGCTGAACGGCTCGGAGCGCAGGGTCCAATCGACGGCGGCGTTGGAGAGACCGCCGCCGGAGTAGTAGGAGGCGTCCAGGCTGGCAGTGAAGGCTTCGCCGGGCAGCAGGTTGGTTGGGGCAGCCTGCATTGCGATCTGGAACTCGGGCCGGCGGTACTGTGCCACGTCGAAGGAGATGCTGTTGAGTGCGTCCTTGCTGCCGGGCCAGCTCACCTGGAGGGTGTAGGAGCCCAGGTCGGCGCCCGGGTCGAGCTGGAAGGTGCCGTCGAAGGTGCCGATATCGCCCAGGTTCAGGGTCTCCTGGTAGACCTGCTGCTTGTAGCTGTTGATGGTGACCTGGACCTGCTTCTGGGAGGGCAGGCTGTAGGCCAGGTCGTCGTCAGAGCGCACGATGCCCTTGAAGTAGACCGGCTGGCCAGGGCGGTAGAGCGGGCGCTCGGTGTAGACGTAAGCGGTGGCGTCGGTCCACGGGCGGTAGTACTGGTCGTACAGGCCGAGCGAGCCGGTGTTGGTGCGGGTATCCCAGTTGCTGGAGCCGAAGGCAAAGTGCGGGCTGTCATCCACCAGCACGTACCACTGGCTCTGGTAATTGTTCTTGTCGGGGCTGGGCGAGTCGCTGCTGGTATCGATGGTGGCCTGGAACAGGCCGTTGGCGTCGGTCACGCCGCTGGCTGCCAGGATGAAATTGTAGTTGTAGACCTGCACCTTTAGGCCGGGCGAGGGCTTGCCGGTCTGGAGGTCGGTCAGCCAGGCCAGGATCTGCCCGGGGGAAATCTTGACGGTGACGTTGTCGGTGTTGACGCTGAACAGGCGGGCGTCCAGGAAAGGCGGCCGGTAGTCGACCGGGGCGGCATTGATGCCCAGCATATACAGCCCGACCGGCAGCGGCTTGCCACCGTCGGTCATGGTGAGATCCTTGAGGACCTTCTTTTTATTGGTGGGGTCCGGCTTCTCGGCGTACTGCCAGACCAGGGCTTGCTCGGGGATAGCAAAAAGGCGGGACATCTCCTGGGCGAACTGGCCGAGCGTGAGGCGGTAAAGCTGGGCGCTGACCGAGGTCACGTTGACGTACTGGAGATAGAAGTCCTGCGGGATGCCGGCCCGGTAAAGCGGCTGGCCGGGCATCACCATCGTGGCGTAGGGCGGCTGGTCGCGGGTGGTGAAGCTTTCGGTTTGGCCAGCCTGGATGGCGTTGCCGTAGGGGTCGCGCATGCCGGGCAGGATCTGGACGGTGTAGCGGGTGGAGGGCTGAAGGCCGTAGAAGCTGAGGATGCTCTTGCCCTCATTTGGGTAGTACCAGGAGTGGGTCTTGACGTCCAGGGTGGGTGTGAAGGCCACCTTATCCAGCAGGCTCTTGAAATCCATCGGGGAGACAAAATCGATCTGGAAGTCGGCCCCACTCTGAGGGTTGGCATATGCGCTGAGGATGGATGGGTAGGGCACGGTGGTGAATTCCCACGGCTGCCAGGGGGCCAATTGGCTGCCGTCGGCCGAAACGGTCGAGGGGTCCAGCGTGAGCTTATAGTGGCTGTTGAGCGCCAGCAGGCTGGACGGCTTCAGGTCCACCTGGGTAGCCGTGTCGTCCCAGCTAAACTGGAGCGGCGCGGCCCCGGAGGCACCTGCAAGGCGCAGGCCGGCCTCGACGCTCTTTTTATCCATCGGCTGGTGGAAGGTGAAGGTGATGGTGGGCTTGAGCGGGATGTTGCCGTTATTCTGGCGGATATCCGCGTAGTTCATGGTTACGTTAGCGACGCTGGGGGTGACCACGCTGAAGGACCAGGCGAAATCTTGCTTGAGGGCCGCAGTCGGGTCGCCGGAGGAATCGGCCAGGCCGGCCTTGACGGTCACGTGGTAGGTCTGCCCGCCCACCAGCACGCCCTTCGGGCGGAAGACGTACAGCGAAGTGTTGATCCACTGCCCGGCGCCCGCCACGGGCGGGTCGACGGTGAGCGGGTTCACCTGGCCGGCCTGGTCCTCGGCGATCACCAGCGGCACGACCGGGTGGTCGAACATGACCGTGAGGGAGGCCTTGTTCTCAACGTCTTTGGCGCCGTCGGCCGGGAAGACCTGGCTGACCTTGAGGGCGCCGGTGGTTTGGAAAGTTAGCGAGAGCGGCTCGGCCAGGTTCTTGCCCTGGGCGCTGGCGGCGCTGGTATCCAGGCGGGCCAGGTAGGTGGCGCCGGGCTGGAGGGCGGCGCCAGGGCGGAAGACAAGCAGGCGCGGGTTCTTCCAGGAAGCGCTGCCAGCTACCGGGTCCTGCTTTGAGTCGGTCACCAGCAGGGCCTTGGCCGTGGCGTCCGGGTTCATGGGCTGGTCGAACGCCAGCGAGATCTCGCCGCCGGGAGCGATGGCCTGGCCGGGCTGCGGGCTGGACTCGATCACCTGAGGCGGCAGGTCCGGGTTTTTGGCCAGGTACTGTTGGAGCGGGTCGGGGGTGGGCGAAACGGTTGGGGTGGCGGGGGTAGGGGTGAGGGTGGGCGTGGTGGTCTGGCAGGCCGTCGCGGCCAGGGTGAGGATCAGGGCCAGGGCGGAAAGGGTATTGAAAACCTTTTTCATGGAGGTCTCCTCTATCGTATGTGGGCCGCCCATCCGGTGTGTTTCCCTCGGGCCGGGGCAGGCCAATCTTGCGGGTGGCAGGCAAATGGCTGAATCATGGATAAGACGCAGCAGGGGGCGATTCGGTTCCCTGTGGATGCGGGTAGGGGCGAAGCATCCAGGTGAATCTTTTATTTAATTACCGTCAGTTCGGGTGTAAGGGTGTTTTTTTTGTTGTTTAGGGCTGCGAAGCAGCCCTAAACAACAAAAAAACACCCTTATCCCGAGTTAATTATAGATCTGGCCTGTTGCAGCGGTATAGCGAGGGTGTTACAAGTCGGTAACGGGGGAGGGGAAATGGCCATAATAATATAGGTGCCGGAAATTCGGGTACTCCTGGAACATAGCCTGCGAGTGCCTCCGGAAACAGGGAGGAACTATGGCCACCTTTTCGATACGATCAATAATTTACAGTGTTTTGACTGAATATTTTTACGGGAACAACTCCTTCCCCACGACCAGCCGACGCTTGAGGAAGAGGTAGGCCATTATCAGTGCCACGCCGAAGATGGCCACCGCGAAGTGGAACATGGGCGGCACATTCAGGGCGGCCACCCGAAAATCGAACGCCAGCACCGCCACCCAGGCGGCGCCCAGGAAGCCGAAGCCCGGCCCCAGGCGCTCAGCCAGCGGCACAACCCGCCAGGAGGGTCCCAGCAGGAGCAGGATGCCGGGCGTGAGGCAGGCCAGCACGAGCACAAACCACACCCCGTACCAGCCGTCGATCACGATGTAGACGCTGTTGGTTTCAGCGGCGGCGGCCACGTTAGCCGGCAGCTCCACCAGGGCGATCACCAGCAGCGTCGCGGCCGCCCCGGTGTATACCAGCAGGATGCGCTTCCATTTTTCGAGTTGGGTCTCCAGTTGTTCGCGGGACATGTGTCCTCCTGAACGTGATGCGTGAAATGTGAAGACGTGAAACGTGGTGCGTGAAACGTGAATCCGGAGGA
>Ga0335070_10010856_pt1 | contig 10649 bp, 8 predicted proteins | sample Lox_Sample_13_FD_206722 | JGI IMG/M metagenome (GOLD analysis project Ga0335070, IMG submission 206722) | Soil microbial communities from Loxahatchee National Wildlife Refuge, Florida, United States - Lox_Sample_1.3 | ecosystem: Environmental > Terrestrial > Soil > Wetlands | place: USA: Florida...
GCGCTGCGCCTCGGTGTCGGGGTGATGGATGTCGCGGACGTGCACGATGAGGTCAGCCTCCGTCACCTCCTCGAGCGTCGCGCGGAAGGCCGCCACGAGCTGGTGCGGCAGCTCCGAGATGAATCCGACGGTGTCCGAGAGGATCGCGGTGCGGCCGGAGGGGAGCGCGAGGCGCCGCAGCGTCGGATCGAGCGTCGCGAAAAGCAGGTCCTCGGCGCGCACCTGCGCCTGGGTCAGGCGATTGAAGAGCGTGGACTTGCCCGCGTTCGTATAACCCACGAGCGCCACCACCGGATAAGGCACGCGCTTGCGCGCGCCGCGATGGAGTCCGCGGGTGCGCTTGGCGTCCTCGAGCTCCTTCTTGATGCGCATGATGCGCCCGCCGATGAGGCGGCGGTCGATCTCGAGCTGGCTCTCGCCGGGACCGCCGAGGAAGCCGAAGCCGCCGCGCTGGCGCTCGAGGTGGGTCCAGGACCGCACCAGGCGCGAGCGCTGATAGGTGAGCGCCGCCAACTCCACCTGGAGGCGGCCCTCATGCGTGCGCGCGCGCGCTCCGAAGATCTCGAGGATGAGGCCGGTGCGGTCGATGACCTTGCAGCCCCAGGCCTTCTCGAGATTGCGCTGCTGCACGGGGCTCACCGTGGCGTCGACGATGGCGACAGCGATCTCGGCCTCCTTGACGAGGCCCGCGAATCTCTCGACGGCGCCGCTGCCGATGAGGGTGGAGGGCCGCGGCTTCGACATCGGCACCACGGCCGAATACGCGACCGCGAGATCGATCGCGCGCGCGAGCGACACCGCTTCATCGAGGCGTGCCTCGGGCGTGCGCGCCTCCTCCCGCCGCTCCTGCGGCGGGCGTTTCGGCGTCGGGTGAATGACGAGTGCGCGGCCGCTCGACGGCGCAGTCTCGGAGTGCGTCGTCGCCATCAATTCACTGTTCTTCGGCGGCCTCTTTGTCAGGCTCGAAGAGCTGCACCGGCTGCGCCGGCATTACCGTGGAGATCGCGTGCTTGTAGACGAGCTGCGAATGCGCGTCGCGGCGCAGCAGCACGCAGAAATTATCGAACCAGGTAATGATGCCCTGCAGCTTCACGCCGTTTACCAGGAAGACCGTGACCGGGGTCTTGTTCTTCCTCACGTTGTTCAGAAACACGTCCTGAACGTTTTGCGACTTTTCTGTGGACATGGGAACACCCCTTATTCTTGGGGCCGCGTCCTGGAGTCGTTCGGCGGCCCAAACCGTACCGTCGGGAGCGTAGCGGGCATCGCTCTGCACCCCGGCAACCTTAAGAAAGATTGGGCGCGGAAGCTAAATCACAAGTCCCTGAGGCCGCGCAAGTCGCGAACCGTTCTCAAGAGCTCGTGACAATCGGAAAACTGTAACACGGGCTTGGCCTTAGCGAGCTCAGCCGCGGCGGTGTCCCCGGTCCCCATCAGCACGGGCACGCAGCCGGACTGAATGGCGCACTCGATATCGAGGGCGGTATCGCCCACAAACCACACCGCCTCGGGCATTATCTCGCTACCCACCAGCGCCGCGCGTACCGGAGCGGGATCGGGCTTGTCCGCGGGCGCGTCCCCCGCGCCCACGAGCCGGCGGAAATAGCGCGACCATCCGAGGTGCCCCGCCTCGCGTCGCAGCACGCGCCCGGTCTTGTTGCTGACGACCCCGAGGTAGTAGCCGTCCTCTGCGAGCGAGGCCAGCAAGGTCTCGGCGCCCGCGAGCGCGGTCAGCCGCTCCAGGTGGATCGAGGTGAAGGTGTCGAGGTAGAGCCGCCTCGCCTCCTCCCAGCGCTCGCCGAAGAGCGCGGGAAATGCGTCGCGGAGCGAGCGCCGCACGCGCTCCTTGGTCTCCTCGAGCGTCCAGGGCTCGTGCCCCATCGCCTTGAAGGTGACGACGAGGGCATCGTGGATGACGGGCCAGCTATCGACGAGGGTGTTGTCCCAGTCGAAGAGCAGCGCCTTCGGCTCGCGCTTCACACCTGCCGCCCTTCCGCCTCGACGTGCTCGAGGTAGAACTCGCGGAGCTTGCGCGTGAGCGGACCGGGGTTGCCGTCGCCGACGACGGCGTCGTCGATCCGCACCACCGGCAGCACGAAAGCCGTGGTGCTCGTGATGAAGGCCTCGCGCGCCCGCTTCGCCTCGGCGACGCCGAAGGGCCGCTCCACCAGGCGGAGCTGATGCTCCTCCATCACCTTGATCACTGCGAGGCGAGTGATGCCGTTAAGGATCGCCTCGCTCGCCTGGCGCGTCACGACCTCGCCGGCATCGGTCACGATCCAGACGTTGGTGGAGGTGCCCTCGGTGATGTTCCCGTCGCGACCGACCTGCCAGGCCTCGTAGGCTCCGGCCTCGCGCGCCTGCTGCTTTCCGAGCACGTTCGGCAGCAGCGACACCGACTTGATGTCGCAGCGCGCCCAGCGCAGGTCTGGAATGGTGATGACCCGCACGCCCGCTGCCACCGTCTGCGCGCTCGGCGGCTTCGCGCGCCGTGCGGTCATCACCACCTGGGTCGCGGGATTCTTCGGAAAGCCGTGATCGCGCGGCGCGACGCCGCGGGTCATCTGGATGTAGATGATGCCGTCGCGGACGCGGTTGCGCCGGATCACCTCGCGCATGACCGTCTTGAGCGCACCCTCCGTCATGGGCTCGGCGATGCGGAGCTCGCGCAGCGAGCGCTCGAGCCGCTCGAGATGCAAGCCCTCGTCGACGAGCGCGCCGTGCTGCACGGCGATCACCTCGTAGACCCCGTCGGCGAATTGGTAGCCGCGATCCTCGATGTGGACCGTCGCCGCGCGGTGCGGAAGATAGCGGCCGTTCACATAGGCGACACGGGACATCCGTCAGGTCTCCACCTTCACGGTCCGCTCGCCATTGAAGAGACCGAGGGATTTGAGCTTGCGATGGAGGGCCGAGCGCTCCATCCCGATGAAGGTCGCGGTGCGGGAGATGTTGCCTCCGAAGCGCGTGACCTGCGCCAGGAGGTACTCGCGCTCGAAGACCTCCCGCGCCTCGCGCAGCGGCAGGGTCATGATCTCGCCGCCGCGGTCCCAGCGCAGCACCGCCGGCGCGTCCGATCCGATGTCCGCGGGCAGCATGTCCGCACGGATGGGCTCGCGGGTTTCGCCGGGCGCCATGATCAGGAGCCAGTCTATGACGTTCCGCAGCTGGCGCACGTTGCCGGGCCAATCGTAGGCCTGAAGCGTCGCCATGGCGTCGTCGGCGATCTCCCGCGCCGCGAGCCGCGCGACATTGGCTGCGTGCTGCATGAAGTGCCGCGCAAGCAGCGGGATGTCCTCGCGCCGCTCCGCGAGCGGCGGCACCCGGAGCGGCACCACTGCCAGACGATAGTAAAGGTCCTCGCGGAAGCGGCCCGCTCCGATCTCCGCCTGCAAATCGCGGTTGGTCGCGGCGATCACGCGCACGTCCACCTCGACCTTGCCGCCTCCGATGCGCTCGAAGACGTGGTCCTGAAGGCCGCGCACGATCTTGCCCTGCGTCTCGAGCGGCATGTCCCCGACCTCGTCGAGGAAGAGCGTGCCGCCATGCGCCTCCTCGAAAGTCCCGATCTTGCGCGGACTGTCCGGCCCCTCGGCGCCGGTCTCGGCGCCGAAGAGCTCGATCTCGAGCCGCTCGGGCCTGAGCGTCGCGCAATTGAGGACGACGAAGGGGCCGCGGGCGCGGCGCGAGCGGCGATGCAGCAGCCGCGCCACGATTTCCTTGCCGGCGCCGGGCGCGCCCGCGATCAGCACGCGGCTTCCCGTCGGCGCGACCTTCTCGATTTGCTGGCGGAGCTGGCCGATCGAGTGCGAGGCCCCCAGCAGCTCCTCCTCGCCTCCGGCACGGAAACGGAGTTCCTCGTTCTCGCGCTTGAGCCGCGCCGCCTCGATCGCGCGCTCCAGCACCAGCAGCAGCCGGTCCGCCTTGAAGGGCTTCTCGATGAAATCATAGGCGCCGATCTTGATCGCGGCGACGGCGGTCTCGATGGTGCCGTGGCCGCTGATCATGACCACCGGCAGGTTCGGCGCCTCCCGGCGCACGATCTTGAGGATCTCGATCCCGTCGAGCTCGCTGCCCTGGAGCCAGATGTCGAGGACCAGGAGCGTCGGCATCCGCGCGCGGATCGCGGCGAGCGCCTCGGTGCTGTTGGCGGCCTGCCGGGTCTCGTAGCCCTCGTCCTCGAGAACCCCGGAAATCAGCATTCGAATGTCGGCCTCGTCGTCGACGACGAGAATGTCATGCGCCATGAAGAATCCTTTATGCCTCGACGGACTCCGCCACTGCGCGCTCCTGCCCGCCGAGCGCCTGTCCCGCGGGGAAGATCAGCTTCACCCGCGCACCGCCTCCCTCTCGATCCTCCAGAACGAGCTCGCCCCTGTGTTCTTCCATCACTTTCTTTACGATCGCAAGGCCGAGGCCGGTGCCCTTCGCCCGCGTCGTCACGTAGGGCTCCGTGAGACGGTCCCTCCCCTCGCTCGGCAGGCCGCGGCCGTTGTCCTCGACCGAGATGACGACGCGGTCCCCGGTCTCCGCGAGACGGACCTTGATCCTGCCCTGCGGCTGATCGCCGTCCCGGCCCTGAATCGATTCGACGGCGTTCTTGAGGATGTTGACGAGCGCCTGGCTCACCTGCCGCGCGTCGCAAGCGATATACACGGGATGCGCGGGCAGCTCGGTCTCGAACTCGATGTCGGAGGCGCCCGTGCGCTGGAGGAACACCGCCTGGCGCGTGATCTCCAGCAGGTTCTCGGTCTTGATGATGGCCGCTGGCATCCGCGCGAAGGAGGAGAACTCGTCGACCATGCGCCCGATGTCCCCGACGTGCCGGATGATCGTGTCCGTGCAGATTTTGAAGGTGTCAGGATCGTTCTGGATCTCGCGCATGTATTTGCGCTTCAAGCGCTCGGCCGAAAGCTGGATCGGTGTCAGCGGGTTCTTGATCTCGTGCGCGATGCGCCGCGCGACGTCCGCCCAGGCGGCCTTGCGCTGCGCCGAGAGCAGCTCCGTCACGTCGTCGAAGGTGACGACGTAGCCCTGGGTCTCGCCGCCGAGCCGCTCCGCCGCGATGCGCACGTGGAGCGTGTCGGAGCGGCCGTCGCGGGGAATCTCGATCTGCGCCTGCGCGAGCCGGTCCGGCCGGCGCGTCGCCTCCTCGAGGAGGCGCGCCATCTCCGGCACCGCGGTTGCGAGGCTCTCGCCGATGCGGCCGTCGAGATCGACGCTCAGCAGGAAGGAGGCCGAGCGGTTCGGCAGGTTGATCCTGCCGTCCCTATCGAGGCCGATCACGCCCGCGGAGACGCCGGAGAGCACCGCTTCCGTGAAGCGGCGGCGCTCGTCGACCTGCCGGTTCGCCTCGATCAGCTCGCGCTGCTGCGTCTCGATCCGCTTGGTCATGCGATTGAAGGCGCGCGAGAGATTGGTGAATTCCTCGTCGTCCCCGCCTTCGGAGACCCGCGCCGTGAGATCGCCGCCGCCCACGCGCTCGGCCGCCGTCGCGAGCGCGCTGATGGGACGCGCGAGCCGCGTCGCGAAAGTGAGACCCGCGCCGATTGCCGCCAGCACGAGCAGCAGCGCCAGCACCAGGAACACCGCCGCAAAGGTGATCTGATAATCCGAGCGCCGACCCTCGAGCTCCTGGTACTCGCTCACCGCGCGCTGCGTCTGCTCCACACGGTTCAGGATCACGGCATCGGCGCTGCGGCTGACATAGAGGTAGAGATCTCCGAACCGGTCGAGGCGCATGAGCGCGCGCACGCGATCCTCGTTGGCGCTCGGAAGCACCACCACGTCGCCCTCGTTCGCCTGCTTGAACACCCATTCCGGCGGCACGTCGAGGGCGAGCGTGTAGGCGATGCCGCTCTGCACGAGCGCGTGGCCCTGGGCATCGAGGATCACGGCGCCGTCGATCGAGCGCAGTCCCGTCTCGAGATCGAGCACCTGCTGCAGGTTCTCGGGATCCGCCGAGAGGATCGGTGCCTGACGGTTGAGGTCCCAGGCCATGTGTGCGATGTCGCCGCGCAGCGTGTCCTGGTGCTCGTGGAGATAGGCCTCGGCCACCGCCATCGATTCCGAGAGCGCGGTGCGCACGCGCTGGCTGAACCAGGATTCGACGCCGAAGCTGAAGAAGAAATAAGAGGCGAGCGCGATCGTGATCGTCGGCAGCACGGCGATCAGGCCGAAATAAGCGACGAGCCGCACGTGGAGGCGCGAGCCCGCATGGCCGCGCCGCCGCTCCATCCAGACCTCGACCAGGCGCCGCGCGATCACCAGGGCGAGCCCGAGCAGCAGCACCAGGTCGACGTAAAGAAGCAGGAGAACCGCGCGCGGGTTGTCGTGGAACGGCGGCCAGCCCGCCAAGGCAGCATAGGTGGCGACGCCCGATGAGACGGCCGCCAATGCGAGCGCCAGCGCGAGCTTGCGTCCGAGCCCGACCCGACTGGCCCATGTGAGAACCTGTCGCGACAGGCTCATTCCATCCTCGAGAAAAGCCGACGGCGGCAGTCGGCGTGGACGGTTATTTTAGGCCACGGGTGACTTCGATGTCCAACTCCCGGATTTTCTTGCGCAGTGTGTTGCGGTTGAGACCGAGGAGCTGCGCCGCCTTCACCTGATTGCCGCGCGTGGCGCCGAGGGAGAGCACGATGAGCGGCCGCTCGACCTCGCGCAGCACCCGCTCGTGCAGGCCCGCCGGCGGCAATCCGCCTTTGTGAGCCTCGAAGTAGTCGCGGAGGTGGCGCTCGGCTGCGGCGCTCAGGCCCTCGTTGACGGGCACCTCGCCCGTCGGCGCCGCCGGCGGCGCCTCCTGGAGCTCGGATTCGATCGCCTCGACGCCGATCACCTCCTGCGAATAGAGCGCGGCCAAGCGCCGCACGAGGTTCTCGAGCTCGCGGACGTTGCCGGGCCAGCGATAAGCCTTGAGCCGGTCCATGGCAGCGGCATCGAGGCTCTTCATGGGGAGCCCTTCCGAATGCGCCTGCGCCAGGAAATGCCGGACGAGCGCGGGAATGTCCTCGACGCGCTCGCGGAGCGGCGGCAGCCGGATGGGCACGACGTTCAGGCGGTAGAAGAGGTCCTCTCGGAAGAGACCCTGGCGGATGAGCTGGCGGAGGTCGCGATGCGTCGCCGCGACGATGCGCACGTCCGCGCGAATGGGCGTGCGGCCGCCGACGGTCGTGTACTCGCCTTGCTGCAGCACGCGTAAGAGCCGCGTCTGGGCGTCCGGCGGCATGTCGCCGATCTCGTCGAGGAAGAGCGTGCCGCCCTGCGCCTGTTCGAAGCGGCCGGCGTTGCGCTGGGTCGCACCCGTGAAGGCGCCGCGCTCGTGGCCGAAGAGCTCGCTCTCGATGAGCTCGCGCGGGATCGCGGCCATGTTGATGGCGACGAAGGGCCCCGAGCGCCGCTTGCCGTAGTCGTGAAGCGCGCGCGCCACCAGCTCCTTCCCGGTGCCGCTCTCACCGGAGATCATTACCGTGAGGTCCGTCCCCATGAGCCGCGCGAGCACGCGGTAAATTTCCTGCATCGCCGGCGAGCGGCCGATGAGCGGGAGCCCGGCCTCCTCGGCCTCGCTCTCGCCGGGCACGTTGCCGTTGGCGGGAACCCGCGCGGTGAGCGCGCGCTGCACCGTGCTCACGAGCTCGCGGAGATCGAAGGGCTTCGGCAGATACTCGAAGGCGCCGCGCTCGGTCGCCTTCACCGCGGTCAGCAGCGTGTTCTGCGCGCTCATCACGACGATGCGGAGCTCAGGCCGGAGCCGCTTGATGCGCGGGATCAGGTCGAGGCCGTTCTCGTCGGGCATCACCACGTCGGTGATGACGAGATCGCCCTCGCCGTCCTCCACCCACTGCCAGAGCGTCGCGGCATTCCCCGTGCTCTTGACCTCGTAGCCCAGCCGGCCCAGGGCCTGACCGAGCACGGTGCGAATTGCGCGGTCGTCGTCGGCGACCAGAATGGTCGCGCCGGTGCTCATCCCTCGTCCTCCTCGCCCGCCATCGGCAAGCACACCCGGAAGACCGTCCGCCGCGGCTGGCTCTCGAACTCGATCACCCCGCCGTGGTCGTCGATCACCTTCGCGACCAATGCAAGACCGAGGCCAGTTCCGTTGCGCTTGCTCGTGACGAAGGGATCGAACAAATGGGGTCTCAGATCGTCGGGAATCCCCTCTCCGTTGTCGGCGATGGAGACAACCAGCGGAAGCTCGAGCCGGTCGGCGCCGCCGGCAACGGCGAGTCGGACACCGTGCTGAAATGCCGTCGAGATCTGGATCTCCCCGCCTTCGCCGGGCGCCGCCTCGGCGGCGTTCTTCACGAGGTTCATGAAGATCTGGATGAGCGCGTCGCGATTCCCGAGAACCGGCGGCAGCGAGGGGTCGTATTCCTCGACGAAGCGAACGTGCCGCGCGAATCCCGACTGCGCCACCAAGCGCACGCGGTCGAGCACCTCGTGGATGTTGACGGGCCGGCGCTCGAGCGGCCGGCGGTCGGAGAACACTTCCATCCGGTCGACGAGCGCCACGATCCGGTCGGCCTCGTCGCAGATGAGGCGCGTGAGCTCGCGGTCGCTGGGCGCGAGGCTCTCCTCGAGGAGCTGCGCCGCGCCTCGGATGCCAGAGAGCGGGTTCTTTACCTCGTGCGCAAGCATCGCCGCCATGCCGGTGACGGAGCGCGCGGCACTGCGGTGCGTGAGCTGGCGATCGATCTTGTGCGCGATCGAGCGCTCCTGCAGCGTCACCACAAGACGCTCGCTCCCCTCACCGATGGGCGCAACCTGGATCGTCACGACATGCGAGCCCAGGCGCGGCGTCTCCAACGTGACCCCGTATTCGGAGACGCTGTGCCCGCTCCGGCGCACGCTCGCGATGAGCGCGAAGAGCGGGCTGTCCGCGGGAACGAGATCGGCGAGGCGGGCGCCGAGCAGCGTCGCCGCGCTCATGTCGAAGAACTGCTCCGCCGCGCCGTTCGCGAATTGGATGACGTCCGCCCCGTCCGCCAGGAGCACGGGATCAGGGAGCGCCGCCAGGATGGCGCCCGCATCGACCGAGATCCGGCGCGGGATCGCGGCGGCGGTCGCGGGCTTTGCCTTCGCGGCCATCTCAGGCAGCCTGCCGCTCGATCTGCGGCTCGTAGAAGGCGCAGAGCATGGTCTTCACCGTCTCCGGATCGGCGATGCGATTGATCTCGCTGCGGAATTCCGACGAGCCGTGCAGCCCCTTCGAGTACCAGCCGAGATGCTTGCGCGCCATGCGCAATCCGGTCTCGCGCCCGTAATGGAGCAGCATCGCCTCGTAATGCTCGAGCACGATCGCGAGCTGCCGATGGAGCGGCGGCTCCGGCAGGCGCTCGCCGGTGCGGAGGTAATGAATGGCTTGCGCAGGGAACCACGGCTTGCCGTAGGCGCCGCGGCCGATCATCACGCCGTCGGCGCGCGACTGCTCGCGCGCGGCATCGACGTCGTCGAGGGTCGCGATGTCTCCGTTCACAACCACCGGAATGCGGACGGCCTCCTTGACCTCGCGCACGAATCTCCAATCCGCGCGCCCCTCGTAGAATTGGCAGCGCGTGCGGCCGTGCACCGTCACCATGCGGATGCCGGCCTCCTCCGCGATCCGCGCGAGGCGCGGCGCATTGCGGTTCTCGTCGTTCCAGCCCGTGCGCATCTTGAGCGTGACCGGCAGCTTCACGGCCTTCGCCGTCGCCTCGAGGATGCGCGCGGCATGCGCCTCGTCGCGCATCAGCGCCGACCCCGCATGGCCGTTGACGACCTTCTTCACGGGGCAGCCGAAGTTGATGTCGATGAGCGCGGCGCCGCGGTCCTCGTTGAGCTTTGCCGCCTCCGCCATCACCTCGGGCTCGCAGCCCGCGAGCTGCACCGCCATCGGCTGCTCTTCCGGGCAGTTCTCGGCCATCTTCAGGGATTGCCGGGAGGCGCGGATCATCGCCTGGCTCGCGATCATCTCGGAGACCACGAGACCCGCCCCGTGCCGTTTCACCAGGCGGCGAAACGGCAAGTCGGTGACGCCGGACATGGGCGCGAGGATGACGGGGTCGTCCAGGCGGATGGGGCCGATCTCAATGCTCATTTTTTATGCAGCTTTAGGTTCTGCCCAATTCTTGGTCAAGGATAATATCGGATTTTTTTCGCAGCGCAACATGAAGCGACTCCGGCCGCGAGTTCACCCCATAAGGACGTCGGTGACGAATTTGACCCCGGGGTAAGCAAGCATGAGGAGGAGATAGGCGGCGAGAACTCCCCGCGCCGCTCGCTGACCACGCACGCCCGTGAAGCGATGCGCAACCAGCAGCAGAGCGATCGCGACGAAGGCGGCCAGCGAGAGGATCGTCTTGTGGTCGAGCGCCAGAAGTCGACCGTTCAAGAAATGCTCAGCCGCCATACCGCTCGCGAGGCCGAGCCCCAGCACTACCTCGCTCGTCGCGAGCAAGCCCAATTGCAGGCGCTCGCCATCTGCAACCGCCGGGAGACTGCGGGTAAGTCCAGTTGGCCGTCTCGCCTTGAGGGCGCGTTCCTGCAGCAGCACCCCCGTCCCTGCGACCGCCGCGAGGGTCAGCAGTCCAACAGTGAGCAACGCGAAGAGGATGTGCGCGCCGAACCAGCCCGCGGGTACGCCCTCGATCAGCGGCCGCTCGGGAGCGCGC
>Ga0335070_10010857_pt1 | contig 10648 bp, 13 predicted proteins | sample Lox_Sample_13_FD_206722 | JGI IMG/M metagenome (GOLD analysis project Ga0335070, IMG submission 206722) | Soil microbial communities from Loxahatchee National Wildlife Refuge, Florida, United States - Lox_Sample_1.3 | ecosystem: Environmental > Terrestrial > Soil > Wetlands | place: USA...
CCCAGGCGGAGAAAGCGCCGGCGCATGAGCTTGCGTTTATTCCCCGATAGCTGAACCGGATATGAACGGATCGCTCGGATTCGGTTCAAGTGGCAGATGGCAGCATGACCCCCATCAAGGATCGCAGAACTGAAGAAAGGATACCAGTCATGCGCAGCTTCCTGATGATCGCGGGCCTCGCCACCCTCCTCGCTTCGAGCTCGGCAGCCCTCGCCGCCGATGGCCCCGGCAATAGCGGCAGCATCGGCACGGATCGCAACCGAATCATTCTCGCCGACAACGACCGATATCAGTCATGGGATCGGCGCGGCGATATGCCCTGGCTCAACAGCCAGAATCCTTACGGTAGCTACAACCGGGGTTGGCAGGACGACCATCGTAATGCCGCGCCGGGCTGGGGTTGGGGCGGCTATCAGCAGCACCGGCCGCTGCCCAAGGAGGTCATCTGCGACCGGCTGCGCGATCAGCGGTTTCATAACTTCGAGGACTGGCGGTTCAGGGACGGTTATTACCGCCTCAGGGCCGAGGATCGCCATGGGCATGACGTCCGCCTGATCGTCGATCCCTTCAGCGGCCGTATCGTCAGCGTCGGGCGCGACTGACAAAGCGGAAGGTGCTGGCGGATAAGGCGGGGCGGCTCGCGCGAAGGGGGCCGCCCTTTCCCCGTCTCATCGCAGCGAAGCTTTGACCGGCCGCGTCCTCCGGCGCCACCTCCGGGAAACGACATGGCGGGCGCCAGTCGAAGGCGCCCGGGCCGCGATGCAAGGTGCAACCGCTTCATCGTGACGCCCGATCAGGCGCGCTTCGTATTCCCGATCAGGACCCAGCTGAGCCCTCGGCCGACCGCGAAGACGAAGGCGCCGCCGGCGGCAACGGCGACGCCGGTGAGCCAGGGGGCGCCGACCGACCTCTCGATCAAGAGCACATAACCGACATAGCCGATACCTACCGCCAGCAGAAACCCGCCGACACAGTCCCCGAGAAGTCGAATCCACTGTGCGAAATCATGAAGCATGACGGTGCCTTCCTTTGCGAGGCTTTGGCAGAAGTCCCATCGGTGGCGCTGTATCTACTGGCGCCATCGATGAATTGGGCGGCCCCTTGCCCGCTGCCCCGTCCGCAAGCGCCGGGTGACGGCGCGAGAAAGCCTGTCCCGGCTGGTGTGGTGACGAGCCGCACTGCGAAGGGATCGGCATAAGGTCTCACGCGCGGGATGGCTCAACTCACAAGCGCCGGCGCCCGATTGACGACCGGAAGCCCGGCGGTAAGGCGCTGGGCGACCTGCGCTTGCCGCCGCCTCGAAGCTTCGGCCTCGCTCAGATTCCAGGCGAGCAGAGTGACCTCGAAGCCTTCGAGCTTGTGCTTCAGCAGCCATTCCGTGAGCTGGGCATGCTCGTCGGCTCGCTTCGCTGTTGTGCGTTTGCCCGGCAGTTTCTCCAGATCCGGTGCCTCGCGGCCCTTCCAGATATGAACAAAGACCTCGCCCGTCGGGCGGTGCGTGATTTCGCCAACCGACATTTCTCCCCAGGTTCCAGCAGCCTGGCGCGCCGCCTCATCGCTCAACCGCAAGGCGCGGAGCTTTTCGATCTTGCTGCGGTCGCCGATCTCGGCGGGCGTTGCTGTTCTTCCCGATCGTGAATTGCGAGCCATGTTTCTTCTCCATCAGCGAGGCGATGAATGGCCCCTGTCATCGAAGCCGGCGGTCCGCCGGCGGGCGGGTTCCGAGAGATCGATCCGTTCGCGGGCCACGAAGCCCATCGAGAAGAACCGGACTTGAAACGAAGTCATGCGGGGGGCCGCCCTTGCTTCGGGGCCCCCATCGTCAATTTCGGCAGCGACCCACGTCGCTCGAGGCTCCCGCTGCCGGGGGCCGTCATATCCGCCCACGGGAACGAAATGCGCGAGCAGGCCGCGTGAGCCATCATCCGAACGGATGATGCAGTAGGCATCGGGCAGATTGGAGAACGTCCATCGCCGTCCGACATGGCCACCCCCGATGCCGATGCATCGCGGCAGCTTGTCTTGAGCGAGGGTTGATCGGTTCGACTGTCGGTCGGCCGTCTTGCGGGCGATCGGACCGAGGTCCGGAACCGGCGCCTGCAATTGGATAGATGATGTGACGACCGCGCGATCGCAATAGCCTCTGTGATTTCGACGCCCTTGCTCCGGGGAGCTGCGGCAATTTCGACTGCAGCCTGCCGGGCTATTTCTTCTTCGAGGGCGAAAACCCGGTCTGCCTGAGCGATGTCGAAACGGCGGTCGCGGTTCCGGCAACCGCCTTCGGCTTCTGCTGTTTGGGCTTCTTATGCTCTCGATTGCCGCGTTGTTGACCTTTGGCCATGTATTTTCTCCTGAAAGGATGGCAGGCCCGAGAGAGCCTGTCGCATCGGGATTGAACTGGCGGCGGTCAGCCGCCCGGCGGCACGTGGGACTGGCGGCGCGCCTGGGTCACGCCGAAAGCCAATCGCCGGACTTTCGAGGCACGGTTGTCGGCAGATCGCGGGCTCGTCAAAAATCCGAAGCCGCCAGCATCAAGAAGCTGCGATGGCGGCGCGAATAGAGCGCGCTCGCAACGTGATGAATTCGATCGCAATTGACATCGAATGCCGCCAGATAGCCGATCTCGTCGTCGCTGGCATTCGGTTGCAGCCGCTGCAGGGCGGACTGATCGACGAAGACAAGGATCTCCAATGCCCGATCATGCCCCCAGAAGCGAACGCCTCGTCTCGTCGCATCGAAACTGCGACTCCTATTGGGGAAGCTGAGCGGCATGGCGGCAGCATAGGCTCTTTCCGGACCCCTGTCCGATTTAATTGGCGGGGTTCGAGACCCTTGGGACGGCCACCATCCTGCGGGCACCCGGCGATTGATTGGCTATCGCGCGGGAAGCGGCTTATGCTCGACACCAAGGATCCAGACAATAAGAGCGCCGGAGGGCTCGGTTCCATCGACAAGGGACCGGAGCCTGCTTCCGCCGTGGCCGAGCAAAGGCGAGAGCGCAATGGTAGATCGACCGACCGACCTCGACATGCACCGGGGCATGGCCGCCCAGAAGGCGACCGAGCTTCGCCGTCATCGGATCGAGGTGGAGAAGGATCACGTGAATCTTCAGGCGCGGCGGGAACAGTTGGAAGCGCTTTTGGCCGCGGCCCCGGCCGAGACCTGGCCCGAGGCCGTCGAGAAGGCGCGCTACCTGCTCGGGCTGTTTGCGGAAACGCCGGCCTGCCAGGATCCGCGACGCAAGCTTCTGGTGAAAACGCTGCTGACGGATTTCGACAGGCTCCTGGATGGCGGCGGCGGCGACAGGATCAAGCCGATCTGAGGGATCTTTCGGCACTCGGCGCAGACTTGCGCGATCGACCGGGGAACGTCGGATCGTCCGGCCGAATGAGGGAACCTAGCGTCCCTTCCAGACCGGCGGCCGTTTTTCCGCGAAGGCCTTCGCCCCCTCGAGCTGATCTTCGCTCGAATAGAGGACATCGACCGTGCGGAAGCCGCGCTGATTGATGCGCCGCAGGGCGTCGTTGAACGGCATGCCCTCGGCTTCGCGGATGACTTCCTTGATGGCGGCAAAGACCAGCGGTGGCCCCTCGGCCAGCATCTGGGCGAGCGCGCGCGCCCGGGTCATGAGCTCGCCCGCCGGCACGACCTGATTCACCAGGCCCCGCGTCAGCGCCTCGGCGCTGTCCATCCAACGCCCGGTCAGCAGAAGATCCATCGCGACGTGATAGGGGATGCGGCGCGGCAGTTTCAGGGTCGCCGCGTCGGCCAGCGTTCCGGCCTTGATCTCGGGCAGGGCGAAACGCGCGTGGTCCGCCGCGATGATCATGTCGGCCGAGAGCGCCCACTCGAACCCGCCGCCCACCGCCATTCCGTTCACCGCCGCGACGATCGGCTTGTTGAGATTGGGCAGCTCCTGAATACCGCCGAAGCCGCCCACGCCATAGTCGGAAATCGGCGCTTCGCCCGCAGCACCCGCCTTCAGGTCCCAGCCCGCGCAGAAGAACTTCTCGCCGCCGCCGGTGATGATGGCGACGCGCAAGCTCGGATCGTCACGGAAGGCGGCGAAGGCTTCGCCCATCAGGCGGCTGGTGGCGGCATCGATCGCGTTCGCTTTGGGTCGATCGAGCACGACTTCGAGGATGGCGCCGTTTCGACGGGTCAGGACTGGGCCGGAAGACATGTGATGCTCTCATTGCCTGGGGTTGAGACGATAAGGGCGCGGTTCGCTTTTTACGTTCGACGAAGTCCGATCATCGACCGGGCTTGCCACGGACGAGGGGGGCGCGACGGCATTGAAACTCGGGTCGCACCGCCGCTGCATTATTCCGCTGCATTGAATTTCTGCAAGAACCGTGACCAGGCCTGGTTCGACGCCGACGGTGGGGCGCCGCCGTTGGCTCGCTTCGAAGAGAGATCGTGAAACGCGCTGGGCCGCGCGACGCGTCCTTGTCCCGAAGGCTGTCGCCGGGGCCTATCTTGGTTCTCCGGTGCCGAACCTGCCCGTTCACCGCCCTTGTCCCCGCTGCGCCCACGACCGCCAGATTAGGTGGGCCCCATCTGTGGTGAGCTCGATGCAGTGACATGGCCGTCATGGCAGCGACAGGATGGGTAGATCATCGCGCTTGCGCGGCCCAGCCATTCCGGAATCGGGCCGCTCGTGCGCCGATAAGCCCTGGCTGCGGCAGCGGGCCTTGCCTATTCTCTCCTCTGTGCCCTCCGTGCGTCGCTTGCAACAAGAGACCGTCGCCGGACCGCCCATCCGGCGGGGGAGTGAAAGGTTCCTTCTGGTGAGCCAGGTCCTCATCGGCCGGCCCAAGGCCGGCGCCACCGCATTTTATGTGCTGGCTGCGATCAGCTTCTGTCACCTGCTGAACGACATGATGCAATCGCTCCTGCCGGCGATCTATCCGATCCTGAAGGGCGGGTTCGATCTGAGCTTCGGGCAGATCGGTCTGCTGACCCTGACCTACCAGATCACGGCGTCGCTGCTGCAGCCGCTGGTCGGGCTCTACACCGATCAGAGGCCGCAGCCCTACTCGCTATCCTTCGGCATGGGCTGCACGCTGCTGGGGCTGGTGACGATCGCCTTCGCGCCCGGCTATCCGCTCCTGCTGGGCGGAGCGGCGCTCTTGGGGATGGGCTCTTCCGTCTTCCATCCGGAATCCTCGCGCATCGCGCGGCTGGCATCGGGCGGCGCGCATGGGCTGGCGCAGTCCCTGTTCCAGGTCGGCGGCAATCTGGGCTCGTCGCTGGGCCCGCTCCTGGCTGCCTTCGTCATCCTGCCGCGCGGCCAGAGCAGCCTCGCCTGGTTCGCGCTCGCGGCGTTGGGCGGCATCTGCGTGGTCACCTTGCTGGGCCGTTGGTACAAGAGCAATGGCCATGCTCGACGCCCCGCTCGCAGACCCGCCGTCGGGCACCCCACCCTTTCCAACGGACGGGTGCGGGGCGCGATCACCGTGCTGATCGCGCTGATCTTCTCCAAATATTTCTATCTGGCGAGCATCTACAGCTACTACATCTTCTACCTGATGCATCACTTCGCGCTGCCGACGCAGGAAGCGCAGATCTATCTGTTCGTCTTTCTCGCCGCCGCTGCGGTCGGCACGATCATCGGCGGGCCGATCGGCGACCGGATCGGCCGCAAGAAGGTCATCTGGGGCTCGATCGTCGGCGTCCTGCCCTTCACGCTGGCGCTGCCTTATGTCGGGCTGTGGGCGACCGTGGCACTCAGCGTCGTCATCGGCTTCGTGCTGTCCTCGGCCTTTTCGGCCATCCTGGTCTATGCCCAGGAGCTGATGCCGGGCCGGGTCGGCATGGTCTCAGGGCTGTTTTTCGGGCTTGCCTTCGGCATGGGCGGCATCGGCGCCGCCCTGCTCGGCAAATTGGCCGACTGGACCAGCATCGAGTTCGTCTATCACGTCTGTTCTTTCCTGCCGGTGATCGGGCTTCTGACCGCTTTTCTTCCGGACGTGGAAGGCCCCGCCAAGCAAACGGCCTAGCGCGCGCGTGATCCTTCCGGCCGTGGCAGGGCCGCGAATTTCCGCGCAGCCGCCACGCAAAGAACCACGGCCGCGGCGGTGACGATCATCATCGGGCTCACGGTTTCATGCAGCAGGCTGGCTGCGAGCCCCAGCCCGAAGAAGGTCTGAAGCAACTGCAGTTGGCCCACGGCGGCGATGCCGCCCTGCGCCAGCCCGCGATACCAGAAGACGAAGCCGATCAGCATGCTGAACAGCGACACATAGCCAAGGCCGAGCCAGGCCGAGGGGCCGATGCCGTCGAAGGTCGCGGGTCGCTCGGCGAGAGCCAGCAGCATCGTGACCGGCAGCGAGAGCACCAGCGCCCAGGAAATCACCTGCCATCCGCCGAGCCTGCGCGACAGCCGCGCGCCCTCCGCATAGCCGAGGCCACAGACGATGATGGCGGTGAGCATCAGCAGGTCGCCGAACGGCGATGCCGAGAACCCCTGCGCCACGGCGAAGCCCGCCACCAGCAGGCTGCCGAGGCCGGAGAAGAGCCAGAAGGCCGGACGCGGCCGTTCTCCGCCGCGCAGCACGCCGAAGGTCGCCGTCGCCAGGGGAAGCAGCCCGATGAAGACCATCGAGTGAGCCGAGGTCAGGTGTTTGAGGGCCAGCGCCGTCAGCAGCGGGAACCCGACGACGACGCCCAGCGCCACGACCAAGAGAGACAGGAGGTCGCGGCACTCCGGCTTCCTTTCGCGAAAGGCCAGCAGAAGCCCGAGCGCGAGGCTGCCGGCGATGGCGGCGCGCGCGACCGTGAGGAACAACGGATCGAAATCCATCACCGCGAGGCGCGTCGCCGGCAGCGATCCGCTGAAGATCAGCATGCCCAGAAATCCATTGATCCAGCCGCTCGTCGTCCTGTCCATCGCAAGGCCCCAATCGTTGCCCCGCGCTTCCATCGGCCATCCCCCCTCGCCTTTCCAGAGACAATGAGGTACAGTTTGTCAGAACTGTACTGATCCATGGAGCAGTACAGCCGAGGCGAGCGAGTCCAGGGCCAAGGCAATCGATGGCGACGCTGATCGAGGCGACGATGGCGACGGTTCGGCAGAGGATCGCCGCGCGCAGCCTTACGCCGGGCGCGAAGCTGCCCTCGATCCGCGCCTTCGCGAGGAGCCAGCAGGTGTCGCTCTCCACCGTCGTCGAGGCCTATGAGAGGCTGGCGGCCGAGGGCGTGATCCAGCCGCGGCCCGGCTCCGGTTTTTACGTCTCGGGGCCGCTGGCGCCGCTCTCGCTCGCGGAGATCGGCCCGAAGCTCGATCGCGAGGTCGATCCGCTCTGGATCTCGCGCCAATCGCTGGAAGCCGGACAGGAGATCCTCAAGCCCGGCTGCGGCTGGCTGCCCGCCTCATGGATGCCCGAGGCGGGCTTGCGCCGCGCGCTGCGCAGCCTGGCTCGCGCCAAGGATGCCGTCCTCGCCGATTACGACACGCCGCTCGGTCTCTTGCCCCTGCGCCAGCTTCTGTCGCGGCGCATGGCCGAGCATGGCATCGAGGCGGCGCCCGATCAGATCCTGCTGACGGAATCGGGCACGCAGGCGATCGACCTTCTCTGCCGCTTCCTGCTCGAGCCGGGCGAGACCGTGCTCGTCGACGATCCCTGCTACTTCAATTTCCACGCCCTGCTGCGCGCACATCGGGCGAAGGTGGTCGGCGTTCCTTATACGCCCTCGGGGCCGGACATCGATCTCTTCGCCCAGGCGCTCGAGGCGCATCGGCCGCGCCTCTACATTACCAACTCGGCCATTCACAACCCGACTGGCGCGGTCCTTTCGCCGCTGGTCGCGCACCGCCTGCTCAAGCTTGCCGACGCCGCGGGCCTGACCATCGTCGAGGACGACATCTTCGCCGATTTCGAGCAGGCACCCGCGCCTCGGCTCGCCGCCTTCGATGGGCTCGAACGCGTCGTCCATATCGGGAGCTTCTCCAAGACCCTGTCGGCTTCCGTGCGCTGCGGCTTCATCGCCGCACCCCGCGCCTGGGTCGAAGGATTGACCGATCTCAAGATCGCGACCTCCTTCGGCGGCGGCCATCTGTCGGCCGAGCTGGTCTGGGCGCTGCTCAAGGATGGCAGCTATCGAAAGCATATCGAGGCGCTGCGGACCCGCCTCGCCCGCGCCATGAGCGAAACCAGCGCCCGGCTGAAGACGCTCGGCATCACCCCCTGGATCGAGCCGCAGGCCGGCATGTTCCTGTGGTGCCGATTGCCCGAAGGCCTCGATGCCGCCGATATCGCGCGCAAGGCGCTGGTCCAGAAGGTGGTGCTGGCGCCGGGCAACGTCTTCAGCCTGTCGCACGGCGCCGGCCGCTTCCTGCGCTTCAACGTCGCGCAATCGATGGACGAACGCGTCTTCACGTCGCTCAAGAGCGCGATGCGCGAGGGATGATTTTGCCCGGAGAAGCGCCGCCCGATTTCAGGGACGCCCATGTCGCCATCATCGGCGGCGGTCCTGCGGGGATGGTGGCCGCCGAGGTCATTGCCGGCGCAGGCGTGGCCGTGACTCTGTTCGAGCGGATGCCGAGCCTGGGGCGCAAGCTCTTGATGGCCGGACGCGGCGGCTTGAATCTCACGCATTCCGAGCCTCCCGACCGATTTTGCGAGCGCTATGGCGAGGCGACGGCCTGGATGCGCCCGTTGCTGGCAGCCTTTCCCCCGAGCGCCTTGATCGCCTGGTGCGAGGGACTGGGGCAGCCGACCTTTGTCGGCAGCAGCGGGCGGGTCTTTCCTCGCGCGATGAAGGCGAGCCCCTTGCTGCGCGCCTGGATCCGACGGCTGGAAAGCTTGGGCGTTCGATTCGTGTCCCGCGCGCAATGGACCGGCTGGGACGCGACTGGCGCATTGACCTTCGCCGATGGCAGCAGCTACGGCGCAGATGCGGTCGTCCTCGCGCTCGGCGGCGCCTCCTGGCCGAGGCTGGGTGCCGATGGCGGCTGGACGGCGTTGCTGCCTGATATCGAGATCGCGCCGCTGCGGCCGGCCAACTGCGGCTTCGCGGTCGCTTGGTCCGCGACATTTCGCAGCCGCTATGCCGGCACGCCGTTGAAGCGCATCGCCCTCTCCTTCGCCGGTCGCAGGATCGAGGGCGAGGCCGTCATCACCGCACAGGGCATCGAAGGCGGCGCCATCTACGCGCTGGCAGCGCAGGCTCGCGAGATGATCGCGCGCGAGGGCTCCGCCCTGCTGCAGGTCGATCTGCGCCCGGATCTGGCTTTTTCTGCACTCGCGCAGCGCCTCGCGGGACCTCGCGGGAGCGCCTCTCTATCCACGTTCTTGCGCAAGCGGGCCGGTCTGTCACCGGTGGCCATCGGCCTGGTGCAGGAGGCGCTCCATGCCGGCGAGACCAAGCCGTTGGCGGCGCTGGTCAAGGCGCTGCCGCTGCGGCTGACCGCGCCCTTCGGATTGGCGCGCGCGATCTCCACGGCCGGCGGCATCGCGCTTGGCGAGCTGGACGAGCGGCTGATGCTGCGCCGCCGACCCGGCCTCTTCGCGGCCGGCGAGATGCTGGATTGGGAGGCACCCACCGGCGGCTATCTGCTGCAGGGCTGCATGGCGACGGGTGTCGCCGCAGGAAGGGGCGTGCTGGCCTGGCTGCGGGAGACGCGGCCGTGAGGCGACGCTAGCCCGCTACTTCGCCTTGGCGCAGTAGGCGCAGATCTTGTTGCCGTCCGGGTCGCGGACATAGGCCGCGTAATTGCTGCCGCCGGCAGGGCGAGGGCCCGGCTTGCCTTCGTCCGTGCCGCCATTCGCGAGGGCCGCCGCGTAGAAACCCTCGACTGCCTTCTTGGACTTTGCCACGAGCGAGATCATCGTCCCGTTGCCGAAGGTCGCCGGCTTCTTGTTGTAGGGCTTGGTCACATAGAACTGGGATTTCGACGGCGCATTCTTCGGCCCATAGCCGATATAGCGGCTCTCGGTCCCGGTCCGGACCAGCCCCAGCGGGGCCAGCGCCGCGTCATAGAACTTGGCAGCCTTCTTCACATTGTTGGTCCCGACCATGACGTAAGCGAGCATGCTGTCCCCCTGGATATAGATGTCCCGGCGCCACGCCGGTTTTTGCGGCCGCCAAATTGAACCCTTAGGACGCTTCCTGCAAGGCTACCTCCGGCACCAACAGTGCTAAGCTCGAAGCCCAGCTGATCTCGGGAGAGCAAGACCAATGGCGCGGATTGGTTTCGTCGGGTTGGGGCGCATGGGGCGTCCGATGGCCACCAACCTCGTGCGAAAGGGCTTCGATCTTGCCGCCTACGACATCAACCCGGCGGCGATGCGCGCACTGGCGGAGGCCGGCGCGCGGTCCGCCAATGGGTTGCCGGGCCTGGTCGAAAGCAGCGACGTGATCGTCACCATGCTGCCGAGCGGCATCGAGGTCGAAGCTGTGGCCGCCGGCCCGGACGGCATCTTCGCCCATGCGCGGCCCGGACAGCTCGTCATGGATATGAGCACCATCGAGCCGCGCGTGACCGACCGGTTGGCGGCCGAAGCGGCGAAGCGGGGGCTGGGTTTCGTCGACGCGCCGGTCGGCCGCTTGGCGAGCCACGCCGATCGCGGCGAGTCGCTGTTCATGGTTGGCGCCAGCGATGCGGACTTCGCCCGCGTGCTGCCGCTGCTCCAGGCCATGGGCA
>Ga0335070_10010858_pt1 | contig 10647 bp, 4 predicted proteins | sample Lox_Sample_13_FD_206722 | JGI IMG/M metagenome (GOLD analysis project Ga0335070, IMG submission 206722) | Soil microbial communities from Loxahatchee National Wildlife Refuge, Florida, United States - Lox_Sample_1.3 | ecosystem: Environmental > Terrestrial > Soil > Wetlands | place: USA: Florida...
AATGCGTGAAGGTGGCCGGCACCGTGACCGCGGATGCCAGGGTCACGGCCGGATTGGCCCCCGAGGTGTTGCTCACCGTCAGGCTGCTCAGCGTCGATGAGGTGAAATCCACGGTCTGCGCCGCTGTGCCGTTGAGCGTCACCAGGCCTGTGGAGGTGATCAGCCCGGCGCCCCGCGAGATGTTGCCGCCCACCGAAAGTCCGTTGGCACCCGCGGCGAGCGTACCCGACGTCAAGCTCAGCGCACCCGTCATCGCAAGCGCCCCGCCCAGCGTCACCGGCCCCGTCGCGTTCAGGGTTATAGCCGAGAAAGAGCTGCCCGCCGGGTTGAAGGCCTGCGGGCCTGTGCCGTCGAAGAGAAGGAGACCGGTCGAGGAGAAAGTGCCGCCGGTTGAGATGAAGTTCCCTGCAAGGTTGACCTGGTTGGCGCCGCCGGAGAGCGCGCCAGCGGTGAGCGTCAGCGACCCGGTGATGGTTGTTGCCGTCGATGCGGGGAAAGTTCCACTCCCGTTGATCGTGAGATTCTGATAGGCTCCGCCCCATGCCAACCCCGCGCCGGCTCCGTAATACATCACCGCGCTTGTGGTACCATTGGTCTTCGTTCCGGAGACTGCCTGCGCCCCTCCCGAGATGCGGACCGTCCCGTTGTTGGTGAACGCTGAGGCGTTCAACACGCCGAAAGTCGAGAGATCCAGCGTCGAGCCGGATGCCACAAAGACACTGGAGGCAGAGGCGGCTGCGTTCAGTTTCCACGTCCCCAATGCGCCAGTGAAGGAGAGTGCCGCGTAGCTGTTGCCCGCGGCCAGCTTGCCCGGGGCAGCGGAATAGTCGATGGTCCCTCGGTAGGTGACATTTCCCGCCGAACCACTGAAACCCGCGCCTCCGTTGATGGATTCGGCGCCCTGCAAATAGATCGTCCCGCTGTTGCCCAGCGTCCCGCTCAAAGTGAGGGCGCTGCCGTTGAGGTCAACGGAAGCGCCGCTGGAGATCTGGAGATTATTGCAGCTCGTAGCCGTACTCAGTTGGGGATAGGTCGATGAAGCCGTGGTGGCGATAACGGCGTTGTCCGCAGCACCGGGAGGCCCATAGGGGGACCAGTTCGCCGCCGTGGTCCAGCTCGTCGTCGTCCCGACCCACGTGTAGGTTGTGGACTGGTAGTACAGCGCTGCGATCTGGCTGGCATTCAGCGCCACGTTGTAGATCCGCACGTCGTCGATCAGCCCATTGAACTGCCTTCCCACTGCCCCAGCGTTTTCTCCGATGTACACGTTGAGGGCGTCCGTGGAGACCGTCCCCGTCGAGGCAATCGACGCGTCCAGGGTGCCGTCGATGTACAGGGAGAGGTTGGTCCCATCGTACACGCCGACAGCGTGGTGCCACAATCCATCGTTGACGTTCCTCGTTCCATACACGGTGTCGCCTGTTGTTCCGGTCGCGGCAAAGCACAGGGCGTTTGTTGTGCTGTTTCGGATCAGCCTCCAGGCGGCGTCCCCCTTGGTCACGACAGATTGCCACTGGATCGTGAATGAATTGACCTTGATCCACGCCGCGATGGTCATGTTGCCTGTGATGTTGTAGGGGGTCTGGTTTGCCACGCTGACGTAACTGGTTCCATTGAAGTTCAGCGCCCCCCCCAGGCGTCCGGTTGTCCACGTGGGACCGTTTACCAACGTCCCGGTGCTGGAGCTTACCGAGGAATCGACCGCTGTGGCCCCGGAGCCGTCGTCGAACTTCCACCAGCCGACAAGACCCGTGAACCCCGAATATGCTTGAACGTCGAACGCCGCGCTCTGCCCCTGGATCGTGCCGTTGGTCACGACGATCGTGACGTTCGTGGCGACACCGCTGATGGTCACTGTCTCCGTGTCTACACCAGCCACGAAGCTCTTGCTCAGCGCAGGCGCGATCGTTCCCGTGCGGTCCGTGATCGTCACCGTCCCCGTGAACCCGGCCACCGTCGCGTTCGATGCGTCCTGCGCCGTGATCGTGATCGAGAAAGGCACGCCGACAGTCTGAGGCGTGGTGATCGCGGAGATGGCGAAGTGATGCAGCTGGCCGGCCGCATTGAATATCCAATTCGCGTTGTTGTTGCCGTTGTTTGTGCTGTTATTCGCATAGATCACCGAGTTGGCGACGCTGTCTTGTACGAGCGCGTAGCTCACGGAAGAGGTGGTCGGCGATATGGTCCACTGGTTCCCGCCCGAATCACTCAGCAGGCTCACCTGTCCCGCAAGTGAACCCGTGACGGTGAAGTTTGCCACGGTCTGCGTGGTCCCATGCTGGAAGAGCACGGTCTTGCCCGGCGTGACGATCGTCAGGTTGTTGAACGTCTGACTTCCCACGATCCCGCCGTTCCAGGCGGTATTGATGAACTGGACCGTGCCGGTCCCGGCCGTGAAGCCCGTGGGGCCGAAGTTCTTCGCAACCTGGATCAGCCCGGTCGTGGCGGACACTGTGCTCACCGTCAGGTTGCCCTGCGCCACCAGCGTTCCGCTGCCCACCGCGATGGTCCCGGTTCCCGTACTATCTCCCAGGACCGTCAGGGTATAGCCGTTCAAGTTCAGCGTCGCGTTGTTCGCCAGGGAGAGGTTCCCCGCCACCGTGATGTTCGACGTCAGGTTTGCCATGATCGTGTCAACTGTGAGATTGTAGTAGTCGGTCGCCCCAAAGCTTCGAATCGACGCGTTCGTCGTGCGGTACACGACTGTCCCCGCGGTGGTATCCATCTTTGTGATCGAGTCCGTGCTCGATCCCGCCCTGCCGCTGAAGTAGATTGTTCCCTGGTTTGAGAGGCCGTTCGTGCCGTTGATCGTCAGTGTATAGCCGTTGAGATCCACGCTGTGCCCGGACTGGATCGTGAGCTGCTGGATCGAGATGTTCTGGTCGAGTTGCGGGCCTCCTGTGCCGCCAACGATCACCTGATTCGTGCCGGCGTTCGGAACGGAGGCCGGATTCCATTTGGCGCTGTTCCCCCAGGCGTCGCCAAGAATGCCCGCCCACGTCCACGGGGTGGGAGCCAGAGTGAAAGTGATGTTGCTCCCCGGCGCGTTCTGATTGACCCATTCTGCCTTGGTCCAATCTGCGCTCCGCGCCGCGTAGGATACACGGACTTCATCAATGGTGCCCGGAAAGAATCCGTCCGCGGCATTCGTCCAGGCCTGACCCTTGTAGCTCCCAATTCGCCACCACCCGGTACCGACTTCAGCGCTCGCATTCGCCGCGCTGCCGACTTGCGCACCGTCCGCATAAAGGTAGATGTGATTGGTGGAATCGCGAACGCCGACCAGATAGTGCCAGGCGCTGTTGGCGTAGGTTGCCGTGGATACCGCCATGTCATTCGTGCCGCTATAACAGCCAAAATACGCCTTCCCGTCAGTTCCAATCCATATCATCCGATCCCAGTTCAAGCTCGCGGTTCCTGTCTGTGCGTTCTCGAAACCCATCACTTTGTGCCCCGAAGCAGTTCCCGTGTTGACCCACGCGGAAATCGTGAAGTTCTGGGGATTATTCACCGACCAGGACGTTGTGATGGTGTTCGAAGTGCCGTTGAAGGACTGCCCGCCGGCGATCTTTCCCGCCACGGCCGTCGGTGTACCGGTGATCGTAACGGTTCCGCTTGTGCCGTTGTTGCCAGCCGAGGAACTGTCGCGGTAGGTGGAGGTGGCGCCTCCTCCCGACTCTTCCAGGTGCCACACGCCGGAAAATCCGTTGCTCCACGTTCCGGGAACGCTTTCCTGATCCGGGGCCGCAGGGTTGCCATAGTACACATCCACAGGGGTGTCCACCGACGAGGAAATCGCCGGAATCTGCACCCAGGCCACCACCGTGCCCGTGCCCTGGTTGAAGCTCACCATTTCGTGGTTGAGCTTCTGCCCGTTGATCACGAAAGCAATATCGAAGCCGGCCCACTGGGCCCCAGCGGCGAGGTCCGCATCCGTCCAACTCAGCAGCACGGGCATGTTGGCCAGGTCGCTGTTGTTCTTGGGCACCCTGCTCGCTCCCACCATGTTCGCATTCAGTGTCAGGGTCTTGCGATAGTTCCAGCTTCCATTCCACCAGGTGGGATACGCCGCTGTCTCGGCCCCGACACTCTTGATGAAGTTGCCGGCTCCGACGGTCGTGTTGCTCTGGTTGTTGTATTCAGTCGCGACCCAGTTGGCCGACCGAGCGATGTTCGAAATACGCACTTCATCCAGGATACCGGTGATGCGGAACTGGGTCGTGTCCCACGGAGCCGCTCCCAGGATCAGGCTGTTGCCACTGGCCCCAATAGGGTTGGCAGTCGCCGCGATGCTGTTGACCGGGAGGCCATTGACGTACCCGACCAACTGGCCGCCGGTGGTCCACGTGACGACCAGGTAGGTCCACGTACTCGCTGAGATCGTGCCGGAATTGAAGGTCGTATGGGTACCTGCGCTGTCCCAGATCTCAGGATACTCTCCGGAGGTCTGGACCCCCAGGAGGTAGCCTCTGTTGGGAGCAGGACTGTTTGTCTTTCCGAGAACCTTCTGGTCGTTGTTCGGTGTGGTGAGGTTGACCCAGGTGGACATCGTCAGCCCGGTTGTCACGTTCAAGCTCGCGCTGCTGGGCACGCTTATGGAGTGGCTTCCGTCGAACTGGACCCCTTTTCCAGTCTGACCATTCACCAAGTTGCCGGCGTTCATGCCGCTGCTTGTCCCGTTGTTCCCGTTCGAGGTGCTGTCCATCAGTGTCGCGGCTGGACTCGTGTTCAAGTGCTGAACCATCATGAAGTTGCTGTCCCAGACGGCAGACGCCGCCGGCGGCGAGCCGATGCTCGCGTTTCCATAGTAGAGATAGAGGGTCGTGTCCGCGCCGCCCACCAAGGTCGGCACGTTCACCCACGCCCAGAAATCGCCAGTCCCGTTGTTGTACGACTCGATCTCGTCCGCGAGCGGTACGCCGTTGACATCGGTGAACATCGTGTCGTAGCCGTTGGCGTTCAATACGTGGGCGGGCGGAAGCGTCACGTGAACCAGGACAGGAAAGTTTGTCTGGGTGCCCACAACCTTGGCGCCGTTGATCGTGACCGCCACCTTGTATTGAAAATAGAGAAGCTGCGGGCTCCTCTGTTTGATGAACTTGCTGCTGTCCACCGTACCTGTCGCGGGCGCCCCCTGGGCGGAGGGCAACTGGGTCTGGTAGTCGGTAATGACCCAGTCACTCGAACGCGACACAGGAGAAAAGCGCACTTCATCCATGGTCCCGTTGAACGCGAATCCCGTTTGGCCATTCCCGTGCTTCCCAATGTAGGTGTCCGGTCCATTTGTGTAGGTAGGGCTTCCCGTGATGCTCGCATTTCCCGCGATGACCCCGTCGATGTATACGTACGACCGTTGTGTCGAGGCGTCTATGCGGTAAGTCACCAGGTGCAAGCCTGTTCCTGCGACATTGACGCCTGTATTACATTGTTGGTAGGTCGTCCCATTGTAGAAACTCCCCCTGACCCCGGCAACGCCACTCGTGGCATCCAGACGAAGGAGCAGGCTGTCGCCAATCGAAAACACTTCTGATCCGTTGGTATCCGCTGTCGTGAGATTCACCCAGGCGCTGACAGTCGCACTCGATGGTTGTCCCATCTGACCCGAAACCTTGATGAAGTCCGGGTCGGCCTTGTTGAAGGTCTGACCATAGCCGGCGACCGCGGTGCCGGCTGTCCTCGTGGGCGCATTGTTGGCTGTTACGGTTCCGCCCAGCCCGGCGTTCGCGTTGCTCGTGCTGTCCGCGTAGGTGCCGGCGCTGCCCGTTTCCTTCAGATGCCAGACCGAGCCATACGACGAGTCCCAGACCTGCGTCGGCTGCTGCTGGTTGGCCGCGCTCGGGTTTCCATAGTACATGTAGATCACCGTGTCCGCCGTGTGCGAGAAAACCGGGACCTGCACCCAGGCGGTCAGGCTCTGGCCACCGCTGTTGTAGTTTTCTATTTCATGAGGGATCTTCGTGACGCCGTCGGATGCGGTGAAGACAATATCGTTCCCGCTCGCCTGAGCCTTCGTGAAGAGGTCATTGGCGCCGCTCACCTGGACAAGGAAGGGAAACTTCGACAGATCCGAGGTCAGGCCATACGTTCCCGTGAAGCTGTTGATCGTGATCTGCTGCCTGCTGGTCCACGCTGCGTTGTACCAGGACTGCGCCATGAGCTGCGGAATCGACACCGTCGAGAGGAGGAAGAGGGCCACAGAGAGTCCACGGCGTGTCGACAGCCGCCCCGATTCTTGCAGAGATGCCTGACGAGTACCTATCTGTCGTGGGCAGCTGCCTTGTCGCAATCATCAGCCTCCCGAGCCCTGACACGCACTGTTTCCTGCGAAAAGTCTGCGAATACGAGCAATTCCCTATCTCACAACATACTATACCACGCAGGGGTCAAATGGCAGACTTGCTCACGAAGCGACGAGTGCTGAGCAGCTGCTGCTGTCCTGCCTGCCACCGGCATGGACCAAGCTCCCCGTCTCCGGTATACACGAGGGATGTCGCGGAAGGCCGTGATTGTGTTCGCCGCCATGTGCGTGATCTGGGGGATTCCGTACTTCCTGATCCGCGTCGCGGTCAGCGAGATCTCACCCGCCACGCTCGTTTTCGCGCGCACAGCCGCGGGCGCTCTCATCCTGATGCCGGTTGTGCTCGCACGGCGGGGCCTGCGCGCGATCGGAAACACATGGCCCCCCCTGCTGGCGTTTGCGGCGGTCGAGATCGGCGGGCCGTGGTTCTTTCTGTCGAGCGCCGAGCAGCACATCTCGAGCTCCCTGGCCGGACTCTTGATTTCCTCCGTCCCGCTTCTGGGAATCGTCATCGCGCCTCTTTTCGGCAACCGGGAAAGGATCAGCCCTGTCGGCATCGCCGGGCTGGCCCTCGGGTTGTGTGGGGTCGCGGCCATCGTCGGGCTCGATCTCAACGTCCCCGATGTCGCGGCGCTTTTCCAGATGGCGCTGGTCGCGATCGGTTATGCAGTCGGGCCGGCGATTCTTCGTCGATTCCTGACTGGCGTGCCGTCGGTAAGCGTGATCGGCGTTTCCCTTGCAGCATGTGCCGTGGCCTATGCGCCGGTTGCTGCCACACAGTGGCCGCGGACAGTGCCCGGCGCCGCCGTGCTCGCCTCCGTGGGCGTGCTCGCGGTTGTTTGCACCGCCATCGCATTCCTGCTGTTCTTCGCTCTGATCGCCGAGATCGGACCTGTGAGAGCCACCGTCATCACCTATGTCAATCCTGCGGTGGCTGCGGCAGCCGGAATCGCCATCCTGCACGAAACTTTCACCGTCGGAATGGGGATCGGCTTCGTGCTCGTCCTGGCAGGCTCCATACTCGCCACCCGTCGCCGGCAGCCCGCGAGTGCTGGAAACACCGGCACTTGAGAAAAGACACCGCCGGTGGTACAGTGTGGCGCCGCCAAACGTGTCGTAGACGACCGTCGCCGGAAATTGACGGGCCGCCTGCTTTGTGATGCACGAAAATGCACATGAACCACTGCTGCATCCCGCCTCAAGGACTCTGCACGGCTTTGGCGCGCGCGTCACCTCGACGACCGAGGGCAACTTCAGCCTGCTCGGTTCTCCTCAAGGCAACGTGCGGACTCTGCGGGAGCGGATGCGTCGAGAATCGAGCTGGTGCCTGTCGCGCAGCTTCCAGCGCGGCGTTCTGCTCTTCACGAAAAAGGCTCTGGCAGAAAAGCGCGATCAGATCCAGGCCCTCTATCGCGCGTACGACGAGGGCGTCGATGAAGTCAACGCCAGACCCGATGCCTACCGGGATGTGATCGTTGCCGGCTGATGGTGCAGCACGTGCGTGCAAAAACCATCAAGCAGAGCCGACGTCTCGTGGCCCCACTGGCGGGATTCCCTGGCGTGGAGATGATCGGGAGCACGATAAAGTATCGCGCATATCCGCGACCGCGCAGCTCGATCCATGGGTGCTAGCTTTGCGCAAGCAGGTTCCTGGTGAAAGCGCATGCTCTGCGCGCTTCTTCATCGAGGTCACTGCCGGGCATCAGCTCGCGGTTGACCCTGATGTCCCTCCCGACTTCCCCGCCAGGCAGGAGAAAGGGCTCCATCACCACCCAGCCGTGGTACGTGATCGCTTTCAGTGCGGCCCCGATCTCCACCCACGGAATGTGGCCCCGGCCGGGGGGCTTGCGGTTGCTTTCACCGGTATGGAGGTGCCCGAGGAGACCTCCCGCGGTCTTGATGGCCTCGTCGAAGCTGTCTTCCTCTATGTTCATGTGATAGGTATCGAGAAGTATCTTGAGGTTCGGGCTCCCGACCTCCTTCACGTAATCAACCGCCTCTTGGGCGGTGTTCAGCATGAACTGCTCGAAGCGGTTGACCACCTCCACATTGTAGACAAGCCCGAGGTCTTCGGCCTTCTTGATCGCCTCCTTCATTGCGGCGATGCTCCATTGGAGAGCCTGCTGCTTGGTTGCGTCACGTCCTTCCAGCGCCGCCGGCCAGCAGGAGTAGATGATGCCGGCAAGACGTTCAATCCCGCAGCTTGCCATGGCGTCCGCGATGCGCCCGAGATGCGCGATTCCCGCTCTTCGGGTCTCCGCTCGAGATGATGCCAGGTCTGAGGATGGAGGCAGCCCGATGCAGCAGCTCATCGGGACGCCTGTCTCCTCGGATGCCGCCCGCAGCTTGCGTATCTGTTCGGGGCGCATGGTCCCAAGGGTCCCTGCGTTGATTTCGAGCACGTCGAAGCCGAGTTTCCTGACCCGGTCAAGGAAAGGCACAAAGTCAGCGTCCCAATCATGAGTCCAATACGCGTAGTAGATCCCTACCTTGTTGTCCATGTGTCCCCCTGAGTGCTGATGGAAGAGAAACGCCGTCTCCCGCTCATCCGGGCGCCTCGATAATATTGGCGACCCTGGCCCAGGTTCCGCCCTCGGCGATCACTTCGGAGAACAGCCCAAGCTCCTCAGGTACGAAAAGTGAGCCGTCCAGCATGTGAGGAGCTCCCTCCGGCATGACGATCCCCTGCAGCTCCACTTTCGTGTATTGCAATATGTCACACGGGTTGATGGCGAATTGGACCCAGGGACTCATGCGGTGCCTTCCGCCCGACTCGAGAAGATAGTCGCGGTTGCCGAGCGGACTGGTGGGTCCGCCCATGTGGTGGAAATACGCGGAGGGCTGGAAGCCAGCCAATCCCGTTTCCATTTCGATCTTCGCGAATCGCGAGCCGACTTTCTCATAGATCTCCGCCTCGACTGCACCGTTGCGGTACAGGTCTGCGTATTCCACAGTGCCCCGCTGCAGGGCTCCGTACACCCTGGCTTCTTCCCTGGTTGGGGATGCGGCAATCTTGACCATGGCAGTCGTGGAGACGATCAACTCTGCGAAACGCCCGCCAGCAACAAGTTTGACCCAGCACCCTTCCTCGGTGCGGTACCGGGAGTCATACAAAGGATGGAAATGCTTTTCCTGCCCCGCAAGCGCCACGAGGATCAGGTTGCACTCCACGTCGCGCAGGGCCAGATTGCGGAACACCTCACCCCTCACCTCGGCGCCGTTCATTCCTGGCACGAGTCCACGTGCAGTCTCGGTGAGCACAGCCTGGGTCATCGCGTACAACCATTGCAGCTTTCGAAACTGGTGGCCCTCTGTTCCGCCAAGGACGGGTCGGACAATCTCGGCGTGAATCTCTTCATAGCCGGCGCGGCCAGGGATGAGCACCGCATCAGACAGGGACGGAAGCGATTCGCGAAACTCGACCGCGAGATCAGGCACCCCGCGAAAGACCTGCGGCAGCTGATCACATATTCTCGGCATCTCGATTCGGGTTGTGACAAAGGTCAGCTCCATGGCCGCGGGCAGGAGACGGACCAGGGCTTTGACAGGACTCTCGGCATCGGGAGCGATGTCGATGATCTGGTGGCGCGTACCCGTGAGCCAGCGGATTGCGCCTTCGCGGTACAGGACAATCCCCGCGTGACCGCCGCGCTGGAGCACAGAGCGCAGGTGGCCGAGCTTCCCCTGAAGCTCGTCCGTCGTATATGTCGGCGGAGCTTTGTGACTCACGAGATTGAACAGGAGTCTTTCTTTCATGCGATGTCACCTCGGACACGTGTTTCCAGTGATCGAGCCCGGCCCGATCCTGTTGACCGCCCTGAAGAAATACTGGAGCGTGAGCATACCACACTCACCCCGTTGTGCGCATGGCGCAAAAAGGCTTGCGTCCAGGCCCACTCGGACATAGGATACCGCATTCCAGGCAAATTCCGCATCCGACGGGAGGCGGCCACGGTGAAGCTCGCATTCACGGCAAAGTTCAGCAAGGAATGGCTGGAGGCCTGCTACGCGGACCAGCCGGACTACTGGCGCACGAACTGGCACCTGGAGCACCACATGTTTGCCACCGTTCCCTGCTACAATCTCGCCAGGCTCCACCGGACCGTGGCCGCCGACATGCCCAGGCCGCGGACCCTGGCAGGCGCCTGGAAGGAAATGCGCCTGATTCTGAAGAAACAGTGCGTGGACCCCAGCTATCAGTTCGACACGCCTCTTCCCGGGCGAGCGGGCGAGAAGAGAAAGCAGGATACGCTGGAGGCTTCCATCGGAGACCTGGCTCCGAAGAGCTTGGAGTAGCCTGCCTGTCCGGGTCCACTCCCTTGACGGATGAGCCCGGCCCGCCGTACGGT
>Ga0335070_10010860_pt1 | contig 10647 bp, 10 predicted proteins | sample Lox_Sample_13_FD_206722 | JGI IMG/M metagenome (GOLD analysis project Ga0335070, IMG submission 206722) | Soil microbial communities from Loxahatchee National Wildlife Refuge, Florida, United States - Lox_Sample_1.3 | ecosystem: Environmental > Terrestrial > Soil > Wetlands | place: USA...
GCCCCGATCATCATCTGATCGAAGCCGCCATCGAACTCCAGCCACATGGGCGTGAAGCCCACGAAGACGACCCACAGCACATAATTCGCCGCCGCCGCGAACCGGGTTCGGTAGCCCAAGGTCAGGCTCAAGGCCACGACCGCCCACAGCACCAGGAACAGATCGACCACCGGCGAGGCCATGTCGATGAAGGGCACGGGGTCGAAGATGAGATGACGGAAATACAGCAGGAAAATGATTTCCTGCAGCGCGACTAGGCCGAACAGGATGCGGAAAACGCCAAGCCCCGTGGCCGGGACCTGTTTTTCCAGCCCCTGGGTGACAAGCGAGCGGAGAGTGCGGATCATCAATTAATGCGTGTGGATCGGATGTGCTGAAAAATGGCGCGTCTAGATGGACTTCGCAGCGGGTTCGTTGGGTTACGGCTTCGCCTAACCCAACCTACTGCCATGACGTTATCGGAATGGCGTTGAAATAACGCCCACAACGCCGCAAAAGCGGGCTTTGCAGGCGCCTGTGGGGACTATTTCAATCTGTGCAGTACTTTGCCTTCGGTGTCGAAACGGCAGAAGCCGCCGGAAAAATATCGGGCACAGTCTGCAGACTGCTCGATTCTCGCCTCATCGCCGCTGAGATGAATCTTGAGCTCGCAGTAATGCGCTTCACCCTCAGCCTGCCTTTTCAGGGTCAACTCGTTTTCGCTGACCACCTTGGCTTCGCCGGAGATTTCGGCAGAACAGGACTTCTCGCCGGCTTCCCGCTCGCTCGGTTCGAAATCGACATCCACCAGCACCTTGACCTTGCCGTCGTGCTTGATGATCTTGAGGTGTTGGACATGACCGCCATCCTTGCGGACGTAGTGCTCGGCGCCGGCCAAAACTCCGGTGGAGAATAGGAGGCCCAAGGCCATGATCATTGTCTTTTTCATCGTGGTACCTTTTTCCCGTGTGCTTGAATCAGGTTGTAGATTGGGTTAGCGCAGCTCAATCCAACGCTAAGCCCTTGGCTTGTCTGAGTTGAGCGCAGGCAGGGTGCACCTCACGCGATGGAGCCATTATGTTTCATTCATTACTAAGTAAGAAGCAAATTTATCTGCTGGTTCTCGTTCTTATTTTTGCCGCGGCAAGCATCGGCGGCTTCAAGACCCTTGGAACGGTACCCAATTGCTTCAATGTTTACACCTGGGGTGACTTTGCAGCAGAAATCGGCTTCCTGGCGGTCATCGCATACCTTTCCTATGGCATAGGCAGGGAAACGTCCCGGTGATTTACGCCGAAAGGCCTAATCCCGCAGCAATTCGTTGATGCCGACTTTGCTGCGGGTCTTTTCGTCCACCTGCTTGATGATGACGGCGCAGTAAAGGCTGTGGCTGGCGTCCTTCGCTGGCAGGTTGCCGGAGACGACCACGGAGCCGGCGGGGATGCGGCCATAGGTCACCTCGCCGGTCATGCGGTTGTAGATCTTGGTGCTCTGGCCGATGTAGACGCCCATGGAGATCACCGAGCCTTCCTCTACCACCACGCCTTCGACCACTTCTGAGCGCGCGCCGATGAAGCAGTTGTCCTCGATGATGGTGGGGCCGGCTTGCAGGGGCTCCAGCACGCCGCCGATGCCGACGCCCCCTGAAAGGTGCACGTTCTTGCCGATCTGGGCGCAGGAGCCGACCGTGGCCCAGGTGTCCACCATGGTGCCGGAATCCACGTAGGCGCCGATGTTGACGAAGGAGGGCATGAGCACCACATTGGGCGCGATATAGGCGCCTTTGCGCACGGCGGCGGGTGGCACGACGCGGGCGCCGGTTCGGCGGAAGTCTTCCGGCCCGAAGCTGCCGAACTTAGGTTCGACCTTGTCGAAGTATTTCGTTTCGCCGCCCTCCATGACCCGATTGTCCGCGATGCGGAAGGACAGCAGCACGGCCTTCTTCAGCCACTGGTTGACCACCCATTGGCCGTCGACCTTCTCAGCCACGCGCCGCTCGCCGCTATCGAGCAGGTGCAGGGATTCGTAGATAGCTTCGCTCACCTCGGCGCTGACGCTGGCGGGCGTAAGCTCGGCGCGGTTTTCAAAGGCCTGGTTGATGACGTTCTCTAATGACATGTTTCTTCTCACAGGGATTGAACGAATTCTTTGATGCGGTGAGCCGCTTCCACGCATTCTTCCAGGGGAGCGACCAAGGCCATGCGGACGTGATGCCGGCCGGGATCGATGCCGCCGCTTTGGCGCGACAGATAACTGCCGGGCAGCACCGTGACGTTTTGCCGGGCGTACAGTTCGCGCGCGAAGGTTTCGCCTTCCATGGGCGTGCGCGGCCAGAGATAAAAGCCGGCAGGCGGAATCGCCACGTCGAGCACGTCGCGCAGGATTTCATGCACGGCTGCGAACTTCTTCCGGTAAACCGCGCGGTTTTCCTTCACATGATGCTCATCGCGCCAGGCGGCAAGGCTGGCGTGCTGCACCGGCAGCGACATCGCGCAACCATGGTAGGTGCGGTACGGCAGATATTTTTGCAGGATCTCGGCATCTCCGGCCACGAAGCCCGAGCGCAGTCCGGGGGCGTTGGAGCGCTTGGACAGGCTATGGAAGACCACGCAGTTCTTGAAATCGGTGTTGCCCGTCGCGTGAGCGGTTTGCAGCAGGCCGGGCGGCGGATTGGTCTCGTCGGCGTAAAGCTCGGAATAGCATTCGTCCGAGGCGATGACGAAACCGAAGCGCTCGGCGAGATGAATGAGCTTTTCGTGGGTGGCGGCGTCCATCACCGCCCCGGTCGGGTTGCCGGGCGAGCAGATATAAAGGAGCCGGCAGCGCGCCCACACCGATTCGGGGACCGAGTCGAAGTCGGGCAGGTAATCGGTCTCGCGCGTGGTGTTCAGGAAATAGGGTTCCGCCCCCGCCAGCAGGGCCGCCCCTTCGTAAATCTGGTAGAAGGGATTGGGCATCAAGACCAGCGCGTTTTCGGTCGCATCGATCACGGACTGGGCGAAGGAAAACAGCGCCTCGCGGGTCCCGTTGACCGGCAGGACGTGGCGTTCTGGGTCGACGGCGCCGGCTGGCAGTTGAAATCGGTTGGACAGCCAGTCAGCGATGCTCCGCCGCAGCTCCGGCATGCCCTTGATGGCGGGGTAATTGGTCAGGCCGTGCAGATGGGCGATCAGCGCCTCGCTGATGAAGTGCGGCGTCGCATGTTGCGGCTCGCCGATGGACAGGGCGATGTGCGCCTTGTCGGTCGGCGCTTGCAAACCCTGTTTGAGTCGAGCCAACTTCTCGAACGGATAGGGCTGCAATTTCTGGAGATGGGGATTCATCAACGGGTGATTGTGCTTAATCTGTAGGTCGTTGCCACCAAAATGATTTCCTAGGAGTCTGTCTTATAAAACCCCAAGCCCGGTAGAACAACTCCTTCCCCTGAAGGTGTCGCAAAAGCCCTCTCCAGAGGGACAAATCCGTCGGGAGCGGATTTGGTCGCTCGAAGAGCGCCCGCAGGGTTCCTGGCAGGATTGCCAGGAACCATTAGGTTGGGGTGAAGGGAAATCAAAAAAGTCATTGATTTTTTTGATTTCCCTCATCCTAAACTGCTACCGGAGGGAAGGGACAACCGTTTTGCGACACCCGCCCTCAGGGCGAAGGCTTGGATGGGTGCAACCGAAAGGCAAATACCTTGTGTAGGTCGCCCCACCCATCCTCCCCCAGCCGCCTTCGCGGCGCTTCGCCCGTAGGGGGAGGAGACTTCTAAAACAACTTGTTGAGAACCGGCACACGCCGTCTCTGGTATGGGGCGGATAGTATAGGGGATTAGGGCGGGGCTTCCAACCGAAGGGGCGTTGGCAAAGCGGTGTTGGCAAAGCGGATGAGGCTGTGGGGCGATGGGTTTATAATTGCGCGAAAACCGGACTCACCACAGACATGTATATTCTCTACGGCATCAAGAATTGCGACACGGTCAAGAAGGCACGGGCGTGGCTCTCGAGTCGGGGCCACGAGTACCGCTTTCACGACTTTCGCGTCGACGGCCTCGATGCATCCCTGCTGGAGAGGCTTGAAGAGAGTTTGGGCTGGGAAAATCTGCTGAACCGGCGGGGCACGAGCTGGCGCAAGCTCGACGAAGCCGCCCGTGAAAACCTGGATCGGGAAAGGGCTTTGGCGCTGATGCTGGCTCACCCGACCATCGTCAAGCGTCCGGTGCTGGAAACCGACGCGAAAATTCTGATCGGCTTCACGCCGGAATATTATGCGAACGAACTCTGAGAATCGGCGGGTTACGCTTCGCTAACCCACCCTACGAAAGGCCGATAAGCCCTATATGACGAACACACTCGAACTGACCAAAGAACTGATCCGCCGCGAATCGGTCACGCCCGAAGACGCCGGATGCATGGACCTGATCGCCGCCCGGTTGGCCCCCTTGGGCTTCAAGGCCGAATGGCTCAATTTCGGCGACACCAAGAACATCTGGCTGCGGCGGGGCGAGGTCGGGCCGCTGTTCGTGTTCCTGGGGCATACCGACGTGGTGCCGCCGGGTCCCCTGGAAGACTGGGGCTCGCCGCCGTTCGAGCCGGAAATCCGTTCAGGCAAGCTCTATGGCCGGGGCGCGGCGGACATGAAGAGCAGCATTGCCGCGATGGTGACGGCGCTGGAAAGATTTATCACCCGCCTTCCGGATCACAAAGGTTCCATCGCCATGCTCTTGACCAGTGACGAGGAAGGGGCGGCCACCGATGGGGTGGTGAGGGTGGTCGAAGTGCTCAAGGCGAGGGATGAGCGGATCGACTGGTGTCTGATCGGCGAGCCTTCCAGCTTCGAGGTGCTGGGCGATGTGATTCGCATAGGAAGGCGCGGCTCCCTCTGTGGTGTGTTGCGAGTTTTCGGTGTGCAGGGTCATGTGGCCTATCCGGATCAGGCGGTGAACCCGATCCACCGCTTCGCGCCCGCCCTGGCCGAACTGACCTCCGAGGTCTGGGATACCGGCAACGAACATTTCCCGCCCACCAGCTTTCAGGTCTCTAATATCCGTTCTGGGACCGGAGCGGAGAACGTGATTCCAGGCCGCCTGGAGATTCTGTTCAATTTCCGCTTTTCCACGGCTTTGACCGAAGAGGACATCAGGAACCGCGTCGCGGCGATGCTCGATAGGCATGGCCTGAAATACGAGCTGAGCTGGCGGCTTTCAGGCGCGCCGTTCCTGACCACCGGAACGGAACTGGTCGAGGCGGTCCAGAATGCCCTGAAGCAGGTCACCGGTCGCCGCGCCCGGCCGGACACCGGCGGCGGTACGTCCGACGGACGTTTCATCGCCCCTACGGGGGCACAGGTGGTGGAACTCGGGCCACTGAACGGCAGCATCCACAAGGTCGACGAGCAAACGCCCGTCGCGGACATCGATGTGCTGTCGCGGATCTACGAGCAGGTGCTGGTAAATCTGTTGGCCTGATGAATGTCTTGGCCTAAGCCGTAGGAGCGCCGCCTCGGCGCGATCAAAAGCGAGGAAACCATGCAAAATCATCCCCCTTTGGTGAGTTGCGGCTGGCTGGCGCAGTGCCTGGACGCGACGGACATCGTCGTGCTGGATGCCACTTTCTTTCTGCCAATCCAGCAACGCAATGCGCTGGAAGAATACCGGCAGGCGCACATTCCGGGCGCGCGATTTTTCGACATCGACGAAGTGGCGGACAAGACCAGCCCTCTGCCGCACATGCTGCCTACCCCGGCGCAGTTCGCCGAGGCGGTGGGGGAGATGGGTATCGGCAATGACAGCCATGTCATCGCCTACGATAGTAATTTTTTCATGGCATCCGCTCGCCTGTGGTGGACCTTTCGCGTGTTCGGCCACGATCGGGTCTCGGTGCTGGACGGCGGCCTCGCCCGCTGGAAGGCGGAAGGAAGGCCCGTGACCGAGCAACTGCCGGTGGTGGCGGAGCGCCGCTTTACGGCGGGTTTCCGCCCCGAGTTGGTGTGCGATCTGGAACAAATGAAGGCCCTGCTGGCTGAGAGGGATGTGCAAATCCTCGATGCCCGCTCTCCCGGTCGCTTCGCCGGCACCGAGCCGGAACCTCGGGCCGGTCTGCGTTCCGGTCACATCCCGGGCAGCCGCAACCTGCTCTTCAAGAATCTGATCGACGAAACCACATTCTGCCTCAAATCCCCGGCCGAGCTGGAAAAGCTTTACCGCGAGGCCGGCGTAGCCAGCGCCCAGCCCGTGACCACCAGTTGCGGAACTGGAGTGACTGCCGCGATTCTGGCGCTCGGCCTTTACTGCATCGGGAATGAACAGGTCGCCGTCTACGACGGTTCGTGGACGGAATGGGGCGGGCGCGAGGATACACCCGTGAGCAGGGATTGAGCCGGGTTCAGCCGGAAGAAAAAGATCGACAGCCGGCCTTCCAGCAGAATCTTCTCGTCCGCACTCACGGTGAACGCATAGAGCAGGCTTTCGCTGCTGGCGAGAAGCTGTTCCGCCCGCACGATCAGATCGCTCTCGATGTCGTCCAGCCGTTGGACGGAAAGCGTCAAATCCCGCACTCCCGCCAGATAGCCGGGCTTTGCCCCCGCGTTCGCCCCCAGCAATCCGCCATGCACCGCCACCGCTTGGGCGGCATATTCCAGCCCGCACCAGGCACCGAGCCGTCCCCGGCTGCGCAACGGATTTTCCGGCCGGCGGTGGCTGGCGCTGATGCAGACGATGCTCGTGTCGTCGTATTCGATCACCCCATCGAGCAGGCACATGCGGCCCTGATGGGGAATCAGTCCGGCCAGTTCCTCGCGCTTTAACCGCACGGCTGCGCCCGCAGGCGGAGGCTGCCGGTGAGGGCGCAGCTCAACAGGATATCGGCCGGTTCTCGTGCAGCCAGCGCCGCCAGCAGCGGCAGGCCGCGTGCGGCCGGGTTGCCGGCACGCAGGGCTTCGAGGCCGGGATCGTCCATGCGGCTGAGGTCTCTCGGCGGATGGGCGTCGAAGGCCAGTCGCAGTTCCATCAAACTGTGGGCGGATCGTTCGGCGTTCAGCAGCAACGCGGTGCCGAAGGGCGCGTGCAACGGCCGGAACTGGGCGATGGGCGGCAGCGGCGGAAAGTCGTAGGCAACCAGCAGCACCGACGCGCCATCGGTCACCGCCTGCACGGCGGCTTCCAGAAGCCCGGCGCTGAAGCTGTCATCGAAACAGGAGAGGCTGGTGGAGGCGCGCTGCGAGCCGGTGGCGATGCTCCAGTAGCCCGAAGCCGCATTGTGCACTGAGTTGTGAAACTGGGTCGGGGAGATCTGCCGCTCCGCCGTCGCCAACTCGCAGAATATTCGGTGGACGATTTCCACCTCCCCGCCGGATGAGGCGAACACGGTGGCCATGTGTCTGGGGTCGACATCGGCCGAAATCGCCCGTTCCGCCGCCTCCAGGGCCAGCCGGGTGACGGCGGTGGCGCGGCGGCGTTCGGCGGTTGGCAGCCGGCCTCCCGTCAATCGCGGCATCTCGCCTTCGACATAAGCTTCACGTCCGGACAGGACGGGAAGGCTGCATTCCCACCCGTCCAAGCCGGGCCCGATCACGCTCACGCCATTGATAAAAACGTGCATCATCCGGCCCTGCCGAACACCAGGCTGGCGTTGTTGCCGCCGAATCCGAAGGCATTGCTCAATACATAATCGATCGGCCTTTTCAGCTCATCCAACAGGATCCATCCGCCGATTTCGGGGTCGAGCGTTTCAGTGTTGAGGCTGGGAGGCGCGAAGCCTTCGCGGATGCACAGGCAGCTGACGATGGCATTGACGATGCCGGCGGCGCCCAGGGTATGGCCGGTCCACCCCTTGATGGAACTGGACGGTGTGCCTTTTCCGAGAATACCGACGATCGCCCGGTCCTCGGCGATGTCATTGGCCTTGGTAGCGGTGCCGTGCAGGTTGATATAGTCGATGCAATCAGGGGTAAGGCCTGCCCGTTGCAGGGCCTGGCGCATGGCGAGCGCGGCGCCCTGACCTTCCGGATGGGGAGAGGACATGTGATAGGCGTCGGTGCTTTCCCCATAGCCGAGCAGGGCGACTTCGCCGCTCCCTGTCCTCTCCAGCAGGGCGAAGCCGCCCGCCTCGCCGATGGAGATGCCGTTGCGGCGTACATCGGCGGGCCTGCAGGGCCGATCGGAAACCAGTTCCAGCGCGGAAAAACCGTACAGCGTGGTGAGGCAGAGGCTGTCGACGCCGCCCACCACCGCAGCGTCGCAAAAGTTCGAAGCGATCAGGCGCTGGGCGCTGGCGAACACCTTGGCGCTGGATGAGCAGGCGGTGGAGATGGCCAGGGCCGGTCCTGTCAGCCCCAGATGCCGGCGGGTGAAGTCCGTCACCGAAAAAGTATTGTGGGTATGCTGATAATTGAATGTCGGCGGCAAGGCGCCGGTTTCCGGGTCGCGCCTTTGGTACGCCAGTTCGGTCTCCAGTATCCCCGAGGTGCTGGTGCCGATGATCACGCCGATGCGATGTGCGCCGTAACGCTCCCGCGCCGCTGCCACTGCCTCCTCGAAGCCGTCCTGGCGCAGCGCCATTTGCGCTAAGCGGTTGTTGCGGCAATCGAAGCAGCTCAACTCGCCGATGATGGGCGCTTCCTCGAGACCATCCACCCGCCCGATATAGGTGTCCAGCCCGGCATCCAAAAAATCGCAGGGGCGCAACCCCGACCGGCGTTCCCGCAAGGCCGTCAGAGTCGCGCCGAGACCCAGGCCAAGGGCGCTGACCAGGGTGTAATGGGACAGGGTCAGGGGTTGCATGAGAGGGCGGATCGGTGACCGGCGGTCAGGAAAGCGGTTCAATAAGCAGACATTATGCCGGATCGGCATCGGCTCTCGCCAGCATCGCGGCGAACAGCAGGGCGAAGAATGCACCCAGAGCGACGGTCGCGCCGATCGCATGCAGGATGTTGACGCTGGAGCTGGCCAAAATGCCGAAAGCGATGATGGCGCTGAGATTGCAAAGCAGCAGGGACAAGCGCGTCCGGCCCGTCTCCTCCCGGCTGCGCGTCGCCCGGTTGAAGAACAGCGCCTGGTCCATACCCAGACCCATGACCAGCAGCAGGGAAACCAGATGGAACAGGGATAAACCGTGGCTGGTCTGTGCCATCACGGCGGCGGTGACGGCGGCTGCGATCAGCATGGGCAGGAGCACGCGCAGCATGCCGCCAAACGAGCGCAAGCCCAGAATCAACAGAAGGACGATGGCGACGAGGCTCCAGCCCAGAAGATGCAGGGCCTGCCGGCGGTAGTCGGCCAGCAGTTTGCTCGATTGGTCTTTCAGATCGAGATAGACGAAATGGGGATCATCCATTGCGGCAAGGGTTTCGGCGATGTGCCGCTCGTCGGCCACGCCCTTGAGCGGCACCAGTGCGACCCAGCGCTCATCCTGCCGGAACAGCAGGGCATTGATCCTGCTCGCCAAGGGCCCTGAGGGCAAACCGGTAGACAAATCGGCAGGAGAGCCGATTTGCGCGCTTGGCGCCCGAAGGGTGCGGCATAGGGATATGCCGCACGAATCCAGCAAAGGCGCGGTCTTGGCAGCGGCCACCTCGTTCAGGAATGGTTCGAAAGCGTCGGATTTGAAGGGAAGTTCCCTCAGGGCGACGCGCAGATTGTCCGCCAGGATTTTGCCATCTGGCAGGGCGGCTTGCCGTTTCCGCTGCATCGCCTTGCTGGGCAGGTACAACGCGGCCATGTCGAATCCGCTGAACGCCTTGGCTGCGGTGAGCCCATCTAGTTCGCCGGCCAGTCGTTCGCTGCGCTGCAACGCCTGCTCCTCGCTGTCACCGAGAACCAGGATGAGCTTGCGCAGATCCGGCGCGCCCAGTTCCGCCCTCAGGGCTTCGTCCAGCTTCTTGCTGGTTTCCGGTACCGGGCTGAGGGCGTTGATGTCGTCGTTCCACATGGGCAAGGGAGAGGCCCATAGCCAGACGATGGCGCCGGCGCCGGCGAGCAAGGGGATCAGACGCAGAGGGCGCGCAGGGCGAAAGGGTGTGGAGAGGCCGGCGATGAGCGATTGCGGAAGTCTTATGGATTCGGGCATGAGCGCCGGTATGACCCAGCGGCAGCTCGCGCCCGCCGCCAAAAGACCTGCCACCGCGAACACGCCCAGCTGGGAGAGACCCTGGAAACCCGAGAACAGCATGGCCGCGAATCCGGCGACGTTGGTCAGGATGCCCAGGCGCAGCGTGGGCCAGATCCGGCGAATGGCGTGGTGGGGCGATTCCCCGGGTGCAGAATGGGTAAACAGGTGGTTGGGATAATCCGCGGCGACTCCGATCAGGGTCGCGCCGAACCCCAGGGTGATGCCGTGGATGCCTCCGAAGATCAGGCTCACGGCGGCGGTGCCTGCCAGGGCGCCGCTCGCCAGCGGGATCACGCCGATGAGAATCACCCGTAGGGAACGGTATACCGCCCAGAGCAAGGCCGTGACCGCCAGCGCATTCAGGATGGACAGGCGGGTGGCGTCGTGGGTGATGAGGCTGTTGGCCTCCACGCTGAAAACGGGTGGCCCGGCCATCTGCAGGGTGATGGGTTTGGTGCCCCGGGCGGCTGCGAAACTTTCCTTGATCTGCGCTACCGCTCGCGCCTGGGCGCCGAAGTCGAAACCGGGGGCGCGGGTCTCTGCGATCAGCAATGCCCCGCGGCCGTCGCGGGAAAACCAGACC
>Ga0335070_10010861_pt1 | contig 10646 bp, 9 predicted proteins | sample Lox_Sample_13_FD_206722 | JGI IMG/M metagenome (GOLD analysis project Ga0335070, IMG submission 206722) | Soil microbial communities from Loxahatchee National Wildlife Refuge, Florida, United States - Lox_Sample_1.3 | ecosystem: Environmental > Terrestrial > Soil > Wetlands | place: USA: Florida...
CGTCGATTCGATGTCGGTGAAACGCGTCGGCGAGAACGGCTCGCCCAGCGCACGCGGCGCCCATTCCGTGCTCGACAGGATCTCATAGGCATAGATCGCCCGCACCGGCTGCCCGGGAACCGGACGGATCGCCGTGACCGCAGCGCGGAACGTGATCTGGTGGTCGATATGCAGGCTGCCGCCATGGGGCAGATAGACGATCTCGGGACTGCAATCGCCGATGGCTCGCTCGACGGCGCCGATCACCTCGACCAGCGGCACCGTGTCGCCGCGATTCTCCGGCAGCCCGGCGAAGCGTGGCGCATTCGTTCCCAGCCGCTGGGCAGCCTGCGTCGCCGCGACGCGCCGCTCGGCGTCGCGGCCGGAGCCGTCACCGAACAGCATCAGCGTATCGACGCGGTCGCCCTCCTGGACATGGCGGGCAACGGTGCCGCCGCAGCCGAGCGCTTCGTCCATGGCATGGGGCGCGATGACCAGGACGTTCGCCATGCGCGTTCACACGCCGTAGAACTTGTTCACCAGCTCGGCCGCGTAGGCGACCTGGTCATCGGACAGATATTGCATATGCGGCAGCGCCAGGACGCGGCTGCATTGCCGTTCGGCCACGGGGAAATCGCCGCGCTTGTGGCCCAGGCTGGCCGCGGCCTTATGCAGGTGCAAGGCGGTCCCGTAATAGACCAGCGTCTCCACGCCATGTTCCGCCAGGAACTTCTGCAGCCGATCGCGCTCGTCGGCCTGCACGATGAACATCACGTAGGAGACGACCTCATGCGCCTTCTCCTCGGGAATCTGCACATGGCCCGGCTTGATGATCCGGCGATAGATGTCGGCATTTCGCCGCCGCCGGTCGATCACGCTCTTGAGCCGGCCCAGGCGGAACTTCAGGACCTCGGCGTTGAGCACATCGAGCCGGGAGTTGACGCCGAACATCACGCAGTTGTCGCGGCTCTCCAGCCCGTGATTGCGATAGAGCCGCACCTTGCGCGCGATCTCGTCGTCGTCGGTGAGCAGCAGCCCGCCATCGCCCAGCGCGTTGAGGTTCTTCAGCGGATGCAGGGACACCGCACCGGCATCGCCGAAGGTCCCGCCATGCCGGCCCTTGTAATAGGCGCCCATGGTCTGGGCTGCGTCTTCGATGACCTTCAGCTTGTGGCGCTGCGCGATCTGACGGATCGCGTCCATGTCGGCGACGCGGCCGACCCAGTGCACGGGCATGATCGCCTTGGTGCGCGGCGTGATCCGCTTCTCGATCTCGGCCGGATCGATGGTCTGGTCGTCCTTCACATCGGCATAGACCGGCGTCGCTCCGATATGGGCGATCGAGCCGGTGGAGGCCACGAAGGAGACCGGTGGCGTGATGACCTCGTCGCCCTTGCCGATCCCCATGGCCCACATGCCGACCATCAGGGCGTCGGTGCCGGAGTTCAGCGAGACGCAATGTTTGGCCCCGGTATAGCGGGCGACCTCGGCCTCGAACTCGCCGACCTCCTGGGTGAGGACAAGGTGCCCCTTCGAGAGGACACGATCGATGCAGGCGAGAATTTCCTCGCGCTCCTCTTGGTAGCGCGCGGGCAGGTCGATGAAGGGGACTCTTTTGATGTCGGACACCAAGCGGCTCCTGAGATATGGCCGTGGCAAAGGAAGGATGGGCGCCGAAAACCGCCGGTCTTCGGCGCCTTTCCGTAGCACAGCAGCCATGCCACTTCAAACGAAGAGGCCCGCCTTTGCAGCATGGCCGCCTTCTCCCTCCCGAGGACGGGCGACGGCTCGGGGCGGTCGATGAGGATTGCCGCCTCGTGGCCGTGAAAGCGGCTAATGCGATCGGGAGTCCTGGCGCTCCGCCGACGGCGGGTCTCGTGGCCATTCCGGAGGAGGCAGGAAGCGAGCAGCGAACCCCGCCATCCGGGACACGACCTTGCTCGACACGGCCGGCGTCAGGGGCACATAGACCGTGGCGCCCGCGGGCGCGTCCTGCGGCGAAAGGATCGGCTTGCCGTCATAGTGGCGCCCGATCCGGCTGCGGTCCTCGTCCACGAAGAAATCGGCCCGGCCGCCGAGCGCGCCATAGAGCCACATGCCGGAGATGGACGTGCCGAAGATGCCGAACTTTCCTTGGCCAGACAGCGCGCGGCCCCGGTCGATGACGGATTGCAACCATGACAAGGTCGACCGCGCCAACTGGAGTCCCTTTTCCGGATCCAGTGGCGGCAGCGCGGCAGTGTCGCGACGGCCGAGATAAGTGATCTCCTTACCGAGGACCGAGGTCGAGGCGGCGACCGCGCTCAAGCCGGCGCGGCTCGCCAGGTAACGCAGCGCCTCGAGCGAGAAGTGGCAGAGATGGTCCGCGACCAGGAGATCGAAGGGCGAGGTTTGAATATCCGGAACCTCGATAAAGAGGCTGCCCTGTTCCTCCAGCAGTGCCGCCGCCCTCGTCAAGGTCGACAGGGGCGAGGGCATATGCTCCAGCGAATGGATCATCGACACCAGATCATAGCGGCCCGGGATGGCCTGAAGATCCCCGGTCGCATAGAGCGTGACGAAGTTGGGGATCTTGCGGAGCTCGCCCAGGGCGCGATCGGAGAGCTCATTGCCGTAAAGCTCCCATTGCGGCAGCCGCTTCGAGAAACCCGCCAACGCCGCGCCGTTGCCGCAGCCGATATCGATCAGCCTGCCTTTCGCGGGAAGTGCCGCCGTGCGCGCGACGAAGTCGACGAGAATCTGGGACCGCGGCGAGGCCTCGCCGGAGGCGGTGGTGAAGACCACCTGCTCGGCGCCGTCGGATAAATGATAGATCTCGTAATTGGCGTAGATGCGCCGGATCTCGTCCTGCCATTGCGGGTCGGGCAGCTTCTGAATCCCGCCGCAATGCCGGCAGACGGCGAGAGCGCCGCCGGCCGGCCACGGCTTGCAGTCCGAGGTCACGCGCGGCAAGGCTCCGAACGCGCGCAGCAGGTCCAAGCCCTGCAAGCCGCAGATCTGGCAGGCGTACGAGGCGGTGAGGGAATCAGCCATGGCGCGCCCGAGCGCTCAATTCAGGCCAAGCTGCGCGCAGATCACCGGCACGGCAAGCCCATGCTCGTCCAGCAGGTCGTCCTGGCTGCCATAGCAATGCTTGAACTCGTCCTGCAGCGTGAAGGTATCGAGCCGGCAGGAGGCGCGCGAACGCCAGGCGATCTGCTGCACCTGCATGGAGAGGCTGCCATTGGGGGCGCATTCCTCGATCACCACGACATGCTTGAACCGGCCGAGGATCTGCTCGATGCGTTCCCGATCCAGGGGCTTCAAGGTATGAACCGAGGCGATGGCCGTGCTTTTCCCTGCGGCTTCCAGCCGGTCCGCGACGGCGAAGGCCCGCTTCATGATCGGTCCATAGGACAGGACGCAGGCGTCCTCGCCGGGCCGGATCATCCGGACCTTGCCGTACGCCCAAGGCTCCGGCGCTTTCGCCGTGAAGTCCGGTTCGCCGGCCTTGCCCAGGCGCAGATAGACCGGCCCCTGCTCTTGGCGCGCGCACCACCGCGTCGCCATCGCCGTCTCTGCGGGATCGCAAGGCGCGATCACCGAGAGATTGGGGATCGAGCAGGCGATGCTGACATCCTCCTGCGCATGGTGGGTGGCGCCGAGGGTCGAGTAGGTGACGCCGCCACCGATGCCGACGACGGTGACGGGCAGGTTCTGATAGCAGAGATCGTCACGCACCATCTCGAACGGCCGGTAGAGCGAGAACGTGGCGATGGTATAGGCGAAGGGCCGCAGGCCGCGCTGGGCCATGCCGGCCGTCATGCCGATCATGATCTGCTCGGCCACGCCCGTGTTGATGAACCGTTCGGGAAACTCCTGGCGGAATTTGGCGATCGACCCCGCGGGCGAGATATCGGCGACCACGATGCAGAGCCGCGGGTCGGCTTTGCCGAGCTCATAGAAAGTATCGGCGAACTTGTTTCTCACGACGCGTCCTTCTCGAGTTCTGCCACGGCCTGCTGATATTCGGCCGCGTTGGGCGAGCGGTAATGCCAGATCGGCACATGCTCCATAAAGGAGACGCCCTTTCCCTTGGTGGTGCGGCAGATCACCAGCAGCGGCCGGTCGCCGCGTCGCTCGGCGACTGCGGTGAACAACTCCGCGCCATTGTGGCCGTCGACCTCGACGGTCTCCCAGCCGAAGGAATCGACCTTCTCGAGCAGCGGGTAGAAGGCCTGATGGCTTTCGCTCATCCGGTCCATGCCGGAGAAGTCGTTGTTGTCCATGAAGGCGACGAGATTGGAGAGCTTCAGATTGGCCGCCATCATCATCGCTTCCCAGGTGGAGCCCTCCTGGAACTCTCCGTCGGAGAGCAGGCAGTAGACCAGCACGTCCGAGCCCTTGAGCTTCTCGGCGCAAGCCTGCCCCGTGGCGATGCCGAGCCCGTGGCCGAGAGAGCCCGTCGAGGCGGCAATGCCCGGCGTGCCGAAATCGGGATGGGCGCCGAGACGGCCGCCGGGTCGGCAGTAAAAGTCGAGATCCTGGCGCGTGAGGATCCCCAGCTCCTCCAGGATCACATACTGAATCATGCAGCCATGACCCTTGGACATCAGAAAGACGTCGCGGAAGCTGCCGTCGGGCTCGCGCCGCATAAGGCCGTGATAGATGACATCCGCGATCTCGGTGCAGGAGAAGGCGGGCGCCACGTGAAGCGCGCTCACCTGCTGCGAGATGTCCAGGATGCGCCGTCGATAGCGCCGGCAACGCTCCTTGGCGAGCGATCCGTCGAAACTGTTCGACCGACGGGAATTGGGCAATGGGCGGGATTGGCTCATGTTGTCCAGATCATGCTTTCGATGGGAGTTCGGGCGGAGGTCTCTTCATCGCAATACCGGCACCAGGCGTCGCCAAGGCCGGATCGCGCGAAGGCCCTGATCCGGCAGGCCGGTCCGCCGTGGCCTTGGCTCATGGGGGTCGGCCTTCGAGGGAACACCTTCTGCTCTAGCCTAAGGTCGCTGTCCAGCCGAACGATAGCTGCGCCGCGGTCCGATCCAGGGGCCCTCGCCTCGATTCGCAGGTGGCCCGGCCGCCGATAAGGCCCCGACAGCGGGCCAATCTCGGCCAATTGCCCGATTCCGGGCAGATTGCCGAGCGTTCGGTCGCGGGATGCGGCGCCGGGATGGCGCAGCTATGACCGCCCCCGATTGCCGGGCCGCCGTTGCGCCGGGTGCTACGCCAGGGCAGGTTGCGGGGCGGCTCGATCCTATGTGCCTCGCCGGGAAGGCGAATTACCCGGGCATCCCCGAGGCGATGCGTCGCCGCCGTCAGCGTTTCGTGGCGGGTCGGCTTCCGAATGAGGGGCGGCCTTGCCGACCCGGCCGGCCCGCCGCCCCTGCGGCATTGCGCCACCCGGTCAGACCGGCGCAAATTCCTGCAGATTGGCAAGTGGATGGGCCCCGGGGAGAATTTCTCAAACATGGTATCGGCCGCGGAGCGCAGCTTCGCCGAGCAGGGCTATCTGATCGCGCGGAACCTGATTCCGAGCGAGGTGATCGCGCGGCTTCGCGACCATCTGGAACGGAGCCTGGGGGCGGCAAACGCCGAAATGCAGCGCCTCGGCATCGACATAAGCGCGCCGGGCGCCGTGGCCAAGATCAAAGCGGTCATGACCGACCCCGATGTCCCCGATACCGACCTGACCTTGCGGAGGACGGCGACCGGCCACTACCCGTTGCCGGTTCGTCTCGATCGGACGCTGTGGGCGATCGCGCAAACGCCCGCGGTTCAAACCTTGCTGAAGGCGATCCTGGGCACGAATTCTCTCAGGATGCATATGCCGCCGATGGCGCGTTTCATCCTCCCCGGCAACGACGAGGCCGGCGTTCCCGCTCACCAGGACATCGCCTACAATACCCACATGGCCGATTTCGTGACGGTCTGGGTCCCGCTCGTCGAGATCGATGACAAGTGCGGCGGCGTGACCGTGTTCCCGGGCAGCGACAAGCAGATCTGGCCGGCCACCTTCATGCGCCACGGCGTCTGGCTCGAGGGCATCGACACGTCGAAATGGGAGCCGGTCAATTGCATCCCGATGTCGCCCGGCGATGCCCTGCTGTTCAAGCCGACCCTGGTCCACCGCTCCATGGCCAACCGCTCCGACCATATCCGCTTCAGCATGGATTGCCGCTTCTTTGCCGGCGAGAAAACGTCTAAGCACTATCTCGACATGGATCGATGGGAGGTGGTCGCGCCGTGACAGAGAAATTCGACGCCGCGAGCGGTTTCAAGACGTCCGGCACGGACGCGGACATCGAGGCGGCGATCGCCGAGCATTGCGAGCGCTATGGGATCGGGCCGCTCGATGCCGTCAAGAACTTCGCGATCCTGACACGACGCCAGGCCTTGAAGCGATTCCTGGCCCATACCGAGTTGTTCAAGCAGACGCTCGACGTGCCGGGCGATATCGCCGAGATCGGCGTCTATCGCGGCCTCGGCCTCATGACCTGGGCCAATCTCCTGGAAGCGTACTGCATCGGCAACCGGACCAAGACCGTCTATGGCTTCGACAATTGGGCGGGATTCAAGGATTTCGCCACTGAGGACGGGGCGCTGAAGGAACGCGCCGGCAAGGTCAAGGGCGGCTACAATCCGGCTTCGTATCGCCAGGAACTGGAGGACGCGATCGCCATTTTCGACCGCGACCGCTTCATTCCCTGGAAGCCGCGAATCAAGCTCATCGACGGCGACGTCGAGGAAACGGCAGCCCGATTCGTCACCGACAATCCGGGTGTCCGTTTCTCGCTGGTCCATTTCGATTGCGATCTCTACAAGCCGACGCGGGCGGGCCTCGAGGCCTTCTGGCCGCGTGTCAGCCGGGGCGGCGTCGTGATGTTCGACGAGTACGGCATTCCGGATTGGCCCGGCGAAACGGCGGCAGTGGACGAGTTCATGGCCGACAAGCCCGAACTGCGCCTCAAGACATTCACTTGGACCAACACGCCGACGGCCTGGATCGTGAAGCCGTAACCCCCAAGGACAAGGGATCAGGCTGACTCCGCTGGCGGCCGGATGGCCGGCTCGCCGAGGAAGCGCATGTTCTCGCGGGTCTTTGGCGGCCAGATGAAGTGATTGGGCCGCACCCGCTCGGGTCGCTGACGCGGTGTGCGCCATCCCCTGATATCGGTGGTGCAGTCGAACAGATGGCGCGCCACCGCGGCCACCTCCGCGCTGTTGTTCTTGCGGATCTGGTGATTGATGCCCTCCCGGATCTGCCGCTTGAGTTCGACCTGGTCGAGCAGACCGGATTCAAAGAGGGCGCGGTTCATCAGGACTCGACCGTCGGGTGTGGTTACCTCATGCGTTTGGATGACGCACTCTCCGTCGCCCCATCCGCCATAGCCGTCGGTCGCATCGACCACGCCGAGGGGGACATCGAACGCAAACGCCAAGGTGACAGGCCCGGAGGGCCCGCCGACCATGAACCGCGAATGGGAGACCGCGTAGGCCTGCAGCATGAATCCCTCTCTGATCCGGCTGAGATCGATGAAGCCCGGCCGTGCCGGGAACGGTTCCATCTCCGGATGACCCAGCTGCACCACCTGGCCTCCGAGCTCGTCGATGATGTAGCTGGCGAGATCGCGATAGCTGTCGGGCTCGCTGTTGCGCAACGGACTCTTGGTCAGCTTCGGGCCGTAGCTGTCGGTGCGGTAGTGGAGGGCGGCGTACCAGCGGTTCGGATCGAGTCCCAGCCCAACCAACTGGCGGTGGAACAGGGGTTCCTTCTCGGGCGGGATTCGCAACAGCGTCGGCTGGCCGAGGCCATGCAGGTTTCGGATATCCATCATCGATTCGACCACGACGAAGTCGTAGAACGCCGGCTGCATCTTTTCGCGACCGAGCGTCCAGCGTCCCAAGGGCAGCCAAGGGCGCATATCCGGAAACCATTCGGCGAGCCACCTCGGACGCTCGCCCTTGAGCGGCGTGGCGTGATCGATATTGGGCGATAGCGAGATGACCTCGGCGCTATAGGGGCGCAGATCGCTGTACCGCACGATCAGCCGGGCATGATCGAACTGGTCTTTGAGGGTGGAAAGAAACACGGTCTTCGCGATCAGATCGCCGAGCGACGTCTCGAGGACGGTTCCCAGGATCATGAAGGGCCGTTCGGCGCTGCGGCCGATATCGCGATAAAGGTGGCTCGGGCGAACGCTCTTGCGATGGAAGTAGGGCGGCTTGATCTCGTTGGGCAATGTCACTCCTCATGGCGCGGCGCCTCAGCCGCGCGCCCGTGGGTTCGGACCGGGCGCATCCTATCCAATAGGGGATGCAGGCAAAACGCCCGGAGCGACCGGCGGACCCGTGACCTGGGGTCGCTGGGCCGCTGATTCAACCGCTGGGCAGCGGCGTCGGTGGTCGGCCCGGCGGGCGACCGCGATTGCGCCGCGTCCGGGGGCAAACGACGTTCAATCGCCGCCGGGCAGCCGGGATTTGCCTGGTCATTGCGCGGGTCGTCCCCACTCGCCGACGGGTGGCCCCTTGGGTTCTCCCGACCGCTCCAACCGGGCGGCATTTTACCGCCTTGCCAAAGGCTTGCTTGATGGTCAGGCTGCGCCGGCCTATTCTGCGGCGGCGAGGCGATGGGCGCCTTGGAGAGCCTTCGGCGCCGCCCCCAAGCCCTTGAAAGGCCCCGGGAATCCGGCAGGAGCCAGCGTGATCGATTCCATTGTGAACCGGGTGGTGCGCGAGATCGTGGTCAAGGCCGCGGGCCTGCTCCCCGCTTCGGAGCGCGTCCGCGTCCGCCGCCGCGCCCGCGGCCGGGAAGACAGCCGCAATCTGGCCAAGGCTGATTTTGCCGTGGTCTCGCACGGCAAGAGCGGGCGCACCTGGCTCAGCGTGATGCTGTCGCGCTTCTTCCAGCTTCGCTACGGCCTGTCCGAGCGCAGCCTCCTGATCTTCGACAATCTGCACCGCAAGAACCGAGCGATCCCGAAGATTCTCTTCACCCACGACAATTACATCCGCGACTACACCGGCAACGGCACCAGCAAGAAGGCCTTCTACCGGACGCCCACGGCGCTCCTGGTGCGCAACCCGGCAGACGTGGCGGTGTCGCAATATTTCCAATGGCGCCACCGGATGCTGCCGCACAAGAAGGAGCTCAATGGCTATCCGGCACACGGGGCCGAGGTCTCGATCTTCGATTTCGTGATGCATGAGGAGCAAGGGCTGAAGCGCGTCGTCGGGTTCATGAACGAGTGGGCCAGGGAACTGCCGCGTTTGCGCGACAAGCTCATCATCCGTTACGAGGATATGCGCGCCCGTCCGGATGCCGAGCTGCGTCGTCTGCTGGATTGGATGGGTCTCAACCCGACCGACGCCGAAATCGCGCGATCGGTCGAGTTCGCCGCCTTCGACAATCTGAAGAAGCTCGAGCAGAAGCGGGTCTTCTGGTGGTCGGGGACAAGAATGGTGCCGGGGCAGAAGGGCAACCCCGATTCCTTCAAGGTCCGCCGCGCCAAGGTCGGCGGCTACCGCGACTATTTCGACGACGAGCAGGTTCGGCAGATCGACGATTATGTCCGGACCCATCTGGATCCGGTTTTCGGTTACGACGGCGCGACGACGGCAATGCCGGTCGCGACCGAGTTGCGGCGGGCGGCAGGCGAATGAGGCGATCTGCGGATCGCCGGTCGGCTGCCGCGGGGCCGCGGGGGCTGTGAGACGGGCGGAAGGTGAGGTAACGAGGATGAGCGAGACGGCAATGCAGAAGAAACCCTGCGTGTTCATTCAAACCAACCGGAAGCAGCTGGTCGGTGCGCTGGTGGCGGCCCATTCGCTGAAACGCAATTCGAAGCGTCCCAACGACTTCGATATCAAGATCATGCATCAGGAAGACTACGACCTCTTCCGCGGGAAGGAAGGCAAGACCTATCTGCGCGACGGCCTGAAGCGCGTCTGGCACAATGACGATCTGCAGTCCTTCACGCCGCTGCGCTTCATGCCGCCCGAACTCATGGGCTATGAGGGCCGCGCGGTCGTGATCGATCCGGACGTCTTCGCGCAAGGCGATGTCTGGGAGCTGATCTCGCGCGACATGCGGGGCAAGGCGATCATGTGCCGGCGCCGCGGCGCGCGCAAGCTGCACGCGACCAGCGTGATGCTGCTCGACTGCGCCAAGCTCAAGCATTGGCACGTGCCCACGCAGTTCAACGAGCTGTTCGAGCTCAAGCGCGACTATATCGAATGGACCAGCCTGATCACCGAGCCGCAGGACACCATCGGGCTCCTCGAGAACGAGTGGAACGATTTCGATCGGCTCACGCCCGCGACCAAGATGGTGCACAACACCAAGCGCAAGACCCAACCCTGGAAGACCGGCCTCAGGGTGGATTTCAATCCAGTCGATCGCGTCTATTTCTTCCCGCCCTGGGCCTGGATCATGATCGCGCGGCGCAAGCTGTTCGGCGATTACGGGCTGATGGGCCGCTATAACCCGCATCCCGATCCCAAGCAGGAGGCCTTCTTCTACGGCCTGCTGCGCGAATGCCTGGATGCAGGGACGGTGACCGAGGCGCAGCTGCGCGACGAGATGCGCCACAACCATATCCGCCACGATTCGCTCGATCTGCTGCGCCGCGTGCCGCCCTTGGACACGCGCCCGCTCGCGGCCTGATTCGATCCTGCTT
>Ga0335070_10010862_pt1 | contig 10646 bp, 5 predicted proteins | sample Lox_Sample_13_FD_206722 | JGI IMG/M metagenome (GOLD analysis project Ga0335070, IMG submission 206722) | Soil microbial communities from Loxahatchee National Wildlife Refuge, Florida, United States - Lox_Sample_1.3 | ecosystem: Environmental > Terrestrial > Soil > Wetlands | place: USA: Florida...
CTTCAGTTCGGGAAGATGAAGATTCAAGCAATCCCAGGATATATACCCCCCCCTCTTCCCCTGCAGCTAACACAGTATCGCCGTAAATAAAATTTCCCGTAGCTGAAATTACCGCTCTTCCCCACGTCTGAAGTGTTTCTCCATCATATTCAATTCCCAGCAGCAGTGATTTACCGTCTTTGCTTTTATCCAGCACTTTTGCCGGACCGAAATATTTTACAAATTGTTTGAAAGGAACTTCTTCTGAAATTGAAAACATTTTATACTCCTCATTCCATCAAAGTTTTCGGAATAAAATTAATTATACCGGATTTATTATTCGGCTTTTGGAGGAACCCAGTCTTCAGCTTCTGCAAGATCTTTGTCTGTAAATTCGACCCTCTTCCTATTTGAATTATTCCATACAGTAAATCTGTCGTCTATTCTGTGCAGAACGGCTTGGGTAAGATCCGAACTAGAAAAATCCGCTTTAGCCAGAATTGCATGGGAGAAAACAGAGAACGGCATATCTGAGTACCGGAAAGCCGCTTCAGTACAGTCTGCATTTGTAAACTCTGTCCTGTCCAGTTTGGCACTGCTGAAATTAGTTTTTTTCAAAGAGGCATTTGAAAAGCATGAAAACATTAGATCCGAGTCCGAAAAATCGGCACCGTCCAGATTGCTTTCCGTAAAATCTGCGGTCTTGCAGATTGAATTCTTTAAAGTACATCCCGTTAAAACAGCTTTTTTAAATTTGACCTGAGTGCAGTTTGCAAAATTCAAATTACTCATTTCGAGATCAGCTTCAGCCAAATCAGAATCTGTAAAATTACACCGCGACAGGTCTGTTTTTTTAAGGTTTGTCTTTTTCAGATTGCACATGGTGAAGCTTGTATTTTTAATTAATGTCTTGGTTAAATCCACTCCCTGAAAATCTGTACTGCTTATCCTGGATGAAGAAAGATTTAACCGGTCAATCAGGGAACCTTTTAATTCGCAATAATCAAGAACCGTTTCGGAAAAATCAGCATCTCTCAAATCTGCATCCAGCAGGATTGTATTTTTCAGCAGAGCTTTTTTGAAATCCGAATATCTTAGATTGGCCTCGCTGAAGTCTGCGCCCTCAATCCGGGTTTCGGAAAACCGGGCACCCTCTAAGTCTGAATCCGAGAAATCAGCCCCGCTTAAATCAATTCCGGCTAAATTAATTGCTTTCAAAACAGCACTCTTGAACATGGTGTTTTCCAGAATAGATTTTTCGAATGAGCAATTTTCAAGAATGGATTCGGTAAATTCGCTATTAGATAAATTGCGGTTTGAAAGATCCAAACCATTCAAATTACATTTGTTGAACTGACAAAAGGAAAGATCTGCGGGAAACTTATTTTTTAGCAAGGCAAAGTTAATATTATTGAATTTGGTTTCTTTAAAGATTGCTCTGCTGAGATCTGTTTTGTCATCAACGGCAGCAAAACTAATCTCGGTCCCGTCTAAGCCGGATTCTTTAAATGATGCTGATGACAAATCACATCTTATGAATACGGCATTTTTTAGAAGAGCCTTATCGAATTTAACATTCTGCATTGAACAGTTTTCCATCGAGCTAAGACTAAGGTCGGCATTTAAGAACAATGCATTATTTAAGCTTACGTTCTCAAATGAAGAGCCGGTAAGTTTGCTATTTGAAAAGTCTGTGTTTACGGCAGTTATTATTCCTTTTGCTAATCCCGCTATGCCTGAAGCCCTTAATACCTCCAAATCTCCGGAAGGCAGATTCATCTCCTCAATTTTAGTTATTGCTTTGGCAGGATCAGTTACGGCGATATTGTCACTAATAAACATAGATTCGGAAAGCTCTGCACCTTTAAAAACAGAATTGTTACAATTGGAATTGACTATAATTATTCCTCTCATCAAAGAATTCAGAAAAACCGATTCCTCCAATACCGAGTTGCTTATAGTACATGATATGAAAGCCGAGTCAGTGAAATCGCATCTGCTGATATTTACCCTTTCAAAAGCCACATTTTCAAATATTGCTTTCCTTAAAATTGAACCGCTTAGATCAATATTTGAAAGAGAAGTATTTTCAACTTTTCCATTATCTTCAATCATGCGAATTACGTCTTCTGCGTTCAAATTACCTTCTATAAGCGGATCTTAATTAATCATAATAAGGAATTGATAAAAGAGATCAATTTATTTTATCTACTTTTTTTCCCCAGCTTGGTCATTTTGAGATTGGACAATTGAAATTTTGTTTCGGAAGTTTTAGAATCCAAAAACTCAACGCCGTAAAAATTTGATTTGCTGCAGTCCGCCTTCGTTAGATTTGCCTTTTCAAAGCTGCCTTGGAATAAATTCATTTCCTTTACTGCGGCATTTGAAAGATTTGCTTTAGTAAATTTTGCAAATTTCATATTTGATCCAGTAAGATTAGCTCTTTCCAAAGAAGCTCCCGAAAAATTAGCTCCTTCCATTTCGCTGAATGAAAAATCCGAATCATTTAAAACTCCTTTCTCCCAAATCGACTCCAATCCTTTTGCTTTTTTAAATGAAGATTTGGAGAAATTACAGCCTGACGCCTTAAGGCCTGCGAGATTTGTTACTGAAAAATTTACTGCAACACCTTCTGCCTTTTCAAATGAAACTTCCTGAAGATCTGAACCTGAAAAATCCGTATTGCTCAAAACGGAGCCGGAGAAATCTGCACCGGTGAGATCGCTTTTTGAGAGATCTGACCCTGTTAAATCACTGCCTGTAAAAAAAGTATTCTTCCCATGGAATCCCTTTAAGAATGCGCCGTTCAGCTTTGCACTTTCAAAAACGGCACCTTCTGCTTCTGCCTCAATTAATTCGGATTTTACAAGAGAAGCTCCTGTTAAATCGGCATTTATAATTACAGCTTTATTTAATTTTGAACCGGTCAGATCAGATCCGGATAAAATTGCTCCCGAAAGATTTGAATAAGAAAGATCAGAGTTTTTAAGCAGAACATTTGTAAGGATCGAATCCTTAAAATTCACATACTGAAGATTTAATCCGGATAAATCAATCCCGGTCAGGTCTTCTCCTTCAAAACTTTCTCCCCGGTTTTTGCGCTCAATAAAAATTTCCCTAGACATTTTGACCGGTTCCGCTTCTTCCTCATAACCAATTTCCTTAAGCAGTTCGGCTTCTTTTCTTTTTTGTTCTTCATTCGGCTCCGGAAGTCTGTCAGGATCAATTCCTTCTTTAATCAATGCCTCCCTGGACTCCTTTTCGGCTGATGCAATTTCTTCTTCGGTTTCTTTATCTTCGGCAGAATCATTTCCGGGCGGTTCTTCTTCAGCGTACTCTTCATCAGTTTCATTTAGTGCTTTTTCGAGCAATGACTTGTAGTATTCGGATGACTGCGCATTCTGTGCAGTGCTTTCTGAAGCAACAAAGGCATATTTAATTTCTTCATATTCTTCAGTTTTGATATCAGAAACTCCGCGCCAAACAAGCACAAGCTTTTCCTGATCCATATCAACCCATAAAGTATCAAGATTAAGATTTATCTCTTTAAAAAGGTCTCCTTTCTTTTCATCAGTTTCAATTATGAAGCACCTTACTCTTAAACCCGGAAGGCGGGAATGATATCGCGGGTGAACAGGATGCAGATTTTCAAGGTACACCTCTTCATCGCCCTTAAGATAACCGTTAGACTGCATGTCGGAAGGAGCCGAGTTGAAAAAGCTCCAGTCGAAATCCTTTGGAAACCAGGGCCATCTCTCTTCCAGATAATTTCCTTTGTATGAGCCCAGTTTAGAGAAACGCTGTTTCCATGTCTGGTTTATAGGACCAAAACCTGCAGGTTCGAGTTTTGTTCCGGGAGAGGAAATTGTTTCTCCCGATTTTAAGATATTCGGTAAAGGATAAACCCTTTCGCCCCGTTCATTTTCAATCTTATTTATTCCTTTGCCCACAGGATTATTTTCATAGTTTTCACCCCCGAAACTATTTTCATAGCGAAGTTCCAGCTGCGAAAAGGGCTGGGGGGTGGTAGATACCGAACCTGATATACCTTGCATCCAAAACCTATTTCCGAAAATATTTATTGTTTTGGTCTTTAAACCGGCCTGGAATTTCGCAATACCCGAATGGATTTGTTTCCCTCCTGGGGCATAGAATCTGCCGACCAGCATTAAATCCGCCTTTGGCTTAAAGTAGGCAAAATCGGAAGAGTAGCGAGGACCTCCAATCATATCCTTATCTTCGGAATAAAATTCATCGCCGGTAGGAAATAATTGCTTCTCCGATATGGCTGCAGCCTGATCAGGTTTTAAATCAAATGTTCCTTTGATTATATAAGTAAGAGAATTTTTAGGAAAATTTACTTTCCCTGGCAGACAGGCGAATTGAAAGGGTGTAATATTTATTATCTGCATCAACTATAGAATTAATCTTTTTCAACAGTAATATTTTTTTGCTTAATTGCTGCTTTAATCTTTACATCATCTGTTTTTAACTCGATCGGTTTTCCGTTTTTAGAGACAAAAATAATGTTGCCGTCGGCACCAAGCTGGATGGATTTTGAAGTTGTCATCCGGATTTTATTTGATGCATGAACTCTTAATGTCCCGTCATCCAAAAATTTTATTTTCGTGTCAATGTTCTCAATATTTAATTCCTTACCATCCAAGGTAATTTTTCCTGCAAGACCCGCAGTAATTTTAACGTTCTGCCTTGACTTTAGTGATGCGCCTCCGTCAATAATATTAATTGATTTTGCCTTGTTCAGCCTTGTCTCAAGCAGGACCGTGGTCTCATGCTTATGTCCTATTACATGCTGGTATTTGCCTCCTACAAATGTTTCATTGGTTAAACCAATAACTTTCCAGTTTGTATCCTTTCCGCACAGATTTTCGACTATACTGTCAGTCGACCATTTCAAACTTTTTCCAAGTTCCAGCCAGGAATTATGAGAAGGGGATGCAATTCTTATAAAACCTGCAGCAGCATCGAGCTTAACTTCATTTCCATATTTATCCTTCATATGAATTCCGTCCGCTTCCTTCATTATAATTTTATTTCCGCAGGCCTGCTGAATTTCTATCTCGGGTCCTGAATCTTTCATTAAAATCTGGTTGCCGTTCTTTTGTTTTATTTCAATATCCGGACCCGAAGCCTTCATATGAATTTCATTTCCGCAGGCCTGGTTTATATGGATTTGTTCGTCTCCGGATTTATCTTCAATTACAATCTCATTATCCGCAGCAGTACGTATTACACTTTGGGTTTTATTTGCATCAACCGAAGGAGATGCATTTGAAGGATTGGGGATAGTTCCTATTCCGATAGGCCTATCAACATTTCCGTCGACACAAGCCCATAATAATTCCGTACCCCCATGATTAGGAAAGTGAATTCCGTACCCAGATCCTGAATATGCCTGGGTCAATCTTATGGGGAGAGTTGCTTCTCCGCCATTTTTATCGCTTAGATCGAAATGCATTTTGGCAAAGTATCTTCCATGATCGTCAATCAGGATATCATCGCTTCCTGAATCAATTTTTGCGCTCATTATCCCTGTAATTTTCGGGACCGGAGTTTTCCTCGAAGGGCGATACTCAATTTCGGAAGGTATAGCTGTAAAAGAATTTTCGTATGTGGGAAGGAGTTTGGATGACGGCGGAAGAAGGCCGAATAATCCCTGCTGATTGCCGATATGTTTTACTTTTGTAATTACATATTCGCTATTCCAGCTTTCACGATAATGCTTTTCAAGTTTGAATTTATAACCTGCGGAAAAATACCTGCAATCGCTTTTGCCGGCGAATATTTTGCTTCCGGCTAAAAACTCCTGATTCCTGATTTTAGCCAGCGACTCGGCTTCATCTTCATTTTCAAAATCATCGCCGTAATCGTAGTACAAACCGGGATGGCCATCCATCTGGCTTTGCCCCAGCAATTGTTTATCCGGAAACATATAATTATAATCTTTCAGCTGAACAGATCCTGTCACTACTTTTTCCCTGCAGGTAATTTCCCTGACTGATTCATTTTCACTGAATGGATCCTTATTTATATTATATCCTATATTTTCTTCGGAAGGTAAAGCAGGAAGTTTATTGTTTGAGTCCGTAAATACAATTATATCTTTATCGCCTGTATGATCGAAGTAGTAGTAAATTCCGAAATGTTCAATCCGGCGGTTAAGAAAATTAAGATTAGTCTCCCGGTACTGCACTATATATTCTTTTTCCGGATATTTATCTTTCAAATCAATTTTGAAATTCTGTTTTGATAACCCGATATCCTCCATCAGCATTTCTATTATTTTTTCAATATTGATATGCTGGTAAACTTCATTCTGAAAAACAAGGCTCATCCTCCATATTTGGGGAACTAGAACTGCCTTATAAAAAACATAATCGCTCGTTTTTCCGAATTGTTCAAAACTAGAAATAATTCCGTGGATTTTAACGGGATCTTCATCCCCTCGGTTTAAATAAAAGGTTGCCGGCTCATTCAGTATTTTTGACGAATCAATTTCAGGATCATCCGATACAAGATCTATCCTGTATTCAAACAAGCTTGATATTTCTTCTTCCCCTTCAAAAGACAAAACTTTTAAAGTTCCATCTTTCAGGTTTGATAAATGTAATTCGTAATAGGGCTGGTTATGCTTATAGTCGACCATTCTTTACCTCTTAATTGAAAGCATTGAATTGGGGTATGTCAATGAAGGATAGGAATATTATATATAGGTAGTTTTTATGAAAAATTATATTTGAATGATCCCTCTTCCGAGGCCGAGACGGAAAGCTTTGAAGGAGATTTTCCCTCGGCCATAAAGCCAAGCAGCTGCGCAGAAATTTCCGGGGCAAGATTGCGGTCTACGATGGCATCGATATTCCTGGCGCCAGTTTCCGCCCTGGTGCAGGATTCGACGATATTCTCAATTATTTCATCACTGAATTCGACTTCAATCCCGCGGTTCTCAGCCAGCTTCTTTTTAATTTTATTTAATTTTATTTCGACAATCGGTTTCATTACATCATGCGTCAATGGTAGAAATACAATAGGCTTCACCCTTCCCAGGAATTCAGGCCGGAAATACTGGTTCATATATGGTCTGAGCTCTTCAAGAAGGTCATCCGGTGAGGTCATTCCCTCGTTATATTTCTGAAAGAGAATATCCGATGCAAGATTGGATGTCATGAAAATGGTAGTATTTGAAAAATCAATATTTCTTCTATCGGCATCCTGCAGCATGCCTCGATCGAAGATCTGCATAAACAAATCCAGCACCGAAGCATTTGCCTTTTCAATTTCATCCAGCAATACGACACAATATGGTCTTCTACGGACAGGTTCACTGAGCGCTCCGCCTTCACCATAACCAACTAATCCGGGATCGGCGCCGATTAACCGGGAGGTGTTGTATTCATTCTGATATTCAGTCATATTTAGAGTTACCATAAATCTTTCATCACCGAATAATGCTTCGGCGACAGCCCTGGCTAATTCAGTCTTCCCGACTCCACTGGGTCCTACCAAAAGGAATACGCCGTTCGGCCCTTCTTCTTTTTTTATACCGACTTTTGCACCGCGGATTACATCTGCAATCTGCTTGACGGCATGATCTTGTCCTACTACCCTTTTCCTTAATTCATCCTCAAGCTGAAGAAGGGTTGTCATTTCATCCTTTGTCATATTTCCGACCTGAATACCCGTCCATGCCTCAATTACTTCAGCAACTGTGCCTGCGGTAACTTCGGCAAAAACCTGCGGAGTTCCATTTTGCATTGAGTTTAATTCATCTTTTACTTTACTTATTTCTTCTATGATGATATGATCTCCGTTGACCTGCCCGAACATAGAGAATTCGGCTTTAGGCTTGATGAGTTTTTTCTTTCTTAAATCCATTAATTTTTTTGTAAGCTCACTTTCCTTTCCCCATTTTTCCTCATTTACTTTGATTTCCGATTCCAATTTTGATTTCTGCTGGTTTAATTCCGAGAGCATTTCCTGGTCTATCGCCAAATCCATATTGAAATCATTCTGCTGCGAATTAATCGCCATTTCCAAAGATTTTAACCTGCTGTACATTAATTCCAGTTTTGGAGGTTTACTTGTGAGAGACATCTTAACGCGTGTAGCTGCCGTATCCAGGAGATCGACAGCTTTATCGGGCAGCTGCCTTCCGGCGATATATCTTCTTGAAAGCTTAACCGCAGCTTGAACGGCTTCATCGGTAATGTGAATTCCGTGGTAAGCTTCATATTTATTTTTTATTCCTCTTAACATTAAAGATGCTTTCTGATCATCAGGTTCACCTACATGAATCGGTTGAAATCTTCTTTCAAGTGCTGCATCTTTCGCAAAATATTTATTATACTCCAGGTAAGTAGTTGCAGCGATTGCTCTGAATGCACCGCGAGCCAAAGCAGGCTTGAGAAGATTCGCCGCATCACCTCCGCCGGCAGAAGCGCCGGCGCCGATTAATGTATGAGCTTCATCGATAAAAAGAATCGCAGGTTTAGGTGAATTTGTAATCTCATTTATAACTGCCTTTAATCTTTTTTCAAATTCACCGCGCATTTTAGTGCCTGCCTGAAGAGAACCCATATCTAGTGCATATATCTGATTATTCCTTAGAATATCCGGAACTTCATTTGCGGCAATCTTCAATGCCAGGCCTTCAACTAAAGCAGTTTTTCCCACGCCAGGTTCACCCAGTAAAATCGGATTCGATTTTTTTCTTCTGCAGAGCACTTCAATTACCTGAATTATTTCTTCGTCTCTTCCAAGTATAGGATCAATCTTTCCTTCTTTTGCCTGGGCAGTAAGATTTGACGTATAAAGATCGAGGACGGTTTCGCCCGGAGCCATTTCCCTTGCTTCTTCCTGCGAAATAACTTCGGATGCAACTTCAGGGTCTTCAGTCGATCCTTTTACAATGTTGTAAAAATTTGTCCGGAGATCATCCTGTTTAACAGGCGCCAAGATATCCATCAGCCTACTGCTGATTATCTGCTCAGATGTTAAAAAAACTTCGAATAAAGCCCCCGATCTGATTTTATTTTCATGATGATGAACCGAACTGGTTATCCATGCCTGTTCAAGCAACTCCGTAAGCAGTGGTGAAAGTTTCGGCTTGCCTGAATTGCCGGATTCCAGCTCATTTAAATTTTTTGCAATCATAGACTGGACATCTCCCGCATCAATCGCAAAGTTTTTTAAAATTAAAGGTATATCTCCCTGTCCATCTTCCAGCAATGCGGTCATTAAATGATCAAAGGTAATTTCATAATGGTTTCGTTTTATACCCAATCCGGTTGCGGTATCGAGGTTTCTTACAAGATAATTATTCAGCTTAAGCAGCAGCGATTTTAAATCTTTACTTTGCATTTAAATCTCCTAGTGATTTTATTATTATCCTTTTTAACCTATAAAATTAACCGGGGTATGACTGACTTTTATTCCGTATAATTTCTTCATAGGGTATATTGACTTTCACATATTCGGTTTGAGGCTTTCCCAGCCAGACAGATGTACCGAGCTTCAGCCTTTCATCATCCCAGGCAACTGCAACTATAGTTTCGGATTTAATTATGAATTCAAAATTATACTCAAGACCGTCGTTTAAGTAAATATTAAGGAGCTCAATTAATTTATCCGAGTTCTCATTACCGGGCAAGAAATTCATGTAGTTTTCAAAATCAATCGGACCTATCTCCAAAGCAATCCTGCCGGAGTAATCCTGAGCAGCGTTACCGATAAAAACATTTATCCCTAATCTGCATTCTTTCTGTCCTAAGCCCGGGATGTCCGACAATTGAATCCATTGCAGAACAAACTCTCTTATCTTCATGGTATATTCCGGAAATACATACCATAAGAGGAGCATCAATCCGGATTTGCTTCGCACTCTTAAACTCAAAATTCCCGAAAACTTCAGAAGAAAAAATTTTGAAAGTTTATTAAGTGGATGGGCTGTCCGGCTTATTCCAGTAAATGAATTGATTCTCTCTGCAATTTTATTTTCAGTATTTCCGTTTATGTGAAGATAAAACCTGTATTTTTTCCATGCCTGGTAATAGAGCCAGTAAAAACGGTTATTGAATATATCAAGGAAGTTCTGAAGCGGAACTTCTCCTGAGCCGAGAATTCTCTGCTGTACGGCAACCTGGTCATGATAACACCTCGGCAGCGGAGAGTTTATGCCGTACAAACCCATAAAAGTCAGAACAAAATTTAAAAAACCGTCATTATAAAAAATTTTTTTAATATCTCTAGGTGGGTATTCATAATTTTCATACGGCTTGAATTTTAGGAGGGGATCATCGAATGCAGCTTCGGAAGAAGAATTTTTAAACTCCTTCCGTGAAATGTTTTCTCCGATTAAGACAGCCTGCCAGATATTGTAAGCAGGGCCGTTCCGGAGCAAATCATCTTTTATACCGGAATAATTTTCCCTAAGTTCGTCTGCCATTTATATTCTTTGCCGGTTGCTGTTTCTGAAATTTTCAAAAAGACATAAGAATTGAGGGTTACGTACTGGCTCAGGAAATTATTAAGCACCATTCCCATTAAATTTATTTCCCCTTCACCGTTTTCATATTCATTAGGATCTACTTCAACATGCAGCTCCAAGCCTCTTATCAATGCCTGGTCGATAACTTTACTAATTAATT
>Ga0335070_10010863_pt1 | contig 10644 bp, 8 predicted proteins | sample Lox_Sample_13_FD_206722 | JGI IMG/M metagenome (GOLD analysis project Ga0335070, IMG submission 206722) | Soil microbial communities from Loxahatchee National Wildlife Refuge, Florida, United States - Lox_Sample_1.3 | ecosystem: Environmental > Terrestrial > Soil > Wetlands | place: USA: Florida...
GCTTTCCATAACGGCCAATTCCGGCCGTTCATGCCATCTCCGCACCGGTCATTCGAATGGCGGTTCCACCCCGGTAGCTGACGCTCATCCGTTTACGGCCTTCGTCGCGTCGTTGGCCTCGACGGACATTCAGACTGACCAATACCTGCCGTTCACGAACGGCCGCTTTCAACAAAACTCAGCGGGCAGCCCATGCTCGTGTTGCGCCGATCACCACCATTTTGCTCGTTTACGTATAGCCTCATACACCCCCTCCATGGTTTCGATGAAGGAGTTTTCCTTGGTCCAGAATGCCGGGTAATCGCCGCCTTTCTTGATGAGCAAGGCCGGGACGGCGGGCGGCACGGCGGGATTGATGTTTTCGGGAAGACGCTTGGGGGAACGCCAGAAGTCATCCGCAGACACGTTCTGGGGCAGCGCCTGGGGTTCAGGGCGGCTGAAATAACTCGTCGCGATTTCAGGCTCTCCTTCCGTCTCGCTTAAGGCATCGGCAAGGGCCGCACCGAGGGGAGTTTTCCGCAGGCCGGCCAGCAATTCTGCCCTGGGCAATCCCCGTAACTCGAAGAGAAGAAAGGGATCTTGGTCGAGTTTTCCGGCCAGGAAATAGTAAAGGCCCGCGATGTGTTTGCAGGCGTCTCCCCAATCCGGGCAGGAGCAGCTCGCCTTCAGGTCTTTGGCATTTTTCGGCAGCAGGTAATGGCCCAGTTTCTTGAAAGGCTCTTCGATGGTGTCCGGCATTTCGTTGAGCAGCAGTCTCGACACGTAAGCGGCCTGTCCGCCCAATTCGCGTATGAGTTTCGCCCAATCCGCCGTCGCGATGGGCTTCAGCTCGAAGCAGGTGTGGTAAAGCGGTTCTTTGTAAACGCCGTAGTACGGATTGAGGTTGCCCCGTATCTCGGCGGAGACCTTGCTTCCCTGGATGTTCCACTGCTTGATCCGGTGGGTGCTGGCGTAACCGCGTCCGCGTGCCAGCCGACCTGCGTCGGTGAAGCCTTCCAGCGCGGCGATGAATTTTTGTCCCCACCAGGTTCTCACTGTTTTCATAGTTTCAGTCCACCAGGGCTTGACGGTTGAGGGCGATGAGTCGCTTGAAGGAGTCGTTGTCGAGCTGCGTCAGCCAGGATTCGTCGCTGCCGACGATGGAACCGGCCAGCTGTTTCTTGTCCTCGATCATACGGTCGATGCGCTCCTCCAGGGTGCCCAACGTGACGAACTTGTGCACGAACACATTGCGGCTCTGGCCGATGCGGAAGGCGCGGTCGGTCGCTTGGTCTTCCACCGCCGGGTTCCACCAGCGGTCGAAATGAAAGACGTGATTGGCGCGGGTCAGGGTGATGCCAACACCGCCGGCCTTGAGCGACAGAATGAACACGGCGGGCGGGCTTTCCGCATCCTGAAAGCGTTCGATCATCTGTTCCCGACGGCTGCGGGAAGTACCGCCGTGGAGGTAATAGGTCTGGCACTGCAGTCGAGTCTTGATCTGCCGTTCCAGGTGCTCGCCAATCTCGGTGAACTGGCTGAACACCAGGGCGCTTTCGTCTTCCGCCAGCACCTCGCCCAGCATGTCCATCAGCCGTTCCAGCTTATGGGAGCGCTCCGCCGTGAACGGGCTGCCGTCCTGCAGGAACTGCATGGGGTGGTTGCAGATCTGCTTGAGCTTCATCAGGGTGGAGAGCATCAGTCCCTGACGCTGGATGCCTTCGCTGGCTTCCAGTTGTTTTGCCACGTCCCTCACCACCGCTTCGTAGAGCGAAGCCTGTTCGCGGCTGAGATTGCAGAACTGCCGGTTCTCCACTTTGTCTGGCAAGTCCCGGATGATGGCCGGATCGGTCTTGACCCGGCGCAGAATGAAAGGCTCCACCAGCGTGCGCAAATGTTGCGATCTGGCCAGATCATTGTCGCGCTGTATGGGCAATTCGAAGCGCTTGCGGAACTGGGACTGCTTGTCGAGGTAGCCGGGATTGAGGAAATTGAGGATGGACCATAGATCGAGCAGGCGGTTTTCCACTGGGGTGCCGGTGAGGGCGATGCGATGATCGGCCTTGAGGGACAACGCCGCCTTGGTCTGCGCGGCGACCGGGTTCTTGATATTCTGCGCTTCGTCCAGCACCACCCGCCGCCAGGGGATTCCAGCGAACAGCTTGGCGTCTTTGCGCAGCAGGGTATAGGAGGTGATCACCACATCGACGGCAAGACACTGCTCGCGCAAAACGGACTCCTCCGAGCTGCGTGCACCGCCATGATGGGTGTGCGTGCTAAGGTCCGGTGCGAAGCGTTCGATCTCTTTACGCCAGTTGCCCAGCACCGAGGTGGGGGCGATCAGCAGTGTCGGCGCGGTCCGGCCGTGTTTCGCCTTTTCCATCAGCAGATGGGTGATGACCTGAATGGTCTTGCCCAGGCCCATGTCGTCCGCCAGGCACCCCGACAGCCCCAGTTGTTCCAGCAGGCGCAGCCAGGAAACACCGCGTTTCTGGTACTCCCTTAGCCTCGCCTGCAATTGGGGCGGATCGGCGATGGGCACCAGGTGGTGCTGATCGCGAAGCTTTTCCAGCATCTCCGCCAGCGCATCGTCCGGATCGACCTCGAAGAACTCGGCCTCGTCCGCCATGCGCTGCAACATTTCCCGGGGATCGAGCGTTTGTGAGCCATCGCCCTGGGCCTTCCAGAACGCCAACATCTCCCGCATTTTCTCACGATCCAGCGCCACCCACTGACCACGAAACTGCACCAGCGGTGTTCTGGCTTCGACCAGTTCCTGCCATTCGGCGGGGCTGACGGTTTCGCCGCCCAGGGTCAACTCGTAGCGATATTGCAGCAGGTTCTGTAGGCTCAGGCTGCCGGCACTGGCGCTCGCAGACGGTTTTTTGGACGGCGAAGAGCCTCGCATCCGCAGCTTGGCACGACGCCTCCCCTGCGGCGTCCACCAGGCTGGCACGATGATCCTGAAGCCGGCGTCTTCCAACACCCAGGCGGACTCGTTGAGAAATCCGAACGCACCCTCCAGACCTAGGGTTAGCCCGGAAGGTTCATCGGTTTCCAGCCCTTTCCACAAGGCCGGGTAAATACGGGCTGCTTGCCCCAGACGTAGCAGCAGGGACTTTTCGAAATCCTCGCCGAAGTTTTTCCACAAAGCTTTGCGGGCCTTCCCGGCCAGATCCCAATAGTCCCGCAACGCCAGTTGTAGGGAAGGATCGCTGGCCGCCGCCACGCGGAATTCCAGGCGCCAGCTTTCAGGGTCCTGCTGGCCAGCCTCGTATAACTGCAAACACAGGTGAAAACCCGCTGCGCGCCCCTGCCCCGCCAATTGTTCTCGCCACTTGCGCCAGCTGCGGTACAGGCCCAAGTCTTTTGTGACCTGCCAAAATTTGTCGCCCCCGAATGGGAAAGCCGCTTCCACCAGCGTGCCGTCGATCTTTTTGGCGAGCGCTTGGCTCAGGCCGGCTTGCCGGATGCTCTGGTGCAGCAGAACTTCGGCACAATGGCGCAGCAGGCTCAGGGGCTCGTAACCCGGCGCTGCGGCGGGCGGCAAACGTTCCGCCGCCTCGCCCAGCAACGATTGATAGGAATCCGAGACGATTTCCCATCCGGCGTGATATTCGTAAGCGTCCTTCGTGTCCTCCCGCAAGCGCAGCGAGGGGATGAAGGCATCCTTGTAGAGGACCGCCTTCAGCGACTGCGTGAACCAGTACCAGAAGAGGAAATCAGCGCCGGGGCGCAGCGCTTCACCCAGGAACAGCGTCTGAAAATGCAGATCGTTGATCTGCGCGATGGGATGTTCGCCCATCCGCCAACAATCGAGGGCCCACTCTCGCAACGCCGGTTCGTCATCGCCTACGGCCGGCTCGACGTAGGGCTCAAGCTCAGGGCTAGGTAATGGAGCCTTATCATTGCTAGGCAATGCAAGCCTATGACTCACAATTTGGCCAGCATTGACATCCATCTTTAGCTCCGCCAACAAAGCCAGTAATTCCCGAGCGGGCAAATGTCGCGGATGTTGCGTCTTGGAAGGCGAATTGGACAGCGCCTGGGCCGATTCTACCCAGAGATGGAAATCTCCCCCTTGGACGAACGTTTCGATTGGGTCAGGCAGCCAAAGGATATGAAGTATATTCACCGATTATCAGCATTAGCGCGGTCGTTCATAATGGGGCAGGCCGCAAGAGCGGCATGTGGTGATATGTAGCAGGTCCAACAGCAATTACCTCTCCTTCGAGCCCCTCCTGAGATGACAGCGTACGCAAAAGAGGTGGGTTTTGAGGACGATGTTTTACTTCGGTGCCCAGACCTGCCGGTAATCTCGATGACGGCTTTGGGCACTTATGCACAGCTGTGCATAAGTGCCCTTATGACAAGTTTCCTTTTATGCACAGTGCGTCGGCAGCGCGCGAGATGTGGTCTGAGTTGGAGGCTCTTAACTAGGCGGTGACCTTTGCATAAAAATCAGAACGTTTTGAGAAACTGGATTAGCGAATCTGGAGCCGAATATCGGAATAGTTTCGTCTGGGACTTCTGAAGTCCGCCTAATGCCTGTTCCAACATAGCCAAATTGGCCTATTGTGCGGCCGTGGAGCCAGTGCCGGGTCGTCGAATGTAGGAGTAGTTAAGTTCATGGTCGTCTCCAGAAGTGGGCCTAGAGCTCCTTGATCGCGAAGGATCTTTAAAAATGAGTCACCCTTTTAAATTTTGGACAAAGTTCCCCTTACCCCAAAAAAGGAGCTTCTCCATCACCACTTCACGGGATACACCACTTACGGACAGTGCCTGGAGTAGGCGCTGGCGGCTCAGACCGCGTCAGCGTAACGCACGAAGCATGCGTTGATGGGTCCGATTTACAGGGATTTCGCGTGCATCCCACGAAGCGTAGGCCAATGAGGGCCTCTATCGGCAGTGTACCAAAGGAAGACTGCCAAAATTCATGACTCGTCGGTCTGAGGCGGTGCCTCGTTAGAAATTTTCACTCCAGACGACTGTAGAAATTATGTCCAGTAATCTCATCCTGCTGCCAGACTCACCCCCCGCGCTATAGGCTAAAAGCCGCTCCCTGTCAGGCTACTGTGCATAAAAGGAAACTTGTCATAAGGTTCGGAAGCTGTCGGTGAGTCCATGCAAGGTCGAATGGCAGCAGTTGCAAAATACTCATTTTACATCAGGCACATACAGTAATAATGACCACGTCTTATTTAGCTCCAGTAAGCACTAGCCACCTGCAGCGTATTCGACCTCTACCTATGAGATGGGTACGTATAACTTACGAATCCGGTGAGGAGGTTGCCCTGACTTAGTCATTGCGAGGGATTGGCAGATGGCTCTGGCTTGGCAGTGTGAGGCGGCGCCGGCAGATCGGGCGGTGGAGGCGGATGCCATTCCTGGCGGGTGTCGTACATCAGCTCTTCCGGCACAGGCACTCGATGCCCTTTGCCGTACATGCACTGGACGTAGCTGATGTCGTAGTTTTGTTGGCCTTCGTCTTTAGAATCGGGTTTCTTGGGCGCGCTTGCGAGCTGTGCGTGGGCAAATTGCCTGCACGTGTCCTCGTCATTGCGGAACTGGCCAAAGTCCTTACCGGTGCCCGGCAGCACCAAAACACTCGGACCACTCGGCATCGTCGAGCATGAACTGAGCACCAGGGCAAGAATTAAAAGTTTTAGATTCTGTGACATCGGACACGCCTCCGTTAAGGAACAACCTTCTGCCAAAAGGCCGCACATTCTTTGACATAGGGGTAGTAACCGGCTGGATCGGTGCAGTAATACCAGTAGCCGGGCGCCTCGCCTGTAGGCTGAGGCTCAACTTTTTGCCATCCCGCCGAACATTCTTTTACGTACGGATAATAACCTTCTGGGTCTGCGCAGTAGTCCCAGGAGTTGGTCTCCAAGGGTTGAACTCTCGGTGCAGTTCCTTGTTCGATATAAACCGGGGGAGACCTGGGTACTGCAATGGTCGGTGAAGTGTAATACGGCGGGTAGGTATAATAAGGCCAGTAATAGTAAGACGGCCAGAAAACAGACGATCCCACGAAAAAACCGAATCCGGGATGCCCATAGTGATATCCGTGATGATGCCATCCACCGTAATAGCCGGTACCCCCGTGCCAGCCCCCAGTGTAACCAGTTCCGACGCGTCCCACGCCATAGTAGCCGCCACCAAAGCCCCTGCCATAGCCTCCGCCGCCATAGTGACCACCAATAAAGCCGCCGCCGTAACCTCTAGCACCGCCAAAACCTCCCCCTCCGAAGCGGCCTCCAGCAAAACTGCCGCCTGCATGGCCTCCACCGCCCCCATGACCTCCACCACCACCGCCGTGACCTCCGCCGCCACCACCGCGAGCCCAGACGCTTCCGCTGGTTAACAGTGCGATCAGTAGCATGATCCCAAGTTGACATTTGGTATGCATCATCATTTTTTTCATTGCAGGCAAGGTTTCGGGCAATTGCGTGAGCATTTTTTAGCCGGTTCATGCAGCCAAAAGGGCTGCGTCGGTCAATGTGATAGCGATGATGGCGTGCCTCTGGTTTCAAGGCGAATTGCTAACGATGCCCCCGCCAAACATGACCGCCGCCCCAGCCGAAATACCGCGGCCCATAGCCGTAATATCGGTATGGCCGATAGCCATAGTAACCATAAGGGCGGTATCCCAATCCGATGCTGAAAGAGGGGCCATAACCGTAATACGGCGCCGGATACCCGTAAGGTGGCCCATACACCGCGCACCCGGTCATCAGGAGGGCAAGCCCAAGGATAGCTGCTAATAACGCTAGAGGTTTCATCTGGACCTCGCTCTGCGCGATTGACTCGGCGCAGCCTGAACCAATCTGACTGGTTTTCCCATGGGTTTGCCTGAAAGCTTATTTTCTATCCTAAACGAACTCACAGGACCACCAACGTTCTCACCTGGCGGATGGCGGGGGCGGGGGTGCCCCCGGCGGCGGAGGCGGGGGTATGTTCGCGGACGACGGACTTCCTTCCGGGGAATACCCACCGGTGATTTGTCCGGATACCGGAACGCGATTGCCCTTGGCATACATGCATTGAACGTAACCGTTGTCGTAACGCTGTTGCGCAATGTAACCGGAACTGCTCGCGGTGCCGGTTCCGACCAGGCCGCCGGCCAAGAACCCGGTACCCGCACCGACCGCGGCACCCTGACCGCCTCCGATAGCGGCACCCGCCGCTGCACCGAGCGCCGTGCCGACGACGGCACTCCCGACACCGCTAGCCGCGGAAGCCTGATTTGGCGTTACCCCACCGACTTGCTCATTCGCATACTGCCTGCACACCGCGTCATCGCTGCGAAACTGATCGAAGCTTTTGCCGGAGCCGGGCAACACCAGCATGCTGGGGCCCGATGGGATGCTGACGCATGCGGCGAGAAGGGGCATCAGCAACAGGAGTGAAAGTCCACGTCTTCCCAACATGACTATGCATCCTGCTTCAACGGGGCGGCTGGGGAGCAACCTGCTGCCAACCGCCCGGGCATTCCTTCACGTAGGGGTAGTAACCGTTGGGATGGCGACAGTAGTACCAGTAATTACTCTGCTGCTGTGGTGCCGGTTGCCCGGGGTTGCGCTCGATATACACCGGCGGCGACGAAGGCACCGTGATGGCGGGCGAATAGGGGTAATATGGATAATACGGGTAGTAGTAAGGCCAGCCAAAGCCCGGACCGAAATAAAACCCGACACTGGGTCGGCCATAGAAGCCGCCATAGCCATGGAAGTGACCGCCGTAGTAACCTCCATAATGCCCCCCTCCGTAATAACCGCCGCCGTGTCCGTCATGAGCCCATGCCAACCCGGTTAACAGCGACCCCAGCAGGATGACGACCACCCTGACAATTTTGAGCTTTTTCATAATCATCTCCCCCACGGCACCAAAAAGGTTTGCTGGATGCCAATTAAAACAACACCGCGCCAGGTCCGCCTCACTCAACAAGCCCAGTCATGACGGCTTAGCGGTGCCTACTACCCCCATAGCCACCATGGCCACCGCCAAACCCGCCCAATGACCTACCCCCGCCATTAAATGCCGGAGGCGCACTGAAATTCCGACCCTGGGAGTAGACGGGTGGGGAATAAACCCTCGGCGGGGCGGGCGGGAAGTACCTCTGATGGAACGCCGGTTGATTGAAGGTCCTACTTCCGTAATTCGGAGGACGCGGGAATTGGCCATTGGGTTGACGCCGCTGTCCACTCAGGACGGCCGGGTTATTGCCCATGGGTGGCGTCCATCTCCCCGAAGGCTGCACTGGCGCCAAGGTGTTCGTTCGAGGTGCCGCGTTGATTGAGTTCAAATGGTTCTGATTGAAGGTGACGATGGCGCGGGCACCGGATTGAGCGCTAGGAGAAGCAAACCAGCGAGTGGCATTCATCGGGTGAGGGGGCGGATTCCCGGGGAGCACTCCATTGGCTGGGCCGACAGGCCCGAGGTGACCGCCATCGCCAACGTGATGGGCAACAAAATATGGATGCCGATGAAAAAACACCCGCCGGTGGAAATCCTGCAAGATGAAGAATCCCGGGAAGTAAAACCCCGTGTTCCAGAATGGATAAGGAACCCAGGAGTAGAGATAAAGGTAAGGCTCCGGCGGCGGATAGTAAGTCACCACGGGCGGGCCTTCCTCATCGTAATAGTCGTCGATCACCTCGGGGCTCGGACTCTGGGCGGACTGCGGGCCAGGCGTTTCTGTAACCCCGGGGGGCTCAGATGGCACCGAAGTCCTGATGATTCTCACATGGTCTCGATATTCCTTAGGTACCGATTCGTATCGATTGGTGTAGTGGACGACTCCCTTGTCGTCGGTATAGGCATAAATCGCCAACTCGCGAGGCTTGTTGGTCAGGGCGGCGGGAGCGTTCGGACCTGGGTTAACATCCAGACCCAACTTGGCTTTCACATCGCCCATTACCTTCAGGGCCTCGTCCTTGCCCATGGCGATCTTGCCCTGCTCGGCGGCGTTAGACACGCCCTTTTCGATATCGCCGATCACAGTCGGCGTGACCGGGTAGTCCGAGATCCACCCGCTTTTCGGTTCGATCCCGACTGCGCTCAACCCACTTTCCGCCTTTGCTTCGTCAAGGGCTGAACCGAGCTTTAACGCTTCTGCAAGCTGCGTTGCAAAAACGCCTTCGGGAACCAGATTTTGTTCGAGTGACGGGAGATTGGCCGTAGTCTGGCCGGTTCCTGGGGGCGGAGGAGGCACATTGCTTTCCTGTTGTCCATAAACTGTTGCGGGCAGTAAGGACAAGCTGAACAGAACGATTACGGCGCAGCCAAATCGCGGTTTGCGATGAATTGTGTACATGGATGCACCCTCACTTTTGCACTTTTGAGGGATACACCCAATTAGACCCCACGGTCAGGCGATCGTTCTTCGCCACTCAATTACACGGCAGCCCACATGCGGGAGCAGCTTGATCACTATCATGAGGCGCCGACGCCATAACCAGGACCCATCGGTCGAGCGCCTATTTGCCCCTTCTAGCCGCGTGAACTCAGATAAACCATGGAATGGCTCGGCATCATGGTAAAGACGAAACGCTCCCACACCGGCCCGGCGACTTCGGGTTGAGCCAGCTCAAAGTTACGGCAGATCATAGCCATGGCCGTTTTGATTTCCACCCAAGCCAAATGACGCCCCGGACAAAAACGCGGACCCCCCCAAAAGGCATCCACACCGCTCGGTTGTGGGCAGGATAGATGGACGTGTCTCTGGGCAGCAGCCAGCGTTCGGGGCGGAATGTTTCGGCGTCCGTAAAATTCTGCTCCTGCAAACTGGGAAAGCGCATCAAGAGCATAAGGGTCATGCCCGCCGGGATGTCAACGCCACTGATGGTTACGTTCGTGATGGGTTCCAGGAAAAGCAAGGGCGCCGCTGGCTTGAGTCGCAGGGTTTCGTAGATCACCGCATCGAGATAGCAAAGCCCGTCTAACTGCCCGCTGTCCTGCAACGTCCGGTCGTTACCCATTACGGTGTCGACCTCCGCCCGTAAACGCTGCTGGACGTCGGGGTGCCGGGAAAGGAAATGGATCATCCAGGCCAAAGTGTGGGCCGTGGTATCTTCGCCGGCCAAAAGCATGGTGATCGCGTTGCCGAAGATCTCGTCTCCGGTGAGTCGCTCATGGTCTGCGTCATGGGCGATCAGTAAGCTGTCCAGGAGATTTCTCGGCTCCCCGGCGTGGTCGGGGGTCATGCCGAGCCGTTCACGGGCGCGTGCGATGAATTGCCGGCAAGCGCCCTGCAGCGCTTTCACCGCTTGATCGACGGCGCGGTCGGCTGGCAGTCTGCAGTAACGCCAATACGGGAAAGGCGCGTTCACGCGCCGGTTGATGGCAGGCAGAATTTGCCTCAGGTGCCTCTGGAATACCGCCTCGCCGCGCTCGAGCATGTTCATGTCGCAGTCGAACACGAAGTTCGTCGTGACATCGACCGTATAACGGACGAGATCTTGGTGCACATCGATCGGGCATCCATTGGAAGCGAGCCCGGCCCAGCGTTTTCTCAGGCGCTCTGCGATTTGCGTCAGGGTCGGGAAAAATCGACGCACATGCTGGGGATCCAGTCCCGCCGTAACCAGTCCGCGCTGTCTGCGCCAGTCTTCACCCTCCGCCGAAAAGACGCCACCGATTCCCAGTTCCTGGTTGACC
>Ga0335070_10010864_pt1 | contig 10644 bp, 6 predicted proteins | sample Lox_Sample_13_FD_206722 | JGI IMG/M metagenome (GOLD analysis project Ga0335070, IMG submission 206722) | Soil microbial communities from Loxahatchee National Wildlife Refuge, Florida, United States - Lox_Sample_1.3 | ecosystem: Environmental > Terrestrial > Soil > Wetlands | place: USA: Florida...
CTACTCCGGATCATTATGGATCGCGTCGGCGCAGGCAGCTGTAACCTCGGTCCGCTTGCACAGGTTGTCTAGGCCGACGAAGCGATTGGCGAGCGCATTCGTCTTGTCCAGGCACCAGTCCCGCGGCGGCACCAGGATGCGCCCAAACTTGCGCGGATCATCGCCCACCGCCAGCGTTCCCAGGTAAACAAGATTCCAGATGCAAGGCAGCTCCGGGTGGGCCTCGCAGCTCCCGTCGATGCGCGAGCCGCCGCAGGGGCCGTTGCGCAACTCCTTGTAGCACCAGCGCATGGAGCATCCCGCGTAATTCAAGTGATCTTGCAGGCAATCTCCGCAACTGACACAGCCTAATGTCGCTTTGCGATAGACGGAGGAAGGTTCCAGCAGCCTGCTCCAGAAGCTGTGGCGCCAGGAATTGTCTTCATTTTGCGCCGGGCTGACAGAAATGTGTCTTTGGAAAAAGCGCGCCCCAACGGAGCCATCCTTGATGAAATGCCGATGGACAAACTCGGAGAGCCGCTGTGAGAAGCTTGGGCGCGGATGGATGCGGGTTAGCTGGTATTCGCCATTTCGGCGGCTGAGCCCGTTACCACCCGGCGGCAAAAGATAAAATTCGCCAGTCTGGGGAAATACCAGTTCCTCGATGTGGTTGCGCCAATCTTCACCAATTTCCCCCGCTCTTTCACGAATGGTGAGTAGGTCCTTGCACGTCAGGCCGAATCCGCCGATGTGAGCGCCGGCGAACCCGAGATCGCGCACTGCGGCCACCATCAGCGCGGCTCGTTCCAGCCGCTGCGGCTTCTTCTCCCGTTCCAGTTTTCTCAACAGCCCATCGGGAATCACGCATCCGGCCACTTCGCCGGCCTGCATCATCTGCGCGATCTTCGCGGTCGGGACGTAAACATTCGCGAGAACAGGGATATGACCAAGGCCCTCGCGCTCCATGAAGAGCTTCAATTCGTGAAGCTTTCGCAGGTTGTATCCGAGCTGGGTGATGATGTACTCGGCTCCCACTGCAATTTTGAGTTGCAGCTTGTAGAGCTGCATCATCAGGTCGGGCTCGCGCACTTTGAAGGGGTTCACGACCGCCCCGGAATAAAAGCTGAACGGTGTTGTATGAACAGGCCGGGGTCCAACCGTGTATTCCAAGCCCTCGCGCAGCGACCGGATCAGCCAAAGCAGGAGAACGGAGTCGAGATCGTAGACCGGCTTCGCTTTACCACCAATGCCGCTCTTTTGAGCGTCACCGGTCAAGGCGAGGATATTTTCCACTCCCAATCGGGCAAGCGCGTGCAGACGGGCTTCCAGGAAAGAGCGGTTACCATCCTTCCCGGTGAGATGGGCCAGGGGTGTAAGACCGCGCTCAAGCACGTAGGAAACGAAAGCTTCCGGCGGCAATGCGGGATTGCCTCCGGGAAGGTCCGTCAGACTGATGACATCGATTCCATTTCCGGCGGCTTCTTTGACGAAATCTTCCGCTTCCGACGAAGTGTGGTCGCGTCCCAGCACCAGTTCGGCGGTGCAAATGAATTTCCTGGCTTTCAGCGCGGACCTTAGCCCATTTCGATCACTGGCGGCAGAGTTCGAGGAGGAAGAAGGTGCTTCTGCTGTGGGAGGGAGTGTGGATGCGTTCGTGGAGCTCGTGTCCATAGCGGCGCTATCGGAACGAGTTCCATTCTCTTAATGGGGGCCCGCCTTAGCTGTGATTGCGATCACGAGACGCTGTGAGTGCAAAAGGAAGGCACCTATCCGTACGAAAGCGAGCTTCGCTCTCCGTGCACGAATACCGTGGCTTTGTAAGAACTGAAAAGACGCTGCCCGATAAAGTCCGCGAGATGGCGATAGAAGGCCATACCGGCGGCAGGGTCGCGCTCCAGAGCCTCCAGAACCCGCGCGCTTTCCAGGCGTATGACCCTGACCTGGGAGACGCATTGCGAGGAGAGAGTGTATTCCGACTGATGCAACAAACTTGACCAGCCGAAGAAATCGCCGGGTGCATTCAACGTATAAGCAACCTGGCCACCTTCGCTGAATCGTAGGCGAATGCGGCCTTCTTCCAGGACATAGAGATAGTGCGCAGGTTCCCCTCCCTGGAAGATAAACATGCCGGGCGCGTAAGACTGTGGGGTGGCGAGTTCGGCGATCGGGCGGAGTGCTTTTTCACCGAAGCCTTGGAACAGGCTGCAGCTCTCGAGAATGGACATAAGGTCTCCTAGAACAGGCCGGTGACTTTGCCGGACGTGACATCCACGTCCAGCTTGCGAAATCCCGGGTTCGAAGATGTGCCCGGCATCAGGCTGATCGTTCCAGCTACGGGGCAGAGAAACTTCGCGCCGGAGTAGACGAGCACGTCGCGAATGGGAAGTATCCACCCCTTGGGTACGCCTTTCAGGGCAGGGTCATGGCTCAGGCTGAGGTGCGTCTTGACCATCATGGTGGCGTAGTCGTCGAACTTCGAATCGGATTCGAAAGCCTGGCACTTTGCCATAGCTTCCGGGGTCCAGGCCACGCCATCGGCGCCGTAGACCTCTTTCGCAATCAGTTCCACGCGATCGCGGAGCTTCATTTCCAGCGGGTATAGGTAGCGGAAATTTACTTCTTCGTTACAAGCGTCGATCACGGCATCCGCGAGGTCGAGAGCTCCGTCTCCACCTTTCCCCCAATGCTCTGAAGCAGCGCAGCGAGCACCGGCCTTTTCGGCGGCGTCTCGGATGAGCCTGATTTCAGCTTGTGAATCGGTCTGGAACATATTGATGCAGACGACAGGATTGATTCCCGACTTCCGAATGACGCCGATGTGATGCAGCAGGTTGGGAAGGCCTTTCTCCACCAACGACATGTTTTCTTTCGTGTACTCCTCCGGGAGAGCGAGGCCGAGCGCGACTCTCGGGCCTCCGCCATGCATCTTGAGCGCCCGGACGGTTGTAGTCAATACCGAAACGTGCGGCTGCAGTCCGCTGTAGCGGCACTTCACGTTCCAGAACTTTTCAAAGCCGATGTCGGCGGCGAATCCGCTTTCAGTGACATGGTAATCGAACATCTTGAGCCCGAGGCGGTCGCCGATGATGGAAGACTGCCCGACGGCAATATTGGCAAACGGTCCGGCGTGCACCATGCAAGGCTGGTATTCAGCCGTACAGCACAGTGTTGGGTTGATACTGCTTCGCATCCACGCGCACATGGCACCGGCGACCTCAAGGTCTCCGGTTGTCACAGGATTGCCCCTTTTATCGTAGGCCACAGTGATTTCGGCGAGCCGCTTTCGAAGATCGGGCAGGTCGCGCACGATCGAGAGAATCGCCATGAGTTCCGAACTGGCAGCGATGCCGAATTTCGACTGCATCATGTAGCCGTCGGACTTCGTTCCCATTCCGATGATGATGTTACGAAGGGCCTGCGCACAAAAATCGAGGACCCATCCCATCTCCACGCGGGTGGGATCGATATCGAGGCGGCGCATTTTCGTAAGACGTTCCAATTTCGCGTCGTCGTAATTGCGCTCGTGCTCCATGCGGGCAGTGAGAGCGACCATTGCCAGGTTGTGGGCGTTCATTAGATCATTGATGTCGCCCGTCAGGCCCATGGAAAATTCTGTCATCGGGATCAGTAGGGCATTGCCTCCTCCCGCGGCGGTGCCCTTGATGTTCATCGTTGGTCCGCCGGAGGGCTGGCGCAGGCATCCGCCGACATTTTTGCCGCGCTTGCCGAGTCCTTCGATCAGTCCAAGTGCCGTGGTGCTCTTGCCTTCGCCAAGAGGGGTAGGAGTGATCGCCGTGACCTCGATGTACTTGCCATCCGGACGATTCTTGAGACGGTCCATGATCTTGAGGAAGTCAAGCTTGCAGAGGCGACCGATCGGGATGACTTCGTCAGGGAGCAGTCCCAACCTTTCGGTCCATTCGGCTGGAGCAGGCATGTGCTCCTCGGCCAGTTGAGAAATTTGCCAATTCTGCAGGCGCGTGGCGTCGTAAGGCATGGCGTGTAAGGCTGTTTCGGATTGCATTCCGTTCACCTCTAAATCCGCGAGCTTGGTCATGGAGCTATGCTGACTGTTTGCGGGAGAGGAATCCGTGATCCAAATCACAACCCTGTGTGGTGAGTAACCCGAACCCGCAGGTGAGGTCCGTTACGAAGAAATCACTGCGGAACTTGGGAGAGCAGTTGCTGGCGGAGTATGTTCTTGCGGACTTTCCCCACCGAGGTTCGAGGCAGCGCGTCACTGAATTCAATGCGCTCGGGGATTTTGTAAGAAGCCAGATGCGCCGCGCAATGGGCGCGCACCATTTCGATGGTTAGCGTTGCATCGGGCTTCGGTACGATCACGGCAGCCACGGATTCATCGCGAGTCGCATCCGGCAATCCGCATACGCAAACATCCGCGACTCCTTCCAGGGCGGCGATCACGGATTCCACCTCGGAGGTGGATATATTCAATCCCGATCGCTTGATCATGTCGCTACTGCGGTCGACGAAGTAGAAGAAACCGTCTTCGTCGTAGGAAGCTGTGTCTCCGCTGTAGAGCCAGGTCTCGCCATTGTGGTAACGCAGCGTTTTCTTTGTGGCAGCATCGTCTTTGAGGTACCCCTTCATCAGCGAGCGGCCGGGCACACCTCGGGTGATCAGCTGTCCCGGAGTATTCGGAGGAACTTCGTTGCCTGACTCGTCGACGACCTTTGACTCATACCCGAGGACTGGCCTGCCCATCGCGTTGAGGCGGCGTTCGCCCGCGACGGGGCTCATGATCGGAAGGGCGCAGATTTCCGTCATGCCCCAGAGTTGCTGCAGGCGGACGCCGAATCGACGATGCCATTGGTCATACTGCGCGGTGGTGAGATTTTGCGCGAAGGTGATGTTGCGCAGTTGGTGGGCGCGATCGCTGGGCCGCTCGGGCTGGTTGAGGAGCATACGGAGCGGGGCTCCGAATAGCGCCGCCATTGTTGCCCGATGTTCCACGGCCTGCTGAAAGAAGCGGCTGGCGCTGAAGCGGGACATGATCGAAACACTGCATCCCGCCATCAGCGAAGGCCAGAGCGCATGACATTGGGCAGCCGAATGGTAGAGCGGAAGCGCGATCAGATGGCGGTCATCATTACGAAGTCCAGTCGCTGCGCGAAACACTTCGCTGCCATAGATGAAATTCGCATTCGTCAACATCACCGCCTTCGGGCGGGAGGTCGTGCCTGAGGTATATAGCAACTGCACGACCCGTTCGCACGCACCCAAACCCTCCGGGGCAGTGGCGTTCTGCTCGCGGAGTTCCTCTTCGAAGCACGGATACTCGAGACGCGTGCGGCCCTGCTCGATGAGTACAATTTCCCGATTACTTTGCCGACCGATGGTCTTCAACGACTCGAGACGGCCTTCCTCCGTGATGACGATCTTGGTCTCAGAGTGTTCCAGAAAATAGCGAAGCTCTTCCGGCGTGCAGGATGGGCTCGTGGGAAGCACGGTTGCACCCAGGCAGGAAGCGGCCAGAATCACCTGGGGATAAGCGGGATGATTCGCAAGATGCAGAGTGACGACGTCGCCTGCACCGATCCCGAATTTGGTCAGGAAATTCGCCGCCTGATGGACCGTATTGAGGAATTCTGAAAAGGTCCAATGCGCCAGGCGGCCGTCGGCGGACTCGTAGGTCAGCCAGTTACGGCCCGGCTGGGCCGCCGCATAGTCACGAAAAATCGAGTAGAGAGTACGTCGGCCGACAATATCCACGAGTGGTCCGAGTTAACGTTTCTTCTTTTTCGCGACGAACTCCGCGATCCGGCTTTGTGCTTCCGGCTTCTCGTAACAGGTGCGGAACGCTTCAGAAGCTGCCGCGTCCCAATCGAACCGACGTAGCGGTGACATCCGGTTCAGTAACAGTTTTGTTTGCTTCAAGCCTTCGGGAGGCATCGCCGACAGCCGGTTTGCAAGTTGTTCCACTTCCGCCAGTAGCTCACTTTCTGGAACAGCCTTATCCACCAGGCCGATTTGAGCCGCGCCCGCCCCCGTCATCAAGTTACAGCTCATCAGGATCCATCGCGCCTTTGTAAACCCGACCGTTTCGGCAAGCCGGCCCATCGCCCAGGGCGGGGCCCATCCCAACTCCACTTCCGGCATCCCGAGGGAGGCCGAGGACGCGGCAATGCGGAAATCATGATAGAGCGCCAGCCCCAGGCCCCCGCCGAGAACGTGTCCGTGCAGCATGGCAATTGTGGGCTGCGGCAGCCGATCGAGCATCGAGAAGATCTGGGCAAATTCCAGTTCGTATCGAGCAGCATCCATCGGCGACAACGGAGCCAGTTCGTGCAGGTCGCTTCCTGCACAAAATGCCCTTCCTTCCCCGCGAGTGACGACGACCCGCACATCCGCGTGCTTCTCGACGGCCTCTAGCGTCTCCCGGAAGAGATTGGCCAATTCCTTGTTGATGGCGTTGAGCACCTGTGGCCGCTTCAGAGTGATCCATGCGACGCCGTCTTTGACCTGAAACTCAAGCATTGGTTGACTTCTTCTTGGCGTATGTCCGTTCCAGGAAGCGTGGGATGGACCCGGTGATGTAGCGTTCAATCGTCCCGCGCGCGATCATCTCGACTTCATCATGCGCTTCCACGTTGACCAGCACGCGCTTGCCGTCAATCTGCGCAACCTCGGCCTTAGCGCGAACCTTCATGCCCATCGGCGTCGCGGCGAGATGTTCAATATTGATTTTCGTCCCTAGCGTTCCCTGATCTTTTTCGAGAGTCGGCACGATTACCTGGTGGGCCAGCGAATCCAGCAGCCAAACGACCGCTGGAGTGGCAAACACAGGCACGCCCGGGTTGCCGAAGTTCTCGGCGCTGTGTGGAGATGCGGCGATCCACTCGACTTCGAGGGTTCGCCCGATAGCCAATGATTCCTTGTTTGATGATGACGTCGTCATAGTTCTCCAGGTAAAGAGATCAGGTGGTGCGCAGGTGATTCTACACAGGGTGGCGAGGACGTTGCTTGCCTCGAATGTTGCCCTCGCCTCGTATCTCCGTGAGCGCCGCGGCCCGCCTTTTCGTTCAGACTTTATTGAGCCGAGGCGGCTGAGAGCGTTGCTTCTCGAGCCAGCCATCCCGGCCCAGTCTTCGGGGTCAGCAAATACAGTTGCATGGCGCCGCTAACGCGATTTCGCGAAACTCCTTCATTCGGATCATCAGACCGCAGTTCACGGCCCGTGCCGTAGTTCTGCCACCATTCGCCCCAGGCCGTGGCCGCAACGCCTCCAAACCAGTCATTGACGTTCACCTGGATCTCGTCGGAATCGACCATGGCTCTCAGGTGTTGCGCGCCGATGGCTTCAATGCCGAGACCATATCCATCTTTATCGGTCAGCGCAGCGAAGACGAAGTTGCGCTTCGTGCTGCGGAAGTCATTCGTACCGAGGGGCGTGTCATCCTGCGCGTAGCTCTGCGTGGGAGGCACGACTTGCGGTGCGGCAGCGTGAGCCATGGTGACACCTTCATTCCGGCCGATATGGTCGTCGGGATAGACAGTCCATTCCCCACGGCGCTTCCACTGTAATTTGTCACACCACCCGGGGATTTCAAGCTGCAGCCCCACTTCGCGGGCGCGGACGTCCGTCCCCGTGTAGGTGAAGTTGTAGCTCACTCGCAGTCCAGCCTCCGGTGTGATACGAAAGCGCAACTCCCCGGCAAAGTCGCGGTAGGTGCCGGTTTCGACAACCTCATAATCCGGCCCCAGCGGATGAATGTCGAGCGGTTTGGTCAGGCGCCAGGTCTCGAAAATCGGGAATTCGTTGAGAGTCGCTTCGATCGGCTGCACATGGAGCTTAGGGGTGTCATAAATCACGGAACGGCGCTCGATCAGGGCCCGGCGGATTCGACCATTCGCGCCATCGAAGGCGATCTCGAAATTGCCTCCGATAAACCGCTCCATCGGGCCGCCCAGCCAGAAAGGTTCGTGCACATACCGCAGCGGTTCCGATGCGAGGGGGGAGGCGACGGCCGGTGGCGGCGTGCCCAGTTGCATGTGATGCGGGAAGACGAGCGCGCCCTTGCGGTCCTGAAATTCCAACGAGAGTACGTCGCCCGGCTTTGCTTGGGCGCTAACCGGGATCCTGATCTGACCGCTCGACCGCGGGGCGATATCCGGGTGCAGCGTTCCGTGTTGCGCCCCGACCGACCAGGCCAGCGTCAGTTCGGACAAGTTGGTAAAATCATAGCGATTATCCACGGTGAAAGTCACTGGTTCGCCCGGCTTCCAGTCCGGCAGATCGCGGGCCTGCATGTGGACTGGAGAGAACAGCATCTTCACGTGCCAGAATTCCGGCTTCTTGCGGCGCCATCCGTCGACGATTCCCCACGGAGCGTCGCCGACGATCCCGCGCCCCGGCATGTGATAGATGTGATCCAGAAAGTGAAGCGGCCGTCCGATGCTGCCACGTCCGTACTCCGAGTCGCGTCCGGGCACGAGAAACGCGTCGTCCACCCACGCCCATATAATGCTGGCCTGAACGTTCTTGCTGGTCTGCACCGCGTCCCACACCGGAATCAACGGTTCGATGTAGTAATCTCGTTCGCCCGGATCGATCCACATCTCTCGCGTGTCTCCCCAGAGATCCCCCTGGAAGGGAGCCATGGCCTCATCCCACATGATGGGGACCTTCACGTCCTCGCGTTCTTTCATGCGCGCAAGGCTGATGGGATTGTGCATAGTGTCGAGTTCGAGCGTAGCGCTCTGGCCGGCGCTGGCCGGACGCGTCGGATCATGTTGCTTCACGAACTGGTGAGCGGCCTCGAAATCAGGTCCCCATGTGCTTTCATTTCCGACGGACCAGTAGGCGACGCTGGGGTGCGAGCGGTCGCGCTCCAGCATCTCTGCTGTCCGTTGCACGAAGACAGGCAGGAAGCGCAAATCGGCACTTTCATCCACCCAGCAGAAGGGTCCCTCTTCTTCTATGTAGAAGCCCATTTCGTCGGCGTCATCGTACAGTTCCTGCACGGCAGGGAAGGTCGAAGTCCGAATTGCGTCGAGATTGTCGTCCTTCATCATCTGTAGGTCTTTGCGGGTGAGATCGGGAGATTGGACGCGCCCTCCGAGCGGATCCATCTCATAGTGGTTCGCACCGTGCATCTTCACGCTGACGCCATTGATCAGGAACTGGCTGCCCTTGATTTCGATCTGACGAAAACCGAAACGCCTTGAGACCACCTCGGTATTTCTCTGGGCCGAGAGCTTCGCGGTGAGCGTATACAGCAACGGATGCTCGGCTTCCCAGTGCTGCGGGGCGGCGACATGAAACTCCACGCGCTTCTCAAGGCGCGACCACGGAGCTAGTGTTACTTGAATGCGATCATTCTCCAGGGAAACAGAATGGTCCTGCGGATCGTTCAAGGAAAACGACAGGGGCGTGTCGCTGATCGATTGGTCGGACTCATTTTCCAGCGAAAGATCCAGGGCAAGCGTGGCATCGCGGTATTGCGGATCAAAGGTCGTCGACACATGAAAACGGCGCACGTGAAGTTCCGGCAGACTGACCAGTTTCACGGGGCGAAAGATTCCGGTCAGCGGAAAGTTTGCGTAATAGCTCATGTTGTCGAGATGGGATGAGATTGTCTTTTCGCGAACCAGCACCGCCAGGAGATTGTCTTTGCCGACCTGGGCCGCGCTCGTAACATCCAGTTCGAAAGGAGAGAATCCCCCTTCATGCGACCCGACTCGCTTTCCGTTGAGCCACACCTCGGCGCCGCTGTAAACACCGTCGAAGACAAGCTTGATCCGGCGATGCCGGAAGCTTTCCGGGATCTGTAGATGACGACGGTAGCCGCCTGTGCCGGTTTGACTGTCGAAGCCTTCCATCATCCAGTGCGCGGGCACCTTGATATCTTTCCAGCCGGCATCGGAGATTTCGGGCTTGTAGAAGTCGGGCGTGGGATCGGGCTTAAAGCGCCACGTTCCATTCAGGTTCATCTCAGCCACGCTGCTGTCAGATATGCTGAGGCCAGGCGTGAGATCTCCGGCCTCCTGGGTCTGCTGGGCGGACTGTCCGGCAGGCAGTTTCGCGGCAGCCGTGACCGACCCTTCCAATCCGACGGGATAAGTCACCTGAAAGACTCCCGTCGCATCGGTCTCGGCGGTTTCCTGCCACGGCTTGCCACCCGCGATGCCTCGCACCTCCACGGGCACATTCACAAAAGGCTGAGTCCCGAACGCGTCGGTGACAATTCCGAAAATGTGATTCAGGAGATCTGATCCCATCACCACCACCGGCGGATCGGTCCGGTCATAAACCTCGATTTCTGCCAGCCGGACCTCACCTGAGAATGCCGAAAGGCGAAGACCGTTTGTGTTCTGGGCAGGGAACTGCGCCAGGATTAATCGCGGCAATAGCACCTTGGAATCGCCCTTTGACTCGAGAACATGCCAGTTTCCACCGGCGTCGCGAGTCTCGATATTCAGGTGAGAAAGCCTGGGCGATCCACCCTGCCTGATGACGATCTCCTGAAACTGCACGGCATCAGGCCAGTCCAGCTCAATCCAGGTTTCGGCAGGCGTTGTGCCTTCTTTCGGCCTCCATTGCGTGTTGCTGATATCTCCGTCTACCGCGCTGGCAGCAGCGCTCGACCCACCCGCATCACTGGATGCGTTGGCGCGCGAAGAGAGGGCGAGATTTCCGCCAGC
>Ga0335070_10010865_pt1 | contig 10643 bp, 10 predicted proteins | sample Lox_Sample_13_FD_206722 | JGI IMG/M metagenome (GOLD analysis project Ga0335070, IMG submission 206722) | Soil microbial communities from Loxahatchee National Wildlife Refuge, Florida, United States - Lox_Sample_1.3 | ecosystem: Environmental > Terrestrial > Soil > Wetlands | place: USA...
CGCCGCCTCCTGGCCCTTCGCCACCGGAATACGATTTGACACGACGATCATGCGAGTATCCTTTCCGGCGCTCGGCCTTCCCCCTAGTTTCCCGCGACGGTCATCCGGGCGATCTTGAGGGTGGGCGCCGCACTGGTCCCGCGCCACTCGAGATCGCTGCCCACCATCTCGACCTGCTGGAGCATGGTCTTGAGGTTGCCCGCGATGGTGATCTCTTCGACCGGGTAGGTGAGTTCGCCGTTCTCGATCCACAGCCCCACCGCGCCCCGCGAGTAGTCCCCCGTGACCAGGTTCACGCCGAAGCCGATCATCTCGGTGAGATACAACCCCTGCTCCACCGAGCGGATGATCTCCGCGGGCGGGTGCGGCCCCGGCACGATGTAGACGTTGGTCGGACTGACCGTCGGCGGCTGCCCCAGGGAGCGGGAGGCGTTGCCGGTCGAGGGCAGGCCGAGCTTGCGGCCCGTGTACGTATCCAGGAGATAGCTCTCCAGGATGCCGTCCTGGACGAGCACCGTCCGCCGGGTCGGCAGTCCCTCGCCGTCGAAGGGGCGCGACCCCAGGTGGTCTGGCATCCGGCCATCGTCCACCACGGTGAGCGAGGACGATGCCACGCGCTCCCCGAGCCGTCCGGTGAGAAACGAGGCGCTGCGGTAGATGGCCGTCCCCGACGCCGCGCTGCAGACCGTGCGGAGGAGGCTCCCGGCCGTCTCGGGGTCGAACACCACCGGGACCTGCCGCGTCGGCACCTGGCGGGCCCCCAGGCGCCGGAGGGTCCGCTGGGCGGCCGTGCGCCCGACGGCCTCGGGCGCCTCGAGGCTGCGGAGCCGTCGCTGCACCGAGTACCACCCGTCCCGCTGCATCCCGGAGCCGTCGCTGGCGATGGGAGTCACCGAGAGCGAGGCGGAGGAGCCGCGGTAGGACCTGGCAAAGCCGTGGCTGTTGGCGAACAGCACGCGGGCATCGTGGTGCCCGTACTCCGCGCCGTCCGAGTTGGTGATGCGGGGATCGTAATCCAGGGCAGCGGACTCGGCGGCAGTGGCCAGGCCGATGCGCTCGGGGATCGGGAGCGATCCCGCCTCGGCATCCCAGAGGTCCAGGTCGGGCACCTCGGCGGCCAGGACACCCGCCTCGGGCAGGCCGCCGCAGGGGTCCTCGGCCGTCGCCCGGGCCATGGCCAGGGTGTCGCCCAAGAGGCGCCGGAGGGAGTCCGGCGAGAAGTCGGAGGTCGCCGTCGTGGCCGACCGCTGCCCGATGCAGAGGCGGAGGCCCAGTCGCTTCTCCTGGGCGCTGCGCAGGGTGTCCAGACCCCGCATCCGCACCTGGACCGAAAAGCTCTCGTCCTCAACGATGAGAACCTCGGCCCCGGTCGCGCCCGCGTCCGCAGCCTGCTTCAGGAGATCCTGTGCGAGGTCTTGGTAATCTACTGGCATCCGAAGACCCTCTGAGTGATCCGCAGATTACGCAGATTATATGGATTGTTCGGGATCTGCGGTTTCCCCCTCGTACACCGGGGGCGGCTCAGTGCTCGGTGCCGCCCACGGTCATCCCGGCGATCAGGATGGTGGGCAGGCCCACGCCCACCGGGACCGACTGTCCGTCCTTGCCGCAGGTCCCGATCCCCTGGTCGAGGCTGAGGTCGTTGCCGACCATGGTGACCCGGGTCAGGGCGTCCGGTCCGTTCCCGATGAGGGTGGCCCCCTTGACCGGCCGCGTGACCCTGCCGTCCTCGATCAGGTAGGCCTCGCTGGCGGAGAAGACGAACTTGCCGCTGGTGATGTCCACCTGGCCGCCGCCGAAGGCCACCGCGTACAGCCCGCGGCGCACTGACCGGATGATCTCCTCGGGGGCGTGGGGGCCCGCCAGCATGAAGGTGTTGGTCATGCGGGGCATGGGGGGGTGGGCGTAGCTCTCGCGCCGGCCGTTCCCGGTCGCCGGCATGCCCATCAGGCGAGCGTTCAGCCGATCCTGGAGGTAGCCTCGCAGGATCCCGTTCTCGATGAGGACGTTGCGCTGGGTGGGGGTGCCCTCGTCGTCCATGTTGAGGGAGCCCCGGCGTCCCGGGATCGTGCCATCGTCCACCACCGTGCAGAGGGGGGACGCCACGCGCTCGCCGATCCGGCCGCTGAAGGCCGAGGTCCCCTTGCGGTTGAAGTCTCCCTCCAGCCCATGGCCGACCGCCTCGTGCAGGAGAATCCCGGGCCAGCCCGGTCCCAGGACCACATCCATGAATCCGGCTGGCGCCTCCGCCGCGTCGAGGTTGACCAGGGCCTGGCGGGCCGCCTCCCGTGCGAAGCGAGCGAAGCGCTCCTGGTCCAGCAAAGACTCGTACTCGGCCCGCCCGCCGCCCCCGAAGGTCCCGACCTGCCGGTTCCCCGTGCGCGGGTCCTCGGCGATGCAGGTGACCTGGAGGCGGTGGAGCGGGCGCACATCCCCCACCACCAGTCCCTCGGAGCTGGAGACCAGCACGACCTTGTGCTCGCTCGCCACCGTGGCCATCACCTTGGCGATGCGGGGATCGACGCCGCGGGCGATCCCGTCGATCTGCTGCAGGAGGTCGATCTTGCGCTGGATGGGGACGTCGGTGGGCGGCACGCGGACCGGGTAGAGGTTACGGCTCGCCGCCCGGGGTGGAGGCACCGCGACGCTCCCGGAGCCACCCGCCTCCGCGGCGATGAAGCGTGCCTGCTCCGCGGCCAACTGCAGGCGCTCCACCGTGATCTCGTCGGAGTAGGCGAAGCCGGTCTTCTCCTCGGCTGTGGCCCGGACGCCGACCCCCTGGCTCACGCTCCGGGCGGCCTTCTTGACGATGCCTTCCTCGAGGCCGATCTCCTCGTTCACCCGGTACTCGAAGTACAGGTCGGCGGCGTCGATGCGCCGGCCCAGGGCCGCACCCAGGGTGCGCTCCAACGCGGGCTCGGTCAGGCCGAATTTCTCCAGAAAGAATCGTTCCGGCTTGAGAATCTCGTCAGTCATGGTCTGCTCACCGCCGCACGCCCGGCGTTTCCACCGGCAGCCCCCGGGCGCGCCAGGCAAGGAAGAGTTCCAAGTTCACGTACTCCTGGGCCCCGTAGGGGTACGGCTCAGCCCGCACGGCGAAGTTGCAGTTCCGCAGCCGCCGTTCGAGCGAGCCCAGCGCCTGCCACTCCAGGCGGTAGGCGGGATAGGCGTTGCTCTGGCCCTGTGAGATCGGCAGGCCCCGCAGCCGCTGTTGCCAGTGGTCCTCGTGACACTGGGCACAGGACAGGTTGAACTGACCCTGTCGCATCAGGAACTCGGCGCGCCCGGCCTCGAAGAAGGGGCGGGCGGGGCCGTCGATCGCGACCCGGACCGGCATCCCCCGGGATTGTAGCCCGACATAGGCGGTCAGGGCCAGGAGTTCTTGGGACTCGTAGGCGAGGGCCGGGGCGCCCTGATGGTCCAGACGGCAGCCGTTGATCCGCTGCTCGAGAGTGATGACCCGCCCCGCCCGGGCATCGTACGCCGGATACCGGGCCGCCACGCCCTTCATGCTGACGGGGGCCTCGCGGTGGCAGTCGGCACAGGAGCGGCCGGCTGCCCCCGCCGCCGTCCGCCAGAGCTCCTGCCCCTCCGCCACCCAGAGGAAGCCGGGGTTGGCGAGGTCGTCGTCCTGCATGGCCTGCGTCTCCCGGGTGAGAAAGGAATAGCCCGACCGCCTCTCCTCCGCGCGGATCGCGTTCCCCGGCTCCGCGCCCTGTCCGGGGGCCGATACCGCCATGCCCAGGACGAGGAGCAAGATGGCGAGGGGGGCGCAGCCGCGATGGGCGGGCATCAGACGACCGTGATCCGGACGGTTTCGGTCTGGGTGTTGCCCTGGTCGTCCGTCCACTGGAAGCGCACCTCTCCCGTCTCGGTGGCGACGGTAAAGAACGAGAGAAAGGGATTCGCGGCGATGGCGGGGAAGAACTCGGCCCGGAAGACCTCCTCGCCGTTATAGGTGCAGACGAATCGGCTGATGATGTGGCGCGGGATGGGCTGGCCCATGCTGTCCCGGCGGTAGCCGGTCTCCATGGGGTGCGAGATCAGGGTCTTCACCTCGATGACCTCGCCCCGCCTGGCCTCGGTGGGCATGTGGATCAGCGCCCTGGCCATACGGGACTCCTCATTCCTCGATGCAGGCGGCAAGGGTGATGACGACCTCCGCGCTCCCGGACCAGAATGACCCGTCGCTCAGGGCCGCGATGGCGACGAGCTTCTGCGACGTGAACAGGCGGATGCGGGTCGAGACCTGGGCCTTGCCGGCGCGGGGGCCGAGATAGAAGTGGGCGACGTTAGGCAGCGGGTTCTCCTGGGCAAAGACGTGGATGCTCCGGACGTGGTCCGCGGCGGTCATGGGGCTCTCCACCTTCACCGTGAGGGGCACGGAGTTTCCATTCTCGGCGATGGGCGGCACATCCAGGCTGACCTTGCCCTCGCGCGATGCCGCGTCGCCCAGGATCGCCTTCATGGCTACCGCGGCGCTCTCGGGGCTCGCCTGGGCGACTCCCCGCAGCGCCGCGGGCAGGGCCAGGCCGCCCGCTGCCGCAAGGATGAACTGCCGCCGGCTCACGCTCAACATCGGCTCGCACCCCGGGCCCGGAGAATTGACGAAGCCTCCGGTGAATTCTCCAGGCTAGTTGTACCAGTGACTCAATCCGCCGCCGCAGCCGGCGGATTCAGCGGAACGTCGAGAGGAGTGCCACCACGTCCTCGACTTGCTCCGCGGTGAGGACGGGCCGGTCGCGATATGCGGCCAGGACCCGCCGCAGGCCCTCCACCCGGTAGTAGGGCGGCATGATGGTGGCCGCGTTCAGCCGCGACTCGTCCACGACCCTGAGCCGGATCTGCGCCGCCGAGAGGCGGCGGGCCACCCCGGCCAGGTCCGGCCCGAGATCCCCCTGGAACCGCTCCTCGGGGAGCGGCATCCGGTGGCAGAGGAGGCAGTTGCCGAGCTCCCGGCTCGCGACCACCTGGCGCCCGCGCTGGGGATCCCCGGGCGCGCCGGTGAGGGGGCGCGGGATCGTGTCGCCGATCACCTCGCAGGACCGGAGCGGCTCCGCTCGCGGGGCGCTCACCACACCGCCCACCAGCGCGGCCACCAGGAGGGCATGCCGCAGCACGGTCCAGGACCGCAGTGTCCATGAGCGGATCCAGTGTATCGGATACCCGTCGACCTTCGCCCCAGCCCACTCTACGGCGCCTAGGGCCTCGTCGACAACCTGGCGGCCTTGCTCCGGCGCCGCCGCCCGCGTACCCGCCTGCGGCGGGTGTGGGCGCGTCGCGCCGTGGGCGGGACTTCCGCTTGAATCCGTATGGTGTGAGGCCACGGCGACCGAACCCGGCCGCCACGCGGGCCCGGCACCTATGAGCGGGCCGGGGCTCAGTTTGGGCAACTTGCATTCCGGCACCGGCAAATTACCCGAACACTTCATGGGTGATGGTCCGGAACCAGGCCTCGGCGTACCGGGCCTCGAGCGCGCGGGTCTGAGGCGGGGCCTGGGGCGGACTCGTGCCCCCTGCCCCCTCGACGTCGGTGAGCTGCCCCCCCTTGGGCCGGTAGACCCCGGCGACGGAGATCCCGTAGTCCGGGGCGACCAGGCTGTAACAGGTGTTGACCAGCACCGGATCGGCCGGCGCTGCGCCCCGCAGGAGCGCGGCCACCGCGGCCGCGCAGACCTTGGCCTGGGCATTGGCGGCGAAGGCGGACTTCGGCATCGCGCCCGCGATGGCGGCGTCGCCGATGACGTGGATGTTCGGCTGCAGCTGCGACTCGAAGGTGACCGGGTTGATCGGGCACCACCCGGTCCGATCGGCCACCCCCGCCAGCTCCGCGATCCGCCCGGCGCGCTGGGGCGGGATGACATTGGCAACCGCGGCCCTGTACTGCTCGAAGTCGGTGGACACCGTGTTGGTTCCCGGATCGACGGAGATCACCTTGCCGCCCTGGGACAGGGACACCCATTCGAGAAGGCCTGGGTAGAGCTGTGCCCAGGCGTCGGTGAACAGCCGCTGCTTGGAGAAGGTGTCCTTGGCGTCGAGGACCAGCACCTTGGAGCGCGGCTTATGCGTCTTGAGGTAGTAGGCGATCAGGCTGGCCCGCTCGTAAGGGCCGGGGGGGCACCGGTAGGGATTGGCCGGCACGGCCATCACGACGAGCCCACCGTCGGGCATGGCCTCGAGCTGGCGGCGCAGGAGCAGCGTCTGCTCCCCGGCCTTCCAGGCGTGGGGCATCTTCTCCGCCGCGGCCTCGTCGTAGCCTGGGATCGCCCCCCAGCGGAAATCGATGCCGGGGGCGAGCACCAGCCGGTCGTAGGGGAGGGTGCCGCCGCCGGCAAGCTGCACCTGCCGCCCCGGGGGGTCGACGCCGGTCGCCGCGACCTGGACCACCCTGATGCCCTCGGCGCCGAGCGCCTGATAGCCGAAGCGCTGGTCCCGGATGTCCCGGAGTCCGGCCACCACGTCATTGCTGAAGGGACAGGCGGTGAAGGTCGCGTTCGGCTCGACCAGGGTCACGTCGAGCCGGGCGTCGGCACGGCGGAGGAACCGCGCGCAGGTGGCCCCGGCGAAGCCCCCGCCCACCACCACGACCCGGGCCGGGGACTGGGCGGCGGCGAGGCGCGAGAGCACCGGCCCGGCACACGCCGCCGCTGTGAGTGCCAGGAACTCGCGGCGGGTGCGTCCCGCGGGTCGCGCGCTATTTCTGTCGGCTGAAGTACGCCGCGAGCTGTGCGATCTCTTCATCGGTGAACCCCCTGGCGATCCGGTCCATCACCGTGGTCGGCCGCTGCCCGGCCCGGAAGGCGCGGAGCGCGGCGGCGATGGCGGCCTCGGGAAGGCCCCGGATCTTGGGGATGGCCGTGGTGAGCGTGTCGGAGCTGGTGTGGCAGCCGGTGCAGCCGCTGGCGAGGACCTGTGGGTCGGCCGAGGGCGCCGGCGCGCCCGCCAGGAGCGGGCCTGTCGCCAGGACCAGTCCCCCGGTCAGCGCAAGCGCTGTGCGCCATCGCATGGAACTTTCCTCACCGCCTTGGCCCGGCTCCCCCGGGGCTCACGCCTTCTTGAGGTCGTGGTTCTTGAGGGGGAGAGAGCGGATCCGCTTGCCGGTCGCGGCGAAGACCGCGTTGCACACGGCCGGAAAGACTGGGGGAGTGAAGGGCTCGCCGATACCCCCCCAGAAGCCGCCCGTCGGGACCGGATAGGTCTCCACCCTCGGCATCTCGTCGATGTGGAGCATCTCGTAGTCGCCGAAGTTGCTCTGTTCGACCCGCCCGTCCTTGATGCTGATCTCCCCGTAGAGCGCGGCCGTCAGCGCGTAGACGATCGAGCCTTCGGCCTGGGCCTGGACCGTGGCGGGGTTGACCACGTACCCGGGATCGACGGCGGCCACCACGCGGTGCACGCGCACCTCGCCCTTGGGACCGATCGAGACCTCGGCGACCTCCGCGCAGTGGCTCCCGTAGGACTCGTTGAGGGCAATCCCCCGGAACACCCCGGGCGGGAGGGGCTGCCCCCAGCCGGCCTTCTCGGCCGCGGTGGTCAGGACGTTCAGCTCCCGGGTCTTGCCGGCCAGCAGCCGGCGCCGGTACTGGTAGGGGTCCTGGCCCGCCGCGTGGGCCATCTCATCGAGGAAGCACTCCTTGTAGAAGGCGTTCTGCGTGTGGTTCACCGACCGCCAGAATCCGACCGGGACGTGGGTGTTGCGCATGGCGTACTCGACCCGGACGTTCTTGACGGTGTAGGGCAGGTCGTAGAGTCCCTCCAGGAAGTTGAGGTCGAGCCCGCTCGCGACCCGCTGCGGGGCGAGGCTGCCGATGATCGACTGGCCCGTGACGCGAATCAGCCAGGCGATGGGCAGGCCCGAGGGGTCGAGGGCGGCCGTCAGCTTGGCCATGCTGGCCGGCCGGTAGAAGTCGTGCTGGATGTCCTCCTCCCGGCTCCAGAGGAGTTTCACCGGCTTGCCCACCGCCTTGGCGATGGCCACGGCCTGACGGGTGTAGTCCTGGAATCCCCGCCGGCCGAACCCGCCCCCCAGGAAGGTGACGTGGGCATCCACCTTGCTCGGGTGCACCCCTGCCTCCTCGGCGGCAGCGGCGACCGTCGCCTCGGCGTTCTGGCTGGGGGCCCAGACCTCCACCTTGTCGGCGGTGACGCGGGCGGTGCAGGTCATGGGCTCCATGGTGGCGTGGGCGAGGTAGGGCGCGAAGTACTCCGCTTCGACGATCTTGGCGGCGCCGGCGAGGGCGCCGCGGGCATCCCCGTCGTTTCGAGCCACCGCCGCCTCCGCCGCCGCAAGGCCCCCGCGCAGGAGCGCCAGGATGTCGGCGCTGCCCACCTTCGCGCCCGGGCCCTCGTCCCAGGTCACGGGCATCGCCGCCAGTGCCTGGTGGGCCTGCCACCAGGTCTCGGCCACCACCGCGACGGCACCCGGCAGGGGCACCACCTGGCGCACGCCCTTGCGGCCCTTGATGGCGGCCTCGTCGTAGCTCTTGAGGGTGCCGCCGAAGACCGGGCACTGGCGGATCGCCGCATGGAGCATGTCGGGGAGGCGGACGTCGATGGCGAAGATGGGCTTGCCCATGACCTTGTCGGGCGTATCGAAGCGCTTGATAGGCTTGCCGATCAGCTTCCACTGCTCCGGCGGCTTGAGCGCCACCGACTTCGGGGGGGTGAGATGCGAGGCGGCCTCGGCGACGGCCCCGAAGCGGACGCTGCGCCCGGTGGGCTGGTGGGTGATGACACCGCCCGCCGCCCGGCACTCGGCGGCCGGCACGCCCCACTGCTGGGCGGCCGCCGCGATCAGCATCTCGCGCGCGGCGGCGCCGGCCTGGCGCAGGAACTCGTGCGAGCTGCGGATGGATCGACTGCCGCCGGTGGCGAAGCTGACGTAGACGCGGTTCCGCCGCAGGTGCTCGGCCACGGAGGCGTACTCGGCCTTGACCGCGTTCCAGTCGCACTCGAGCTCCTCCGCCACCAGCATGGGGAGGGCGGTGAAGCTGCCCTGGCCCATCTCGGAGCGGGCGACGCGGATGCGCACCGTATCGTCGGGCTCGATCAGGATCCAGGCGTTCATCTCGGCGGCTTGGGCGGCCTCCGCCTCGCCCAGACCACTCCGGGTCGGCAGGTGGAAACCGAGCGCCAGGCCACTCCCGAAGGCGGTGACGCTGACCAGGAAGGACCGGCGGGTCATCTCGAGCGTGGGTGCCATGTGCGTCCCCCTAGCCCGCATTGTTCGCGGATGGGGCTCGCGAAGAATGCGGGCTTACCAGGAGCCCTCGTGGTTGGGGCTTCAGGACAGATCGTGCATCGTCGGGGCATCTCGACGGTGCGCCATCCCGCGGCACCGGAAGCCGGTGCGCCTGTCCCCGTGCGTCATCGCCCCGCGGGCATCGCCTTTGCCATATCAGCCCGGAGTATTCACGAAGGGCGCGTGAATACTCCGGGCTTACCTGACCAAGGACCATTCCGGCCTGCAGCGGGGGCATGCTTGGTGGCGGCTAGATGCCACGCCGTGTCACCGGGCACAGGCGATGCGTGATCCGCTCCTGACCGCCAACCATAAGCGTTTCCCTTAAGCCCGCATTGTTCGCGGGCTCTATTCGCGAATAATGCGGGCTAGGCTGTGGCCGCGGCGTGGATGGCCTGGCGAATCCGGGCGTAGGTGCCGCAGCGGCACACGTTGGTGATGGCCGCGTCGATGTCGGCGTCCGTCGGCCTGGGCTTTGCCTGCAAGAGCGCCGCCGCAGCCATGATCATGCCCGTCTGGCAGTAGCCGCACTGCGGGACGTCGTTGGCGATCCACGCCCGCTGGAGGGGGTGGCTTCCGTCCGCCGAGAGTCCCTCGATGGTCGTGATCTGCTTGCCGGGCACGGCGCTCACCGGCAGGACACAGGTGCGCGTGGCCTGGCCGTCGACGAGGACGGTGCAGGCCCCGCAGAGCGCCACCCCGCACCCGAACTTCGTCCCCATCAGTCCCAGCGTGTCGCGGAGCACCCACAGGACAGGCGTGTCCGGGTCGACGTCGACCGTTCGCGCCTGCCCGTTGACGCTGAAGGTGATCATGTCCGCCTCCCCCAGCAGGTTGCTGCGCAACCTGCTTTCTCTTCTGGTCTCCTGCAAAGGGTCCCGCAGTCCGTCATGCCGCGAGGATCACGAGGCCGACAGGCCGCATACCAGCCCTTCCCCTCGGCGGGATTCTTCTGACCCGCGGCCCGGCGCCTCGCTGGTCGCCTCCCCGTGGCCCTCCTGGTGAATGGGGCCTGTCCGCTTCCGGAGCGAGCCGCCGGGCCGTCCGGCCAGGGCGGCCCGGATCTCGGCCAGGACGGCCAGGGTGATCTCCTCGGGCCCGTCCGCACCGATGTCCAGCCCGACCGGTGCGTAGACTCGTGCCATCTGTCCGTCGGTCCAGGCTACGCCTTGGGCCGCCAGGTCTGAAAGGAGGCGCTGGGTCCGGCTCCTCGGGCCGAGAATTCCCAGGTAACGGACCGGCGAGGGCAGCAGCACCTCGAGGAGCCGCTGGTCCTGGAGGTAGCTGTGCGTCATGACGACGGCGACCGTCTCGGGGTCCAGGCGGACCCGCTCCGGGATGGCCTCGGGGGGGCAGGCAATGACCTCGTCTGCCTCGGGGAACCGGCCCCGGGTCGCAAAGG
>Ga0335070_10010866_pt1 | contig 10642 bp, 9 predicted proteins | sample Lox_Sample_13_FD_206722 | JGI IMG/M metagenome (GOLD analysis project Ga0335070, IMG submission 206722) | Soil microbial communities from Loxahatchee National Wildlife Refuge, Florida, United States - Lox_Sample_1.3 | ecosystem: Environmental > Terrestrial > Soil > Wetlands | place: USA: Florida...
GTAGTAAATCTGCGCCCAACGGTCCATGTGCTCTGCCAGGATGGGATTGAATAAGGGATTCAGTTCGGGTCTGGGTGGGCGGGTTGGTCCCGGTTCGAAAGGATCCTTCACTTCCCAAAGTCTCCCGTAGGGTTCTGCCGACCATTGCACTCTCGTGGTCGGCGCTTGTCAAACTCTTAGCAGTGGAAAATCAGGATGAAAAGTACTCACTCGCATGCCTTGCGGAAGGCGGGTTCGAACTGGTCCATTTGCGCGTCGCGCTGGCTGACAGTTTTTCCGTCGGGTGTTTTGCCGTAGAGGTCGGCGCCCGGACAGTAATAGAGGGCCGTGTGAGGGTCGATCCACACTTGAACGTCGGGATTCCCCAGGTAGACGGGCGTGGGCGGGGGCACGGCCAAGCCGAGATCCACGAGAACCGTCTCGAAAAAAGTGAGCTCCGGCTTGGGCGGATTTCTGCGGTGGCGGGCTGAATTGGCCGCGGCGTTGCTAGCGGCAGGGTACGATCCCCAACCGAAAAGAGCGGCCAGAAGAAGAAGGATGGCTGCTCCGAGATAGACATTGCCGCGATGAACCTTCCACTGCGCCGCGATCCATTGCGTCCGCCGCTGAGAGTGCAACGAGTCCAGCCAAGCGCGTGCCTTTCGGGCCGATGTCCAGGGGTACGCATGCCCGGGCGAGCGCTCGGCGATCTCACGGGAGGCAACCGGGTGGATGGCTTCTCCCGTGGACGCGCCCGCCTCAAGTAGCGCGGGCACCGCCGGTGAAACGACGGTCAGTTCCGTTCCCACGTCAGCGCCGGCCGCAAAGTCCACATCGGTCTCGGCCTCGAGGGTCAGTGGCGGCTTCATATCCTCAATGGGAGGTGGAGGGACAGATGCGGCAGCATGCGGTGGCGCCGGTGGCGCGGGAGGAACGGGAGTCGGTGCTGCCCGCGGTGGCGTCGGCGGCGCCACACGCGGCGGCGCCGGAGCAGTTCTTTGAGTAGCGGCAGATTCTTCTTCGTCGAACCTGGCAATAATTTCCTGCAAGGCCGGAGGAAGCTCAGCGGGGCCCAACGGCATATCGGGAGGAAGAGATTCAAGCTCTAGTGGGGCCTCCTCTGCCTCGTCAAGGGATTTCTTGTACTCGGCCCCTTCCTGCAGATGCCACAGTGAGGCCCACTTACTCTGGAGGTCACCGGAGTTCCCCGGCCGTCGAGCTGTGCCGCAGATGCCGCAGAAAGACTCGCCACCTTCGAAGGGATGACCGCAACCGCGGCACTCCTCGGCGGCTTCCTGCTTGGTCTCAGAGCGAGGCGGAGGATTCAACGGTGAGGATGCCGCTGACCGCGACGCCTCGGTGGGCGCATGCGAATTCGTCGGCGTTGAGCTGCGTGGCGGTTGCGCAACCAACTTTTCGAGTTCCGGCTTGAGCTTCTCCAAGGCTCCGAGCATGGTGGCGCGCTCGGCCGCGAGCGCCTTTTTCCACTCGGCTTCGGTAGCCTTCGCCATGGCTTCAGCGACGAGACCCGCCATCAGCTGGCAGGTGCGCAGTTCATGTTCGGCGAAGCCGCGTGGTTCGGAGGAACGCAGTTCCAGAACGGCGCGAATCTTTTGTTCGTGGTAGATGGGAATGCAGGCCACAGCCCGCACAGCTTTTTTGTGGCAAAGCTCTGGCGGAAACCGGGGATCCTGATCAACATCGGAGGCTTCCAGCCACTGCCCCGAGCGGATGCATTCCACCGAAAGGCTGGCCTCGAGCGGACAGCGAGTTCCAATCTCGGAAGCGGCGATGCCCGTACCCGCGCGGTAAATCAGGTTATCGCCTTCAAGCACGGCGATGGCAACGCCGCCCGCGCGGGTGATTCGCTGAATGCGTTGCGCGATGAGCGCGACCGCCTGTGCGAAATCGATATCTCCGGTCTGAATGCGATTCTGGACTTCTACGATTTCCGCCAGAACTTGGGCGGGATCTGCCTTCTGGGTTTTGGCGGGTTCCTTGGCCAGAAGGCGGTCGTTGTGACCCTGAAGCGCGTAGGCGGCGGCCAACAGTTGCTGGAATTCATTCTCATCCAGCAACGGGCGTTTCGCGGGACCTGTACTTGGCGGCTGCACTTTGGCCAGCCCTCCGGATCCGAGGGTAACGCGGAGGTGCCACCATTTTAATGCAATTGGCAATCCAAAAAGCCAACCGAAAGGGTCGGGAAGGGGATACTACGGGGAAACGCCCAGGACGGGTAACCCTCTCAGAAGCTACTGTCTCTACGAATGTTAGATCGGAATGGGACGATGGGTTTGGGGATGGCCTCACACAGACCCCCAGGGTGGGGCGGAATAGTGAGCTGCAAAAAGTTGCACATCACCATGCCGGGGGAAACGGCAGATTGCAGCGTGAGCCCCGGAGGGGGCAAGCTCCGTTCTGGGATGCCCAGTCCCACTACGGGTCGTATCCGTTTGCGGTGGTAGCACGTCGCATAGTGTCACGTCCCAATATCTAAAGGAGTTAGTCGGCTGTTGAGCGAGGCGAAAGTTTGGTGAAAGATTTGCATTGGAGTGGGTGTTGGAGGAATTGAACATGGCCACTCTACCGGAGCCCGTGCCGACGCCAGACTTAAGCACGATCAAGATTACCGAGCGCGACCTTCAGGTCCTGAAGCTGCTCGTGCAGGGCTGCAGCAACAAGGAAATCGCGGCTCAGTTGAGCATCAGTCCCAGAACTGTCAAACAGCACTTAAGGACCTTATTTCTGCGGGCGGGAATCCACGAGGGAAGAAAGCGGGTGAAGCTGGCAACCGCGATGTTCGAGAAGGAGCAAAGAGAATCATGCAACCAAGAGATCGGCTGACCACGAAAGAAGTGCAGATTGCAGCAATGGTGTGGCAAGGCCTAACCAATCGGGAAATTGCGAAGGGCCTAGGTACGACAGAACAAGTCGTGAAGAACTACCTGCGAACTACCTTTGACAAGCTTGGCGTCTGGAGCCGACTGGAGTTGGCGTTGTACGTGGCGAACCACGGTGGTGCCAGTTGGGGAGATGGGGCCGCATTGGAAGGGCAGGACAGGCTAGCCGGCCCCTCGGCTCTGCAAGCGGCTGGGTGATGCAGCGGCCGGATGTTGAAGGCCGCAAATATGGCGTGACATTTCGGCCAGCTGGTGCAATCAGGGTTTAGGCGACCCGTTCGGCACCGCAAAGCCGTAGCTGCGGAGAAGTTCAGCGATTGGAGCTGTTTTCAGGAAAGCCAAGAAGTCGCGTGCGGCGACTTTGTTGGGCGATGACTTCAGAATCACGCAAGCCTGGGCAATCGGGGGATAGTCATTGGCGGGTATTTCGACGTAGCGGCCCTTGTCTTTCATGTTGGGCGACAGCGCGAGCGACAATGCGATAATGCCGGCATCGGCAGCGCCTGATACCACGAAAGTAGCGGTCTGAGAGACGTTCTCACCCAGAACCAGCTTGTCTGAGATGCGGTCGTAAAGGTTTTCCTGCTTCAGAGCGGCTACTGCGGCTTGTCCGTACGGCGCATGTTGCGGGTTGGCGATGGCAATCTTCTTGATCCCCGGATCGAGAAGAGAGCGCAGGCCAGGTTTCAGATCCAGCTTCGAGTCGTTCGGCACCCAGAGCACAATCTTGCCGGTGGCGTACGGGTAGAAACTGTCTGGCTCGGTGAGCCCGGCGGCTTCCAACTTCTTCGGATAATCCAGATTGGCGGAGAAGAACATGTCGAAAGGGGCGCCGTTCTGAAGCTGAGCGAAGAAGTTTCCTGATGAGCCGTAGGTGACCTTCAGGGTTTTTCCGGTCTCCTTCTGGAATCGGGCAGCAATGTCCTGCATTGCGAATTGCAGATCGGCGGCAGCGGCGACGGTAATTTCTTGAGCGGCTGCGTTGGCGGCAAGGAAGGCGAACACAAACAAACCGAGGAATCGGCGGATCCTGAAGAGCACGGAACTGTTTAATTGTACATGTGCGGATTTGTCAAATGAGGGTGGTGGCTACGTATCGCGATTTGATAGTTTGACAACGTCTAAAGAACCCGGACGGTGCGCTGCCTGGAGCAGATGGATTGATAGGGCAGATACCAGGATGTAAACTGAAATGCGAGCGCGCCCGTAGCTCAGCTGGATAGAGCGATTGCCTCCGGAGCAATAGGTCGGGAGTTCGAATCTCTCCGGGCGCGCCAGAACTTCATCTTCCCGCTGTTGGGTTTCCTCCGGCGTCGGTCCAGCGCGAATGCCGAGCTAGCACGTCTGACATTACCTCGGTTTTTCGCGCGCACTCCGAGGTACCCGGAGTCCTTCCTTCTCACGCATGAGATCACCCGCGGGTAACCGAGGCAGGAGTCTCTAACGATACGGCACCACGTGATCGGGATCACAGGATCGCCGGTTGCAGAGGCGCTACAGTCTAAAGGTTCGCCATGGTAGGTTATCTATGTTGCTGATGACTGCAGTGCCCGTCGCCCTGTTCTGCTGTCTGCTCTGGTACCTGGCTGCGCGCTTTTCGAACTGACGCCGCGATCACAAGCCAACCCGCAGACACTCTACGTCTACGCCCACATGTAATGCTTCAGTGCGAACAGGGTCAAAGATTCACATCTTCAAGCGAATTGCCTGCCGAGAGTCTTGTTGGGTAGGGACATCAGCCGTGCACGGCCTGGAATTTTATTCTTCTCGGCCTAGTAGTGTCTTCGTGTCTTCGATGAAGGTCAGCAACAGCACGACGGCACAACCAACCGCGCCGATTACAAATAGCGTTTCCAAGGTTCGGATCAAGAGAACGACGACAGCCCGCATAGCAAACTCCACCCCTCCCCCCTACATGGATCGCAAGGCGCATAAAGATCCTCATAAAAATTTCGTAAAAATTTCGTAAAGACTACAGAGTAGAATCGGCCAAACGCCTTGGGGACGTCCAGGTGGCGCAGGGTTCGCGTGTAGTTGTCAGCCTACGAGCCGACGTAGAGCTGGAACGGTGCCCAGTAGAACGGCTTGCGGAATACCCCATCAGAGCGCAGTAGAGAGAGTTTGGCAGAGCGGAGAGCGACGTCAGGGGCGCGGCCCTGTTTCAGCTCAGCATAGAGTTTGTCCATCAGCTGCGGGGTTGAGGCATCGCTCACCTCCCATAGCGCGCCAATCACGTTGTGGGCACCCGCCCGCAAGAACGCCCAGGAGAGACCCACCAAACCTTCTCCCGCATAGGCCCGCGAACCTGAACCGTAACAGGTGGAAATCGTGACCAAGTTCGCGCGCAAGGGATAGCGAATGATGTCGCGCGCATAGAGCTTGAAGGAGTCTTCCTGTGCGCTTGCCTTCGACAGCACGATGGCTGAATCCAGCGGACTCAAGCGGCTGGCCGTGCCGTGGGCCACGAAATGGATATAGGCATACTGTTCAAGCCTGCTGGTCAAGTAGGCGGTAGCTGTCGCTTGGTCACGCGCAAACACGCGTTGTTCTTCAGCCGGGAAGTGTTTCTGGATGTCGTGGATTTCCTGGGCTGCCTTGGGCAGTTCGGCATACTTCGAATTGGGAGAGACAGGATCCCCCAGCAGCAACAACAGCTTGGGGGCTGTGCGGGGAGAACTGCGGGAGACAGCCCACGGGCGCAGCGAACTGGCGCTCACAACGGTGACGTCTTCGATCCAGAAATGCGGCTTGGGGCCGGGCACAAGCAGCGTCTCGAAATTCAAATTATTCAAGCTGCCATCGGCCACGATGACGGCCCGCGAATTGGACGCGATTAACTTTGCTGCCGGAGCCACAAGCGTCTCGTAGAGCTTGATGCCGTCGGCGTTTTCCTGCTGCAGGACGTCGCGCGACTCAATCAGCGCCTTGCGATAGCTCTGCACCCTGGCATCGATTTCGGCTTCGGGCGGTAATTCAAACAGCTTGGTCTGGGCCGGGGTCACAGCCCATAAATAGGACTGGATCGGTCCGAGCCAATAGAAGAGGATGACGCCGCCTTCGGCTTGAGCCACTTGCCGGGGCTGGAAAGCGGCAGGGGCAAAGCGGCCGGGGCCGCGCAGCATTCCAAGACCCTCTAACAGGGTTTGGGCGCGGCTGGCGTTGGCCGTCTGAAGCGCCTCGACTATCTTTCCTTGTTTGACTAGGAAGCGAACGTAGTCGTCATAAAGGCTGGAAGCGTTCGAAAGGAAGGGAAGTTTGACGTCCTCGTGCTGGATCGAATGCCGTGCCGCTTCGAATGTATTCAGCGTGGTGCGGAAGGTGCTATCCGCTCTTGCGAACTCATGTTGGTCGACATAGAGATTAGCCAACTCGTGCTGAGCTCCCCACTTCAGCGAAGGATCGACTTTTTCGTCGTTTGCGACTTCGACAAAGATTTTTTCCGCTTGTACGGGATCGTTTCGGCGAACGGCAATTTGACCGGAAGCAAGAAGAGGGTAAAGTTCGTCGATGCGATTGTTGTCGGCGCGGGCCATGGCGATGGCTTCGTCGGCGTATTTCGCAGCCTGATCGAGTTCGTTGGTTTGGACGGTGACGAAGGCGAGGGAGAGGAGGGCGTTGAAGATGTCTTCCTGAGTATGAGTTTTCCGAGCTAACTCTAGCGCCCGGCGATAGTGGTCTTCAGCAGTCGAGAACTTGTTCGCGTCCAAGTAAACATAGCCAGCGGTTGTCAGCCATGCCACTTGGTCACCCAGGGAACCCAGCTCAACAGCACGCTTGGCTGCTTCCTCATACAGTTCCAGCGATCGTTCAGACTCTCCGGTTTTGTAATATGCCCAACCAAGATCTCCCAGAGATTTCTCGGCTACAAGATTAGCGCCTATGGATTCGGCTTTCTTGGTGGCAGCTCCTAACCACTCAATGGCTTCATCAAAATGCTCCTGCTGCAGCGTCACATAACCGAGGTCAAGCAGAGCCCACGACTCCAACGAGCCATCTCCTCGCTGCCGGGCAAAGTTGAGACTCTCTTCAAAGAATTGTTTCGCTCGTTCGTACTCACCCTTCTCAATCTGCAGGAGACCAAGCGCCTTGAGGGCGTCACCGGTGACAGAGGAATTGGTCTGCAAACAGAGAGCTCTCGCCTGCTGCAGATTCTGCTCGGCTTCGTTGAACTTGTGCAACCGTGCGTAGGCGAGACCCTGAAGCACTAGCTTCTGGTGTGCCAGTTCACTATTGGAAAGAGACTCGGGCAGATCGCCACTGAGCAAAGAGAGAACTTCCCGGCTCATCTCGCCCAGGCTCAAAGCGCTGGCGTCGAGTACCCGGAACTTCCAGTACCATTCCCGGTTGTGCTTGGAGGAATAGTACTGGGAGGCAAGATTCGCTTCGCGGTGGGCACGGTCGATCTCCCCGTGCAGGAGCACTCGTTGAATGTTCTCAAATTCGCTCTGCGGGTCACTGCGTCGAGCGCAGTGCGTGCTGCCTATAAGGCAGAAAAGAGCGATGAGCAGATGACTGGCTATCCACCTTTGCCGTTGACCTTGCCGCTTCCGGCGGTGATGGCGCCCGTGGTCGGGCAGCCCAGCTCGAACCGCATCATGATCAACTGGTAAGCGTCGCAGTGCACGAGTAATTCGGCCAAGAATAGCTTGCCGAAGTCGGGAATCTCCAGGACATTGCCGTGCTTCTTGCCCGGAAAGTCTCCCTTGATGTCTGTTACCAGCGTGCATACGACCGCGCTCTTGTTATCTTCGTCGAATTTCTTGCCGACTCTCTTCAGGAAAGCTTTGTCATCGACGAGAGGGAACTTGGGGAACGTTCCCGTACCGTGACTCTTGCCGTGATTGAAAATGTCGTCGTCCAGAATAACTTCAAGGGGACGACCCGCAACACGCAAATTTTCAATTTGGCTGCCGAAGAAGGTCACTCGCGGATGTCCTTTGGGTGGGTGTTCCGCTGATATCTGCGCCACCACGCGGTCCGCGGTAACGACATTCAGCACATTCAAACCTTCGACCACCGAGGTCATCATGGTAGTCGGATTGCCGGTTTCCTTGTGGAAAGTGCCTGAGACCTGGCTATGAGTGGCCTTGGCGGAGACGATGCCGTGCAGCCGGAAGTCTTCTGTGCGTGCCGTGGCGAACCCGCCTACCGGCGGCAGCGACAACGGAGACTGCACGGGAATGTTTTCCTGGACCGGGCGGTCGATGAATCCGCCGAGCGCGGACGCATCCGCATGAAAGTAGTGGGTCCTGCCAGTGCGTGCTGCCATTGCCTTCTCCTTTTCGCTTGGATCCTAACTTGTCCGATTGAGGGGTTGTGAAATTGTTGTTGCAGACGGCGCCGGGTTGCGCGAGAGCGTAGGCCTATTGGAACCGTAACTCGAAGGGATAGCGGATGACTTCCGAAGTATTGCCGCCTGCTCCTTCGACACCGCGCACCACCAGAGTGTAAGAGCCCGATTTCCGGTCTCTGGCCGGCACCTGAATCTGCACTGTGTCTTTGGCCGCCTGGGGCGAAATTATAACCGACCACTCCGTCTTTTCGTCAGCAGTGCGTAAGTCTGCGACATAGGACGTGAAGCGCGCCTCCGTGGGAACATCCACGGACAGCAGGAAGGGCGACCCCAAAGGAATGGTCAGGACTGGAGCGCTTCCGCTGCGGCTGTTTCCACCGATTAGCGAAACCGAACCGAGAACCTGAGGCAGATTGGCCTTGGCGACAGCGTTGCGCCATCCCGGGTAGACCACTAGGTTCTGGTATCCGATCGCGGCCAGCAGAATGGCTAGCGCGGGTACCGCTAGGGCCGGCCTCAGCCACGCCAGCCAACCCGGCTTGGGCTTGGCTGCGACCGGTGCAGGTAGGGCTTCAGCCACGGGACGCAAGGAGGTCTTGGCGTGCTCGATAAACGCAAATCCGGCGCGCACATCGACGGCACAACTCTGGCAGCCAAAGAAATGCTCCTCAAACTCCTCCCGCAACTCGGGTGTGAGCTCGTCGAGCAGGTATTTTTCAGCAGCCATGGAGCGGATCGCCTGTTCGTGATCCATACGCGCTACTAGCCTCCAGACAGGTAGTGAAACCTCGGGCAAAAACGTTTCACGGTTTATGGTTTGGAGCCGATGCCCGCGTGGGCAGACATGTGCCTTAAATACAAAGACTTAAAAGACTGTTTGGCGCGATACAACATGACCCGGAGATAGTCGCGGTCGACGCCGAAGTCGCGGCAAACGGCGTCTTTGTCCCGCTCTTCGAGAAAGACCTCCTTTAATAGGCGGCGATCACGTTCGGGCAGTTCGTCGAGGATCTGGCGGATCTTTTCCCTGATTTCCTGCTGAGCGATGACGCCGATTACGTCGACTCTCGTGTCCGGGAACTCGTCTTGTTCATCTTCCAGGGAACTGCTGCGCGATGAAGAGCGGTAATACTCCAGCAGAACGTTGTTACAAGTGGAGTTGACGAACGCTCCCAGCCGTTCCGGCTCCCGAATGCCAGTTTCGCCCCGCAGAACTGTGAACACGCGGGCGAAAGTCTCCTGCCGCAGATCTTCGATCGCTTGGGGAGAAGGCACACGGGAACGCAGCTTGAGCAGGATGAGCTCGCTGAAATACGCAACAAAATGCGCTTCCGTGCGAAAGTCGCCGCCACGGAGCCGCTCTAAATAGGATTGGTCGAACTCGTAGAATTGCAAGCCTGTAGGCCTCGAATGCCGCGAGTGGCAAGTATTCTACACCGCTGAGGTGAGGAGCGCGGATTGTTCAATTGGGCGAGGGGAGCGGAATTTCTCGGCCAGTGGCCGAAAGTACAGCGTCCGTACTCCGCACCTGTCACGACTCCACGCTGACGAAATCAAAAGAATCTTTTCGCCGGTGCGAAACGAAATTCCAGTCTCCTGCACCATTCCGATGAGCGACGTACCGGGTTCGTCATAGGCGACGCCGGAGCCAGCACGGAAGTTCCGGTGGCCGCAGCCCTAGAAGTAACCGCTTCGCAGGGGCTGAAAAAGATCCCGAATTGGAGACCTTGTCACCTGGGGGGAGGGCGGGGACTCCGGTTCCGCCGGGACTGTCTGCAAGACGGTTCCGGCGGCCTTCGGGATTTCCAGACCGGGCGGAGGTCCCGCCTTTTCGCCGAAGCCAGATTCACCGTCATCCAGGAGCGTTGCACTCGCATGAACATGGTGGTCAAAGCCGAACCATTTCGCGTGCGTCTTCCTCTTCCTTCGCCGAAGCTTTCCTCCGGCGTGATGCAGGCGGTGGTAATGCACGCCTTACAGCTGCGACGAGCCTACCGGGAAGTGTTTGTCCTGTGCGACATCCAAGGACGCACCATCGCGGACACAGCCGAGATTCTGGGGGTCAGTCCGAAGACCGTTGTGGCGAGGCTGGAACGCGCCCGCCGCCAAATGGGCGACGTCACCAAGCGTCTGTGCCAGCCGAAAAACCCGAAGGAAGACCTTGCCGCTGGGGGAAGAGACAAGGGATTCCACCGACCGCCGGAGCTACCGTTCCCTGGCTCCGGCGGCGTTCGGGTTATGGCATCTGCTGGCTGATGCCTGTCAACCGAGCAGCGCGTTCAAAGTAGTGCCTTCCAGATTGCCAAACAAACGAGTTTGAGTCGGCGCGGCTCTCCGGACGCCTGTGAGACCAGCCTGCCGTTTCCCGCTTCCCACTTAGAACCTGCACGGGCGCATCGAGACTTTTTGTTGCAGGAAGGAGTCAATAGCAGGCGACTTTTTGCTAAGATCGTTCCCCGAGGGGGATAAC
>Ga0335070_10010867_pt1 | contig 10642 bp, 11 predicted proteins | sample Lox_Sample_13_FD_206722 | JGI IMG/M metagenome (GOLD analysis project Ga0335070, IMG submission 206722) | Soil microbial communities from Loxahatchee National Wildlife Refuge, Florida, United States - Lox_Sample_1.3 | ecosystem: Environmental > Terrestrial > Soil > Wetlands | place: USA...
ATCCGAAATATGCTGGAGAGGAAGATCGATATAGTTGCAGACTTTTTCATTTTCGGAGATGATTTCTATTACATCATCAGGGAAATGAGAGGGATAGGCATACATTATTCTTATCCATTCAATCCCGCGGATTTCACTTAACCTTTTTAATAAAGTTCCAAGGGACTGCCTGCCGTAGATATCTTTCCCGTAATCCGTAGTATCCTGAGCAATTATGATCAGCTCTTTAGTCCCGAGGCCTGCCAGAAATTCCGCTTCGCGGATGAGCTCTTCAAGCGGTTTTGATTTATGCTTTCCTCTCATCAACGGGATAGCGCAAAACGAACAGGGATGATCGCACCCCTCCGAAATTTTTAAATATGCCGAATGCGAAGGTTCGGTCAGCACTCTTTCCCCAAGGAGATCCTTTTTCAGGTCTCCGCCTAATTCTTTTACAATTGCCTGATAATCTTCCGTACCGAAATATGCATCAACTTCCGGGATTTCCTTCCGGAGAGTCTCTTTATAACGTTCCGAAAGGCATCCGGCCACGAGAATTTTTTCAATTTTTCCTTCCGATTTAAGTGCTGCTGCATTTAAAATCGTATTAATTGATTCCTCTTTTGCCGCATCAATAAATCCGCAGGTATTAATAATTACTGTTTGTGCGGTATTGGGATCACCATGCATTTTAATATTATTTCCCATCAGCTGCCTGATGAGTCTTTCAGAATCAACAGTATTTTTTGAACAGCCCAGGGTAATTACGCTTACCTTATCGTTTCTTTTTGTCATCAATAATTTTTCCTATTAAACTTTATCTTCCCAAATATTTTAGATAAAGGAGAATTACCGGCGCAGAGTATAAGAGAGAATCGAACCTGTCAAAAACTCCTCCGTGGCCAGGAATTAATTTAGAAGAATCTTTTATTCCGGAATCTCTTTTTAAAAGAGATTCTATAAGATCCCCAATCTGTCCTACGGTTCCTACTATAAATCCTATTGCAAGTGCAGTTTCGAAAGAGATAAAATGAAGAAATAGGATTTTTGCTAAGATTGAGGTAATAATAGCGAAGAAAAAGCCAAAAATCGCTCCTTCCCAGCTTTTGTTAGGGCTCACTCTTAAAAATAATTTATGTTTTCCGAATTTTCTGCCACCGTAAAAAGCAGCCGTATCACAAATCCAGATAGAAGCCAGCAAAGTGATGATTAAATATCCTCCGCGGAGGTATAATTCTCCAATTTTCGGATAGAATTCCCTGATGGAGATCAGTGCGCCTGCAAGCAGCCCCAAGTAGATCGTCCCTAGAAGAGTTGCGCTGATATTGTATATAGCCGAACCTTTTTTCCTAAACAGCTCCGCACCCGTAAGAAATACAATAAACAGCAGTGTAAAGGAATAGAAATCAAAAAAATAATGACTTTGATTTATTACTAACAAAGCTATTCCTGCAAAACCGAAAAAAATATTTGTCATCATCCCTTTGTTCTTCACCATCGAATGAAATTCAAAAAATGACACAAAGGCAATTATGAGGATAAGAAGCATGAAGTAAATGCTTCCAAAATAGCTTGCGGCAAGGATCAGGGGTATAGCTGCAGCGGCTACCAATACCCTCTGAGTATTATTGCTTAGGTTCATTAGGATTCATCCTCTTCGCTGCTTTCCCGCATTATCCTATCGATATAATTCAAAGCCGATTGGACATCTTCTTTCCTTACCAGCAGTTTAATTACACCCAAATCACCGAGCCCGGGGAAATTCCTATCCTTCTGGACCAGGATTTCTGAAATTATTCCTGCGCCGTCAAGGTTATTTTTTATCATTTCCGCTTCATATTCTTTATTTGAAGTATAAACAACTTCCCAATTTTTTTCAGTCCAATCTTCAGGTTTCTCAATAAATTCAGGATCTACAAGCGCGGAGCCGCAATCGGGGCAAAATGTTATCCCTTCAACATATTCGTAATTACAATTTGGGCAGACTGCCATACAATTCTCCTATTCTCAGCCTAGGCCGACTGTTTTTTTCTTGAATAGTATTTTATTAAAAAAATTATTCCCGCAAATAAAAACAGGAAAATAAAAAATAACATCACGGATGAAGCAAGCTGAAAATCTTTAGGGGTGTTTGAATTCAAGGGATCTTCTTCCCCCAGGATAAAGTTTACCATTACTGCAATAAAGTTATTAATAAAATGGAGGAGCATCGGGATAAAAATTGAGTTAGAAGTGTATGCTGCGAATCCAAAATAAAAACCAAGCGCAATTAATGGGATTGTGCCGTATATATTAAAATGGTATAACCCGAAGAAAATAGCGGTAATAAAAGCAGCCCAAAGCGGTCTTAACTTGAATTCAAAGCTCCTCTGAATAAATCCCCGGAACATCACTTCTTCACAAATTGCAGGAGTAACGGCAATTACAGAGACAACCAGGAGTCTTTCCGGAAGGTTATCAGCCCTCATCAGGTTCCCCATAAATTTATCGATTTCAAAAGTTTTATTAAAGGAATCCGCGAATTCTTTTAGATTCCGGATTAGATGGAATTTGCTTGCAAGCTGTTCAATGAAAAAATTTTGAATATAGAGATAACTCTGAAGCAGCGGGCTCAGTGCAAATATTCCGATCACAAACAGAATAAGTTCTATCCAATTCGGCTTTTTAAATCTGATTATTTCGGTTACGTCTTCATAAAAAATGCGGGTGAACAGGAGTGCCGGAAACAGCAGGTATAAGATCTGTCCGGCAATAGTCATGAGCCTGAAGCTGTTAATAGGAGCTTTTTCCAAATCGAAACCAAAGACAGCCGCCATCAAAAGGCTTCCTACAACCTGATAAAGAAAAAATCCGCCGAATAATCCGATGAAAGCAGCTCCGACAGGGTTAATTTTCGGAATAATCCCTGTATTTTTCTTTTCCCCCGGTAAGAGTTGATTTTCCTCCTGATCTTTATCTTTATTTAGTTCATCCATAAAGAGAAATAACTTAAATATTTTTGAGTAAGTTAATTAAAACGGTATTAACCTCAAAAAAAATAAAACCCCGTTTTTACGGGGTTCGGCGCAATTTATTTAATCCGGATTTGCTATTTTTTTGACATCAGCTTGCCGGCCAAACCTTCGTACTTGGTTAATTCGGCATCAATAGATCCGACTACCACTTTTGTTTTTACTTTAACAGGGATCTTTAAATCATCATCCGTCAGCCAGATTATTATGCTTCCCTCGCTTTTGAAAAGGCCTCCTTCCTGGACGAGCGGTTCGACAATTATGCATTTAAATGTACCCGCAGAAACGTTAACTGTCTCTCTTCCCAGGAATTTAACGTCGAGGTCGTAAGTCTTATTCTTATAAAAATTCTGAAGATGAAATGTCTCGTCAGGCTTTAAATTTGAGTAGTCGAATGTACGAGCCAAATAAAAAGCCGAAACAATATCGTTTACATAAGGCGGGATTACATATTGGCCTTCGGTAGTTTGAGCCTTACCCTTTCTCTGATCAAAATAAGCAGAAAAATCCCTGGAAAAGCTCCCTTCCCGGATATGCTGTTCAAAGCGCCAGGGAAAGATACCTTCCACATCTACGAACGTTTCATAGCGATCCCGGACTTTATAGATCCAATCAAAGCTCGGTACGGTATTCACTTCAAAGGTGATATGAAAAGCATCCCTGCCTGAAATTTTTCTTATTTGGGGAATATTGAATGAGGCAATACCCGCAGTTACAAATCCGTATTTCACGTCAAAAGTTAATTTTTCTCCGACTTTAAAGGCATTATTTTTTATTTTCCTGAAATCATCAGCTCTCTTATCTGCTGCAGTTTTTACTTGAATTGAAAAAAAGATAATCAGCAGGCCGAGAGTAAAAACACCCAATTTCCAGAAGATATTTTTAAATGTTTTATACATTCAATTCTCCGTTACTTACAATAAACTTATAAATTTTTTCAATTTGAACAAAGGCATCAGTCACCTTAATGGTGTTCATACAGTTTTCGCTGCTGCACTGTTCCCGGCTGCAATCCTCACAACTCTTATCGGGAGTAAAAATAATCTTTTTAGCCGTATAAGGGCCCCATCTTTTAGCAGAACATGCAAGCAGGTTCGGATAAAATCCTATAGTATATTTACCTAGTGCTGCTGCTATGTGGATCGGGCCGGTGGAATTTGAAATAAAAATTGAGCATTTGCTGATTAATGCGATAAGCCCGGAAAGGTTTAATAAACCGGCTAAATTCTTAATTTTGGAATTAATCGCAAGAGTGCTGCACATCTCCTTTTCATTTTCCGACCCCGTTACAAGGATTTGGGCATTCAGATTAGAATCTATTAAGCTGATCAGTTCCTTGAATTTCTCTGGAGGCAGATTAATTGAGCTCCCGCCGCTTCCCGGATGAACAATAATTAAAGGTATGCCTGTTTCAATTTTATTCTCAAATAATAATTGATTAACCTTTTCTAAGCTTTCCTTATTAATTTTCAGATCAAAGCTTATTGCTTTAGCATCTGCTTTTTGAAAGATACCGAAATGCTGCAGAAGATTAATATTATATTCAAGCTCATGCCTTTCTGCATATTTTCTATGTTCATAGACTTTCCTGTTAAATAAGAAAGAATACAACCTGTAACCGGTTCCTATCCTATTTTTTATTCCGGATAAAAAAATGATAAGTACAGTCCGGAAAGTAGGATAAACGACAACCGACGAATCGAAGTTTTTTGCAGCAATCATTTTGATGTTTTTGAACAAAGAAATTTTTTTGCCGGATTCATGAAGTATGAGAACTTCATCAATAAACGGATGATTCTCGGCGAGGCTTCGGGTATAATCTCTAAGCAGGAAGGTAATCCTGCATTCCGGGTAATGTTTCTTTACTATCCCGGCAAGAGGAAGTGAAAGCAATACATCACCGATCCTGTCGGTTCTGACTATTAATAAATTTTTAGGTGAAATGCTTCCGGGTTTGCTACTGTCTTTTAGAGACATATGGATTATCTTTAATATAAAAGCGCCAGGGCAAATCTACAGATTTAATAATACCGATTCTCTTCGAAACTCCAATCTCCTCAGGTTTCAATTTAGTAGAATCAAGAATATAAATTTGATTGCCGGTCAGGTCTGTCCCGTAATGCTCCATAGTGATTCCTAGTGCTTTACAGACTTTTCCGGGTCCGCTGGTGAGATTAAATTTTTCTTTCTCATTCAGCAGATCTCTCCCGAAGCGGTTTTTAATCATTAAATCCAATCCGTTTACAGGTTCAATTGCCCTTATCAGGACGGCTGTACCGGAACCTTCTTTCCCGGTTACTACATTGCTGCAGTAATGATTTCCGTAAGTAAAATAAACATATAGAAACCCCCCGATACCGAACATTATTTTATTTCTTTCCGTCATTCCTCTGAAAGTATGTGCTGCCTGATCGATTGAGCCGTCGTATGCTTCAACTTCGGCTATTCTGCCTGAAAGAATTATTGAGCCGCTCCTTTTTACAAGAATTTTCCCTAATAATTCCTTTGCTACAATTAAAACATTGCGTGTATAAAAACTTCTTTTAAGCTTCTGATACGAATTTCTCATATTGCCGGGAGAAGAAATAGTTAAGAAGGGATTTTTAAAATTCAGCCTTCCAGGCCGGAGGGCAGCTCATCGATTTTTTTTCTGTAATAATCTTCCCTGTCGGGGTGCTTCTGAATCAGTTTAAGATAAACTTTTTTTGCTTCTTCAATTTCCCCCTGGGAAATATAGATCTTTGCAAGGGTTTCCGAGACTATTATGTTTCCGCCTTGAAAGCTTTCATTTTTTTCCGCTTCAGGTTTAAGATTGTCAGCGGGTGATATTTTTGATGAAGAGATTTCCCGTGCCAGCTCTTCCAGCCTGTCTTCAATATCTTTCATTACTTCATCAGTTTCAGGTTTATTTTGTAAAGAGAAATCCTGTCCTTCACCGGAATTATCTTTAAGGCTGTATAAATCCTGATGCTTCCTTATTCCTTCAATCTCTCTGACATAAAAGTCGTATGTTTTTTTTGAATGCATCAAATCCGCGCCTGATTTTAATGCATCAAGGGATAATTTATAATTTCCGGAGAGTGCGTAAGCTTTTGCAAGAATTATATAAGCGGGGGGAAAGAACGGGTAATTTTTAATTCCCTGTTCAAGTATTTCAATTGCCCCGGCAATATTTTTTTTATCTATTTCATCCGCAGCAGCGTGAACAAAAAGGGGGGAGTTTTTATTCGATTCGTAGAGAAACGCTAATTTATTCGAAAATATATCCTGCTGACTGCTCAAACTAAAAATTTACCGCGCTAGTTTTTTTGAATATGCATGCTTGATTGACGTAAAAGAAACGAACGAAAATCCGACAAAAAATAAAATCTGGAACGGCAAAGCCGCAATTTCGGCAAAATATATTGAAGATCCGATTCCTACAAGACAGTACAGAGCCATGATCAGCTCTACAACAACAGATAATCCTATTTTGTTCGGGATATATTTTTTACCTCTCCATGAATCGGAGCTTTTCTCAACTTTGAATTTCGGTGTTCTTACAAATTCACTTTTCCTGCTGAGCAAGCCTTCGATAACGGCGCGTGAATTGTTCACCGCAAATCCCATGCTTCCTGCCATGAACAAAGGGAATAAAACAATCTTTTTTCTCCAGTCCGTCCGGATATCTTTCTGCGAATAAAGATAGAAGATGAAGGAGCTGATAAATGCAAGTACAAAAAGAGAAAGTATTGCAAAATAAACTTCATGAGATCCGCTGTTCTTAATAAAGATTAATGGAACATTCAGGATTGCGGATAAAAGTATAAACGGGAAAACCAGGTTATTGGTTAAATGAAAAGTTGCCTGGAGCTTTATTCTTAAAGGAACTTTGGATTTCCAAACCAGCGGAAGAATCTTCTTTGCAGTTTCGATAGCGCCTTTCGTCCATCTGAACTGCTGGTTCTTTAAAGCATTGATTTCGGAAGGAAGCTCGGCAGGTGATGTAAAGTCTTTCAGGAATACAAACCTCCAGCCGTTAAGCTGCGCACGGTAGCTCAGGTCAAGGTCTTCGGTCAGAGTATCGCTATGCCAGTTCCCGGCATCTTCAATACAGTTCTTTCTCCAGATTCCTCCTGTCCCGTTAAAATTAATGAAGAAGCCGGCTTTATTCCGGACGGATTGTTCAATTACAAAATGTCCGTCGAGCGCCAGTGCCTGTGCTTTTGTTAAAAGGGAATAATCGCCGTTAAGGTGCTCCCATCTTGTTTGAACCATTCCTACCTTTTCATCTGAGAAAAATGGGATAGTTTTCTTTAAAAAATCTTTATGGGGAATAAAATCGGCATCAAAAATTGCAATATATTCTCCTTTGGCAGATTTCAATCCTTCCTTTAATGCGCCGGCCTTGAAACCGAAACGGTTTCTTCTCTTGATTAATGAAATGTCGAAGCCTTCTTGTTTCTTCTGCTCGACAAGGCGTGCCGAAATCATTGAAGTTTCATCGGTCGAATCGTCCAGCACCTGGATTTCCATTTTATCTTTAGGGTAATCAATTTCGCAGACTTTGTTTATTAATCTTTCTACTACATAAAGCTCATTATATAAAGGGAGCTGAATAGTAACGAAAGGATTAAAGCCGGGGGCAGCTTTATCGGCTGATTTCGGAACCGGCTTTACATTACGGTACTTATTATAATAATAGATCATTATAAAACCGTGGCATCCGAAAACAAAGAGTATAAATAATGCTATGAAATAAGAGATTAGTACTATATCATCCATACGATTATACCGTATTTGTAATTAAACATTTATTTTACCAGCCTGAGACCGTATCAAGAAGAATATCTTCCGTAATCAAATCAACTGCTTCTTCAATAGCCGTTCTTTTGGCATTTATATCCCCAGTGGATGAATAATCCCCGTATTCTGAGAAGGTCTTTTCATAAATCGTTTTTCTTTTTACCAGGTCTCTGTATACTGCATGTACGGAAAGTGTAACTCTCCGTGTTGCAACCTCTTCACCGGCTTTGACCACCACCGGGGCATCCGGAAGCGATAAAATTGTAGTTTCAATTACAGCATCCGCTTTGGTTCTGTCAGTAACTTGGAGAGAATTATCATCAATGAACCTCTGAGTAAGCTTATCAGTAAATAATTCTCTCAGCCCTGCTTCTCCCGAGCCGCTTCGATCATCGGTAATCGGAATAGCAATTGTCTTTAAATGCTCCGGGACGGATGATCCGGTAAAAGAATATATGCAGCACCCGGTAAAATTAATAATGCTAATATATATAAACAAGTAAAACATTCGCATTGATAATAAACAATCCGGCTTTTTTGCAACAAACTGCATTTTTATTCAGATAAGAAAGAAAAAATATTATTAAAGTTTAAAAAAGATACATTTTATTGAGAAAATTTCCGAGTAAAAAACCTTTATAAATAAAAAAAATCTTAGAAATTTTATAAATTCTGAAATTTTGAAAGGCTCTTGAGAAATTTTTATTATGACATTTAAATGCTAATGAAGTTCGTATTCCTTTAGTTTTCTATACAGTGTCCGTTCACTGATATTAAGCATTTTTGCCGCATTCCTTTTATTTCCCCTTGTATAATCCAGAGCATTTTTTATTGCGTCTTTCTCAAGCTGATCAAGCGGAACTATTTCCTGGGATGAATTTTGTACAGGCGGATAAACTTCAATCTGCCTCTGGTTAATTATATCCTTCAGCTCCATTATATCTTTTTTAATTTCAAAAAGAGCCCTGTATAAAAGCTCCCTGTCGGCTTCTTCGGGAGTAATCCTTAGGGAAACCGGCAGAAACCTGTTGTTTGCATCCGGTTCCATTCTTATAAGCGATTTAAAAACCGGTAAATCCAATGCACCGTTTCTGTTTAATGCCAGGGCGGTTTCAATAGTATTCTTTAATTCCCGGATATTACCGGGCCAGTTATATTCGAGGAGAAGATTTAATGCATCCGGAGTGATTTCTGGCGGTTTTATTTTATTTTCTTTAGCAAACTGCTGGATAAAATATTTTGCAAGCTCTTCAATATCCCCCTTTCTTTTTCTTAAAGGAGGAATATTTAAGCTGACGGCTTTGAGCCTGAAATATAAATCCTGCCTGAATTTTTTTGCTTCCACTTCATGCTGCAGATCTTTATTTGTGGCTGCGATAATCCTAACATCGACCTTAGTTACTGTTTCTGCACCTATCTTCATGAATTCTTTGGTTTCAATGGCTCTGAGCAGTTTAACCTGGGTCATTAAAGGCATTTCGGCAATTTCATCCAGGAAGAGTGTGCCGCCGTCGGCTATTTCAAAGTAGCCTTTGCGGGTTTCAATTGCCCCGGTAAATGAGCCTTTCCTATGTCCAAACAATTCGCTTTCGAGGATGCCTTCAGGAATTGCTCCGCAGTTAACGCTTATAAGCGGCTTATCGGCTCTACTGCTGTATCCATGAATTGCATTTACAAATATCTCTTTTCCAACTCCGCTTTCACCTGTAATTAAAACAGATATATCCGATTTGGCTACCTGCATGGCAATATCGACTAAATCGTTAAGCTCCTTCGAATTGCCGATTATTCCGAATTGCTTTTTAAATTGGTCAATAGTCATTGATAATATTCAAATTGGAAAAAAGTCATATTATTAAGACAAATTTACAATAAAAAATTATTACAAGTGTTATCGAAGATTAAATCGAATGATTTCATACTTAGAAAAAGCCACTAATTGTACGAATTAAACTCCAAAACAATAAATTCATGAAATCCGCGTTTTCCTAAAGACTTATTTTCATTCCGTCAAATGCAGGAATAATTTGAGAGGGCGAACGCTGTACCAGCTCCCCGATTTTTTCTTCATCCCCTTCGGTAATATGAGTCAAATAAAGCTTTTGGGCATCCAGACTTTTGCAGGCTTCATATATATCGTTCAGATTTACATGAGTAATTTCACTAATCATTATATCAATCTTGAAATCTTTAAAAAGATAAAGATCCTCTTTACCTCCTACATCTCCCGAGTAAAAAATATTCCGGCTGTTCATATTGAAAAGAAAGCTCGAGGAGGAAAAGCTTAGTTCATCCTGGTTTGCAAATTCCCTGTATTCCTCTAAATGAGTATTCTGCCTGGGGGTAAGATTAAATCCTCTGGATAAAGTTAAGGTATGATTATCTTCAAGCATAATATAAACTATATTGAACTTGAGCTTGGCAGAAAAAAGGTACGAATGATAAATCAATCCGGAAATAAAATCTCTTAAGCTTTTATGCAGATATATAGTGAGATCATTTCCTCGTTTATTCATTTTCATTTGAGTTATTAAAGAGGGAAGCCCGGTATAATGATCCGGATGAAGATGCGTAAGAAGAATTCCATCAATTTTATTGCAGGAAATTTCTGCTGAAAGTAAAGCCCGGGATATTCCGTCGCCCGCATCGACTAAAAGGTTGTAATTGCCTGCGCTGATAAGCAGGGATGAATGATGCCTGTTTAGCGAAGCTCTTCCGGAGCCGGTGCCGAGAAATGTCAATTCAGATTTTATAATGCTCATTCTGTCTGTCATAGTTAGCCGAATTTGTTCAATATTTAATGAGCATGAATGCATGATCGCATGATTGCATGCAGCCATGCAACCATGCACTCATGCACTCTCATG
>Ga0335070_10010868_pt1 | contig 10641 bp, 9 predicted proteins | sample Lox_Sample_13_FD_206722 | JGI IMG/M metagenome (GOLD analysis project Ga0335070, IMG submission 206722) | Soil microbial communities from Loxahatchee National Wildlife Refuge, Florida, United States - Lox_Sample_1.3 | ecosystem: Environmental > Terrestrial > Soil > Wetlands | place: USA: Florida...
GGCTTCGTGAAGCCGCCCCTTCTGTTCGAAGCTCTCCCGGGCTCCAAACCGGGCAAACGCTACGCCCGGCGCGGAGCGGCCGCCAGCCCCCGAAAGTGGGAGTTAGGCGACGACGTGCAGCTGGATGTTCCACGGGTCACGGCAGGCGAACCCGTGTGGGATGGGCTCGACGTCGTTGCCCGTCGCCTGGAGCCGCGCCCGGGCGGCCTCCACCTCGTCCTCGCCGGCGAGCTCGATCGTCCAGTGGTGGATGCCGAGCCTGCGTGGGGGCTTGGGGGCGAGACCGACGCCCTTCCAGACGTTGGCGGCCACCTGGTGGTGGTAGCCACCGACGGAGAAGAACGCGGCAGGGCCCACGTGGTACTTGAGGTCGAAGCCGAGCGCGCGGCTGTAGAAGTCCACCGCCTGCTCGACGTCGCCGATCGTGAAGTGGACATGGCCGACCGCGAGCCCTTCGGCGACCGAGGGCGCGGCAGCCTCGTCCGCGACGAGGGCGCGGAGCGCGGCGGCATCCAGCGGAACGGGTGTGTGGCCGTACGGGTCGTCCGGCCAGAGCTCGCGTGCGCGGTCCCAGGCGAGCTCGACCGCGTTGCCGTCGGGATCCGGCAGGTAGATCGCCTCGTGCGTCCCGCGGTCGCGGAAATTCGACACCGGTGTCGACGTCTCTTCGAGTCGCACCGCCGCCCGTGCGAGCTCTTCGCGGGTCGGGTAGAGCAGGCAGTAGTGGAAGAGGCCGGCGTGGTCGCCATCCGGCTGCGCGTCACGATCCTCGTGCAGGACGACGAGCGTCGCGACGCCGTCCCCCAGCTCTGCGCGGTCAGCGCCCGCCTCGACTCGGAGGCCGAGGGAGCGCTCGTACCAGGATGCAGAGCGCTCGAGGTCGGAAACGGTGAGGTGCACCGGCCCGAGCCGAAGCGCGACGGGAAGCGAATCGACGTCGAGCATCGTCAGACCCGCGTATTGAAGGTGAGCAGCTTCATCTCGGACATCTCCTCGATCGCGTAACGAAGTCCCTCGCGCCCGGCGCCGGACTGCTTGACGCCGCCGTAGGGCATGTGGTCGATTCGGAAGGTCGAGACGTCGTTGACCATCAGGCCGCCGACGCCGATCCGGTCGAATGCCTTCTCGACCACCCGCAGGTCGTTGGTGAAGATGCCGCCCTGGAGCCCGAAGTCGCTGTGCCCGGCGGCGGAGATCGCCTCGTCGACGTCGTGGAACCGCGTCACGTTCAGCAGCGGCGCAAACACCTCCTCGCAGGAGACCCGCAACCGCTCGCCCGCACCTGCGAGGACGGTGGGGCGCCACACGGTGCCCTCGCGGACCCCGCCGGTCAGCACCTCCGCCCCGGCCGCCTTCGCCTCCTCGAGCCACTCGTCGACGCGGTCCGCGCTCGCCGCGTCGATCACCGGCCCGACGTCCGTCTCCGGATCGAGCGGATCGCCGACGCGGAGCGCCTCCACCCGGGGAACGAGCTCCGCGACGAAGCGGTCGTACACGGCATCGTGGACGTAGACGCGCTGCACCGAGATGCAGGTCTGTCCGGCGTTGGTGAACCCGCCCCACGCGATTCGCTCCGCGGCGTACTCGACGTCGGCGTCCTCGTTCACGATCACCGCCGCATTCCCGCCGAGCTCGAGCGTCACCCGCTTGCGGCCGGCACGGCTCCTGAGCGCCCAGCCGACCTCGGGGGAGCCGGTGAACGTGAGCTTCTTGATCCGCTCGTCCTCGACGAGGGGCCGCGCCGTCTGGGTCGAGCAGGGCAGCACCGCGAACCCCCACACGGGCCAGTCGGTCGCATGGACGATCTCGGCGAGCTTCAACGCGGCGAGCGGCGTCTGCGAGGCGGGCCGCAGCAGGATCGGGTTCCCGGCGGCCAGTGCCGGCGCGACCTTGTGCGCCACCAGGTTGAGCGGGAAGTTGAAGGGGCTGATGCCGGCGATGACGCCCAGCGGCACGCGGCGCACCTCCGCTCGCCGCCCCTCGTTTCCGGGCAGCCAGTCGAGCGGGACGATCTCGCCGTAGATCCGCTTCGCCTCCTCGGCGGCGACCTGGAACGTGAAGACCGCGCGGTCGACCTCGACGAGCGCCGTCTTGATCGGCTTGCCGGCCTCGAGGGCGATCGTCTCGCCGAGCTCGTCCCGGCGTGCGGCGATTCCGGCGGCGATGTCCTCCAGGACACGCTCGCGCTGCCAGGACGCGAGCCGCCGGGTGACGGCGAACGCCTCCACGGCGCCCGCGATCGCCTCCTCGACGTCCTTGGGCCGGGCGCGATGCACGACGGCGACGGGCGCGCCGTCGAACGGGCTCGCAACCTCGTAGGTCTCGCCGGTCTCGCGACGCGCGCCGCCGACCATGATCCCGAACGGGCCGAGCCGGGTCTCGCTGACCGCTGCGCTCACCGTGCCTCCTGGACGCGTCCGAAGAAGGCGTGCACGAGCGCGTCCGGAGAGGCGTCCGCCCGCGGCAGCTCGGCGAACAGCTCGTATTCGCGGAAGACGAGAACGCGGTCCATCAGCTCGACCTGCTCGTCGACCTCAGTCGAGAGCATGACCACGGCGAGCCCCTGAGCGGCAAGCGACGAAAGCAGTGCATAGATGTCCTGCTTCGCACCGATGTCGACGCCCCGGGTCGGGTCGTTCAGCAGCAGCACTTTCGGGTGCGCGGCGAGCGCGCGGGCGAGGACGACCTTCTGCTGGTTGCCGCCCGAGAGCGTGTCGATGTTGTCGCGCGAGCGTCCGAGCTTGATCCCGAGCCGGTCGACCCAGGTGCGGAACCGGCGCTCGGTCCGGCGCTGGCTCAGCAGGCCGACGCTCGCGTCCTCGAGCAGCGTCGACGCCGCGAAGTTGGCGCGAATCGACATCGACGGGAACAGCGCCTCGGCGCCGCGCTCGCGCGGGACGTACGCGATCCCGCTGTCGAGCGCCGCCTTCACCGACCGAACGACCCGCTCTCCGCCGGCCGTGACGACACGGATCTCGCCCGCGACCGCGCCGGCCCCGCGGAGCGCGTGCAAGAACGCATCCTGGCCGTGACCCTCGAGGCCCGCCACGCCGACGAGCTCGCCGGCTCGAACGTCGACGTCGAACGGAACCGCGTCCGGGCGGAGGCACAGGCCCCGCGCCTTGAGGGCGACCCCGCCGATCTCCTCGCGGTCGCGCTGCCCGACGACCTCGGCGGCCAGATGGTCGGTGCCGGTCATCAGGTTGACGAGCTCGCGCATCGACGCCTCGCCGCGCTCGACGGTCGCGACCGTCTGACCGGAGCGCATGACGGTGATGCGGTCGCCGATCTTCTCGATCTCGTCCATGCGGTGCGAGATGAAGATGACGCCGGCGCCTTCGCGGGCCAGCCGGCTGACGATCGCGAAGAGCCGGTCTCGCGTGGCGACGTCGAGCGCCGACGTCGCCTCGTCGAGGATCAGCACGCGCGGCTGCCGAACGAGCGCGCGGACGATCGCGCACGCCTGCCGGTCGCTCAGCGAGAGCTCCTCGACCGGCGTGTCGAGCGGCGGCGCCTCTCCGAGCAGCTCGTCGAGGAGCGCCGTCGCCCGCGCCTGCTTCTCGCGGCGCGAGAGCCGGGCGCGCCAGATCGGATCGGTCCCGACCCAGATGTTCTGAAGCACGGATCGCGGCCCGACGAACAGCACCTCCTGGAAGACCGGGACGATCCCCGCCTCGTTGGCCGCGCGCGGCGAGCGAGGCGAACGGTCGCCGCCGTCGGGGAGCAGCACGGCGCCGCGGTCGGGCCGATGCACCCCCGACAGCACCTTCACCAGGGTGCTCTTGCCCGACCCGTTCTCGCCGATCACCGCATGGACTTCGCCCGGCAGGAGCTCGAACGAGCAGGAGCGGAGCGCCTGCGTCGGCCCGAACGCCTTGGCGAGGTCGACGGTCCGGACGAGCGGTGACGGCGACGGCGCTTGCGACCGGCGCGTTCTGGGCTCGATGAACTGCGTCATGCTCAAATCCGGTCGCGGAGCCGGCGGTCGCGCCGGTAGAGGCTGACGATCAGGACGATGAGCGCGCCGAAGAGGATGTTCTGGTCGGCATAGCCGAGGCCGTAGCCGGTCATCACCTGGCTGAGCACGACCACGAACAGCGATCCGATCACGGTGCGCGTGTAGTCGCCGTGCGAGCCGAACGCGGTGCCGCCGATCAGAACCGCGGTCAGACCGTTCCAGAGATACGGCGTGCCGATGCTCGCGTCGCCTCCCGCCGCGAAGCCGGAGAGCAGCACGCCCGCGGTCGTCGCCGCGAGGGCGCTGAGCGCGAAGGCGCCCGCCCACACCCAGTGCGTCGGCAGGAGCGCCAGCCGGGCGGCGCGGGGATTGCTGCCGGTCGCCTGCACCCACGGTCCGACGACGCTCCGCTGGAGCACCACATACGCCCCGAGCGCGATCAGCGCCCAGATGAAGACGACGGGCGGCATCCCGAGACCGAAGGTCCTCGACGCGGGCGACGTCGCCTCGGCAAGCCAGTGCGGCGGGATGCCGTTCCCCGAGGGGCTCCAGGCGAGAATGCCTCCCTGGATCATCGCGCCGGAGGCGAGGGTGACCACGAGCGCCGGCACGTTGAAGCGGTAGCAGAGCAGGCCGATCAGCCCGCCGATGAGGATCGAGCCGGCGGCGAGCACGAGGAACACCTGCCAGGTCGCCCAGCGCGTGCCCGTGCCGCCGAGGAGCGTCGCGGTGACCGTCGCGCCGGCGAGGACCCAGCCGGCGATCGAGACGTCGATGCCGCCGATCAGCAGGCACACCGTCTGCCCGAGCGCGGAGATCCCGAGCAGCGACGAGAGGATCAGCATCGCTCGGATGCTGAACACCGACGTGAACCCGTCGATCGTCGCGGCGCCGACCGCGAACAGCGCCGCGAGGGCGAGCATCTGCGCGACCGGATAGTCGCGCTGGAGCGTCGTCGCGGCGTGGACCACCCGCCGGACGCCCGACCCAACCTCGGTTTCGGCGGTCGCGATCATGCTTCCGCCAGACGGGTCGCGTTCGACCGCGGCTGCTTCGGCGGCGCCGCCATTGCCGCACCCACCGTCGCGCCGACGATCAGCAGCGCACCATAGGCGACCTGGAGCCACTGGTTGGAGACGTGGGCGAGGATCAGGAGGTTCTCGAGCAGGTAGATCACTGCGGCGCCGAGGACCGAGCCGACGACACCGCCGCGACCGCCCGTCCCGAGCGGAGTGCCGCCGAGCGCAACCGCGGCGAACGCGATCAGGGAGTACTGGAAGCCGACGTTCGGATCGGAGGCCTGAAACACGGCCGTGATCGCAACTCCGCCGATGCCGGCGAACAGACCGCCGATCGCGTAGGCCGCGATCTTGACCGCCGTCACGCGGACGCCGGCCGAGTACGCGGTCGCCGAGTTGCCGCCGACGAAATAGAGCGTCTCGTAGAACGGGGTCAGCCGGGTGAGCGTCCAGAGGACGAGCGGGATCGCGATCAGGATCAGCCCCCACGGGACGGGGCCGAGGCTGCCGTTCAGGGCCTGCACCCACGACGCCGTGGCGGGGGTCGGGACCGGCGCGATCCTCGCGTTCAGGCCGATCAGGAAGAGCAGCATCCCGACCGTGAGGACGACCGGCGAGACACGGAAGACGGCGATCAGGAAGCCGTTGAAGAGCCCGACCAGGGTCGAGACTCCGACCATGATCGGAATCGCGATCCACGGGCTCGCGAGAGTCGGATGCGACAGCAGCTCGATGACGAGGACGACGTTCGCGAGATTCGCCGACGGCGCGATCGACAGATCGAGCCCGCCGTCGCCGGTCATGATCGCCGGCGTGCTCGCGACGGCAAGGATCGCGAAGGGCGCAAAGGTCGCGAGCGTCGTGTCCCAGTGGTCGACGGCAACGAAGCTCGGCAGCGCAATCACGTTCGCGACGAAGAGCGCGATGCCGAGCACGAGCGCGAAGAGGAAGCCGTGACCGCGAAGGAGGCGACGCAGCCGGAACCCGAGCGAGGTCATGAACGCGTTTCCCCGCGGAGGAGCTGAGCGTTGTCGGAAGCGATCATCGGCGAAGAGTAGTAACGCGTCCTTCGAACAGCGGATGCGACGGAGCGTCCGCCCGCCTGCAGAGGCGGGCGGACGCTCCGGCCCCCATCAGCCTTGCGTTCCCTTCGTCAGCTTGGGGCTGTTGAAGAGCCGGTCGAGCTCGTTCTTCGTCCACCAGTACTTCTTGGGGACCTCGACCTCGCCGGGCGTGTCGGTGGTCCAGCTCGGGCTGGCAAGCGCCTTCAGGTTCGCCTCGGTGACCGGGACCAGCTTCCAGACGAACATGTTGATCTTCGGCCCCTGACCCGCGAGCATCCGGAGCATCACGCGGGAGATCAGGTTCGAGTAGTCCGTCGCGCCCCCGATCACTGCCGCGCCCTTGTAGCCCTTCGCGGCGTTCTGAAGCCAGTAGGCGGTCACCGACTTCTCCGCCTGGATCTGGCCGATCACGGGCACGGCCTGGCCGGCCTGCTGGAAGCCCTGCATGACGCCCTGGGCCATCGCCGCCGTCTGGAGGACGCCGTCGATCTTGCCGGGATGCGTCGCGAGCCACTGGAGCACGGCGGTCTTCGCGACCGCGGTCGAGTAGAACCCGATCGCCGGGCCGACGATCTTGATGCCGGGACAGTTCGCGAGCACAGTGCGCCACTGCGCCTGCTCGTCGACGGCCGTGGCGGAGGTCGGGGTGCCGAGCACCTCGAGAATCGTCCCCTGCCCGTTCAGGTCCTTGACCATCTCGGACGCGACCTGGGTCGAGTCGATGTAGGTGTTGCGCGTGATCGTGACCGCATACGGCGTGTCAACCGGGTTGAAGACGGTGACCGTCGGGATCCCCTGCTTCCCGGCCGCCTCGATGTAGGACTGCGCGGTCGTCGGCGAGATCGGATCGAAGATGATCAGATCGGGCTTCTGAGCCACCGCGGCCTCGTACTGCTGGAGCTGCTCCGCGATCGCGGTCGACGACGAGGCGGTGGTGACCGTGATGTTCTTGTCGATCAGCGGGCTCTGCTTGAGATCCTTCTGGATCAGGTTGATCGTGTACTGGTTGAAGGCGTTCGGAACCGTTCCCCAGACGATCGCCACCTTGTACGGGGGCTTGTGCGTGGGCTTCCAGTGCGCCCAGGCGCTGGTGAAGATCTGATGGTTCCACCCGGTGTAGGACTTCAGCTGTGCCGGGTCGAGGTGCAGCGTCGGCAGCAGGTTGTTCGGATCCTTGGCCCGCGCCCGCGCGATCGAGCCGCAGGCTGCGGCGGCGCGCGACGAGGTCGTTCCCTTGGCTCCCGCGCCGACCGCAGCCACGACGGCGACCGCCGTGGCGACAAGCAGCGCGAGTGTGAGCCTCACGTGCCTCTTCATGACGTGCAACCTCCAGAGGGAGTCGCTGGGACGGAGTGCATACTGTATATTCTTATCGTGATTGGGTGGATGTGTCAACGGATCGTCACAACCTTCCGGCCGCGCGCGGCCGCAAAGGGCGCCCCGGCGTGAGCCCGTCGCCCGGACGCCGTCTGCGCGACGCGATGGCCGCGCAGACGCCGCTGCTCCTCCCCGGCGTGCACGACGCGCTGAGCGCACGACTCGCGGAACGGACCGGGTTTGCCGTTGGCTACCTCTCCGGCTCCGCGACCGCGATGAGTCTGCTCGGCCTCCCGGACATCGGGCTCCTGACGGGAAGCGAGCTGATCGAGCAGGCGCGCCGGGTCGCCTCCGCCTGCGACCTCGCTCTCGTCTGCGACGCCGACACCGGTTTCGGGAACGCGGTCAACGTCGCCTACACGGTTCGCGCCCTGGAGGCCGCCGGCGCGGCCGGCGTCCAGCTCGAGGACCAGACGTTCCCGAAGCGCTGCGGGCACTTCTCGGGGAAGTCGATCGTGGCGGCCGAGGAGATGCTCGAGAAGGTCCACGCCGCCGTCGAGGCGCGGCGCGACGACGACTTCGTGATCGTCGCGCGCACCGACGCCCGCGCGGTCGCAGGTCTCGACGAGGCGATCGACCGCGGCCTCCGCTACGCGGAGGCCGGGGCGGACGTGATCTTCGTCGAGGCGCCCCAGACCGTCGAGGAGCTCGGCGCCGTCGCCGCCCGCATCGCCGCGCCGACACTCGTGAACGTCGTCGAGGGCGGCCGGACGCCGCAGCTCTCTCTCTCCGAGTACGCCGAGCTCGGCTTCGCCGTCGTGCTCTACCCGACCGCGGCCGTCAGGACGGCCGCGCATTCGCTCGGGACCCTCTACGCGCACCTGCGCGCATCGGGCACGACCGAGGGGGCGGCGGCCGGCATGGTGTCCTTCGCGGAGCGGAACGCGATCACGGACTTCGATGCCTTCGAAGAGCTCGCGGCGCGCGCGGCAGACGCCGCGAGCGAGAACCGCTAGCCCGCTTGCCAGCGCGCGACGATGTCGTCGCTCGGGACGACGAAGGTCGCCCGCCGCAGCAGCGCGATGCCGTGCTCGTGCGCCTCGGGCGTGTAGCTGCCGACCGCGTCCTCCGCCACGACGGTGAAGTACCCGTGTGCGTGGGCGTGCCTCGAGGTGAAGTCGATGCCCTGCTCGGTCGCGACCCCGGCGAGCACGAGCGTGCGCACGCCGCGCGCGCGCAGTCGTGCGTCGGCCTGCGTGTCGTGGAAGAGCGACGGAACGGTCTTCTCGATCACGAGCTCGTCGGGCCCCGGCTCGAAGCCGGGTATCCACGCCGTGTCGCTGCCGCCCGGCTGCAGGTAGTGCTCCGGCCGGTTCTCGCCATGCGCGCGCCGGGTCACGCGCCAGCGCATGACGTCGTCCATCAGCTCCGGACGCGGTGCGACATGCCGGCTGCGCACGATCAGCACGCCGTGCTCCCGGGCCGCATCCCGCAGCCTGCGCCAGACGGCTGCGAGCTCTTCGAGCTGCGGCGCCTGGCCGGCCAGGCCGGCCTGGAGGTCCCAGAGCAGGACCGCGCACGTTCTCGGATCGAGCACGTCGGCGGCCGACTGCGGAAGGCGGGACGCGTCGCTCATACACCGTCCGTGAAATCGACGAACGGCTCGACGGGAGCGAACAGCTCCGCGACGTCCGCTCCGTCGACGGCGATCTCCTGCGCCGCCGCGTAGCGGAGGAATGCCTGCAGCGTCGGGCGGTTGGGCTCGACGCCGTAGGACCACGCCTCACCGCCGAACGTCTCGCGCAGCCGGCGCAGGTGCGCGGCGGCGGACGGGATCGGCACGCGGCTGCCGCGGATGTCCTCCAGCCGCGCGAAGTAGCGCCTCCGGGCGACCTCGAAGGCCCGGTACAGGTTCGACCCGAGCCAGCGATGGCTCCGAAGCAGCTCGGTCCGGACGCAGAGGACGCGCAGGATCGGGAACACCTGCGTCGCCGCAAGCCACTGGCGCTCGAGCACCGCCGGGCGGGCGAAGAGCGGGCGAACCCCTTCGACGCCGCGCAGCGCTGCGGGAGGTGCGACGACGACGTCGGCCGTCTCGCCCATGTCGAGCAGGATGCCGCGTGCGTACACCGACGCGGTGGGGTCCGGCTCGACCAGCTCGGGCCCGCCGTTGCGGACGTGGATCCACGAGTGCAGGAACCGGCGCGACAGGAACACCGGCAGCGCCGTCACTCGGTCGTCCCCCGCCTCGCGTGCGACGAGATGGTCGAGCAGCGGCAGCTCGAAGACGTCCGCGTCCGGTGTCCGCGGATCGACGAAGCTCGCGTCCACGCCGGCGAGATCGACCCCGGCGGATCGGAGCTCGTTCACGTGGTGGTAGGGCGGCAGCGCGATCGTGAGCGGGACGGCGTTCCGGCTCATGCGGCGAGCTCCGCCCACTCGGGGAAGAGGTCCGCCGTCCCGAAGCCGGCGTCGGCGAGGCCCTGCTCGTGCAGGTAGCGGAGGTAGACCTCGAGCGTCGGCCGGTTCGCGTCGACGCCGTAGGGCCAGACGTCGGGGCCGACGTCCGCGGCGACCGCGGCCAGGTGCTCGTCCAGCCACGGGATCGGCACCAGCGTCGCCGACGTCTCCGCGAGATCGGCGAAGTACTCCCGGCGCGCGCGGTCGAGCGCGTCGTAGATCCGGCGGGCGAGGCTCGGGTCGCGGTCGAAGAGCGCCCGGTCGAGCGCGACGACGTGCATGATCGGCACGCAGTGGGTCCGCTCGCGGTAGAGGCGCTCGGCCTCGGGGAAGTCCTCGTAGAGCAACCGGACGAGGCCGTTCGACGCGATCGAGCTCTCGACGCTCGCCGGCGGCGACGGGACGACGATCGCCTCGAGGTCGCCGCTCCACAACATCTCCTCGAGCCCGCGGTCGGTGACGCGATGGATGCGGACGCCCGCCGGGAGGTGCGGCGGCTGGACGACCTCGGGGCGGCCGGGCCGCTCGACGCCGCCCTGATACCACTCGACGTCCGCAGGCCCGATGCCGTGCATGTCCCCGAGCAGCCCGCGCGCCCACACCGCAGCCGAGTTCGCCCACGCGACGACGCCGATCCTCCTGCCCCGCAGGTCCTCGGGCTCCCGGATCCGGTCCGACCGGACGAAGATCGCGGTCTGCCGGTAGAGGCGCGACGGGAACACCGGGATGCCGACGATCCCATCGTCGCCGGAGGCGCGAATCGTCCCGTACTGGACGAAGCTCATCTCGGACACGTCCCAGTCCCGCGTGGTCACGAAACGGC
>Ga0335070_10010869_pt1 | contig 10640 bp, 9 predicted proteins | sample Lox_Sample_13_FD_206722 | JGI IMG/M metagenome (GOLD analysis project Ga0335070, IMG submission 206722) | Soil microbial communities from Loxahatchee National Wildlife Refuge, Florida, United States - Lox_Sample_1.3 | ecosystem: Environmental > Terrestrial > Soil > Wetlands | place: USA: Florida...
CAGGGCGTCTACAACCAGACGACCAAGGTGGTCGTCGCGACGGGCCACGTCAGCGTGCTCGAGCCGGGCGGCGAGGTGCTGTTCGCCGACCGCATGGAGGTCAAGGACGACCTCAAGGAAGGCGTGATCCAGAACTTCGCGGCGCTGTTCCCCGACGACTCGCGGCTCGCCGCCAGCGCCGCGGTGCGCACCGAAGGCAACCGCACGGTCATGAAGAAGGCCGTGTTCTCGCCGTGCAAGCTGTGCGAGGACAACCCGCGCCGCGCCCCGCTCTGGCAGGTCCGCGCGCGCGAGGTGATCCACGATCAGGAGGCGCAGGACATTGAGTATCGCGATGCCTGGCTCGAGATCTTCGGCGTCCCGGTCGCCTATACGCCCTACTTGACGCACCCCGATCCGACCGTGAAGCGGCGCACCGGCCTCCTGCCGCCGATCGTCGGCAAGGACAGCAATCTCGGGGCGTTCGTGAAACAGCCCTATTTCATCACGCTCGGCCCGGACAAGGACCTGACGCTGGTGCCGATGGTGACGACCGAGGAGCGCGGCCAGCTCTCGGCGGAATATCGGCAGCGCCTGCTGAACGGCGCGTTCGCCGCCCAGGGCAGCTTCACCCGGGTCAAGCGCAAGGACGCCGACGGCAACGATCTGGCGTCCGAGCAGAACCGCGGCCACATCCTGGCGACCGGGCGCTACGATATCGACGATACCTGGCGCGCCGGCTTCAAGGGCGGCTGGGTGACGGACGACACCTATTTCCGCCGCTATCGCATCGATCCGGAGCTCCAGCTCGCCGGCTCCTCGGTGCAAGAGCGCCAGCTCACCAGTGCCATCAGTCCCGACCAGTCCCTGACCAGCACGGGCTTCGTCGAGGGGTTCAGCGGCCGGCAGTACGCGTCTCTGCGCGCCTACCACTTCCAGGGCCTGCGCCAGGACGACGACGACAACAAGACGCCGCTCGTGGCGCCCTACGCCAACTACAACGTGGTCAGCGAGCCGCTCGGCCGCTGGGGCCGCTGGACGCTCGACAGCAATCTGATGGCGCTGACCCGCGTCGAGGGCGCCGACAGCCGCCGCCTGTCCCTGCGCACCGGCTGGGAGCTGCCGCGCACCAACAGGCTCGGGCAGATCTTCACCTTCGGCACGTCGCTGCAGACCGACCTCTACGACGTCAACGCCGTGCCGACCGACCCGAGCGATCCGGGCAGCAAGTTCTCGGGCATCACCGGCCGGGCCTTCCCCCAGGCCAGCATCGACTGGCGCTGGCCGTTCGTGCGCGAGCTCGGCAATGTGCGCCATGTCGTCGAGCCGCGCGTGGCGCTGATCGCGGCGCCGAGCTTCGGCAACACCGGCCGGATCCCGAACGAGGACAGCCAGGACTTCGAGTTCGACGACACCAATCTGTTCAGCTACAACCGCTTCGCCGGCATCGACCGGGTCGATACCGGCAGCCGCCTGATCTACGGCCTGGAAAACGCCTTCTACGGCGACGGCGGCGGCCGCACCGAGATCTTCCTGGGCGGCAGCTACAGCCCCAAGCGCAACGACGATTTCCCGGACGGCTCGGGCGTCGAGGAGAAGCTGTCCGACCTGGTCGGCCGCATCCGCCTCGAGCCGGCCGACTACCTGTCGATGCTGTACCGTTTCCGCCTCAGCACCGAGACCCTCAAGGCCAAGCGCAGCGAAGTGACGACGCGCCTGGGTCCCGAGGCGATCAACCTCGGCGCCAACTATGTATTCTTCGACGACACGACGACGACCAAGGAGTTCGGCACCCGCGAGGAGCTGACGCTGGCGCTCCGCTCGCGCGTCACCGAGAACTGGTCGCTGCTCGGCCGCTACCGCTACAATTTCGCGCCGTTCGGCACGCCCATCGAGTTCGGCGGCGCGGTCACCTATCAGGACGAGTGCTTCCTGCTGACCACCGATTTCTCGCGCAGCTTCACCAGCGACCGCGACGTCAAGGCCTCGACCCGGGTGGTCATGCGCCTGGTCTTCAAGCACCTCGGCGATTTCAGCACCAACGTCAAATAGGGGCGCGCGCCGGCGGATTGCGCCCCCGCTTCGGGGCGCGATATACTGCCGGCCCAAGCTTCACCGATGCCGACGGATTGCCGAGCGCTTGCGATGAAGAAAGCCGCGGTCCTGCTTCTGTTCCTGCTCAACTGCGTGGCGCCCCTCTCGGGCGGCCGCGCCGAGGACATCATGCGCATCGCCGCGGTGGTCAACACCGAGGTGATCTCGGTCTACGATCTGGTCGCCCGCCTGCACCTCATCATCTCCTCCTCGAACCTGCCGGACAGCCCCGAGCTGCGCCAGCGCCTGGCGCCGCAGGTCCTGCGCGGCCTGATCGACGAGCGGCTCAAGCTGCAGGAAGCCAAGCGGCTCAACATCAAGGTCAACGACGACGAGTTCAACGGCGCCGTCGCCGACATCGAGCGGCGCAACAACATTCCGGCCGGCCAGTTCAAGGAGTTCCTCGCCGCGCGCGGCATCGACGCCGGGACCATCTTCGACCAGATCCGCTCGACCATCGCCTGGGGCAAGGTGGTGCAGCAGCGCATCCGGCCGCGCATCGAGATCACCGACGACGAGGTGCGCGAGGCGATGGACCGCATCCGCGCCAACGCCAACCAGCCGCGCTTCGCGGTCAGCGAGATCTTCCTCGCCGTCGACACGCCCGAGCAGGAGGACTCGGTCCGCTCGGGCGCCGAGCGCATCGTCGAGCAGATCAACAAGGGCGCCAATTTCGGCACGATCGCGCGGCAGTTCTCGCAAAGCGCGACCGCGGCTGTCGGCGGCGACATGGGCTGGATCGAGGAAGGGCAGCTCGACACCGAGCTCGACAACGCCCTGCGCAAGATGCAGCCCGGCCAGATCGCCGGTCCGATCCGCACCGCGGGCGGCTATTACATCCTGGCCCTGCGCGACAAGCGCATCCCGGGCGCGTCGGCCGCGAACCCCGGCGACGTGACCGTGTCGCTCGCCCAGGTGTTCCTGAGCCATCCGGCCAAGGCCTCGGCGGCGCAGATCGAGGGCCAGAAGAAGCTGGCGACGACCATCAGCCAGACCGCGGCCAACTGCGAGGACATGCAGAAGCTGAGCCGCGAGTCGGGCGCGACCAGCGCCGGCGTGATCCGCAACATCAAGGTCGGGAGCCTCGCGGAGCCGTTGCGCCCGTCGGCCATGTCGCTGCCCGTCGGCAAGGCCAGCGAGCCGATCCAGACCAAGGACGGCGTCGTCGTCATCATGGTGTGCGAGCGCACCGGCGACACGGCTCCCGCCGCGTTGCCCAAGGAGGTCGAGGTGCGCGAGACGATCGGCCGCCAGCGCATGGAGAGCCTGGCCAACCGCTATCTGCGCGACCTCAGGCGCGCCGCCTTCCTCGACGTCAGGGTCTGATCCCATGAAGATGGCCGAGGGTCGCCCCGTGGCGCTCACCATGGGCGAGCCGGCCGGCATCGGCGGCGAGCTCAGCCTGAAGGCGTGGCGCGCGCGCGACGCCGAGCGCCTGCCGCCCTTCTTTGCCATCGACGATCCGGCCCGCCTGAGCGCGCTCGGCGCCAGCCTCGGCCTCGAGACGCCGATCCGCGTCATCGAGAGCCCGGCCGAGGCCGCGCGCGTGTTCCCGTCCGCCCTGCCCGTCCTGCCCGAAAGCCTGGCTGTCCCGGTCGCGCCGGGCCGGCCCGATCCGGCCAATGCCGGGGCCGTGCTCGGCTCGATCCGCCGCGCCGTGGCGCTCGCGCGCGCCGGCCAGGCCGCCGCGGTCGTCACCAACCCGATCCAGAAGAAGGTGCTGATCGACGCCGGCTTCGGCCATGCCGGCCACACCGAGTTCCTGGGCGAGCTCGCCGGCCCGGACTACCGGCCGGTGATGATGCTCGCTTGTCCCGGGCGGCCGGTCCGCCGGCCGCCCTCTTCTGCGTCACGCAAACCGGGCGCGGCGCAAAACGGCGTGCCCGGTTTGCGGGTTGTGCCGGTCACCGTGCACGTGCCGCTCGCCGAGGCGCTGCGGCTTCTGACCACCGAGCGGATCGTCGCGACCGGCCGCGTCGTCGCGCGCGCGCTGCGCCAGGATTTCGGCCTTGCCGCGCCGCGCCTCGCGGTCGCCGGGCTCAATCCCCACGCCGGCGAAGACGGCGCGCTCGGCAGCGAGGACGCCGCGATCGTCGCGCCGGCGGTCGCGGCGCTGCGCGCCGAGGGCGTCGACGCGCGCGGCCCGCTCTCGCCCGACACCATGTTTCACGAGGCGGCGCGCGCCCGCTACGACGCGGCGCTCTGCATGTATCACGATCAGGCGCTGATCCCGCTCAAGACGCTCGACTTCTTCGGCGGCGTCAACATCACCCTCGGCCTGCCCTTCGTGCGCACCTCGCCCGACCACGGCACGGCGCCCGACATCGCGGGCAAGGGCATCGCCAACCCGGCGAGCCTGATCGCGGCGCTACGCCTGGCCGCCGAGATCGCCGGCCACCGCGCCGCCGCCGGCGCGGCCGAGCGGGTCGCCTGACGACGCCCGACGTGTCCGGCCTCGACGCGCTGCCGCCGCTGCGCGAGGTCATCGCGCGCCACGGCCTCGCCGCGCGTCACAGCCTCGGCCAGCATTTCCTGCTCGACCGCAACCTGACCGATCGCATCGTCCGCGAGGCGGGCCCGCTCGCCGGCATGACGGTGATCGAGATCGGCCCGGGGCCGGGCGGCCTGACACGCTCGCTGCTGGCGAGCGAGGCGCGGCGCGTCATTGCCGTCGAACGCGACGAGCGCTGCGTCGCGGCGCTGGCCGAGCTGGTCGAGGCCGCGGCCGGACGCCTGATGGTGATCGCCGGCGACGCGCTCGAGGTCGATTGCGCCGCCTTGTGCCGCGAGGCGGGCGGCGGGCCGTGCGCGATCGTCGCCAACCTGCCCTACAACATCGCGACGGCCCTCCTGGTCCGCTGGCTGCACCAGATCCACGCCTTCGCCGCGCTGACCCTGATGTTCCAGAAAGAGGTCGCCGATCGCATCACGGCCGAGCCCGGCCGCAAGGCCTATGGCCGGCTCGCCGTGCTTGCGCAATGGCTGACCGCGCCGCGGCGCCTGTTCACCGTGCCGGCGCGCGCCTTCGTGCCGCCGCCCAAGGTCGACTCGGCGGTTGTGATGCTCGAGCCGAGACCGGCGCCGGTCGCGCCGGCCGCGCTCGCGACCCTGGAACGCGTCACCGCCGCGGCGTTCGGCCAGCGCCGCAAGATGCTGCGACAGAGCCTCAAATCGCTCGGCGGCGACACGGCGGCGCTGATCGCCGCCGCCGGCGTCGCGCCGACGGCGCGCGCCGAGCAGCTGACGGTAGCGGAATTCTGCGCCCTCGCCCGCGCGCTCGACGCGGCCGAGGCGCGCTGAGCCCGTGGCTCAGGCCGAGCGCGGCACGACGTGCATCTTGTCGAGCGTCGCCTTGTCCGGCATGCCGGTCGCCTTCAGGCCGTTCTCGGCCTGGAACGATTTGATCGCGGCGCGCGTCTTGCTGCCGAGAATGCCGTCGACCACCAGCTTGTCGTTGGCCTGCTTGTTGAGCGCCTCCTGCACGTCGCGGACGCGCGAGTTCCACGCGGTCCAATGCTGCAGGTCGCCGGTCGTGGCGCGGGCATGATGCGCCATCGGCTTCTTCGCCTGGGTCATGGCGTGGTCGGCGGCCGGGGCCGACTGCGCCGCGCCGGCGGCCGGGGCGGCGGCGAGCGCCAAGCCGGGACCGGCGGCAGCCATGCCGAGCGCGGCCGCGGCGGCGAGGACGGCGTGGGACAGACGAGTCATGGCAGTTCTCCCTTGTGGCGTGGCCCGCGGCGTGGGCACCATGGCGCGGACATGGCCGTCCGATCGCGCCCGCGCATGTCCGGCGGGTTAAACTTTGGTAACGCGCTCCTGCCCGGCGCGCTGCTTCTGGCGGCGCTGGCCCCGGCGCGGCCCGCCGCCGCGGCCGACGACACGTCGACCTTGGTGCTGCAGTTCGAGAACGACCGGGTCGCCAACACCGACCGCGACTACACCAACGGCTGGCGCATAACCTGGCTGTCGGGCGCGCAGGAGCTGCCCGACTGGGCCGAAAAGCTGGGTCCGCTGATCGACTGGCCGTCGTTCCTGCCGCGCAAGCCGGAGACCCGCATCAACCGGCGCATCGGCATCGGCCTGGGCCAGGATCTCTACACGCCGACCGACACCGATACGACTGCACTGCAGCCCGACGACCGGCCCTATGCCGGCTGGCTCTACGCCACGCTGACCCTGCAGAGCGCCTATACCAACGACGAGGGCGCGTCGCGCCTCGACACCTTCGAGATCGACGCCGGCGTGGTCGGGCCGGCCGCGCTCGGCAAGCAGACCCAGAACGGCTTCCACGCGCTCATCAATTCGCCCAGCGCCAATGGCTGGAAGAACCAGTTGCCCAACGAGCCGGCCTTCGTCGTCTCGCTCGAGCGCAAATTCCGCGAGCCGCTGGTCGGCGCGACCAAGACCGACGATTGGGGCGTCGACGTGCTGCCCTTCGTCGGCGCCTATGCCGGCACGGTGCTGACCGCGTTCAGCGGCGGCGCGATCCTGCGCTTCGGCCAGGGCCTGGAGCGCGATTTCGGCGCGCCGCGCTTCCGGCCCAACATGGCGAGCTCGCTCTATTTCCAGACCGAGCGGGGCTTCGCCTGGTACGTCTTCGGCGGCGCCGAGGGCCGCGCCGTGCTGCACAACATCTTCCTCGACGGCAGCACCTACCGGCATAGCCCGAGCGTCGACAAGCGCACCTTCGTCGCCGACCTGCATTTCGGCGCGGCGGTGATCTGGGGCGACTGGCGGCTCAGCTACACCCAGGTGTTCCGCGGCCGCGAGTTCGAGGGCCAGCAAAAGGCCGACCGCTTCGGCGCGCTCAGCATCAGCTATCGGTTCTAGCGCCACGCGTCCCCGCATGGGCCGACCGCGACAGAATGGCCGGTTGCGGCGCGGCGCCGTCGCTTCTAATGTTAGCCGGGTCCGGTCGACGGGTGCACGCGCCCGCCGCGCCGATTGGCCTCGCGCCCGCTTCGCCAAACCGCCGCCGGTGTTCGCATGACCGACCGATCCTTCGGCGATGAACGAACGGACCTGAGAGAGCCTGGTATGTCGCCCCGCCGCCTAGGCGTCGAGCTCGCTCTCTTCTTCGCGGCCAAGGTCGTGGCGCTCGGCGTCATCTACGCTCTCTGGTTCGCGCCGTCGGACCGGCCGGCGGTCGACGCCGGCACCATCGCCTCGACTCTCTTCGATCGGCCGCCAACCGACGGAACCTCGCGATGATCAGCCTCGACGTCGTCGACCTGTCGCGCCTGCAATTCGCGCTTACCGCGCTCTACCACTTCCTCTTCGTGCCGCTCACCCTCGGCCTTTCGGTGCTGCTCGGCATCATGGAGAGCGTCTACGTCATGACCGGGCGCACGATCTGGCGCGACATGACGAAATTCTGGGGCCTGCTGTTCGGCATCAACTTCGCCATGGGCGTGGCGACCGGCATCACCATGGAGTTCCAATTCGGCACGAACTGGGCCTATTACGCGCACTATGTCGGCGACATCTTCGGCGCGCCGCTCGCCATCGAGGGCCTGGTCGCGTTCTTCCTCGAGGCGACGTTCATCGGCCTGTTCTTCTTCGGCTGGAACAGGCTGTCCAAGGTCGGCCATCTGACCGTCACCTGGCTGGTCGCGCTCGGCAGCAACCTCAGCGCCCTCTGGATCCTGATCGCCAACGCCTGGATGCAGCATCCGGTCGGCGCGCGCTTCGACCTCAACACGATGCGCATGGAGGTGACGAATTTCGCCGAGGTCATCTTCAATCCGGTGGCGCAGGACAAGTTCGTGCACACGGTCAGCGCCGGCTATGTCACGGGCGCGATCTTCGTCTTGTCGATCAGCGCCTATTACATGCTGCGCGGCCGGCATCAGGCGCTGGCGCGCCGCTCGATGACGGTCGCGGTCAGCTTCGGCCTCGCCTCGGCGCTCTCGGTCGTCGTGCTCGGCGACGAGAGCGGCTACACCGCCGGCCAGAACCAGAAGATGAAGATCGCCGCGATCGAGGCGATGTGGGAGACCGAGCCGGCGCCCGCGTCGTTCACCGTGTTCGGCCTGCCCGACCAGCAGGGCCGCAAGACCGAATACGCCATCCGCATCCCGTACATGCTCGGCCTGATCGCCACGCGCTCGATCGACACGCCCGTGCCCGGCATCGACGAGCTGGTCGCCGAGGCCGAGAAGCGCATCCGGAGCGGCATGATCGCCTATGGCGCGATGACGACGCTCAGGGTGCATCGCGACGACGCGGCGGCGCGCAAGGCCTTCGAGGATCATGTCGAGGATCTCGGCTATGCGCTCCTGCTCAAGCGCTATGTGGCCGACCCGACCAGGGCGACCGACGCGCAGATCAAGCTGGCGGCGGGCGACACGGTGCCCCATGTCGCGACCCTGTTCTGGTCGTTCCGCATCATGGTCGGGCTCGGCTTCTTCTTCATCGCGCTGTTCGGCGTCGGCTTCTGGCTGTCGTCCTGGCGGCGGCTGCACCGCTACCGGCTGTTCCTCCATGTCGCGATGTACAGCCTGCCGCTGCCCTGGATCGCCGCCGAGCTCGGCTGGATCGTCGCCGAGACCGGCCGCCAGCCCTGGACCATCGACGGCATCCTGCCGACCTTCCTGTCCGCCTCCAGCGTGCCGGCGTCGAATGTCTGGTTCAGCCTGATCGGCTTCGTCGTTTTCTACAGCACGCTCGCGATCGTCGACGTCTACCTGATGGTCAAGACCGTCCGGCACGGGCCGACCCTGAGCGGCGGCGCGGCGCCCGGCCGCCTGGGCGGCGCCGTCCCGGCCCCGGCCGGGGAGTGAGGAGCGTCCGATGTTCGACTACGAAACTCTGCGCATCCTCTGGTGGGTCCTGCTCGGCGTCCTCCTGATCGGCTTCGCCGTCATGGACGGCTTCGATCTCGGCGTCGCCGCGCTCTTGCCGATCGTGGCGCGGAGCGACGTCGAGCGCCGCGTGCTGATCAACACCGTGGGACCGGTCTGGGAGGGCAATCAGGTCTGGCTGATCCTGGGCGGCGGCGCCGTCTTCGCGGCCTGGCCGGCGCTCTACGCCGCCGCCTTCTCGGGCTTCTACATTGCGATGTTCCTGGTGCTGTGCGCGCTGATCCTGAGGCCGGTCGGCTTCAAGTTCCGCTCCAAGGTGGAGAGCCCGCGCTGGCGGCTTGCCTGGGACACGGCGCTGGTGATCGGCGGCGTCGTGCCGGCGCTCGTCTTCGGCGTCGCCATGGGCAATGTGCTGAAGGGCGTGCCCTTCGAGTTCGACGGCGAGCTGCGCATGGCCTATCACGGCGGCTTCTTCGGCCTGCTCAGCCCGTTCGCGCTGCTGTGCGGCCTGGTCAGCCTCGCCATGGTGGCCATGCACGGCGCGGTCTACCTGACCAACAAGACCGACGGCGCGGTGGCGGCGCGGGCGCGCCGCGTCGTGCCGGTCGCGGCGCTCGCGCTGATCGTCCTGTTCAGCCTGGCCGGCCTGTGGGTCGCCTTCGGCCTCGACGGCTACGCCATCGCCAGCGCGCCCGCGACCGACGGCCCTTCGAACCCGCTGCTCAAGACCGTCGCCCAGTCGAGCGGCGCCTGGCTCGGCAATTACGGCCGCATGCCGCTGGCGATCGGCGTGCCGGCGCTCGGCTATGCGGGCGCGCTGCTCGCCGTCGCGCTGACCGCCGCGGCGCGGCCCGGCCTCGCCTTCATCGCCTCGTCGCTGTCCACGGCCGGCGTGGTCGGCACCGTCGGCGTCAGCACCTTCCCGTTCCTCCTGCCGTCCTCCAGCCATCCGGGCTCGAGCCTGACGGTGTGGGACGCCTCATCGAGCCGGCTCACGCTGCTCATCATGGCCGGCGTCACCATCATCTTCATGCCCGTCGTTCTCGCCTATACGAGCTGGGTCTTCGCCGTGCTGCGCGGCGCCGTGACCGAGCGCGACATCGAGAGCGAAGGACATATGTACTGAGCAAGGGAGATCCCCGCCCATGTGGTATTTCAGCTGGATCCTCGGCCTCGGCCTGGCCTGCGCGTTCGCGATCCTGAACGCCATGTGGCTCGAGCTGGCCGCGCCCGGAGGCGAAGCCGACTCGCCGGACTAGAGGGCCGCGGCCGCCTAGGGGCGCCGCTGAGCCGCGTCCCAGAACCGCTCGAGATTGGCGACCAGAGCCGGGCTGAAATGGCACCAGGCCTGCTCGCGCACATAGGCGGCGTAGTAGCGGCGGAACAGGTCGAGCGGCTCGGCCGTGACGCGCAGGGCGCGGCGGTTGCCGGCGGCGCTGACCGTGCCGGAATTGGTCAGGCGCGCCGCAATCGCCTCGACCGCCGCTTCCATGGCGCCGGGCTCGACCAGCTCGTCGCACAGCATGCGCCCGACCGGGCTGTCGAACTCGATGCGCAGCTCGTTGAGGATCGCCTGGCGCGCCAGCCGGTCGCCGACGAAACGCGGCAGGCGCATGTTGGCCGCGCCCGGGATGATGCCCTCCTTGCGCGCCGGCAGCGTCGCATAGGCGTCGCGCGCGGCGAGCGTGTAGTCCATGACCAGCAGGAGCTGGCAGCCGCCGCCGATGGCGAACTGCTCGACGGCGGCGATCCACAGCTTCTCCG